>ENA-ORBV01008750-ORBV01008750.1-microbial-mat-metagenome-genome-assembly--contig:-NODE-8750-length-16890-cov-9.427467_pt1 | contig 16890 bp, 12 predicted proteins | sample MGYA00237777_ERZ505514 | MGnify/ENA primary metagenome ERZ505514 (study PRJEB26160, sample SAMN06269048) | microbial mat metagenome | isolation source: Oligotrophic lake microbial mat | place... | reverse complement strand
CAATAGACCAGTCTCGCCAAGAAAACTGACCACGTCCGCCGGCGAAGTTGCCCGCACGCGGCGAGATGCTGACCGGCACCGATCAGCCAGGAGCGGACGGTCATCAGATTCGGAGGATGCAGCAGGCGCTCAGAGCGCACGCCACAACGCCCGTCTCGAGTCCGCTTCACCGACGTGATCTGGCAGAGAGATGTGCGAGCAAGTCGGATTTCGCTGCTCTTCGGGCTCGTCACTGTCTCAGGGATCATAGGCGCGTCGGGTTGCATGCACCTGATGCACCAGCCCTGCAGGCTGCGTGTTGAGCTGGGACTTGGCCTGCCGAAACTGTGTCGAGTCGCTCTATCCGTAGCGTTTGATACGCGCGTTAGTTCGAAAGCCCCTCGCCCGTCCAAAGCCACGACGGTGCGTCCGGGAACAGGAAATCCAAGAGGGTATCGAAGCGCCGATCAGGCGCATAGTCGGGATCGCCGCGTTTCCAAGCAGCTCGATACGTTTCAACTTTGTCCATCCACTTGGACATGTTTCCATGCGCTCGCATCGATGCCGCGCGATCGTAGTGCGCCATCATCACGCTAAAGGTCCAGAGTACGTCCTTGTGGGCCGCGAATAGACGGCTGGCCAGCGACACGTAGTTTGGGAACGCACACCCCACCACGCGACCACACTTGGCCGAATAGGCAGCCATGAGTAGATGGAAGGGTCCGCGCCCATCATTGAACTGCTCCGGCAGCGGGTGACCCCGCTCGCCCAGATCGATTCTCAGTTGCGGCCATCGGTGCTTATGGGCGTCCCAGTTGGACGGGAAAGCGACGAACAGCGACTCCATTGAGGCGCGCAGCTGGTCGTCGCGTTTGGCTGCAGCTGCCTTGCTTTTCTCTACCACCAAGCGCCGCGATAATTCCTTCTGCTCCCTCTGCTCATGCTCAAACGATTCACACGCCCTGTCGTAGTCAAAATAGTAGGCGCGTGGAACACCGCTGGCGCTCACATCAAAGGTGAGGTCATCGAAAAATATGGTCTTCCGATGTGTAGCGGCCCGAAGGTCACAACCGACATCGATGGGCTCCTCCCAGACGCACTCCAGAGCGAACCGATGGTGCGCAAGTGAGCATGCAAGCGTCTCAGGAGTGACCCTGAACGCGTTGCGATTGTTGGAATAGAAGATGTCGTCTTCGGCGAGCTGAAAGTCCGCGACGTCGAGGTCTCGAAACAACCACACCAACCGCCCGCTATTTCGTTCGTAAAAACGCATGCGCTCGGCAATGACATGCAGAAAAGTCGTCGACAATTGGGCCTCGAATGCAATTCGTTCACCCTGCCAGGCGCATTGCACATCGGGCTGCCGCCACGCCACGCCACCAACGTCCTTCCAACGTCTTTCGACATCAACGTTGCTGAAGCGTGGATCTGCCTGCAGGCTCTGCTCAAGCCACGCCTTGACCTGCTTGTGAGCCGCCCCTTCTTTACAGTGGCCAAACCTCTTTGCACAAATCTCAGCCTTGCTCAGCTGACTGACGCCGACACACAAACTGTTGCGATCACGATGCTTGAAGTAGAAGCGATCAACCTGCCTGTTGCGGATCGCGTGAGAGGCAAGTGTCATCCCCTGTTCGCAGGCTGGGCAAACGTATCGTGGATCGCCGCCAATAAGATTGATCGCCAGAACCACGCGCTTCTCGGCAACCACCTTTCCGTAGTCACCGTCACCCATGAAAGCAGAAAGGCTGAGCCAAGCACCCGTGTCGCGATCAAGCACGTGTTCGTGGGTACGCGCATGTGCAAGTTCAATTTGCGTTGTCATCATGGTCGAACCGTCCTCTTGCTTACGAGTCTGCCGCCGATTCGTCGCGCACGCCTAGACGCACCCTTGCACTTTAGCCACCTTACAACCGAGGAAAATGGGTTGATATTTGACGGCGGGCAGGTATCTTCTGCAACGTCAGCTCCCTTACACCGAACAGGCAGCATGCGATGGTTACCAGAGGCACACTCACCTACAACCCGATCATTGGTCCCAGCGGGCCGAAGCCATCAAAGTCGACCGTCTACCTCGCTACCACTGCCGACGTTATGCAGTTTTACCTCTTCGACGAGCCGCAGGCTGACGGCAAGACACCTTACCAACTGATCGACCGCCTGGATCGGCACCAGTTGCTGGGTGCGGGCGACAAAGCGACCGCCAAGACCTTCGCCAAGCGGCTGGGCCTGAAGAGTTGGACCTACGTGAGGGTCTGAAACAGGTCCCGAGTTCGGTGTTCTAACTGCCCAATTGCGCTATCGCCCGATGGGTGCGTTACAGCGTGGCTCCCATGCTGAGCAGGTCGACGGTAAGCGCCAATACACCACGTCCTCGTGGTCTCCACCATGCACAGCCACACGGGCGCCGAGGTGGTCACCTGGAAAAGCATCTCCTCGGCTCCCGCCATGCGGCGTTCTCTGAGCCAAGCGTTGTCTTAGCTGACAGGCGCGGGCATCGCGCTGAGCATGCCTGTCATCCACATGCCCGGCCGGTCGTTCAGTGTGACCAGCGCGATTGATCCCCACTGCACCGCGCCGCTTGCCGTTCGATCCTCGACGGTGCGGCCATCGGCTAGGGTGACGATGACCGGTGACCCGATAGGATGCTCACGGTTCCAGTGCATGGCGGCGTCATAGGTCGGCATGGCGTGCAGCCTGATACGCAGCGGTCTCAGCGACGGCGACAGTTAGACGGAAACCAGCACGCGATCCAATCCGACGCGCCGAATGGTCTGGCCATGCTCTACCTGCAATTCGCTGGTCTCGCGCGGCGAAATGGTTAGCTGTTGCACCACGTGGCCGTTGCCGTCCTCGACAAACACTTCGCCAACATGGCCTTGCTTGTCGGCCTCCATTCGCGCCATAAAGAGAGCGGCATCGACCGCACGTTGCCGGGCTTCGTGGGAACCATGGGCCCTTCCCTCACGCAGGACTGAGTAGCGATCCCCTTGGCACAAAACGTTCCAACGAATGGTCATGCAGATCTCCGGCGAAATGGGTGCCCACCGGTAGCGTTCCGGCTCTGGTGGCCGCCGGTTGGCCGTGGACCTCTTGCGAGGGGACTGGCTTTCCGGTGGGCACAATCAGATTGCCCCGCAGCTGGTCGCATTGCTATCAGACGAACCCGGCCATCGCTGTAGGAATTTTCCTACGGCCCTTCTGACGCGCGCCACCAAGCCCAGGGCACTACAGCGCAATCACGACTAGCAGGGAGGCCACCGAACCCCCTCATACGAAATGGCCCCTAGTCAGCGTCAGTATCGGTGTGGTCGACGCGAACGCCTTCCCGTGCCTTGGTGAGCGCATCAGAAAGCGCTGCTGCCAAGATCCCCGTGGGCATAGCAATGAGACCTACCCCGGCGAATGCAGTGATGGAACCAAAAACACGACCCAGAGCCGTGTGGGGATAAACGTCGCCGTACCCAACAGTCGTCAGAGTGGCCACAGCCCACCACATGGCGCGCGGAATCGAGCCGAATGCGTCTGGCTGCAACTCGCCTTCGATGACATAGAGCAGCGTGGACGCCAACAGCACGACGGCCAATCCCACAAGCGCAGTGAACCCCAATTCAAACCGCCGCGCATGCACGACGCCGGCGAGCAGTCGGATCGCCTTTGAGAATCGGACGAACTTGGCCAACACCACCAAACGCAGCAAGCGCGCCACTCGCAGCACCATCGACTCAGCACCGAAGACTCCCAGTGCGAAGGGAGCGATGGCCAACAGGTCCAGAAGCGCCAGCGGTGTGACGATGTACCTCATACGCCCCCTCAGGCCGCGATAAAGCGGGTTTACGCCCACCACCCACAAGCGCACCAAGTACTCAGTGACGAATACCGTGGCAAAGAACACCTCGAGGAAATCGAACACGACTGGCAATCGCTGCACCACTGTGTCCTCGGTACCGACCACAGTCGTCACAACACTGGCGACGATCAGTCCAGCGAGCGCACGCTGAGTGGGACTCAGGCCCGCAGGGCCGGTGCCATAGAGCGCTTGATACGCGCGCGCTTGCGCAGACGGATACGCGTTCGTTGGGGTGACTTCCGGCATCGATGTTTGCACCCCAGTAGCGGCATGCGGCCGATAGTACGCGGGGACGTGCGCAGCAAGCGAAGTCCGCGTGTTCAGCGACAGACCGCGCAGTGGCTGGCGAAACAAATTGCCTGCCACCAGCTTGGTGCTTCGAGGAGCGCAAAAAGCGACGTGCCTCGATTGGGTAGTGTGGTAGATAGCGTGCTGTTGCCAACGAGGAGCACCTGTGGCGCGATCAAGCGGAACTGGCCTCGGTGGCTTCATCGTCGTCGGCGCGGTCATCGTCATTTCAGCGCTCTCACAACTTCCTGCCAAGGGATGGATGTGGCTCGGTGCTATCGCTGTCGGGGTGGCACTTGTCAGCGTCTTGGCGCGGCGCACTAACACGAGGCCATCCGCGCACACAAAGCGCGCTCAAGCCGCCGATGCAACCAAACCGCCACCGCTCACCACCGACCCCAGCAACCCGCGATCAAGCGTCGCATTGCCAGCGCATCGAGGCGTCGAGCCTGTCCGCGTCGGGACAAAGGACGCCCAGGTCCTCGTCACGCGAACGCTGCCTACACGCCCAACTCCCGCGATCGTTGAACCCCGCTTTGAGGGCTACTCCGCCGCCGCCTGGAGCCCCCCGTCCACGACCGCCACCCAGCCGATGGAGGCGCTGGACTGGATCCCGCTCTCGCGCACGGTGACCGTCGCCGGCCTGCGAGTAGGTCGCGGCGGGTTCTACGTCCAACGGACCCGATCCACCGACCCCGTCTTTCGCGGCGCCGTCATAGAAGGTCGCCCCGTCGACACTGCGCAGCCCGATTGGAACACCGACGACGTGGGCTACTACCCGGCCTACCACGACCTCTCGCCGCGTCAGCGAGCAGCCTTCCTCGCGTTCCTGCACTCGGACCGGCGCCGAGCCGCCGTAGTCTCGACGGCGTTCCTATGGCTGTACCTCTACAACATCGAGTGGCGCCTGCTGGCCGACCCACGCGGCAAGGCGGATCAGGACGAGCGCCGTGCGCTCCTTGCCGAGCTGCGCACGCTGCGGTCGGAGTACCCGGAAAGCGGGTCCCTACAAGGCTATGTCTCAGCCATGATCGTCGCCGCAGAACTCGCGGACTGGCAACCATCGGCGCCTATCCCGGATGCCCCGTGGCCACCCGCACAAGGGTGGAATGACGAAGTTCGCGTGGGGCTCGGGCATCACTTGGCGGCCGAAGTGCCGATCCACCCCGACTGGGCGTTCCAATGGGCTCTGCTCAGTCATGAGCGAGCAGCGGGCAGGATCTGGGAATGTGTCTTTGATGACGCGCGCAGCCTGTTCACCCATCAGCTGCGTCAGCGGTACCCGATGGGCCTGCGAATCGCCCGCGGCAAGAGCAAGCTCAGCACAAACTACCGTTTCGCATCCTCCGATCACTCGCCTTTGACCTTTCGGGTCGACATGCCCGATCCGGAGCGTCTGACGGCTCCCATTCGCCCCCTGGTGGCCCTGCTTGACGAGGTGCTCACGCTGCTTGAGCCCCTGCGAAAGGTTCGGCGCCGCCAGCGCGCCACACGTGCCGATGAGCTGGCTGCCTACCCTCCCACTCTGGCGCGCCTACGACCTCCCGCTCATCTCGCACCGGCGCGCGAGGCGCTGACTCGCCTGACTCGACACGGCACCTTTCCCGATCTTCCGGTGGCGCATGTATTCGCTCTGCTGCGACTCCCCGCCCCGCCCAAGCTCGCCAAACGCGAACTGGTGGGTCTCGCCCAGGTACTGGAACTGATCGGCTTTGGGATGGAACCCGATCCGCGCTTTACAGCCACCATCGCGACGGATCGCGTGTTTCTATTCGAGTGCGACCATGCCGCGCCTACGGCTCCGTCAAATGCATTCTCTGGCGCGATCATCATGCTCGTGGCTGGGCTCAATGTGGCGAAGGCGTCCGAGGTGCTCGCCGATGCCGAGCGAGACGCCATGGTGCTCGGCATCGCCCGTCACTTCGGACTGGGTGAGGCGGAAGTGACACGCCTGCGCGCCCACCTGCGCTACCTGCACATTTCGCCAATCGCCATCGGTAAAGTCACCAGCCGCCTGAAAGCGCTGCCAATCGCGGACCGCGAGGCGCTGGCCAGCGTGCTGGTTTCCATCGCAGCGTCCGACGGGCACGTCGATGCCGCCGAGATGGCGGTGCTTGAACGGCTGTATCGGACCGTCGGCATCGACACGACGCGACTGCATGCGGATGTTCACCGCGTCACGAGTGGTGGCGCGCCCTCATCTGCCCCCGTCGCCGGTCGTCCCACCGCCGCACCGCTTGATGCGTCCCTGATCGCCCAGAAACTCGAAGAGACCGAGCGCATCCAGTCCGTGCTGCATGAGATCTTCAGCAGCGAGGATGAACCACCACCCACCCCGACGCGCGCCGAAACGCCACCTGTCGATGCGCCGACGGCAGCACCGATGAGCGGGCTGGCTCCTGAGCTCAGCGCCGCGTTGACGCAGGCCTTGGCGCTCGGCCCCAGTATCGAGCGTAGCGACTGGGATCGCTTGTGTGCAGACGCGGGCGTGATGCCAGACGGGGCCCTTGAGGCGGTCAACGAGTGGGCCTTTGATAACGCCGGCGACGCACTCCTTGAGGGCGACGATCCGCTGGAGGTCAGCGCCTTTGTGGCCGACGCCTTGGGCATCACGCCAGTACACTCCAGTTAACCCGCAGACGTGGCCTCACCGATGACTGACAAGCGCATAAATCCACGCGATCGCGATGCGGTCATCCAGGCCTTTCGCGCTGGCGTGGTGCCTCGCCGCGGTATCCAGCACGTCCAAGTGGGACGCGAGCAGGAACTCAAGGCCCTCATTGGTGACATCGAGCGCATCACGCACGGCGGCAGCACGATCCGATTCATCATCGGCGACTTCGGCTCCGGCAAATCCTTCTTCCTTGGGCTGGTTCGCACCATCGCCCTGGAGAAGGGCTTGGTCACCCTCAACGCCGACCTCAATCCGGATCGACGCCTGTTCGGCGCCGGCGGCCAGGCGCGTTCGCTGTACGCCGAGCTGACGCGCAACCTTGCCACCCGCACCAAGCCAGAAGGCGGTGCAATGGCCAGCATGGTCGAGCGCTTCGTGACCACCGCGCAGCAGGAGGCCAAGCGCCTCGGCACAGGGGTTCAGCCGGTGATTGACGAGCGGTTGCACGCGCTCACCGAACTGGTCTCAGGGTATGACTTCGCGACCGTCGTCGGCCGCTACTGGGAGGGCCACGACCAAGGCAACGAATCGCTCAAGAATGATGCGGTGCGCTGGCTACGTGGCGAGTTCAGCACGATGACCGAGGCCCGGCGCGCGTTGGGCGTGCGCACCATTATCGACGACGACTCGGTGTATGACGGTCTGAAGCTGCTCGGACGCTTCTCCTCACTTGCCGGCTACAGCGGCCTCTTGGTCGGCCTCGACGAGTTGGTCAATCTGTTCAAGCTCCCGCAGAGCGCCAGTCGAAATGCCAACTACGAACAGATTCTCCGCATCCTCAACGATTCGCTGCAGGGCAGTGCCTCGCACATCGGCTTCATGCTCGGCGGCACGCCGGAGACGCTGACAGATACACGCCGTGGCTTGTACAGCTACGCCGCGCTGCAGAGCCGTCTGGCGGAGAACCGGTTTGCGGCTCAGCATGGCGTGATGGACTTCGGTGGCCCCGTGATTCGGCTTGCCAACCTGTCGCCGGAGGAGCTGTTTGTCTTGCTCGTGAAGCTACGTGACCTGGTGCTTGGGGACGGTCGCGAGCGCATCAGCTTCGAGGTCATTCGTGGCTTCCTCGACTACTGCGCCTTACGCATTGGTGCGGCCTACTTTCAGACGCCGCGGACCACCATTCGCGCTTTCCTCGATTTCTTGCAGGTGGTCGAGCTCAAACCCGATCTGCCCATCAGCGCGCTGCTTGACGGTGTCGCCATCGAGGCGGATATCGACGACAACGCAGGTGTCGGGTCGCCCGACGCCGAGGCGGCGAGCGAACCACCCCCATCGCCTGTGCGCCCCTCCGTCGCGGATGACGATCTCACGCGCTTCGCGCTCTGACCCCGTGAGCCCGTTCGAGCAGCTGCACCCGGCCGTCCAACGCTGGGTGTGGAACCAAGGGTGGGGATCCCTTCGCCCCGTGCAGGACGCGGCGATCCCGGTCGTGATGGCCGGCCAAAGCGATGTCCTGATCACCGCACCGACCGCCGGCGGAAAAACGGAGGCGGCGTTTCTTCCGATCCTGAGCACCCTGATCGGTCGCGAGGACGGCGGGCTGGCAGTCCTGTGTGTATCGCCCCTGCGCGCTCTGATCACCGATCAGGCCCGTCGCCTCGAATCGCTGTGCGAGGCCACCGAACTGACCGTGCAGGCGTGGCACAGCGACGTCAGCAAGGGTAAAGCGGCGTTCTGGAAACGCCCCACCGACGTGCTGTTGATTACGCCCGAGAGCCTCGAGTCGTTTTTGATGCGGCGCGCCGATGCGTTTGCGCGAATAGCCATGGATCTGCGGTATGTCGTCATCGATGAGCTGCACGCCTTCTTCGAGGGCCCGCGCGGGGCACAGTTGCGCTCGCTCCTTAATCGCCTCGAACACCTGATCGGGCGGTCACCGCCGCGAATTGCCCTTTCCGCGACAGTCGGCGATATCGACCAAGCCGCGCGATTCCTCCGCCCCGACGGATCGCGCCCTTGCGAGATCATCGAAGTTCGCACGCAAGGCGGCGAGCTGCGCGTGGGCATGCTGACCGTGGCTGCTTCGGAAGTGCCCTCCCCAATCTCGGCCAACGTGCAGCCTACGCAGGTCACAGCCCTCCCCCATCCCAATCTGCCGATGCTTTTCACCGAATACGATTCGGCCGAGGACGAGCAGACCTGGGTCAGCCAAGGAATGTCGCTGATCGCCGATCACTTGTTCGAGCGCTTGCGTGGCCGCAGCAATCTCGTATTCGCCAATGCCCGTGCGCGCGTGGAGCTTCTGACCGATGCCCTGGTCGAGCGTGCGGAACAAAACACGCTTCCCAACGAGTTCTTTTGTCACCACGGAAGTCTTTCCCGCGAACACCGAAGCGAAGTGGAAGACCGCTTGCGCGCGGGCACGCTACCGACCACCGTGGTCTGCACCTCGACCCTTGAGCTTGGCATCGACATCGGCGACGTTTCCACGGTCGCCCAGATCGGGCCTGCACCGTCGGTCGCATCGCTCAAGCAGCGCGTGGGTCGGTCGGGTCGGCGGGAGCAAAAAGTGCAGGTACTGCGCCAGTACATCGAGCTGCGCCAATTGCGCCCCGACGCCGATCTACTCGACCATCTGACCCTGCCCCTGATCCAGGCCATCGCAACAATCGAAGGGCTTCGTGAGGGCGACTATGAGCCACCCGTGGAAGGTGACCTGCACCTCTCGACCTTGATCCAGCAAATCCTGTCGCGGATTGCGCAGGGTAATCGAGGTGAACACGCAGCATCGCTCTTCAAGGAACTATGCGGGCCCGGCGGCCCCTTCTCGGGCGTCGACGCACCGCTGTTTGCGGATGTCCTACGGTCCCTCGGCCGTGAGCAGGTGATAGAGCAGATTGATGGCGGTGCTTTGCTCCCCGGCGCGCGCGGCGAATCCATGCTCAACGACTACACCTTTGTCGCGGCGTTCAACACGCCGGAAGAGTTCCGCATCATCGGGCCACAGGGTCGACCCTTGGGGACGATGCCGATTGATGACCCGATCAGCCCCGGCCAACTCCTCGTCTTCGCGGGTCGCCGCTGGCGCGTCACCGCGCTGGATCCAGCGGCGCGCACCCTCACGGTCGAGCCCGGCCCCAAGGGGCGTCCACCCAACTATCCGCCCGGCGGCCCATCGGTGCCCGCCGGCGTGCATCGCCGCATGCGCGCCTTACTCGCATCGAGTGACCTGCCACCAGCCTACGTCGACACCCTCGGCGCCACCACCCTTGCGCAAGCGCAAGGAGCATTTCACAACGCATGTCTCAACCAGCAGCCGTTGGTGGAACTGGCCAATAGCACCCTTTGGTTCCACTGGGCTGGGACACGCGGCGGGGCAACGCTTGCACTTCTGCTTGCTCAGTCTGGCCTTGCGGTTATGCAGGACGGGCCTGCGCTCCGCCTGCACGGGCTTCGCAAGTCCGCCGCCATCGACTACATCCGAAGCATCGCCTCTTCGTGGCCAGCGACGCCTGAAGATCTCGCCGCCATCGCCCCCGCCCTGTGCATCGATAAGCATGACGAACTGCTATCTGAGCGCGCGCGCGGCCGAGGGTACGCGTCTCGAATGATTGATCTCGCCAACGCGCGAGGAGCGATTGACCAAGCGATGATCTGACTATCCGGCCGGGACTGCCGTCAGACCACGTCGCCGCGAACACGGTGCCGCGGGGAGCTATGGCGGCCCGAACCTTTATGGTTAGACTCGAAAGCTGAGCCCACTTCCCCTATTTCGCCCGCCGATGGTGAGTGTGACACTGTCACACTCACCATCGGCCCCTGTCGGTTGGTGTCGCTGATCGACGTTCCGCTGGATACAACTATGGTCATCGTGGAACCCATCGCGCCGACCCTCCAAAGGCCTAGTGCGCCGATCACAACTTCGGTGTTCATTGCCTTGATGATCGCGGTCAGCGTTGTTTGGGCAAAGTGGCCACAGCTCAATCCAGCGAACCGCTTTGTTAAGGCTGCGCCGGCGGGCTATTCGCAGGCACTAGACGTAGTCAACGCGAGAAACCCAAGTGATGTCAGTCGTGTCAGGCTCGCCATGGCGAATGGCTCCATTTCGATGCACGAATACGCGACCGAGATATACCCCGCGTCCTTGCGGGTACCGATTGGCCTGCAGGCTTTCCAGAGCGAAGGCCGCGATCTCGACGAGTCGAAAGCTAGGTTAGTATTCGCGCTAGCCATTCGCTGATCGCGAGCGGTTGGGGGGACGTTAAACAGGGCGCTTATTAGTGACTACTCAAACACTCGCCGACCGCCTTTGCACGCCGGCAAGGCTCGACGCCCACCCGTTCCAACGGCGCGCCAGAATGCTTCAGTCGCTCTGGCGTGAGGAGCGTGGATACGCCTGCGGCGAACATCGCGGCATGCCCTTAGGGTCTCGACTTTGCATGCCGATGGCGCGTGACGAACTTACCAACTTTCTCACGCCAGGCATACGCGCCGTCGTGCGGGAGGAAGTGCTCGACGCGGTCAACCGCAGTGGCAAGCTGTTTAGCGAACCTAGAATCTTCAACGACCTGCTCTCAAGCCAACCGCTCTGTTTCAATTTGTTTGCCGAACTCCGCACCGATCTTGCACTAGCGTCCCAGTTCGTCTCGCACTTCACCCAAGGCCGTTTTCGCCACGTCGTCGCTGTGGCGTTTGAGCACGCCCCCTCACCACGGGAAAGGTACACCGAAGACCGCTCCGCATTTGACGTGTTCCTCGAGTGCCGAACGTCTTCCGGTGGGCGCGGGTTTCTCGGTATTGAGGTCAAGTACCACGAGAACCTCAAAGGGAGCGCTGCAGGCCACCGATCGCGCTATGACGAAGTCGCCACCATGATGGGCTGCTTTCGCGCTGACGCCGCCGAAGTGCTCCGGCGGCAACCCCTTCAGCAGCTCTGGCGTGATCACGTGCTGTCGGGCGCGCTTCAGCATGTCGACGGCTACGACGATGCCCAGTTCGTGACGTTGTACCCGCGAGACAACGCCGCGTGTCGCGACGCTGTGGCCGAATACCGCGCAACACTCACGGACACGTCGTCATTCGATACATGGATTCTCGAGGACGTGGTTGACCACCTCGCGTCGGCGGCCTCCACCAATTGGCTGTCCTTGGTTTACGACAGATACTGCGACTTCGCGCGGCTTGATCGCGCCCTAGCGGCCGAAGCAGTCTAATGGCTGCTTCGGCGTTGGCGTCCGCGGGTGGCTTCGGAGCCTCCGATACGGGTGCCACTTTGACCAGCTCGCGAGGCTTCCTACCAGCAGTTGTCGACGTTACTGCGCCCCGAACCGTCTATGGATTGATTCGGAGTGCACTCCAGTCGCTCACGGCCCGCCGAGCCTCCCCCGCCACCGGCAGTGCCCCGAAGGTGTCCCACGGTTCCAGAGCCGCAAAGTCTAGACCGGTGATCGCACTGAGCTCACTCACGGCAATCTGAAACTCACCGACATCGTGCGCGTCATTTGAGCTGGGCAACTTGGATCCCCGTTCCTCTGAAAGTAGCTCCTGTTGGCTTGCAACAAACGCAACGGCTCGCGGCTGATCATCACTTCCGCGCCAGGCAAGAAGCTTCCAGAACTGGTTTGGCACCAGAACATCATCGGCCAACAAATCCCCTTGGCTAAAGATCGGCCCCTGGAGAACCGACAGTGCTGCGCGGGACTTGTGAAGCCCATGCTCAAGCACGTAGCGCTCGATCCCCTGCCAATGACGCGCAGATTGATTGAAGCGCCAGTGTTGCGGCGTGCAGTTGGTGAAATGAAACGTGTCGCGCTCGGCCCGAAGGGCATCGTCTTCATGTCCCCACGTCGGGTCATTCCGGCGGGTTAGGTGCCCGCGATCAAAATAGATTGACCAGCCGCTATACCACTCCTGTGTCACTAAATATTCGTTGGCAATTCGCGGGTCCGTGTACCAAGTTTCGCCTTCCGCAATCAGGGGAGTGATTTCACCTGTCTTGCGGTCAATACTGAGATAGGTGGCGCCATCAATATTGGTGGCGGTCAGCATCGCTAGTCGCCGGCTTCGATGCATGACCACACTAAAGTGCTGGTAGCGCAATATCCCATCATCGCCCTCAATCAGGGGCGCGACCTTTGCACGCTTCGGCGCGATGACCGTGGCCAAGTTGATGGGCATTGCGTCAAGAAATTCCTCGTCGAAGCCGCCACGGGATGCATAGTCACGATCAACGCGTCGCGACTCCGAACGCACCTGCAGCTCTCGGCGAGGTGCCGGCACCGTGACTTGGGCGTCTTGCTGAAACAGCGCCCGCTGCGAGGGTGGATCGGTTGGCCCGAACCGGAGCGTCAACGTCATTTCTGAGACGCCTTCTGGCAGCACCAAACGGACTTCAGACATAAAGGATTCCTTGGAAAGAGGGGCGGCGATTAGAACCGGCATGGATTCGGAATCCATCGAACTGGGTCGAGGACGTAGCTGCTTGAACGGCACCGCTGATACGGCTTGCGTGCCATGCGCCAAAACCCGATCTGCCATTGCAACGAGCGCCGGGGATTCTCCTTTAGCCGCAGCAGCATTGCGTCGCTCGCGAAGGTCCGAAACGATCGCACTGACGCGGATGCCCTCGTTTAGGGTCGCGTTCGTGAGGGTGACGCCCGCCTCGATGGCGAGCAATGGCTCGCCGTAGTGGTGCAGCGCAACCATCTCCCAGTGGTCGTTGAACACCGGCGCGCCAGAGGATCCCGGCTCGGTATCGGTCTCATAGAGCAGTGCACGCGTTGCCCTGTGCAACAGACGATTCGCGCGCAGCGCCACGACCCGATGCCGACCGCCTGGGTGCTGGATGATGTTCACCGGCATCCCCACGAGATGCCGGTCGTCGGAGTCCATCAACGGGCACGTCGGCAGGTCTGCCATCGCCGCCGGCCCTGATACGCGCTCGCCGATGGCCACCAACGCGTAGTCGAGCCCGCCTAATTCCGGTGATGCCACATACCCTTGCGCGGGGTCGAGCAAGTAAACGCTCGAGGTACGCCGCGTCGGGCGGCGGTCGTCTTCAAAGTCGAACTCGATCATGGCCGCGCCCGCGCTCTGCGCGGACCGCACCACGTGCTGATTAGTGAGGACCACCCCGGGTGCGACAAGGACGCCGGTGCCAAAGTCTGTTGCGCCTCCCCAGCTCACGACGATTCTGCCAACGGCGCGTCCAATCCATGCGCCCTGATCAAGGAAAGGCGTCGGAAGGAAGTCGACGGTTTCACCCCGATGCGCTTCCGCCCCGCCCCGCTTCATCCTGTGTTCGAAGGCCGCACAGCGTGCGTCATCTGCGTCAGCGACCAGCCACTGGCCAGCTTTGATCAAGTCGGCGACCTGCACCCGAGCGTCCCTCGACGCGTTTACCAGCGCATGAAAGTCCGCACGCGTCGAATCACTGATTGTCATTCCGCGCTCCCGCTGGAAGGCTTTCCCACGTGCTGATGGCCCCATTCAATTCTAGACAATCAAAAACGCCAAACGGATGACAATCCCTCAATGTTTGCACGCTGCCCAACGTCCCCTGCTCGTGCAGGCTCTCAGTTCAGCAGAGGACGCACAGCCTACTCCGCCTGTGTCGCTTCGCTATCGAGCGTTACCTCGACCGCCGCCCGTGCTCCGCCAAGCGCCACGCTCGCCTGCTGAAACCCAGGCACCTCGATCAACACCGATTGCTCCGAGACATCGCGTAGCGATAGCCGGCCTAGGCTATCCGTTGTCCGCGCAAGCGAGGGCAAGCCACGTGCACCGCCGATGAAAGTGACGGGTGCTCCGCTCAGCGGAAGACCATCGTGAGTGAGTGCCAGTTCGACCGTGCGTCCGTTCTGCGGTTTCAGCGCAATCGTGTAGCGTCCATCCACTGATCTAGCGCGTGTGTCAGCCACACTCGAGGCCGACGCCGACCAAGGGGACGCGTACGCGCGTACGCGATACTCGCCGTCGCGCGTGACCGACACCGCCAACCCCTGTGGTGTCGGCGTGAAGTAGTCCGCTGCCGTATCTATCCAGCCATCGTCGACTTGTCGCTGCAGGACAAACGCTGGGTAGGGTTCGCTCCCTTGGCGAGTCGTCGGCACGATCATGGGGCCCGTGTCGACGATCAACCAACGCAAGGCCGGCAGCTCGATCACTTGGTCAACGCGAGGGTCGCGGTTGGACACCTCTGCCTCACCATCCTCCAGATCGACCTCGATTGCGGTGTACTCAGGCCAGCGCGGCAGCGCATCGCTTGATGCGGGAAAGGTCAAACTAAAGCGCTGCTTCTTTTGCCTATCGACGTCGGCAAAGTTAGCCTGCCCCGCTTTGTTGGTGACCTGTGTCTGATCGCCACGGTCGCCATGCCAGTCGACCAGCAAGGCGTCGATGGGCGCGCGGCTATGGGTCTCCACAAACGTGAGATGAAGATCGACAGCGACTGCCTGACTGACCTCTTGCGCGACGGCATCAAAGTGAACATGAACAACGCGCCCTGCGACGAGCGTCACCGATTGGGTATCGGCTTCAACGCCATTGACCTCCAACACGACGTTCACATCACCCGGAGGCAACGGCACGAGCACTTCGTCGGTCTTGATGGGACGTGAGGTGTCGTCAAACGCCGCCAAGAGATCAGGCGCTTCGCGCGCGAGCAGTGCATTCCATTCGGGACCACTGGCCGTGGTCTCGGTGCGACGCAATAAGACGCGCGTGCGCGCACTTTCAAGTGCCGCGTGATGAACGCGCACGCCGGCCGCGACCAGCGGGGCAACTGACTCGGGAATGTCTGTCGCCGTAAACGACACCGCGTAAAAATGCAGTGCGTCCTCGCCACGTGCCTGCAGGTCATACCGGTCTGCGATCGGCAGGCTTATCGGTCCGACGCGCACATGTCCATCGGCCTCGCGATGGGCGGGGATGTCGACCCAGCGCACGATCTCGGCGAGCTCGGCAAAGCTCGCGGGCCCTGCCCCATCCTCGCCTTGCATGACCCACGAAGTAAACGATCGGGCATCGTCCTGCGATACGACACCAATCCCAATCCGAACGCTGTCTGCGCTCGCCGATACATCACCGTCTGGAAGCAAAACGATTTGGAATTGCGCCACGACAAACGGTGCTGCTTCGTCCAGTGAAGGACGTGATGCAGTGCCGCCTTGGGCAAGGCTGGCATCGGTCGCGTTTTCGAATGCGGGTGAGTGCACACCCTCATCGAAGACCCACCAGCCGATCAGCGCCGCTGCCGCAAGCGCAGCGCCAGTCGTCCACGCCCAACGTTTCACTAGTCAGTATCAGCGCTCGAGTACAGCGACAGGTAAATCGGCGCGTGGTCTGACAGATCGCGGAATACGCACATGTTGCTGATGTAGTCGCGCCCAGAGGTTGAATACTCAGTGACGTAGCTGCTTTGAAACCAGAAATGGTCGTACGCGCTGGCGTAGCCGCAGCTCGTATTGATGCTGGTCAACTCATTGACGCGAAAACTCGGCGCCGGGGAAAGGGTGGTCAGATTGCTCCACCACGCCGAGGTCGCTTCTCGGTTGTGGTCGCCAAGCAGGATCACGTCCTGATCGCTGCTTGAGCCCGATTGAATCGAACTGAACACCGACGCGATCTGCCCCACTTCCGCCTGACGTGCTGCAGTCGTCCCAAACACCGTATGCCAGTTGATGAACGTGTAGTCGGCACCCGTCTGCGTGTGGCGCACTTTGACGATCTGCGGCTCGCGCTCAAACTTGTCGCCAGTGTCCGTCCACACCGAATGCGAGAGCAGCTGCACGCGGTCCGTGCGGAAGAACACGGCGTAGCGCTCCTTGTAACTTGTGCGACCAATCGCCGGCGTCACCCGGTAATCCCATGTGTAGCCGGTCGTGCTGTTCAGCGCGGCCGCCATGCTCGCTGCGGCGGTGTCGTACATGACTTCCTGCGCAAAGATCAGGTCAACGCCGTTCGCGGCCGAGGCGGTTGATCCAAATTGAGACCACGCCTGACTGGCGTAACCGTTCCAATCCGTCTGACCACTCCACCCCGCATGCAGCGTGTTCCATGACACCACCCGCAAATACGCCCCCGCGGACGCGGTACCTGCGCACGCCAGTAAACACATTCCCAGCAGAATCCCCATCGCTCGCATGATGAATCCCCATTC
>ENA-ORBV01008749-ORBV01008749.1-microbial-mat-metagenome-genome-assembly--contig:-NODE-8749-length-16890-cov-21.132100_pt1 | contig 16890 bp, 15 predicted proteins | sample MGYA00237777_ERZ505514 | MGnify/ENA primary metagenome ERZ505514 (study PRJEB26160, sample SAMN06269048) | microbial mat metagenome | isolation source: Oligotrophic lake microbial mat | place... | reverse complement strand
CACCGAGATCTACACCTCTCTATTCGTCGGCAGCGTCAGATGTGTATAAGAGACAGCCCCCACGTGGCCGGGTCGGGCGGTGGCCCCTCCACGGCCCGCTTGCGGCGGCCCTTGAACGCGAAGTGGATTTGACGGGTCACGGTGGTCATGCGGCCTCCTCAACGCCTGGGGGGCGCCTGCAAAGGGCGGCGATCCCCGTGGGCCGGAATGTGACGGAGACGGTGCCGGCCCGCGCGTCGTACTCGACCGTGGTGAAGATGAGCTTGAGGAGCCTGGCCTGCTCGCGCGGGATCAGGTTGTTCCAGACTCCGTCAAAGTCGCGCAGGGCGGTCTGGGCCTCCTCGCGGGTGATGACGAGCCCCGCCAACTCCGCGAGCCGCTTCTCGATGTCGGGCAGGCGTCGGCGGGCGTCGGTGATGCGCTCATGAGCCGCCGCGAGGCGTTCGGTTGTGCCGCGCGCCGCTGTACCGTCGGTCACCAGTTGCTGGAGTTCCCGCTCTCGGCGCGAGAGGTCCGTCTTGAGTTCGTCACGTTCGTGCCGGAGCGCTGCGAGTTCAGCGTCGGCGGTCAGTCTGGCATCGGAAAGCACGCGGTCGAGCAGCCCGCGATCGCGGCCGAGGGCTCGAATCTCATCGACGACCACCCGCTCCATCTCGGCCGCGGGCAGGGTCGTCGCAGGGCAGACGTGGGCTCCGGACTTGATGGCCTTGATGCACCGGTAGTAGCGGTAGAACGCCTTGCCGCGGGCACCCGTGAACGTGTGCGTCATCGCGGCGTCGCAGTGCTTGCAGCGGAGGAGGCCACGCAGGAGCGCGCCGTACTTGTTCCGCACCTCGATGCCGCCGGTCCGACCGTTGTACCGGAGTTGCTGCTGGACGCGATCGAACAGCTCCGGGTCGATGATCGCCTCGTGCTCGCCCTGATAGATTTGGTCCTTGTAGGCGATCTTGCCCGCGACGATGGGGTTGGTCAGGAGCACGTGCAGCGTCCCCTTGTCGAACGGACGGCCGCCCTTGACCTTCCCCTTCGACGTGACGCGGCGCTTGTTCGGCCACTGTCGCCTCAGGAGCTCGGTGACCACCGGCTGCATCGATCCCTTCTGGACGTAGAGCGCGAAGATCTCGCGGACGCGAGTTGCCTCGTGCGCGTTGATCACCAGCCGTGGGCTGCCGCTCGTGCGATCCACGTCGTACCCCAAGACGGGCACACCGCCGGCCCACTTGCCCTTGCGCTTCATCGCCGAGATCTTGTCGCGGATGCGCTCGCCAATGATCTCTCGCTCGAACTGCGCGAACGACAGGAGGATGTGCAGCGTGAGCCGCCCCATCGAACTGGTGGTGTTGAACTGTTGGGTCACCGAGACAAACGACACGCCCTTGCGGTCGAACGCCTCCATGATCCTGGAGAAGTCCAACAGGGACCGGCTCAAGCGGTCAACCTTGTAGACCACCACGCAGTCGATCCGCCCCGTCTCGATGTCCTTCATGAGCCGTTCGAGCGCCGGGCGCTCCATGCTGCCACCCGAAAACCCGCCGTCGTCGTAGCGGTCGGGGAGGCAGACCCAGCCCTCGTTCCGTTGGCTGGTGATGTACGCCTCGGCGCTCTCGCGCTGGGCGTCGAGCGAGTTGAACTCTTGGTCCAGCCCCTCCTCGCTGCTTTTGCGGGTGTAGATAGCGCAGCGGACGCGCTTGGCGTCGCCGTTCGTGGCGGCCTTCGCGGGCTCGTTTCGCGGTGTCACGCGGCGTCGGCTCATCGGGCCTCCCCGAGGTGGAAGAATCGGAACCCGTTGATGTGGTTGCCCGAGACCTTCTTGGCGACGGCGGTGAGTGAGGCGTAGCGCTCGCCTTCGAACTCGAAGCCCTCGTCCTCCTCCAGGACGACCACGCGGATCGTCCGGCCCTTGAACTTCCGGATGATCGCGGACCCAGCCGCGGGCAAGCGTGGATCGCGGGACCGGGTAGGAGTGAAAGACCGCGTGGTCGTGACGGGCTCGCCGCCTTGCGGGGGCGCAACGAGCGACCTCGGGGCCATGACGCGAACCTCGGCGTCGTTGGCCAGTTCCGTGGCGCGCCGCCTCGCCCGCTCGGACAGGTCTCCCTCGGCGTTGGCCTGGATTCGCCAGGCAATCTTGCGGATCAAGTACCCCCGGTGCCGCGTGCGGCACTGCTGGCCGTGCAGTTCGGCGTACCGCTGCACCAGCTCGCCCGTGGTCATCTTGCCGAGGGCTCCGAGTTGTCGTTGAATCGTTTCAGACATGGCGTTTCCTCAGTGCATCGGCCCGGAGCCCTAACCCCCGGGCCGCGCGGACACACTGAGGCCCCCATGACGCGGCAGTTCAAGTCCGCGGTCGCAAGATTCGCGGTCAATGTCGATATCCCGCGCCAGGCGTTCCCGGGCGGCACGAGCCGCCCGGACGACGCCCCGCGCAAGAATGCTCGCGACCTCCGCGTCGCGTTCCGCGGGCGTCATGGTTTCGGGGTTGCGGGATGTGTCCACGCGAAGGGCTCCAGCGCGGCGTTGCGCCTCATGCACATCGCCGTCTCTGGTTCCCTATGCGATTACTCGCCGAACTGTGCAGACTGCAGGCTGCAGCGCCCGGTGGCAGCCGATATTCGCGCAAAGCCCACTTCGCACGTCATTGTCCGGCGGCTGCTCGGTCGTCAACCGATTGGGTGCCTGCCACGGCGATCAGCAGCGCCTCCTGCTCAAGGCCCCTTCGGTGCTCATCGAATAGCCGTATGAGCTTCGTGACAGCGTCGTCGTGTTCGAGACGCCGTAGTGCGTCTAACTCCTGAAGCTGATCAGTGATAAGCGACCGCTTGCCGTGAACAGGCAACAATTCAGACACTCGCTCGGGGAGGTGCATTCGCACACGAGTTCCGCACCGGCCTCGCATACGCAGGTACTCAAGACAGCCCACCGGGTCGTAGTCACCCCAATGCACGTATTCAGACGCGGCCATGTCGTCCGAGGCGAGCCAGGCGAGAACACGCTCGGACAATCGGCCGCTGGCAAAGACCGCCATATCGACGTTCGGCAGCACCTGTTCGTGCAGCCAGAACGCCTCCGCATTCTCAATGACCGCGACGACTCCCCTGAACGACCAGCGTCGAGTTCCACCGAGCACAATCGCCGCGCCTCCACCGATGGCCGTGAGTTCGTCCAGCGCCAGGCACTTGCCTAGGTCAGTCACGAGCGTGGCTCCCGGCTGGGTGGACCGCACAAACAGGCCCTCCCATTCTCCCCTTCGGGCTGCCTTCGCGTCTCCGAACAGACGCACGCCTGCCGCTCGGTCGGTCGCGTCAGCGAGTGAATTGTCCAAGCCGATTGGATAGTGGCTCTGCACGAACGAATCGAACGCGGCGGAGTTGGTGACACGGACGACGACGCCCCGTCCAGCCTGGTGGCGCTCGACTGCGCCGCATGTGACCAAAGCGTTGAGAATGCTGGCGCAGCCTGTTGGGGTTCCAGACTCCGGGAGTCCCCGATCGCCCACGGCACGCAGTTGGCGGAGGAACTTACGCTGACTCTGAGACATCCTCGTTCGCCTCCGTCCGCTGGTCACGCCGGGCTGCCCGCAGCGTGCGCCTCGCGTCGATGAAGAACTGACCATCGGGGCTCTGGCCCAGCGCGTACACGGTTACTGTCGGGTGCGCGAGCGGTTCGACACGCACGTCCGGCTCGGCGGTGATGGGAATGATGCCGCGCTCCATCGCCATGCTGGTCGTCGCGTGGAGATTCTGGTCGTCGAGTTGCCCAGTTTCGTCGAGGTAGAAATGGAGTCGGTAACGCTCATCGCTGACGACACCACGCACAAACTGGATGAAGATCATGGCCTTGGCTGTCATGCCGGTGCCAGTGCTACCGATGTCGTCGAGCGAGCGAGCCTCAGTCCACTGGCCGTCCATGCCTTGCACGCGGATTCGCACGGCAAACAGGTCGTCAAGCTGAATCACCTTGCCGTCCTTGATCCACCGCCGCAACTGATCCTTCGCGCGGCCGAGCGCATCCCGGTCTGTAAACAGCCCGTCCGGGCGGGTAAGGCTCTCCAATAGGTCACAGGCTTCGTGCTGGCGCTCGACAACCAGCTGGACTTCCTTCAAGTTGCTCACTCGATGGTGGCGCATCGCCGTGGTGATACGGGTTGCGGCCTTCCCGATGGCACGAGCCCCAAGAACGAGCCCGTCGAGCTTTGCGGAAATCGTCGTGAATAGAGTCTCCCAGCTTTGAGTGGCGGTCTGCTCCAGCTCTGCAATCGCCCTTCTGCCATCGATGAGTTCAACCCAATCGGCATCCTCATCACTAAAGTAGACCTGCTGTCCCGAATGCTCCTCGGAGATACGCATCACTTGACGCTGCACGACCTTCAGTCGTTCGCGGGTCGAACGGATGACCAGGGCCTTTGCGCCAAGCTCAGTCATCGCTGTGCAACACCGCTCCGCGAATTTGCGCAGATCCGCGATCGCTCCGATTGCTGGCGTTGAGGAATCCTCCGACGCGATCGCCGAGTCCGTGGTCGGTACATGAGCCTGCTCCAGCTCCGCCAAGCAGCTCTGGCGTGCCAGGGCCAGGCGACCGTGGAGGTCTGTAGTAAGCTTCCTGTCGTCCGTTAGCGACCGCCCCTTATCCGCAAACGTCCGGGTGTCAACCGCCACCTCGGTCAACGCACGCTCGCCCTCCGACAAGGACGATGTCAGCTCGCCGAGCCGCACTTCCATCTCGGGCCGACCTCCCCAGCGAGTGCGGTACTGGTCATGTTGAGCAAGGCGAGCAAGTAGGCGTGTATGCTCTGCGCCAAACGCGTCCAACTCCCCCTTGGCGAGATCAACATCCTCGGCGACAGCGAGACGGCGCTGTTCCTCATCGAGCCTCGCCTTTATCACCTTCAAGTTCTGTCTCGCAAGCTCGGGATCGCGCAGGTCGTCCGCCGATGGACTCCCCAGCGATGTCAAACCAACCTGCACACTGTCATCGGCGTACTGATTGCCGGTCACCCGATTGGACAGCGATCTGAGCCGACGAAGCAATTGGGTTGGGTCGGTGACGGAAACATCCGAACCAATTATCAGGTGGAGGAGTGCGGGGTTGAGCAGACGGAACGAATCGGCGAGCTCCTGCGGCTTGAGGCCGTGAGACAGCAACCATGCCGACACTCGATGCTCCCAGTTCGAGATTGAACGCTGCTGAGCTTCCACGTCGGCGCGCAGGGCTGTGACCGAACGCCGCATCGAGACGAGGTTGAGTGTGCCAGCCTGACGCAGATTCTCTCGTAGTTTGGCGATCCGGTCCTGCCCGGCGTCGGCATTGTCGCTCATCGCTTGGAGCATCGCCGGGCTGCACGCCGACCATTCGGCATGCAAGCGATCCAACTCGGCGAGATCCTTTGCCAGTCCGCGCATCTCGGTTAGCGTGCTTCCGATCTGACGGTCGATGCCAGATCGTCGCTCCGCGAGCGCCGCCTGCGCCGCTTGGAGATCGGTTTCCTGCCGCCCGATCTCCTCAGAGGCTGCGGTGAGCGCCGATTGACAGCGTGTCGCCTCGGCAAGATGCCGAGGAGTCATCGTTCGCAAACCTTCTGTGCTTGATGCGATTTCAGTACGCAGCCTCTCGCCCTCATCGATCTGCGACGCTACTGCTCGGAGGAAGGCCAGGCGATTGTCGGTTCGTTCGGCACGCTCGAACTCATCGCGATAGTCTGCAGCAACGTCGAGCCGACGCTCGCCAACCTCCGCCGCGTGACAAGCGATGAGCAGCCGCCGCAACTCCACGGCATCGGCATTGCTGAGCGACAAGAGCCGGACATATGCCTCGCGAAACGAGCGGTAGTCTTCCTTGGTTCTGATCGGCAGCAGACCCAAATGCGCCGCCGCGTGGCCGTTGTTCTCGGGTCGTCCCCGCCTTGTCGGATTGCCCAACACTTCCCAGAGCTCGGCCGGCCGTACTTCAGCCAGAGATCGATTAGCGAGTCGTGTTCTCAAGACCTCAAAAGCAACGACTCGGCCCTCTGAGTCCTGGAAGTCCTCTCCCTGATACCCGCCCGAAAACACATACCTCGCGAAAGCTGAGCCGTTTACACGCCCGCGCCCAACCACAAGGAGAGACTGCGGGCCAGTCACCGTGGCGCATTCGAAGAGCAGATACGAGATGGTGTTGCCGAAGTAGTGTTCCTTTGTGTCCTCCTGGCTGCGTCGTCCGAATCGCATTGATCGCAAGTCGTCTACATAGAGGAACTGCAGCGCGTTGACGAGTGTCGACTTGCCGCGGTTATTCGGCGCTACCAAATGGATCGGTCCATCGAGCGCGACATCAGCGAAGCGGTAAGCGCCGCTGTTGATCACCACCAATCGCTTGACGCCGTAGGTCTTCACGGCTCCAGCTCCTCTTCATCCTCTTCGGACGACGGGTCGGCCTCGGCAGTGGTGGTCGGCGCAGCGGCAGAGAGCGCGGTGGACCACTTGTCGTCGTCCGAGTAGCGCACGCAAAGGTCGATGAACCGGTACACAGGGGAAAGGAATTTGAACTGATCATCGGGCATGACTTGGACGACCCCCAATGATCCGAGGAATCTCAGGACCTTCGGGAGGGTGGATTCCTCGATTCCCACGGCGGACATGATGGCGCGTCGCTGTGCCGTGTGGAAGTGAGGCAACTCCGCGACCTTGTACGTGTTCCGGAGCAGTGATCGTTCCCAAGCCCGGTCCTGCCGGTTGAACTTCCGCTCCTCGAGATCTTGGAAAATGATGAGTAGAAACAGCAGCGCCGCCCGCATCCGCTCGGACCGGATCGCGCCGGTGCCTTCGAAATAGTAAAAGCCCTGACTGTGGTGACGCAGGGTGTAGCCCAACTTCTGAAACAGGTGCTCGTACAGGGGCGTCCGGCGCTCCAAATCAAGGAAGTCTGGCCCGTCGGCTCGGCTGATATGACGGCCCGAGCGCAGCGCCCGAAACACGCCGGCCAGACGAGGCGGCAGTTCCGGCAGGTTCATTGGTACCTCGGCTGGCTCAGGCATCCGGCGCTCCGTTCCACGACCAGACCCTGGCATCCAGGTCAATTGCGGAGAACTTGTATTGTCGATGACCGGGGCCTGTGACGGCGAGGCATTCCGGCGCTGCTTCGACCAAATCGTGAAGCAATCCAGCCGGAACATCGGACGCATTGCGACCCACGCGATCGCAAATCCACTCCAGCACGTCGGGGACGGCAACCTCGCGGTCCAGCTCTTCGCGCAAGCTCGCCGCGCTCCACGGCACCTCCATTGACGTGGGCTCCGCGGCATGGAGCAGGGGCGGCGGAGCCTCGCGGTATGTGCGCAAGGCGAGCAAGTAACCGCCGGCGGCACGGTCGTTCAGCAGCGGGCCGTCGGGTATCGAGACAACCTGGAGGGCGCGGTCGAGGTCAAGCCGCGTCCAATCGCCGACACCGATCGTTTCGAGGGCGCGATTGACGCCGCGGGCGATGGCCGATTCACGTGTCGCAGCCTCGCAAAGCGGTCCGAGCTCACGGTGAGCCTCGTGGGCGCGCCGGAGCGTCACGCGACGGAGCCACGTGACATCGCGGGCAACGGTGCCCGCCGCGATGCAGATTGGGTGCTCGGACAGCGGTGCGATCTGCGTGGCGAGCCGAGCGCAGCAGGCAACGACCCGTTCCGAGACGCTGTAGAAGTCTCCGCCGATGTCAATCAGCTTCAACACCGGTTCGAGGTAGTTCGTATGGAGGTCGATGAGGCGTGCAAGTCGGAACCGCATCTGGCGGGCGTCTTCTTCCGCCCGGTATCGTGACACCTCAGCGCCGATTCTGTCGCAGTTGCCGCCGACGGTGGCGGCGATCGTGGACAGCGTGTCGGTCGTTTCGTCGAGGACCGCACCGAGTTCGAGCTGGCTGTCGGCACCGGGCGGGATGCCGCCGGCCGAGAGCTCCTCCAGCCGATGGGTGAGCCCGCTCAGCTTTTCTACCCAGCCCCGCACCACACCCGGGCTGGCGAGCGCGTGCCGGTGTTCGAGATCCGCCAAGAATCGCGCTAGGAAAGGTGGTGGCGTCCAATCCCCGGTGGTCTGCGACACGACGCCCAGATCCTTCAATCGTGCGACCAACAAAGATGCGCTTGCACCGGTCTCCAGAAAGGGCCGCACGAAGGACTCGATCTCGGCGTCGGAGTTGAAGCGGTGGTTCTCCCGGCACATCACGGCGAGCAGCCGGTAGTGCTTTGCAACGAAGCGGATGAAATCATGAGGGCTGCGTGCCATGTTCGTGATCTGCGACTGCCTTGCCGGCCGCAGGGCAACGCGCCCGACGGTTCACTCGTCATTCATGCCGCTAGTTTATCGTGGTTCCCGGCAGGTAGCGGGGAATGCCCGACGATCACCGTTGTCGTCAAGGACGCCTCTCTGGATCGACGAAGACGGAGCCCGCCCTAGGGTGGTCACCAGAGACGATCCCAGACTCTCCGCTGTTGTTGGAACACGGTCAGGCTCGCGCCAGAACCATAACCATGGACCGTCGCGCTCGCTTCACCGCCGAGACGACCCCTTCACCCCCGCTCGGGTCCCCGAGAGACCGTGAGAGACTTTGGCCTCAAAGCGGGCCAATGGGGGCGTGGGGCCATGCTCACCGGTTATGGCCGTGGGCAGATTAGAGACCTTGCCCGATCCGCGCCCGCCTCGCAAACCTTGCCAATCCCGGGCCAGAAAGCGAAAACGCCGCCGAGGGTCTCTCGGCGGCGTTCGCTGAAAACCAAAGGGCCGGCTGCTTTCGCAACCGGCCCGGCAATAGCGGGGGTAGGATTTGAACCTACGACCTTCGGGTTATGAGCCCGACGAGCTACCGGGCTGCTCCACCCCGCAAACTGTTCGAGAGGATAGGCGAGTGATGGAAGATCGTCAATCGTTGTGCGCGGTCACGAGATGTATGGGGATGTGCCGCGCTGCGTGAAAGATGAGTCGCTGAGCGGAATCGAGATGTGCTCCTCGCTACGATCGGCGATGCAAAGTCGGGATGGACTCGTGAACGTGCTGTTGGTAGGCGGTGGTGGCCGCGAACATGCGCTGGCCTGGAAGCTGAAACAATCGCCGAGGCTGGGCAAGTTGTTCATCACCGACCCGCAGAACCCTGGGTTGGCCGCGCTGGGTACTCCGATCGATGTGCCGGCCGAGTATCGCCAGACCTTCCGCCTCGAAAGGTTCTGCGAGAAGAACGACATTGGCCTGGTTGTGATTGGTCCTGAAGAACCGCTCGCACTCGGTCTGGCCGATGCGCTGGCCTCACCCAAGCGCGTGGTCTTTGGCCCTTCGGCCGCGGCCGCCAAGCTGGAGGCCGACAAGGCCTGGTGCAAGGCTTTGGTTCGCAACGCCTCGGTGCCGATGGCTGAGGGGCGTGCGTTCAGCGACTACAACGCGGCCAAGACTTTTGTCGAGACGCGCGAGGATCCACCGGTCATCAAGGCCTCGGGACTTGCCAAGGGCAAGGGGGTGGTGGTCCCGAAGTCGATGCCCGAAGCCCTCGATGCGCTCGAACGCATCATGGTCAAACTCGAGTTTGGCGAAGCCGGACGCACGGTGGTCGTTGAAGAGCGGCTGGATGGCCCGGAGGTCAGTGTGTTGTGCGTGGTCGATGGTCGCAACATTTACATGCTCGAACCATGTCAGGACCACAAGCGGCTTGGTGATGGTGACATCGGGCCGAATACGGGCGGAATGGGTGTGATCTGTCCGGGGGGCTTGACCGATGATGCCCTGCTCTCGCAGATTCAAACCGAGATCATTGTTCCGACTGTTGATGCCATGCGTCGCGAAGGCATTGAGTTTCGCGGCGTGCTGTTTGCGGGTGTGATCCTCACCCCAGCCGGGCCGAAGATGCTTGAGTTTAACGTGCGGTTCGGAGACCCGGAGTGCCAGGCGCTCATGGTCAGGATGGAATCTGACCTGATCGAGCTGATGCTCGCGACGGGGACTCGCACGCTTGATGAAATTGATCTGCGATGGAGCACCGAGAGCGTCTGCTGCGTTGTGCTTGCGAGCGGTGGATATCCGAATCGTTACAAGATCAACCTCCCGATCACGGGCATTGAGGCCGCGGAAAACCTGCCCGGTGTGGTCATTTTCCACGCTGGCACGAAGCGAGAAGCGGGCAAGAGCGATGGCCGCATTGTCACCGCAGGTGGACGGGTGCTGAACGTGGTTGCCAGAGCACCGACGATGCCTGAGGCCCGGAAGTTGGCCTACGCCGCGTGCGAGCTGATCCACTTTGAGGGGATGACGATGCGGCGCGACATTGGCCTTGTCGTGAAATGAATCGCGGCGAGTTCAGACAGATGGCTGATCGGGCTTGGAACCTCTGGCCGCGCGACGGCGTGCAAGGATGATCTCTACCGCCATCGGCAGCATCGAAACGCCGATGATCGCCACGATCACCAGCTCAAAGTTCTTCTTCACAACCTCGAAGTTGCCGAAGAAGTAGCCCGCGCCGACACAGACCGACACCCAGGCGGCGGCGCCGACGATGTTGTAGAGCACAAACTTGCGATAGCTCATCGCCCCCATTCCCGCCACGAATGGCGCGAACGTACGAACGATGGGAACGAACCGGGCCATGATGATGGTCTTGCCGCCGTACTTCTCGAAGAACTCGTGCGTTCGTTCAAGATGCCGGGCGTTGATGATGCGGCGGCCCTTGCCCTGCGCCAGTCGCGGCCCAAGAAACTTGCCGATCTGGTAGTTCACGGCATCTCCGAGTATGGCTGCGACGAACAAGACGAGCGAGATCGTCCAGACATCAAAGCTGCCGCGTGCCGAGAGCGCTCCGACGGCGAAGAGGAGCGAATCGCCCGGAAGGAACGGTGCGAAGACCAAGCCCGTCTCGGCAAACACGATGGCAAAGAGGATGGCGTAGGTCCACAGCCCGTAGTCGCGGATGAATCCTTCAAGATGCTCTGGAAGATGGGTGAAGAAGTGCAGCGCCTGTTGGAAAAGGTCAAGCATGGGGGAGAGCGTAGGTCCATGGTTGCGGTCTGAACGCGGGCGCGGTATCCTTCTTGAATGATGTACATCCCAACAGTTTGCTTTGTGAGCCTGCTCGTCTTATTGGCATGCGGGGGCTGCAAGGTCACGGACAACTGGTCTTCAAGCGCGGCGATATCGAGTAAACAAACAGGTCACTGGGCCATCGTCATCCACGGCGGCGCGGGAATGCTGGACAAGAACATGCCCGAATCCGACAAGCGCGAGTACCGAGAGAGTCTCGAGCGATCCCTTACCGTCGGTGAGTCGATCCTCAAAGCCGGCGGCACGAGCCTCGACGCCGTCGAGGCCGCCGTGCGCGTGCTCGAAGACGACCCCAGATTCAACGCCGGAAAAGGCGCCGTCCTCACGCGCGACGGAACCTGCGAACTGGACGCCTCGATCATGGATGGCCGCACCCTCAAGTGCGGCGCGGCCGCGGGCGTCAAGACCGTCAAAAACCCCATCAGCTTCGCCCGCCGAATCATGCAGGAAACCCCGCACATCCTCTTTGCGGGTGAAGGGGCGGAGCGACTTGCCGCTCAGATGAACATTGAGCGCGTCGATCCGGCGTATTTCATCACAGCCAAGCGTCGAGAGCAACTGGAAAGGAAGATGCAGGAGATCGAGGCGGCAAAGAAAATCGCCGCGAGTGCTGCTAGTCGGTCAACTCACGATTATTATCCTACGGGCACCGTTGGATGTGTCGCTCTCGATTTGGCGGGCAATATCGCGGCTGCGACCAGCACCGGCGGAATGACCGCCAAGATGCCCGGGCGCGTCGGCGATTCCCCCATCATCGGCGCCGGCTGCTACGCCAACAACCTCACCCTCGGTGTGAGCTGCACCGGCACCGGCGAGCAGTTCATCCGCCACGCAATCGCGCACGAGCTCTCCAGCCTCGTCCGATATCAGCGATGCTCACTCAAGGAAGCCGCACGAATCGTGCTGACCGAGCGGCTCGACCCCGATGACGGCGGGCTCATTGCGATTGATCGTGAGGGCAATATCGTGATGTCAACGACGACTGGGTGCATGCCCGCAGCGAGTGCTGACTGGCGTGGTAATCGGAAGTTCCAGATGTGGGTTGATCAGTAAGTGCGATGGCTGATGGTTGCAGGATTGGTTCGAGCGTGCGGAATGGAATTTAGGGCGGTAACGATTGAGCGTGATTTGGCGATGTGCGCTAAACCATTGTAAAAGTATATTTCGGCATGACGGGCGTGCGTTGTTGGGCTTGAGTGCAGGATTTTTAAACTTGAACTTGATTGGTGTGTCGAATAGGCTTGAAGCACACAAAGCAAGTCGTGACACGGCCCATAGATAAAGTCGAGAAAGTGTCTATTGGTGTTCGCTGTTTCCAGTTCAATATGTTATTCATATCCATTGCAACGTCCGACAATCGAGGCAACATGGCAAACCAAGGATTTGTATTCGGGACCCATCAGTTTCTGCACCCAAGCGTCAACGGCCCGATCTCGCGGCTTCACGATCCAAAACGCCAGATCAAAGGGGCTCCGCCTCCCACCTATCTCGATGGCTTGGCACGCGAATCAACTGACAAGTCCGTCGCGGCAGCGGCTCTGCACAAAGGTGAGTTCTGCGGGCATGGTGAGCCGACCATGACCATCTTCGATGTTGTCATCGATGGCGATGGTGATCTTGAAGTCGATGCCATCATTGACGATGCATGTGATGAAAACGGCGCAAACCCGCTCATTGTCGCGGCACGCAGGCAGGGGCAATCGGACTGGCACGTTCTCTTTGAGCGGGCATGGGATGAGCGATCGATGATGCTGACGGATGTCAGATCAAGAAAGCTCACGAGTGAGGAGGTCGAGGAACTCGGTGGCGAACCCTTGCACGGCAAGGTGGCCATCGGCTTTGAGTATCCGTGCGATGCTCAGTCGCGTGACGATGTCACATGGCTTACCATCGATGTGCTTGAGGATGGGAAGCGTAAGCCAACGTGCATCGTCGATGCCGAGATGGCCTGATGCGCTTCGGCATCATTGCCGTCGAACCGTCACGGTTGGCGGATTCGCTGTTGGGTTTAGCCGCTTCCTGGCCCGTGGAGGGGGCGGATCGAGAAATGGTGTCAGTTCAGGCGGTACGTGCTTGATGCCACGTCGCTTGGCTTTTTGAACAGCGTACCACAGAGACCGGTGCATTCGATATCGAACCGCATCGCTGATGTTCAGGTTGTGCTGCTGCATGGCTTCCAATGCCCATCGCCATGCGTGATACTCCTCAAGACAGCGAGGTTTATACACATCAAAGCCAATCGCATGATGGCCGATTTCATGCAGGAACACGGCAGCCGACATCGGGCCTTTGGGTTTGGGTGATTCAATCAACCGTTGAACACGCCCGTCCCGATACGTCACAAACCATGCAACGCCCGACATGCCTGAACGCCACTTCCGAACGCGGATCTCGTAACGATCGAGCATGAGCCTGGTGACAGCGTCATATTTCGCCTGCATCGGAACACTGCCGGGCCGTGTTCGTGCTGGCGGGTTCGGCTCAGCACGCACTCGCGGCAACTTGGTCGATGTGCGTGATGGCGAGGTGACTTCGGGCCGTGCACGGAACTTCTTGCGAATAGGCTCGATCAAGTCCCAAAGCGTGAGCATCATGCGAGTTCTCTGGCTGAGACCATGACCGTATTCGGCACCACGGGGCGTCCGTTGGCGAATGCCGACCACGACATCGGTCTCTTGCCCGGTGGCTGGACTTCAAGAATCTGGAGCGTTGTGCCGTGCCCACAGGCGACCAGCCCGCTCTTTGGTTCGAGAATCGTGCCCGGCTCTGTTGCTTGATCGATGTTCGCACCAACTTTGGCGCGAAACAGCTTAAGCGGAATCGTCGGAGTGCTCAGGATCTGAACGCTGATGCCCGGCCATGGTGTGAGGGCATGGATCTCGCGGCGCAGAAAATCTGCGGGCTGATGAAAGTCGATATCGTCATCGCTCTTTGAAAGCTTGGTGGCAATAGTCACTTGCGATTCATCCTGGGAGCGAGGTGACAACAACCCTGTTTGGAACTCGGCAAGCACGCGCGAGACGAGGTCCGGGCCATCGGCAGCGAGAAGGTCGTGAAGTTCGCCAGCCGTCACAAGCGGGTCGATCGATCGTGTGGTGGTCCCCAGAATCAATCCCGCATCCATCCGATCGGCAAGCGTAATGACGGTGTTCCCGGTGACCGTGTCGCCGGAGAGTATCGCGGTGTTGATCGGCGCGGCCCCGCGCCACCGTGGAAGAAGCGATGCGTGCAGATTGACCGCAAACGTGCCTTCGAGCAACTCTTGCGGGAGTTTCTGGCCGAAAGCGATAACGACCCATGCCTCGGCCGCCCAAGCGCGAATCTGACCAACTATGCCGGGCTCACGAACGCGCTCCGGTTTAAGGGTGGGCACATTCGGAAGATTCTTTGCTGCCCATGAAGCCGCGGCGGTTGGCGATGACTTTGCACCCCGTCCGGCGGGGCGATCGGGTCGGCTCACGATGCCGACGATTGTGTGATCGCTGGCCAGCCGTTCAAGGGTTGGGAGTCCGAAAGCACCCGAGCCAAAGTAGACAAGTCGCATCGTGGAGAGGGTACACGGATCAACGACCACGTTCGAGGTCGCGAATCGCAGAACGGTTCTTCAACCTCGACAACTGGCTGAACTTGTCAATGATCAGAATCCCATCGAGATGGTCCATTTCGTGCTGCCAGCATCGAGCCAGCAGGCCGCCGCCGGTTTGCGTGAACTCATGCCCCTCAAGATCGGTCGCGGTAATCGTGATCACCGGCGGACGGAGGACATCGCCGCGAATCTCAGGGAGTGACAGGCACCCCTCCTCGTGCGCGATCAGATCGCCTTCGAATTTGATAAAGCGAGGATTGATATAGAACTTTGTACCGCTTGTCGCTGTGGGGGGGGTGGCCTCAGCCGATCTTTCGTCATTGGGCGGCACATCAACGACAAACAACCGCCATGAAAGGCCGACCTGAGGAGCTGCCAGCCCAATCCCCTCTTCGAGCCGCGTCAGTTCGACCATTCTGGCCGCGACAGCCCGAACTTCCTCGGTAATCTCCAAAATCGGTTTGGCCCGTTGCCGAAGAGCCGGATGAGGGTAAATCACAATATCAAGGGTTTGGGGATCGACAGGCATCAGGTCAGAAGTATTGCAGGATCCATGCCGCAAAGCACGTTTTGGATTGCAACGTGAGCGGAGGTTGCGGCGTACTTGAAAGTGTCGGACCTGCGCGGAATTGACGCAAGGACCCTCTGCCCGGTAGCATGGCGAAGGGTTGGTCGAGGGGAATGCCCGCCTATCGTCCGATTCTACGAAGGAGCGCGATTTGGCGTTGTTCAGGAAGAAGCAGGCAACCGACGATTCGGGCGACAAGCAGGCCGCCTTGCGAGCCGGTTCGACCTCGGGGAGTGGAACAGGCTCGAGTGGCCCTGCGCCCAGCGGCGGCGATGGTGGGTACGACTTCTCGCCGGAGAAAGCCCAAAGGTTTTTCGATCGGGCTGCCACACTTCACGAAACTGGGAGTTATGACTACGCCATGAACATGTGGCTGAGCGGCCTGCGGCTTGATCCGACGAGCATTTCAGGGGTTGAGGGGTTTTTCAAGTCGGCCGGTTCGCTCATGAACACCGGAGCGAAGGGGCCGGGCAAGGACACCCTCAAAGCCTTCGATCGGAGCGGAAACATCGACCGCTACCTTTCAAGCTTGCTCCAGTGGAGTGTTCACCCCATCGAGGCGGCATACGCAGTCCGTGCCCTTGAACTCGCGGCCGAACTCGGGCTTGTGGAGCCTGCGATCTGGATCGGTGAACGGGCCTTCGGCGCGGCTGAGCGAGACAAGCGCCCACGCAAAGAGCACTTTATCAAGATTATGGAAGTGCTCAAGCGCTTCAACAGATTTGATATCGCCGTGCGTGCCGGAGAGGCGGCCATCCGACTCGACCCCACCGACGGACGACTCTCGGCCGAGATCCGCAATATGTCAGCAGAATCCACTATGACTCGCGGCGGGTTTGATCAATCCGGATCGGCAGGCGGCTTCCGCCAGAATATTCGCGATGCCGACACCCAGCGCCGACTTGAAGAGCAGGATCGTGTCGGTAAGAGCGAGGACACGCTCAACAGACTCATCATCCAGCTTCAGTCTGAATACGCCGCCAACAAGATCGACAAGCCGACGATCAACAAATACGTCGAACTTCTGCGGCAGCGCGGCGGCCCGGGTGATGAAGAGCTTGCCATCAACATCCTGACCGAGGCCTACAACACCTTGCAGGAGTTTCGGTTCAAGGATATTGCCGAACAGATCCGCCTGAAGCACATGCGTCAACGCCTTGCTGAACTCAAGCGCGATGCTGAGGCTGGAGTTGCCAATGCCAAGGAGGGATTCCGTTCTGCGGCGAAGGATTACATTGATTCCGAACTGGCACTCTCCGAAGCCCAGGTCAAGGCGTACCCGACCGATCTTTCTCGCCGGTTTGATCTGGGGAAGAAGCTCTACCAGATGGGCCGCTACGAGAGCGCGATCGAGCAGTTTCAGGAAGCCAAGGCCGACGCGAAGAATCGCGCAAATGTTCTGCACTATCTCGGGCTCTCCTTCCTCAAGATCACTTTGAATGATGAAGCGATTCAGACTTTGCGTCAAGCACTCGAAATGCATCACACCCCCGATGATGCAATAGGTATGGAGCTTCGCTACGCCCTGATGGAAGCGCTCTTCGCTCGCGCGAGTGAGGCAAGCCAACTGGGTGATGCGGAAGAGGCCAACAAACTCGCCGCGGGAATCATGATTCAACAGATCAGCTACAAAGACATTCGAGCACGGCGCGAGGAGATCCGCCAACTCGTGGCCCAGCTCAAGAGTGGTGGGGGTGGTG
>ENA-ORBV01008748-ORBV01008748.1-microbial-mat-metagenome-genome-assembly--contig:-NODE-8748-length-16892-cov-5.340767_pt1 | contig 16892 bp, 14 predicted proteins | sample MGYA00237777_ERZ505514 | MGnify/ENA primary metagenome ERZ505514 (study PRJEB26160, sample SAMN06269048) | microbial mat metagenome | isolation source: Oligotrophic lake microbial mat | place... | reverse complement strand
ACCTACGAGCCGTATTGTGCCTCCATCGACAAGTGTGTTATGGATGGGTTCACCAGTGCCACTTGTCGACCTACGACTTGTCCCTTTGGACAAGATGTGGCGTGTCGATATTTATCGGCATGTTTTGATCGATCCATTCAACAAGATTATGCGAAAGCAATGCAATTGGTATTGCCCTCCAGAGAAGCCATTCAACAACAAGCGACAGCAGCTGCAGGTATTCGTGCCTCTTCTACGAAACCAACGGCCCAAACGGCAAGTACAACAACGACAACCACAACAACATCTGCAAGTAGTGGTGGTAGTAGCGCTAGTAGCAATCAAGCAGGGGGTAGTACAACTGCTAGCAGCGCCACTGGTAGCAGCAGCGCCACTGGTAGCAGCGGCGGCGGCAGCAGCTCGGGTTCATCGGCATCCGCGGCAACCGAGGAAGCTCCGAATAAGAAAAAGGGCTGGTTTTAAACCTATTAACAAGCTACTTACGCGAAGCTTTTCTCTCGGCTGGGACAATGCTAGAGTGCGTACAGCTCGGCTGGGACAATGCTAGTAGTGCCTACAACAAACTTAGAATTTCTAAATCGTCACTCAAAGCAAACCTTCTTCTTTCAATGCCTTTACAGTACTATGACTTTTTATAATTGTATTTTTGCTGGAGTTTGGAACCAACTATGTTCCAGCCACTAGCGTATTTCATGGCCGCAGTTCTTACTGTACACATCCTGAACGATTGCTAATTGCTGTTTGCACTAGCCAAGCGGCTACCACTTTCATACTTATTATTATCATTTGACGAGGCAATCTTTCATTCTGAATAATTCATTGAATCGCTCTGACAAGCTATTAGTAGCTCGCTTGCTGTTCTTCTGCATAGATGGCCTCCGGCGATAGAATCTTGCCCTCGGGAACAAACTCTTGGGATACCTCTCGTGTTCGCGCATAAAGCTGCTGTGCATGGGATACACCGTCCCGACTGTACCACCTCAAGGCTCTGTCAATGAGCTGGGCATTCTTCTTCTTGTCGTTGAATGCTTCAGCAGAGGTTTGCAGTAAAGGTGCCATGGCTTCTTGAAGCGCCAGTGCGTCTAGAATGGCAGTGTGCGCTCCCACCGCCGTGCGAGGACTTGCCATGTGAGCAGCGTCGCCCAACAAGAGAACTCGTCCTTTGTGGACCTGATCAATGTTTCCAAACTCATACTGGGGATGAGGTGTTAGTTCACCCTTTTGGACTATTTGTTCCATCAATGGCACCAAGTGTGGAACATTACTAAAATGCTGTTTCATGTGTGACAAGAACCAATCTGGTACAACTGAATTCTTTTGGCTCGAGCCGTGCCGTGATTGTCCGTCCTTGTCCTTGTTCCAGTATTTTTCGACATCACTTTCTGGTGTCGCCACAAATGTTCCAAACGTCCACAAGTCATCTCCGTTATCTTTGGCCATTTTGAGAACATCGGACTTGTACACACCCTCCAAGTATCGAAGGTTACTTTGCAGCTCTGGGGACAATTTGGATGCGGGAACACCACCTCTCCACACCACGTAACCTGCATATTCGGGTTTGATGTCCGCTCCCAAAACATGATGCCGCAACGCTGAAAATCCACCATCCACGAGGACCACCAAATCATAGGGTGTCTTGTTAATGATGGGGGCTTCGACGGTTCCTTGCAATTCAGTAATGGTCTTGCCAAGGTGAACCTTGACATTCTCGTTCTGGGCCAATCCATCGTACAGATAGCCCCACAAATCTCCATAATAGAATGATCCTTGAGCTCGAGACGCTCGTTGTTGTCGTCTCATCATGGGACGTTGTGTTAACCGTTCCCAAGACGGAACATGCACAAATCCCAACCCACTGCCCTTGTTTCGGAGTTCTGTTGGTGAACGTTCGTATACATCCACAGACCATCCTGTTTTTTCCAACGCATGAGCTGCGGCTAGGCCGCCGAGGGATCCACCCACAATGGCGGCATGTCGGCCAGCGACACGACGACCGGGTGTTAAGGCAGAGGCAGCAGCCACCGTCATGGTCAGAACAAGCAGCCAGAAGAGTTGAATGATGATGCTTGTTGCCGAGAAAGAAATGGTAGCAGGACAGAACAACGATGCTTTCGTCGGCTAGAAATCCAGACCTAATATCTTGCCGTCGATTGTTGATTCCAGTTGGTTTGTACGTGCAGTTAATTTATGACTCATTCTGTCTGGAATGAATGAAAGCGCTCATCGGTTTGTACTACTAGCTAGTAGTATGTAATATATGTACAATTCTCAAACTTCGCCGACGACGACGCGACGAAACAGAGATGTTCGACCGTGCTCGAAGAACTTCCTTCTTGCATGTTCTGTTGTGATCGAAAGCTTTCTTGTAACCGAGGCATTGTACGGTTAGCTAGCTAGGGTTAAATGACGCCAGAACTTCCCTTCCTTGGCCCGGCAAAAGGTTTTAATTTAGGTATCAACAAGATGCTTACTTTGAGAGAATCTTCCTCAACAAGTTGTTGCCTTTGTTGGACAGTGTTCCAGATATGCAATGAGATATCCTTTTGATGATTAGCCAGCATTCGGTGGAAACTGTCCCACCACGGCCCGGTCTTTGTCGGTTGCTCTCCCACCCCCATCAAGTTGTGGTAAGCCCAAAATGGCCGCTCAGTCCACCAGCTTTCGGAAAACTGGTGTCTTATAAATTTCGCTTCGGGGCATTGCGGCGGTGACATACTATATTGATGTCTGCTGCTGTTTGGGTGGAACAAATTATTTTCATGTGGGAATGAAAGAAGGCCGGTATTTTTCAACCTGAATGTCGGCTATCCTGTGAATGATACCACTAACACTACGCTAAAATCAGGATGCTAAAGATGTGTAAAAATGATCAATCACAGAAGTTCGTTAGAAAAAATGCATTAGCTTAGACATGAAAGATGCTTCGCTCTATAGAAAGTAAATGCTGGCAAGAAATTCTTATATCAAACTTCACCCGTGCTTGTAGTCCTTTTCCTCTAAATCCTGCCTCTCGTTGCTTGAGTGAGTAGGAATAATCCGTCGTTTTTTATTGTTGTTTGGAATCGCTCCCGGCTTCTGCTACTTTTCTGGCTGATGGTCCCAAGAGCCATTGAAAATCTTCCGGCTTCAACACGGCATTGGCCAAACACGCCAACAGGATACAGGCTCCACCAACATAATCGTTGGCACCAAATTCAGATTGATGAAAGACCGTGGCGGCCAGGATAGCCGCCCACAATGGCTCACTGGCCAACAACACACTGGCTTCCGAGGGTGGCACTCGTCCGAGAGCAGAAATTTCAATCACAAAATTGAAGGATGTGGAAATCAATCCCGTCCACACCACCGCCATGGCCACGGTTTGAAATCCATCCGCAAAAAATAGACCCGGCAAGGCCATTTCCATGCCTCCGGGTTGAAACATCCAACCATCTGTCAACGCCCAAATGCCCGACATGAGTGCCGATGTTGCCACGAGCGTGGCCGTAATGGGCATGACCTGATCGGGTTCCTTTTGGACCATGCGGGCACTCAAAAAACATCCCGTACCAAAGCCTACAGCCTGAACCAGTGCCAACAAATCTCCCGTATGGACCGAGGTTAACAAATCCATCGTCGAAACATCCGCACCCGCCGCCACTGCTCCCGGTTGATAGAGTTCCAAGACCCCGACACCAAACATGCACAAAATCGCCGCCAACCACGTTTGAGGTCCGGGTTCTTTCTTTTCCACGACCCATTCCAAAAAGGGACACCACAAGACCGTGGCGGCTCCCAAAAAGCTCACTTTGGAAGGATCCGTATCGACCAGTGCCAAGGATTGGGTCACATATCCCAGTGCGGTACCGCACCCACACAAAATGGCCGGCCACCGTAGGTGGGGTTTGATTTGCGTCAAAAAAGGACTCAATGCCAGCATGGCCAAAAACATGCGCGAACTGGTCGCCGCCGAGGCGGGCAGCGCCCCCGCCATGATGGCTCCCAAGGGAAAATTGGTGGCATAGACAATGGAAATCATCACGAGGATGATGCGTGGTCCCCAATACGTATTGAGAATGGGTTCCCACGGAACGGCACTAATGGATGCAGCTTCCGCTTGGGCCAAGGCCGTGTCATCGGTCAATTCCGAGGGAATCACGGGCGTTTGGGCTGGAAAGGGAGCTCGAAAGAAAAAGGCAGCTTCGGTGCTGTTCTTGTCTTTTTCTTGGGGCACCGCCGCGACCGACAGTACAAAGGGGTTGTGATTGTCGTGTGGCTGGGGAAGGTACAGGGGGCCCTTCATGGTAGTCGTAGTAGAGCGACCATGGGTCTGTTCGTCATAGTAATACCGGGAAAATGCCGTCTGAGAAGAAGAAGGCTGAAAGGCACTGGTCCAAGCCAAAACATCCAAAAGGAGGACGGCCGTTGACAGAAGTAGTAGACTTCTTCTTGATATCATTGTGGCAGGTTTGGGTCACAAAAATAGATCTGACTTGCTGGATATGCAAATATGTCTCCTCCAACCAGTACTCTAGTAGTTTTTGTCTTTCTGCAAAGAAGATAACTTGTGATGTGAACAAGGTACTAGACTAGTAACCTATTGATATGTCCTCTTTTTGCGACTCCGATCCGTTCACAGGTGATATTCCGAGTAGTATTTTATCCTATTCAATTGGCCATAGAAACAGCATTGCCATCAATGGTTATCAACAAAGACATCACAAGATTTCAGGGAACAGATGTTCCAGGAAATACAATTGCACCACGTCGATGCCGTGTGCAATTACTTTCATAATATCCCGTTGGAGTGTCAGACAGACAGACGATATGAGATCTCTAATTCAACTTAGGAGAAGCTGTGCGATCTAGGCAATGGACGAGATCGCACACTTTGTCACACGCAGGGGGAGCTCCCTCCCTCCAACACTTTTTTTCCAAATCCGAACCAAACAATTTTTCAACCGAAACCATGCGAATTCAACTTGATCCACGTGCGCCATGCAACAAGCATGAAGGCTGTATCATCAATGAGTGAATGACAACCTATTATTGTGTATTGTCCAACGGATCTTTCTTCTTTCTTACATGTACAGGTGTATTTGTTGTTTTAGATTGCCACATTCTATAGTAGATCGTGGGTGAATCAATCGAACGAAAAAAATTATCTGACTTATCTCCCACAAAGACAAATAGTATTCTCGCCCCCCCCCCAGTTGCCATCACAAAAAAGCCGACAATCCTATTGCAACCATGTTTGTATGGAAAACCCATCATGGTGCATCTGCCAGTACCAAAGGATCCAGCAGTAGTACACTGTTCTTCCATATGATTCGCACCATTTTATTGGACCTTCCCATGGCATGCATATTTTCCCTCTTTCTGGGGTCTCTACTGATTCAGCGCGTGTATGATATCTACGTGGTTCCCATTGCCAAATCCTACCAGCGTGGTACCATGGTGGATGATTTGTTCTACGAAAATTATGACAATGACTTTACCTATTACAATCGGCATTGTGGCCCGGAAGATATTTCCACACGAAGTGCCCATGATTTATTGATTGCGCCCGAACACACCGCCGATCAAGCGGCCGATATCATGTTGCAACACGGTGCCGTGGCCTTTACGAATGTCTTGCACAATGACACGGCTACACGATTACGTCAATATTTGGCCACCAAGCATTTGCAACGCAACAATCCTGCCACAACAGCTCCGCTGGGGTACAATGAAGTCTTTTGGTCCGAACAAAATCGATTGTCCTTGGGCATTGGTACCAACGATCATCCTGCTATTTTGGAAGCCTTGGAACAAGTGGGCTCTCATCCGGGCCTTTCCACGACATTGCGTGGTATTCTTGGAACGGATCCCGCCATTTTGGAAATATCGACACTGACGTCCCTCAATGGAGCCGAGGATCAAGGCATTCATACCGATTCCGATTGGTTTGGGTCTAGTTTGTTGTATGCTCGCAATTTTGTGCATTCCTATTCCCTCTTTATAGCATTGCAAGATACATCCAAAGATTTGGGTGCCACAACCGTATGTCCTGGTGAGTACAGCACAAGCGAGAGGGTGATCTACTTTATCAAATGGATTGGGGTCTTATTCAAATGTGCTCACACGTTTTCTTGAATGTTTGTTCCAGGAACACATTATTGCGCGGATGTGGACTTGGAAGAAATGTGCCTCGAAAACGGTGCTTTTGAAGTCAGTACCAATGGCTATACGGGTCAAGATGGATTGCTATACAAGGGCGATGCTTTCATGTTTAATCAAAATATCTGGCATCGAGGGCCGCGAAACGTGGATCCCGATGGTTTGGATCGCATCATGTTTATTTTGACCTTTGCCACGGCCAAAGATACTCTCGCTGATCGACGACGACAAGGACTGGGAACCTATTATTATCAACGCTTTAATCTATGGGGTTCTACATTTGGCATGCTAAAAGATGCTACCAAGACTATGGTACAACCGTGGCCCTTCTTTCGTGCCATGGGATTGGTCAAAACACGAGGGATTACCTGGATTCACCAGTTTTGTCAACAACTTGCCAATGGAGAAGAGTTTTATAACGATGACGAGTTGGAAGAATTGGTAAAACTTTTGGACGAGGGCTATCAACTGCCAACATTTCTCCGGTCGCAGTCCCAGCGATGGAAACGTTTCATTCCTGAAACCATTTCGTTGTGGGTGAAATTCTTGGCGGCTGTCAATGCTATAGCTGTTGCCAGCTACTGGATTCTGTCAACCGTGGTTTGTCTCTGTCAAAGGAAACCAGTGTCACGGGGTCTCTTTCACACGTTCAAAAGACTGGTTACCTTGCTAGGACTAGTAGCGCTGCCGTCACTGGCATTTTCCAAATACATTGACCAAACACATCTGGCCGTATCAGTCATTTCGGGTGAAGTGAATGTCAAACCCTTCCCTGCAGTAAACCCAACAACCATGGCAAAATATGGACCCACAACCTTTCCGGAACGAAATGATGTCTTGATTGCCACTCGCTTCGATGCCCCCTTTTTGGCTTCGTACAACCGATTTCTCGATTTTCATCCTGGAAATCATCATTGGAATACCCTGCTATCTGCTGCTGCTTATTCTTCCTTACCAAAAGGTCTCGTCTCGCTGCTTGCTACACATATTGTCCGTGAGATCCTGCAATACAAAGAAGCCGGTTTCCACTCACGATTTCTGTTGCAGAATCCACATACTGGGGCTTGGAGTATCCTGTCCCAAGCAGAGGCACAACGAGAGACGTACAGAGCCATCGTGGACAAAAGCAAGCCTGTGACAGGCTCCTTGTCACGGCACTTGAAATATGTTTTAGCCGATGCCCGATTCGGCAGTCAGCGGGATACTGTCATGGCACGCACATTCGGGGGGCAATTTGCAAACCATTGGCTAGATGTTGTGTATGGCGAAGACAAAGCCACAGAATCAGTTGGGATAGAAAGTCGTTCGTCTCAACCAGTTGCTCCCCGTAAGGTTGTTCACACTTTCCCATACATAAAAGCTGACGCGAAGGCCACTGATACACCTCAGACAAGCGTTTCCCGGCGGCGCAAGACGGTGGAACGGGCTGCTCTCTCCACTGTTGACCCAGCATCCACACTTGATGCTGGCAATGATGATGGAGATGACAACATTCGTCCAGGGGACAAAGTATGGGTTTACTTTGGGGAAGGTGAATGGTTTCCAGGCAAGTTGGTGGACGTGATTGACGATGAACTCTGTCTTGTGTTCCTCTACAACAGGGGCATGAATATACATGTGGACACAGAAGATATTCGAGCATATTCACAAATAAAAGCTGGTGATCGAGTCGAGGTGGAAGACGTAGAGGGGGGATCTGAAGAGTTCTATAAAGGAACGGTCAGCCATGTTCATCCGGACGGTCGGTGTACCGTGGACTTTGATGACGGAGAGGTGGGGGAGAAGGTTCGACGAGAGAATATGTTGCTTCTTCTTGAGTAATAATAATTGTTTTATTGGTCTGTAGCCTAAACTTCAAGGTGTACTGTAGTTTATAACTCTATCTTAACTTAGCTTATGCATCACATCTGCTACGGGTACCTACATGTGCTAGCTATTAGTTTAGTAGTGTGGTACAGTATGACTGTTGCAATTTCTTGGTAATTTTTTCCACGCTGTCATGTTACATGATGAAGGAAGGCTCCCCCGGCGGTGCGCGATTAAAGTTATCTCGTCCACTTTTCCACTGAAAAAGATGCGTTTTGAAAATAAATTTGAGTTATTGAAAATGAATCGATGGAGCCTTGTTGGGGCATGTGCAAGCAAGCGTAGATCTAGCTTGAAGAGGACGTCCTATTTAACTTTGAGCAGACAAGACGACAATCATGAAAGATTCCTTTAAGCACTTGGTTATATTGCTGGCAACAACTTTATCGACTTGCTTGATCTTGGTTCTTGCTGCCAGCACACAGAATGGAGAAGAATCGTCATACCGAATTTTTGGTCGTCGACTTCGCGTCTCACCAAGAAGAGAGCAAGAAATAATTGATTCTATATTAGGGCCACAAGGCCTCGTCTCGGGGTCGGTCGCAAAAGCAACCGATTTTCCTTGGTATGCCAAATTTGAAGGCAATGTTCTTTGTGGTGGTACCGTGGTGGGAAATGGACAGTTTATCCTCACAGCCGCTCATTGTGTCGATGGATATACACCACCACAAGTACGAGTAGGATCAAGCCTATGGAATGCTGGTGGAACTTTATATCAAGTTACCAGAAAATGGAAACATCCCAACTTTAACCGTGGTGCCTTGGAAAACGATGTAGCCCTCCTCAAAATCTTGACCACCTGCCTTCCCACGCCAGTAAGCGCCAAACTCAACAATGACTCTACTTTTCCTTCAACCACGGGCACACCACTTACGGTCATTGGATTTGGTAGAACCCGAGATGGTGGTGATACATCAAACTTTTTGCAACGGCTCGATGTGGATTATATTGCCGAGTCGGAGTGTTCGAGCGGGGATCCATTAGCCAAGCTATGTGCCGACAAGGATGGGGCGGGGTCATGTCAGGGGGATTCGGGTTCGCCCATTATCTCCTCTGACACGAAAGCTGTCGTCGGCGTAGTTTCCTATGGTATCGATGGTTGTGCTTCGTCCCATCCAGATTATTACGCTCGAGTGAGCACCTACGTAGATTGGATCGAGTCCACTATGGCTGCAGAAATGGCGTTGCCACAACCCGGCAGCAGTGCATCGCTTTTCTCCTCTTTCCAAAGGAGCAGCAACCAATGGCTAAGTGCAAAATGGTATTCGCTTTTTGAGGAGCCATGACGGATCAAAAGGCACAAGCCAATAAATATCACAGTTGTCGTTTTGGGGGGGCGTCGTATTTGGTGGAGTTTGGGGTAAATGCACGCGTCCATTAATAGACGCATTTTTGGGAAGAGACAAAACTGCGTTGTGCCAAAACGGTGAAGCTAACTGCAAGACAAAGGCATGTAGTGGCCACTCTGCATGAGACCCCTAGGTTCGATTGAATCATTAGCACAGACAGGAGAATTATTAGATACTGTATAGGGCAGGGTTGGTTTTCTGTGAGAACAGGAGATATGTGTCACAGCTGACAAAAGTTTCACATACTACTGCATTGCTGCTGGCGCACTACTGTATACAGTGCCCAGTATACAGTAGTTGTTGCAAGACAGTGCGTATGGTGGGAACTAGTAAGGCTTGATGCGTGCTCCTTCCAATTCCGCTTCAGGCAATTGAATAGCTCTTCTCTCCTAATACCTAGCTAGATGTATCTGTGTGTAGCAACCAATCTGGATATAGCTACCATGTAGTTACTATTAGTAACACACAGAGCCAGATAGTAGCAAGCTAATAGTATTTTATACTAATACTGCGCATGCATCATACCCTCTTCTTGAGACGATAAATTTCTATATTCTTTTCGTCCGATGATACATGGCTAATTATTTGGGCTTTCTTTGTCGTTGCACCAATAGATTAGTTCAGGTTTGTACCGAAGAAAATAGTAAAAGGCATTCGTGACAAATTCTGCCTCGCGGCACCGGAGCAAGACTTTATGCCACTCGGAGAGATCCGCTTCCTGGCCCCTGAACACAATCTCACGTCCAATTTTATTTAGATCCAACCAAACTCGGATCTCATAGGAAACACAGGGCAGTGTTATCATCGTCAAATGAAAATTGTTCTTAAGGACACTTTCAAGCGACTCGAACCCCGTTTGTGTATTTTCTAGGCAGCAACCAAGGTACAGGAAAACGAGGCCTCGATTTGCTGCAAGACCAGGGCAGAGACGTTGAATGTGCTCCTCGCATGGTTTGTTGTTGGCATCAAGGAGGAGCGTTTGGAGGGTGCTGTAATGAGCAAGTCCTCTCGAGATATGCCCGAACGCATCAGGTCCAAGTTTGTTGTCAGCTATCCAAAGTTCGGCAAGAGTCTTGTTTACACAGAGCATATCACCCACATATTTTGCGCCTTCGTCTCCTATCCAGTTTTTCTCCATGGCAAGAGTTCTGACAGAGGTGTTTCTTTCCATGTATTCGCAGATCCTCTTGGCTCCGCGAAAAGTAATGCCACAGCCAGTGAGGTTGAGTTCTCGAAGGCTACTACTCGTCAGAAGATGCAGATGTTCCATCCCAGCGTCTCCGATCTGCTTGTGCCCGCGAACGTTGAAAGCTACGACGTCAATGGGAATGGGAAGCATAGCGAGGATCTCGTATACGCCTACAGTGCTGAAGCGCGAAACGAGGAGGAACTTGCGTTGGCGTGCATCACGCCATCGAGCTGCAATCTTTTCCAGGATTCTTTTGAAATCGTCATCATCAATGTTCTCTACAAATTTTGAGAGGTCCACAATTCCTTTGTCTGGAATGATAATTTTCGGGAGATCGTCTATTGGATCGATCGCCACCCATTGATAATCACTTTCTGTTGGATTCATCGCGCACAGTTGATTTGACAATAATTGCCGCAAAAGTGTTTCGCTTGGGTTGATGTATGAGCCGAGATTATGTTTACGAGTTTGAGCTCTTTCCCGCTGAGTCGAAGATTTGAAACTGCTAACAAAGCAATATTGTCTCATGTTTTGATGGAAACCGTGTCCATTCTCGATCGGAACCGTTGAGGCAGAATCAACACACGCCGCAGTCAATACTGTAATCCAGTAGTAACTATTTAGGAGCGCCAGGCGAATAGGTTCTGTCGTGTAGGCGTCGAAAATTCGATGTCGTGGTTCATCCGTTCGTTCGTGAAAAGACCGTGGAAGTCCGATGAAAGATGTTGATCGATCCAAGGAGGAACAGCACTAGTGATTTATGGCCCTTGAAATTACACTTTGTGCACTATTGGTTGGTTGGGTACTGTAGTTCCTATGTCGAATTCAGAATAATATATATTCTTTCTTTCAAGGCAGACACAACTATTGATTCAGCGGATTGTTTAGTGTAACAAACAAGCACACATTTGTACAGGAGCGATGATCGCCCCAAAATATTTCCATGGGGCAGCTGTCGCGCCACCCGATGCTCAATATGGAAACTCTTTCGGAGTCTCCACGTCTTGTACCAGAGATGTTGTTTCATTGGGTGTACCACCCTGCTGCTGCGAAGACTTTCTTCTGTATATTTTTGGATTCCAAGCACTCGTCGCCCAGGAAAGAACAGCTTTCGCATTTTCGTGATTTATGCTCAACCTCGGATCGTTGGCGTCATGGTCATCCTCATCGTCCGGTGTCTCAATATCAAACGAGTAGGCAATAAGCTTGCGAACTTCTGATTGACGATCGGCTGGAAGACTGTCCAAAATTTGCTTCTTCAACATGACGGCATCTCTTAGCAATAAACTCTCCTTTAATCCTGCCAAGGGAACCAAGACGTTTCGGAACAACTTTTCGGATCCTTGAAACATGGGAAGCATCAGATACACGGTGCTGAAAATTACCACAGTAAAAAAGCCCCAAATTCTACCAATATATGTCTCCAACCAATCCATGAGTACAAACAGAAGTCCATAGCAACTCCAGTAGGTCAACCAGAACGTGTCATCGGTTTTGTCGGGGGTGGAAATGGCAGTGATAGAAGCCATGAGGGGAAAGACTGTCCCAACTGCAATGGTAACGAAACGCTTCAGATCTTTGGGAAGAATCATAAAAAAGGCCCATAGGAACCACTGCGAGATCGTAGAAGACAGTATCAAAAGTGAATTGAGCTCTGATCAGGTATCGTTCAAACTCTAGCGATTTCATATGATTCAAAACGTCGCATTCGTGTCTTTTCAAGAACGTTTTTGCAAACTCAATAAATGCAACACACGGCAATTTCAGCAACGATGAAAAGTCCGACATACCAGGTGGGAGGCATTGACTACCGTCATGATGGCTGTGTTGATCCAGTTGTTTAGTTTTTTCGACAATGGATCAATGATGGGGGTAAGGATTGGCCGTGTAATAAAGTCATAAATAAGGGTGGATCCATCCTGCTCGAAAACAAAATTATTGTTGAGTGAAAGGTGATATTTGGGTACTTTGCTTCCGACGAACAGCCCCCGTCAACGACTCACCGTAAAGGGAAGATACAGCCAAACAAAGAAGAAAAATTCAAACTGCAACGTCAGAGAAAAAGTGTAATTTGGTTAGCATGGATTGAACCGAGCAGAACCCAACCCCTAGATTACATAGGACACAAAGCAATTTCTTCGCTTTCTTCGGTAACAATCAAGATGAAATCCCACAAGATTGATTTTCTTGAAAATCATGGGCACAATTTGGTTTTTTACAGGATCTCACCTGATACCATGCCAGTGTGACTGAGGCGCTTGCCAAATGGTAGTCGTCCAAAAATGCCGTTAAAACCTAAGAAAACGGCAATACAAAAAAATGCATGGACAGGCGTTAGAATGCAACACTTCTTGTCCAATTGAATAAACAGACTTCCAACAAGAACCAATGTTCCCCAATAATATATACCGGCGATGTAACATACATAGATTCCAGAAGCCGCAACCCAATATTGCAACCATTCCATATCATCCACCGTCGACGGAGTCACGAGAGCTCGTAAACTTTGATAGACAGGGAAAATCATTCCTGCCACCACCACGCCGGGTACACTAAAGATATCTTCCTTGATTTGGTGGGGCAAAAGGAACACCAAAAGCGCCACCACGGCAGCATAGGCTGCATGGAATTTCCAAAGGCGGCCCTTGGTGCGTTTGAATTTCATGACCGCCAACGCCACCAAAACAGTGGCCAATGCCACGGCCACCCAAGATGCGACCACGGCCGACGTCGAAGACGCGACTGCTTCTGTGGTCGTCGTTGTTAGTGGAGCTGTGGTTGCTTTTGTCGACATGGTTCAAAAGTAACAACAACGAACGATATTGACAGTGTTACTTCTTATTATAATTTCTCTTCTTGCTTGGCAAATAGATGAGAATTTGAAAATTAAAGGTACCTTGTTGTGTGGCTTTCTCATTGTTTTCTTTGGATCCAATTTTGCGGTGGTGGTGACATCGCCATTTCAAAACGAAAGAAGAAATGAAAGAAGGTCATGGTTGCGAAAGAAACCATGAAGATACCTTTTCTCAGTCACGCATGCTATGAGCAAATGTGCGCCCATCGTTAATAAATCATGATGATACATAGTTCTGGCGATAGAGCAAAACACGTCTCAACTCCAAGTTTGGCTGGTTTCCACAACCGTGTACTGCTACCTAGTACTCTAGCTAGCCAGCAGGATAGTAGAGTCACTACTTCATCGCCAACCTCGGCAACAGTTGAGGATCCATACTAACTAGTGCGTCAAACGGCAAAGATGCACCGAGGCAGCGCGTTGGGAGAACAGAAAAGGGGAACATACACCAAACGAACTTGCCCCACACCGACAAACCTAAAGCCATGCATGTACCCATTCTACCTGGCTGCCAAAATAGCTGAGACGTGATCCGATTCCAAAGCACCGAACCATTTTAGAGTGTGCGATTCATGATTCCTGTGCCTAATCTTGTTTCTCCTTGGGAGGGAGATCTGTCGCTTCGTAACCTACTGAAAAAGTGATCCATTCATTGACAATAGCACTAAGGTACTCGAAAGAATAGAATTATGCGTTGGTTGTATACTTGCTTTGCACTGACTGGACTATGTTTTGTATTTGCGTGGCGCTTGCGATATTTTAAGCGCTTTCCAATCGTTTTCATTCGCACACAGTCGCTCACATAGCAATGTCGGCGGTGGGGCCATATGTGGAGAAGATCAGCCTGCTCATAATCCCCCTGATTCCTTGGACGATGCCCACTGCTCTCGAAGAAGAAATCGTTTCACTTTACCAGATTCTGTTCGTGGCAAGCTTGTCACCATCTCGACATGATGGGGTGTCAAATGCTTGGCCAACGTCCTCTTGACGTGCTCTTTGATTTCGGACTCGACAGTATTATTGTCGTCACGGTCGTCGTTGGATACTACGACAAAGGCAACAATGGCTTCACCTTTGATGTCGTCCGGCACGCCAATGACACCGACCTCCACGACAAAGCTCAGTTGCATAATGGAGGTTTCAATTTCTGTGGGTCCGACACGGTACCCAGCCATACTGATAATATCATCGTCACGGCTCGATTAGACGAAGGTTGTCTCTCCTGTCGATGTTTGGGCGAGTCGAGCACGATCACCCGTATGATAATAGCCATCCTTGTCTATGACAGATTTGTCGCTTTGGTAATACCCCGAAAACCAAAACAATGGACAGTCGTCCAATTTCATGCAGAGCTCTCCTTCGGTTCCTTCCTCTGTAATGACTTGTCCGTCACTATCCAAAAGACAAGCGCCTTGAAAGCCTTCCATGGGCGTTCCCATTGTGGAGTGATGACTCCTGGTTATGGAACGATTGTCCATCTCTTCTTGCCATTTATGAGGACCCGCTCGGTGTTGGTTGACCATTATGCCATTTTCGGTTTGTCCGTAGTGATTCAGAATCGGCACACCAAAATGCTCCTGAAACCATTGGGATACGGCAGGAGGAAGCGGCTCGCCCGCACTGCAAGCAGATTGTAGGTGAATATCCTGACTGTATTGCTGGACGACTTCAAATGGTAAAGCCCGAAGGGCTCGGTAGACTGTAGGAGCTGCCGCCACACTGTTAATCTTATGATTGGCCATAAACTGCAGCGTGGCTTTGGGACAAAAGGGAGACTCATCATATGAGCGGCATGCCCTAGAAGCAGCGGACCATAGACATTGTAGTAGAATCCATACGCCCAGCCACTGTCTGCCATGTTCCAATAATTGTCGTGTGGTGTCACTCCAATACCCTGTTCCAAGTAGATGCGAAAATTCTCCAAAGCCTTGACGGGACATAGGATCCCCTTGGGGGGTCCTGTTGTGCCGGACGAAAACAAGAAAGCCAACGGATGGTCCCCATCGTCGCAGCTCATCCTATCAAGCTTTTTCGTAAACACTCGCAAACGTGCCCTTGGAGACGGCCCTTTGAAATGGCCAGATATCAGCAACTGATTGAGTTGTGATCAGTGTTACTAAATCACGAACCATACAAATGAATGGTTGGGCCATTTCGCTACCACTGACCATAAAAATGTCTATCCAACAAATCCGTCAATTGCTTATTGTAGGGTTCATGAAACATTTCCAGGTACATTCTTGTCGCATTGGAAAGTGGTAAATGCACCATGCCCTTTCTTCGATATGCACCCCTGGTTTGATAGGCCTTTTCGAAGTCCTCGGGCTTTAGTTCAAAGTAGGGTGCCCCCAAAAAGTCTAGCACTTGTTTGTAAAAGACTGCCGGGTTTTCTTTCAAATCCTCAAATTTGAGCACCAGCAATGATTCCCCCAAGGAAAAATACTTCATCCAACGTTCCAATTGTGGTGCGTACATGCCTCGTTGTATAAAGTTGGTATCGGCAAAGCTGGTCATGATTTCTTTGTGAGCATCATCTCGAATATCGTCAGGAAGCTTGGGAATACGAAAGGCCGACGAGTGGGCCCTTAGATAATCCCCAAATTGATGACGCGCCTGCGGCAGTGGTAGTACGAGTGGCGGTGCCGCCGTGAGATAGAGCCGCCGCATGGCACGAAGTTCGTCGTTAAGGACGGTTTCAAAGTCACTCTTCACGCGCCGTTTTTCTCGTTCCATTTTATAATGAGAATACGCCCGGTCCACGGGATTTCGTAATACCATGATAATTTTGGTGGTTGGAAAAATGGACGAGATGAAGGAAGGTACATCGGGATCCAGCACATAGGAAGGAGTCTTTTCAAAAAAGAAAATGTCTGGCAAACCCCCTTTTTCTTCCAATGCCGCTTCATGAAATGTGGATTGCATGTAATGTTGTTGAATATCACAAACCCAGGATTCTATGATGGTATCCATTTCTGCTTTAGTAGCGTTAGGACTCATCCCATAATTTCGGCTGAGATGTTGCTTGAGAAATTTGTCAAAATAATGTGGTTCAAATCGTTTGGAAGCAGTCATGTTTGGGTTCTGGAGAAGAATGCCTCTCAGAGCACTGGTTCCACCCTTTTGTACACCGGCAATGATAAAATCTGGCGCCGGTTTTTTGATCTGGCCATTCTCATTGCATTGTAAAGAGTTATTTTTCTTCTGGAGATTGGACGCTTCAATACTTAATTGCTGCAAAAAAAACTGCTCATCGTCTCTGTCGCTATTGAGGGCACCTCCCGATGAGCTCACCAAGACAAGGCCATAAAAGACATACACTACAGAAGCCAAAGCAGATACAAGCAAGGCAACTTTGACCAAGGACCTCTTTTTTGGTTTGCTCTGCTTCATTCTACCGTATCCCTGGCCCGTCCTTGCCGTTTACATATCCGTTTCCTGTGATGTCACCGCCATGTTTATCAGACAGTCCAGTAAGTGAGTTCAGGTATGGTAGGAA
>ENA-ORBV01008746-ORBV01008746.1-microbial-mat-metagenome-genome-assembly--contig:-NODE-8746-length-16894-cov-34.012309_pt1 | contig 16894 bp, 17 predicted proteins | sample MGYA00237777_ERZ505514 | MGnify/ENA primary metagenome ERZ505514 (study PRJEB26160, sample SAMN06269048) | microbial mat metagenome | isolation source: Oligotrophic lake microbial mat | place... | reverse complement strand
CATTTATTTTTACCTTTGGGGGTGGATCACTTTGCTCCGGAATCAGTGGATCACATTGGTCCGGAATCGGTGGTGCACATTGGTCCGGAATCGGTGGTGCAGTATGACCGAAATATTCAAAGGAGGGTACTTTCACCTAAAGAGGTGAAATCTGTGAATAACTCTATTTTATTAATAATTTAAATAATTAGTAAAATGAGAATGTTTTTCAAATGTGCAAAAAAGTTTTTACATGATATAATCCTCCCATATGGAGGTAACCCCAAATAATTATGCATTCATTGATAGCCAGAATGTATATATCACCCTTAAAAAGCATGTTGGTTGGCTATTAGACTTCAAGCGGTTCAGAGTGTATTTAAAAGATAAATACCATGTTGAAAAAGCCTATCTTTTTCTAGGTTATTTGGAGACAAATGAAGACCTGTCTAAAGACCTTCAGGAAGCCGGATATATCATTATTTTTAAACCTACGCTGAAATATAAAGACGGAACAACAAAAGGCAATTGTGATGCTGAATTAGTTCTGCAAGCGATGATTGAATTGAATAATTATAATAAAGCGATTATTGTCAGTGGCGACGGAGATTTTTATTGCCTTGTTAATTTCCTACTTAAGATCGACAAATTAGAAGCAATTCTGATCCCTAACCAATTTAAATATTCAGCACTATTAAAAAAGGTTAATGAAACGGGTAAGAAATATTTATTTTTCATGAATGATTTGAGGGAGAAGCTAGAGAAAAAGAACAGAAAATGAAAAGGGCCCTTGCAAGGACGAAACCTTACAGGAGCCTTTTCGTGGAGATAAGAATAGTATATACCTAGCCGAATAAAAAGTCAAGAGGTTCTGGTAATCCTCTTTATTTTTTATATTCCTTGATTTCACCCTTTGCTATAGTATTACTAGAACCTCCTCTCCTGAAGGGCATATTTAAAACTAATTCAGATCAGTTTCATCTGCAAATAAATCCATTTTTAGATTGTCCAAAGCTTTTGGCAATGTATATAAACCTCTATTTTTAAATTCAGAAGATATGAAATTTGAAAAAGCAGTCAGCGGTTTTTTCACATACTCTTTAGCAGCGTCTTCACTGTTAAGTGTTATACCCGGTAAGATTTTTATATCTTCATGATACATATTAATGGCATCATGAAGATATATATTGTCCCGTAATCCATTCTCAAATAAAAGTAACGAATCGATATTTATTATTGTCAAAGGTTTTATACGGTTTACAAAAATCCCCTCTGCTTCAATTTTTTTAATTTCTTCGCTAAACCAAATCTGGGCTAACATATTCAATCCATGGGTATCGTATTGACTATGATGAGTAATGATTATAGGGTATATATACACGTCACGATACTTATAATTAGTATCAGGTGTAAATTCTTTCATCAAAATTCTCTTTATGTTATTGATTAACTGAAGTATAGCTCCATTTTTTTGTTTTCCATTTGCGATTTCTCCGTACAATGTTTTCTTAAGTGCCGGCTCAATTTTATTAAAATCACAAGACTCTTTAATATTAGCCGATATTAAAAAATCCTTAGATTCAAAGAGTAAAATATTGTTGCCTTTTCTTAAATAAAAGTCAGGTTCCGCATTAAATAACAGAGGTTTCATCGCTTCACCTGTAAACTGTACGCCCTTATTTGGATAAATAGCTTTAACTGCAAGATAAAGCATTATATGTTCCGAGAACTCATCAGTAAACAAACCTCGCAGATTTGGGACTTTATCTGCTAGAAGAGTGTCATTTATATCTCTTAATATGAAGTATTGACCTGTAAATATTTTCTCAACGACAAATAAGGTAAAAATAATTCTATATCGCCCTTCATCTACTTTATAAAAAGGCTTTGACCTTGTGGTAAGGAAATCAAAAGCCTCCAAACAATCACTTTCATTCACAGCTAGTTTCTCTAGAAAACTACATACAACTTCATACCGATTATTATTTTCAATAACAATATCGTTATATGTATCTTGCATTCCATCTTTTGCTAAAGCAGCTAAATGAATTGTTTCTTTCAAGTATTCACGCCAATTTGGTTGGCCAAAATGTTCTAATAGTTTTGTTAATAACAGCTGGAGTGCAGGATTACTCTCCATAAAATTAAATAAATAAATGGCTTTTATGCTTTGTGTTATCCATGTATCATGTATATTGTAATTTACTTTATCATCCAGTAAAAAATGCATACAGAAATACATTGCCGGAAGTCGAATTTTAATATTTAAATCCTTCACTGAATTACCAGCCTGTGACTGATTCCTTGTAAGCTCTGAATTAAGAACTAAATATCCCTTAAGTACATTTTTCTCAAATTCCTCATCTGTTTGTGTTGCGGCATTCTCGGGAATAGGGATTTGACGCTCGAATAATTTTAAACTTGACCAGGGATTAAGTATTATTTTGATGTCATCATGTGAATTTAAATTATCAATCTGGTCATACAATTCATCTACAAAATTTGCATTATAAGGACCAAAAATGGTTTTGAGCGTATCTTGAAAATCATCGGTTTTTCTGAGATTTAGAGTTGCTAATTTTAAAATGATCTCTTTATCACCTCCATGGAGATACTCCTCAAGAGAATTCGGCTTTTCGCCGGGGAATAATGATTCAAATTCTAAAATTGCCATGGAATCCATTGATTTTCAATTGTCTGACTTCAGTAAAGTTACACTCTTTTTAGGGCACATAATGCTTCAAAAACCATAATCCAAGTATAAAAAGTTGCTGTTTTTTGGTAGTTGAATATTTCGGTCTCAACTGTACCACCATTTCGGTTTCAACTATACCAGTGATTTCGGTTTGAACTGTACCACCAATTTCGGTTTGAACTGTACCACCTTTTTTGGGTAATGATGTAAAAGCTGTAATCTCAGGATTATGGCAAACAAACCCAAAAATATGCATCAGATCCGAGAAATATTCCGACGTAAGCAACAGGGCGAAAGCAATAGAAGTATTGCTCGCACTACAGGCTTTTCCCGAAGTACTATCTTAGAGTATTTTCATATTCTGGATTTATCCGGATACGAAGTTGCGCAGGCAATTGATCTTTCAGAAACAGCATTACAGGCGCTTATTGCACAAAGCCGGCAAGATGTTCAGCCACCTGTGGCAGGCCGCAAACGGGACATTGAAGTTCAGTTTGAGTATATGGATAAAGAGTTAAGCCGGACGGGGGTCACGCGGTTGTTGTTGTGGCAGGAGTATAAAAAAGAAAACCCTACAGGATATAGCTATACACAGTTTTGTTATCACTTCGGTAAATATAAAAACATCCAACAGGCTACTGCTCATTTTGAGCATAAACCTGCGGAGTTTATGCAGGTTGATTAAGCAGGAGACCTCTTGCATTATATCGATCAGCAAACCGGTGAACAGATCGCTTGCTAGGTATTGGTATGCACGCTGCCATATAGCGGATATACTTATGTGGAGGCCATGCATAGTCAGCAGCAGGAAGCTTTTATCGCCGGACTTAACCATGCACTTTATTTTTTTGGAGGTGTACCCCTCAACATCAAGCTCGACAATCTGAAAAGCGGTGTAAAAAAAGCTAACCGCTATGATCCTGAATTTACCGATCTGATGATGTCATTCTCAGATCATTTCGGTTTGAACTGTACCACCGCCCGGGTAGCAAAACCTAAAGATAAACCGCATGTGGAGGGTGCTGTCTTAACTTCCTACAGAAGGATATATGCTCCCTTGCGCAACAAGTTTTATTATAGCCTGTCTGCGCTCAACGCTGCCATACTAAGCCAACTGGAAGTGCACCACAGCATGCGCTTTCAAAACAAACCCGATACGCGTAATGGCATGTTTGCCACCGAAAAACTTTTGTTGCGGCCACTGCCTGACAAACCTTTTGAAAAGTATTGTGTAGTTCAGGCCAAAGTGCGGAAAAATTACCACGTGCAACTGGGTCAGGACAAACACTTTTATAGTGTTCCATATCAACTTATAGGAAAAACCCTTAAGGTGGTTTATACCCAGGATACGGTGGAAATTTACGACCAGTTGACCCGCGTAGCCTTCCACCAGCGGATCAGCCGCAGTTATGGCTATACGAGTGTTAAAGAACATATGCCTGTCAATCACCAGCATCACAACGAACAAAGGGGCTGGGATAGCGACTAATTCAAGCGGCAAAGTCTTTCTATCGGGGTGGCGACCCATGAATTTATATCCGGGTTATTGTTGTCAAGAGATTTTATAGAGCAGATCGCAACCAGCGAAAAACAAAATTGCTATTGAAGTTCAGCCGCCTAAGTTATGATGCGCAGCTTGAAAACATTCAATATACCAAAGACCGGAACCTGAATAAAGAAAGCATTCTGCAACTAACAGACTGCGGATGGATCAGGCGGGCTGAAAACATCCTCATCACCGGTGCTACCGGTTGCGGGAAAAGCTATCTGGCCTGTGCCATAGGTCAACAGGCTTGCCAGCAAGGTTTAAAGGTTCTATACTTAAATCTGAACCGCTTTATAGAAAAAGTAGCTTTGGCCCGTATTGACGGATCGTTCAATAAAATACTTAACGGATTAGAAAAAATGCACCTGATTATACTCGATGACTTTGGGCTGGCACCACTCACCCAAGACGTAAAACTGGCTTTGCTGCAAATACTCGAAGACCGATATGGACTCAAAGCAACTATCATCGCATCGCAAATACCGGTAAACCAATGGTATGAGTATATTAATGAACCAACTATTGCTGATGCGATACTGGATCGGATTGTTCCAAAAGCACATCGTTTTGATTTAAAAGGTCCATCACTCAGAAACAAAAAATAAAACTAATTTTGCATCACTTCATCATACCATTTAAGGTGGTACAGTTCGACCCGAAAGGGTGGTACAGTTGCTTCCGGAATAATCAGCTTTAGAGCTTTAAGATATTAAACCGGATACTGTCACCTTAAGTACACTCTGCAATTGCCTGAATATGTTGACCCAATTGATTCTCACAATGGGCCCTGAGACCCAATGCTACTATATTGCTTGAATCTAATAACAGAGCTTTATTTGTAAAAATTAATTGCTCTTACATTATTTCACTGATCTGACTCTTTTATATCTAAACCAATAAATTCGCAGTCAGCGGTTTGGCACTCAGCAATTGTTGGAATTAAAATTAATAGGAAAATGATAAGTTTCAAAAGCAGGTAATAAAATTCTAATGTATATAATAGGTAAATGAGCAGGGGTTCCCTTCAACTGTAAGTTTAATAAACTTTTCGGCCGGAACATACAAGATTTCAGCATTTCCATTTTTATAGTTTGAAACTGTATACTTATATGCCCTTCCATTAACTTGATCGTCTAAAATATTAACACTTGTAACATTAAATGACTGCCAAGTTGTTTTATTGTTGGAGTTATATATACTTACAACATAAAATTCAGCCTTTTTATCATTCAAAGACCATCTCATTTCGGGTTCCACCATATCATTTCCCACCTCTCCTGTGCATTGATTTTTAAACTTATCAATTTTTAAATCGAAATTCTGACTCCACAATCTTGTGGAAAGGAAAATCAAAATAACGATACCTATGTGTTTCATAATAACTTTTTTTAAAGGTTATATTTTTTTTAATTTGTAAAAACAAGATGTCGATTGATACTTTGGATTATAAATACAGATATTATAGCTATTATCATTTAAATCATCAATTGCAGTTAGATAAACAATGTCATCAGTTTGGAGTCCTAAGAATTCAAATTTAGCTTCGTATGTACTTACAACCAAATTTTTCTGTTTATCGAATTTAGTATCCACCTTACTAATTATAGCCCATTTCAAAAAAAGGTCTTCTTCATTTCCTTCTCCCTTTTGTCTCCACATGAAATACTTGTTTATCACTGCGTCAAAGTCAATAGTTAATAGGTAAGACCCACTATCAATGTGATTTAATGTTATATCTCTTTCACTGGTAAATTCGTATGTGGCAGAAATATAAATTCCTGTTTGTGAATAGGTATAATGTAAATTCAAAAGAAAAAGAAATATAAAAAATATAATTTTCATAAAATAAAAAGCTTATCAAATTATTAAATAAATCTATCTATTTTATTAGAAACAAAAATTACTCAAACATATTTTCCACTCATCCCCATCTTGGTCTGGCCCTTTTAAATCGCCTAATGTGTTAGTTATACAACTTTTATCTACTTCTGCTCCACAAAGAAGCATGGGGGAAAGTTTAATAACGCTTGCCTCTCCCTGACTCCAAAATACCACTGCATAGGTCGAAAAAGAAGAATTCTTAAATGTATTGGTAGCAGTATTAAGTTCACTACCAGTGAGAAAACTTACATCAACTGTGTAAGCTTTAGACCATCCCGATTCCGTTTCATAGCGAACTTCGCAAGTTTGAGTGTATTTCGCAAAAACGGATGTAATTACAAAAGTTAATAATAAGAAAGTTAAGGTTTTCATTTTGTGTGTTTTGAAAGACTAAATTAACAATTTTAAAATTAGAAGAGAAACGTAGATTTAATTAATTATTGCAGGAAATTTTAATTAACTCATAAGCTTCTTTTACACCTAATTCACCAGCTTTACTTAAATCCAAACATGCTTCAGGTTTTTGCCCCAATTTTAATTTTGCTTTACCTCTATAAAAATAGCTATTTGCAAGTTTAGGGTTAAGATCAATGGCCTTATTACAATCTTCTATACAGCCCTTAAAATCACCCAAGGCAAATTTGTCTTCTTGTCTGGAATCCCATGCTACCCAATTAGTAACATCTAACTCAATAGCTTTATTAAAGTCGATTAAGGCATCGGAATATTTCTTTTGTAAGTATTTTGCCCACCCTCTATTATTGTAGGCCATTGAAAAATTGGGGTTTAATTCAATAGCTTTATTATAATCGGCTATTGCACCTAAATAATCCTGTAAGCCAGATTTTGCAGATCCGCGATTATAATAAGCTACGGCCGAGCTTGGTTCTAGTTCAATTTGCTTATTGAAATCCGAAAGGGCAGAAAAATCATCTCCTGAGCTTGAATATGCCCAACCTCTCAAACCGTAACCAACTGCCTTGGTCGTAGTAAGATTAATATAATTTGTAAAATCACTAATTGCTTGCGAATAATTTCCCAAATCTCTATTTACTAAACCCCTGTAATAAAATCCTCCATCATATTGTGGTGCAAGATTAATAACTTGGGTAAAACTTATCAATGCTTGATTCAAATTGTTTGCTTTAATGTTTTCAAGTCCTGCATTCCAGTATATTAAAGGGTCATTTAATTGCTTTAATCGAATATTATAAGCATCAATTTCTTGTTTAATTTCTAACTCGACATTTCTAATCTCATCACCTAGCATTGAAAGATCTTGCCCATCAAAATCCCTCAATTCCTCATACAGGTTAACCATAGCATTCAAAAATGCCAATTCCGTTGTTTGTGATTTCAATTGATAGATCCAATCAATCAAATTGTCGATATAGTCTTGATTATTATCATAGTCCTGTTGTTTTTTAGCAAGGACATCATATAATAAATTGTAATCGATTTGAGCAGGTGCTGTATAAGTTGGAGACGACGCAGGGTATTGAGAATGGCAAATATTGGAATGAAATGATATAAAAATCAATAAAAAGCCCGCGAATAATTTAGTTATTAATTTCATATTATAAGTGTTTTATGATTACTCAATTCTTATTTTATAATATCGCATGCCGTTATCATCTGAAACCGTTACCGCTGCTGTTGCTGCAACAATATTCCCGGCGAAATCTTTTTCAACGATTAAAAACCCACCGCTGTATATATACCCTTCATTATTAAACCCACTGTGAACTGAACCGCCATTGCCAAAATCAATATTTGTTATTTTGTCATATTCAACTTTAACATTAAGCGTATATCGGGCGTTTGTACCAGTTGAATAGTTTGAATATTGAACTGTTGATGCATACCAGCCATCTTCTAATGTTGAAACGCTCCTTAGAGGCTTTATCAAATTGGGTTCATTCGCAAAGCCATTGAAAGTGTTAAAGAAAGTGACCAGTAAAAATATGTGTATAAATTTCATGATTAACTGTTTAAATTTTTTAAGTGTTAAATTTTAATCAAATTATAAAAACACGAAGTCGATTGATTAGATGGATCATAGATACAAATATTGAATGTATTAAGATTCAGATTATCTATTGCATAGATAAAAATAATTTTGTCACTTTGGATACCCATAAATTCAAATTTAGCTTCGTATGTACTTACAACCCAATTTTTTTCTTTATCAAATTTTGCATCCACCTTACTAATTATAGCCCATTTCAAAAAAACGTCTTCTTCATTTCCTTCTCCCTTTTGTCTCCACATAAAGTAACTACCAGTAAGTGCGTCAAAATCGACAGTTAATAAATAGGAACCACTATCTGTGTGATTTAAGGTAGGCTTCTTATCACTCGTAAATTGGTAGGTATCAGCAGTATAAATTCCTGTTTGCGAAAAGGTAGGTTGCAAATTCAATATGAGGATGAAGAAAATAACTGTTTTCATGTTTGTGTGCTGTGGCGAAATTAACCTTTACCACACATATAAAAAAGAATATGTCTATTAAAAAAAAGTAAAATATTTAAAATGTTTACCCAATGTTTACCCCAAAAACAAAAACCCTCGCAAATCATTGATTTACAAGGGCTTATAGTGGTGGTTGGTGATCCCGCTGGGATTCGAACCCAGGACCACTACATTAAAAGTGTAATGCTCTACCAACTGAGCTACGGAATCGAAAAAAGTGCTTTTGGGCAAGGGAAGAATTTCTTCCTTTTTTTCAAAAGTGTCGCAAAGATAGGTGTTAATAGGGGGAAATAAAAGGGGTGTTGAAAAGTTTTATTCAACACCCACATATATTTTAGTTGGAAAGCCCTGCGAGGGGACAATTTATTACTTTATAACTACTCCGTCGGCTACGAAACGCAACTCCTGCTTAGGTTGTGTAATGGCATCAATCTCCGTTTGAGATTTTCCCGCATCACCGGCAAGATGTTTTTGTTCGTCAACAGTTACTGTTCTGAGTTCAGCTTTGCCTTCCATAGTAACAACGGTTCCGCTTGCAAGATCCTTAGGAACAAAAAAATCGTAATCTTTAAAGGTAACCATCATGGTTTTGCCATTTCCTGTGTCCATGGTCATCCAACAGCCTTTGTTTTGGCATACAGATGTTACCTTACCGGTAACTTTTCCTGTGTAACCATTGGCAGTTGTTTCATTTGCTGCAAGGTTGTAAATATTTACACCTCCGTCAGATGTGATTGTCTTGCCAAAATGTTTAGCAGTATCGGCAGTTATATAACTTGCCAACGCATAAGGAGATTGTTCGGCCATTGTCATGTCCATATCATCATCGCCATCATCTTTATTATCTTTTTCACCACAAGAAACCATAAAAATGGTGGAAGTTGCGATGAGCATAAAATACATTACTTTTTTCATATCAATTGTTTTGCACAAAATTAAGCACTTTTTGGCTAGAAGTCCTTTAATTTTTTGTTAAACTTGTACCAAAAGTTGAGATATAATGTGCGGGAATTGACTTTAATCCATTGAAAAATGTGGTGTTTTCATGGAAATCAAAAAATTCAGGCAATAAAGGTTTCAGCAGAAGCAACAACCATTGTCATGTCTTCCATGTCATCGTCGCTGTGTTCTTTGTCCTTGCCATTGCAAGAGGTAGCCAGGCTGAACGTGGCAGCCAATACTACGAGGTAGATTATTTTTTTCATATTGTTCAATTTTACCTCGAAAATAACAATTTGAAATAAAAGGAAGGTTTTCTCAACCTGTCGCGAATGTCGATATCTTCAAACATGACCATAATTGTCTCGCGTAATGTTTTATTTCTGTTGGCTTTTCTTACCACAAAATTAAATAACCAGGGATATTTCACGAGTTTTTGCATGCGGTAACTCAATTGTAATTCACCACCCAAACGCCGGTAAATTGCTTCATCATATTTTTTTAGTGCCGGGGCGGAAAAATCATTGGTTGCAATGCTCTCCTTTACTTGCTGGGCTGCAGTATAACCGCTTAATATGGCATTGCCAATGCCTTCACCCGTAAAAGGATCAATAAGACTTGCCGCATCGCCAATCAACATATAATTAGCACCGCTTATTTTTCTTTTTTTACTGCCTAATGGCAATCCATATCCTCTTATTTCATCAACTGGTTCTGCATTTTTAAAACGTTCTGCCAGCTGTGGATATTTTTTTATAATATGGTTCATTTCTTCCTTCAGGTTGATGCGTTTTTTCGCAACATAATCTGATCGCATTCCAACTCCTACATTACATTCGCCATTCGCTAAAGGAAAAATCCAGAAATAACCGGGAAGAAAATCTTTTACAAAATGTAATTCAATATAATTTCCTTCCTTCATACCGGTCACATTTTTATAATACACCCTCAAACCTGCGCAATGATGTTCTTTTTCCATTTCCAAACCACCAATTTTTCGCGCAAACTGCGAATGTGCACCGCTGGCATCTATAACAAGTTTTGTGTGGATAATGGTTTGCCCATCTTTAGAAGTGCAGGTATATCCTGTTGCCGTTTTTTCGAAGTTGGAAATATCAACCCCTTCTAAAAATTGTATAGTGGATTGTGTTTTAACTTCCTGAATTAAAAAATGATCAAAATCTATTCTTTTGGAAATAAAACCCGGAGCAATTTCTCTCGCCTCCTCCGTTTTTTTGGGTTTGTTTCTAAAAGGGATGCTCAGCTCATCCAAATTTGGAGCAACAAAGGTTACACCCCAACAATTGAGTTGTATGGGATCAAGTGCAAGTTTTTCTACTAATTTTTTATCATAACGGTTTAATATCTCCACCACTTTTCCGCTCAATGCATCTCCACATATTTTATCGCGGGGAAAAATTGCTTTATCTGCCAATACACAATTAATTTTTTCCTTAGCCAGAAAAAGTGAAGCAACTGCTCCACCCGGTCCTGCACCGAGAATAAACACATCTGTTGAAAAAATTTGAGCCATATTTTGCAAATATACGCGCAATTTATACAATGAAAAGCAACGTAGTTAACAGGACAATTGATGATCGAATATTATGTTTTTGGAAGAGAAGAAATTGAAAGAATGATTTAAAACATCACCGACAAACTTCCATACGCACCAACTCCGGTAAAAACCTCCTGTGCCACTAATCCAAGTAAACTGTTTGAACCAACTTTTATTTGAATTGCATTTCCAAATCTTTTGGTAATATCTAATCCTGCGTTAAAGGCACCATAACCACCAACATGTGCATTTGCGGAAACAGTTAATTTAAGATCATTAAATGTTTTTCCTCCCTGCACAAATATTAAAGGTTTGTATGGAGTATTAAAAATATATTGAGTACCTAAAGTAAAATACATGGAGTTGCCGATATTTTTAGAAACACTAACATTTAAACGCGAAGGCAGTGCCTGACTGAAAATTTTTTCTCCTTTTTGAATTCCAATAATTTCCAGCAGTGAATCTGTATTTCCTGTAGCAGCAGAATCGGTGGCGGCAAAAAGATTATTAATTTCTATACCCTCAAAATGTAAAGTGGAATCGCCGGAATATTGCAGCGGATCTTTATTCCAAAATACTGCTCCAATATCATTCATCATCACATTCACCGAAATTTCGGGACCTTGAAAATATGCTTTCCCAAATATATCAAAACTAAATCCCGCACCTATAAATGAAGTGAGTGATGGTTTATTTTCGCCGGAGGTGTGAATATCAAAATCGTATTCCAGATCGAGATATCTTCCATCGGGAGCAGTGAATAATGTGCCGTAACGTGTTTTAATATCCAATCCCGATAATCCTTGCACCAAACCACCGGTTGCACCTATTTTAAAAGTATTATAATCATCATCAAATATTTTCATCATCCCCACCTTATATTCCATTACACTTGTTAAGCTGAATTTTGAATCGGTTAACTGTGCAGTAATATTCTGATAGTCGTAATTGCCATAAAAAACGAGATGAAAAAGATCGCTTGTGAATTGACTCGATTCCTCAAAATTATATTCTATTCCCGCCAAAAAAATATTATCTGCATTTTTTTTAGACGCCATCATTAACCAAACACCATTATAAAAATCGACACCAATGGTATTCAGATTAGTGAGTTTTTCGGAGGCATTGTCTTTCATTTCTTCCGTAATAAAACCGGAACCGAAAAAATTTTGAATAAAATCGGTGCTGAAACAATTACTTGCCGTGTAAAGATCGCTGAATGCAACCACTGTAATTCCATTTCTACCTAATGGTGCATTAAGCGGATCAAAAATTCCGAATATTGTGGTAGTTGAACCATTGTTGAAAAATGTCAATGGTGTTAATTGTATTTGAGTAGAGTCGGGATTGGCTCTTGCTTTTATTATTATCAGAAATAAAATGCTAAGGCATAAAAGTTTTCTCTGCATCACTAAAAATCAGCGGTTGAAAATGTGTAATTAATATCACCTACCAGTTGTATCTTCATAACATAATCGCTATAAATTTTTACAATATCGCTACATTCAGGAATACTGGCGGTATTAAATTTGATGGTTGCAATAGCATTGCTTGCATTGAGTATTGCATCTTTTAAAACGCCATCTACAATTTGATGAATTTCTGTTGTTGCAGGTTCATGCACGCGGCAATCGCCACTTAAAATTCCGGGGTTTATTTTATCTCCTCCAAAATTTAGGGAATCCAGTTTTGTTCCGAATTCATCTATAAAAACAATATTTATTGTTGCATCTAGAGGGAAGGTATTATCCGCATATAAAGTAAGATCGATATTGCCAACGCCATCTGTTCCGGAACCGGCATCCAGGGTAACAGGAAATTCATTTTCCAACGTTAAATTACTTGCAAAAAATTCAAGTGGCATATTTAAATTCAGACTGATATTTAATTTACTGGTGCTGATCACAAAATCCTGATAATTAAATTCATTACCGTTTGGATTTACATGCATAACAACATCGTAAAATAATTTATCAGGAAAAATTTCCAACAGGTCATTAATATTTGAATTATCGGAATTTAAAGAGATAGTGGTATACCCCGGAGCATAAGGATTATCTACTGCACGACTGATATCCAGGGCTTGTCCAATTACCTCACTACATTCCAAAAAAACAACTTGTCCGGTTTCTGTATTCATTGCGCCTAAACTATTCACAATTACATTTCCACTTGCACCTAATCCATTTGCAATTTCGAGATCAACATTAATTTGTCCGAATTGCACTACGCCATCTGTAAATTGATCAAATACATTTATACCATCGGTAGTATCTGCAACAAATACATCATATTGTCCGAGATATCCTCTCAACTCATTTGGAACAATATCCTCCAAACCATAAATAACCCTCAAACTATCGGCAAGTGTAATATGTGTAGCAACACCGGTATAATTAATACTTGCACTTAGCGCCTGAAAAAATGTATTTACTCTATCGCCTGTACTTCCGCGAAGGTCAATAGTATATCCTTGCAGATCGAATGGTTCATCTAAAGTATCATTTGGAGCAACCTTACTAACAATATGCACCGAACTTCCATCAGGACCAATTGCACCCGGAATATCATAAACAATTTCTATCGTATCGTTAATACTATTTACTACATAAACAACAACATGACCACTTTCAATTCCCATCAAAGTAAATTCAGGTCCGCCCATATCGTATTCCACATCGTTTGCGCTATTAATAAGATTTTGTTCGGGGAAAACTGCCGTAGCTTCTAACAGCTCCATATCGTATGCTGTAAATTCTATAAAAAGAGCATCACTGGTATCAATAAAAACGGAGTCACCATTGCTGCCGGGCGTATTAAAATTTAATATCTCTGCATACATATTTCCTTCAACGGTCATTCCGGTGAGGTCTTTAATTATTACTACCGGAACTCCTGCCGCAGGAACGTAAAAAAAGGTATCCTGTAAAATCAAAGCGCCATCCGTAAAATTTGTCAATTTTAATACAACGGTATCCAGATCTACCGGTAATCCGTTGGCTATGGAAACTTTTAAAAAACCGGCACTGAAAGTTGCGCTTTCAAAGAAGCTCGTTGCATCAATAAGTGTTGGGTCGGTTGAAAGTCCTGTGAGAGGATCCAAAACTGCGGAATCTCCATTTGATAAAATAATAAGCGTTCCGATAGGAAATCCAAGGTCAATTGCGATCTGTCCGAGGGAGATGGATACTTCCATTTCCTGGTCCTCCAAGGTGAGGGAGTCGAGAGAAACATAAATCTCAACTGAGGTGTCAGGAATTTCAATAGCTTCCTGGGTAAGGTCGTAATCCAGTAATTCGCTCTTGTAAACGAGGGTTACACTTTCGTCTTCTTCAAATTGAGTGAGCGAATCAGGTACCAGATCGTATATAGTAAGTTCGCCTGTTACAATGGGTGTAAGATACCTGGTATCCCATCCTGTATCCAGACTTCTCCGGCAGGAAGTGATGACCAAAATTACACATAGAATGAGGAGTAGCCCTTTATAATGTTTGTTCATTATTTTGTGAAGATAAAGAATATTTTACTGCAGTTGCATAAAGCGCTGTTTAATGTCACTTAAATGACCCTTTGGAATGGCATCTATCAATTTTTGAGTGTAAGCCTTTTGGGGATTGAGATAAATTTCATCAGATGCGCCCATTTCCTCAATTACCCCTTTATTCATCACAACCATACGGTCGCTCATGAATTTTACAACACCGAGGTCGTGGGAAATAAATATATAGGTGAAATTAAATTCATTCCGCAATTGGATGAGTAGGTTTAAAACCTGAGCTTGCACACTCACATCCAGTGCGGAAACACTTTCATCACAAATAATAAATTTCGGATTTAAAGCCAGTGCTCTAGCGATGCAGATCCGCTGTCTTTGTCCGCCGGAAAATTCATGTGGATATCTATTATAAAAGTCAGCCTTTAAACCGGTTTTTTCCATCAATTGTATCACCTTTTGTTTGCGCTCTTTGTCGTTTGCATACAATTTATGCACTGTAATAGGTTCTTTAATTGCATTTCCAACCGTCATCCTGGGATTTAATGAGGAGTATGGATCCTGAAAAATGATCTGAATATCCTTTCTCAAGGGTTTCATTTCATTTTGCGATAATTCGAGCATGTTTTTTCCGTTAAATAAAATATTTCCGGAAACAGGTTCTACCAATCGAATAATTGTTCTTCCTAAAGTTGTTTTTCCGCACCCGCTTTCTCCAACCAAACCAAGCGTTTCACCGGGATAAACATCAAAGGAAACATCATCTACTGCTTTTACCCATTCCGTAACTTTTCCGAAAATTGTTTTATTTGCAGGAAACCATGTTTTAATATTTTGGATTTTTAAAATAGGTTCTTGTTTTTGCAAATCAATTAATCGTTGGTCTGTTTCTTGTTTTGTTACGATATTTGTTTGCAGAACATCTGCTATACTATTTTCCTTTCCTCCTTCAGCATCTGTTCGTGCAAATAAATTCCCTGCTTCATCTTCTCGCATAAAATCTGCAATTACAGGTAATTTTTTTAAGCGAAGGTCTAACTGCGGGCGACAAGCCATTAATCCTTTGGTGTAGGGATGTTTGGGGTTTTCGAAAATTTCAAGAACTGTTCCCTGTTCCACAATTTTTCCTTTGTACATTACTAAAACTCTGTCTGCAATTTCCGCTATAACACCCAGGTCGTGGGTGATAAAAATAATACTGCTGTTAATTGTTTTTTTGAGTTGCGACATCAACTCCAAAATTGTTTTCTGCACAGTCACATCTAATGCTGTGGTTGGCTCATCGGCAATCAAAATATCGGGATTACAACTCATCGCCATTGCGATCATTACGCGCTGTTTTTGACCACCGCTTAAGGTATGTGGGTACGAAGAATAAATTCTTTCGGGAGATGGAAGTTGTACTTTCTGAAATAATTGCAGCGTTAATGCTTTTGCTTCTTTTTTATTTTTTTTCTGATGTAAAATAATTGCTTCATCCACTTGTGATCCGCAGGTAAAAACCGGATTCAGACTCGTCATCGGTTCCTGAAAGATCATGGAAATTTTATTTCCTCTGTAATGCCGCATTTCTGCTTCGGGAATTTTTGTGAGATCAACAGCACCTTTCTCATTGTGGTATATTAATTCTCCCCCAACTATTTTTCCGGGTGGATTTGGAATAAGTCGCAAGAGTGATAGAGAAGTAACCGATTTCCCGGAACCGGATTCCCCAACAATGCCAACGGTTTCTCCTCTATATATCTGAAACGAAATATCATCCACTGCTTTTACAATTCCACCATCGGTAGTAAAATGAGTGGATAAATTTTTTACCTCCAGCAACAATTCCTTTTGCATGCGGTAAAAATAGTGGGGAAAGTTGAAGGTTCAAAGGATAGGAGGATTTCCAAGGCCACAGAGTTCCTTCGGCAACTCTGTGGGAACACGAAATACAACCAACCTTTACCCTTGGCTGTTCATTCGTGGCAACATTTTTTTTTGCCCACAATAGGGATGAAAATAAATAAGCCTCGAAAACAGGAATAAAAAATACATTTGAATTACAACCAACCTAACACCTGGGCTATTCATTCGTGGCAACTTTTTTTTGCCCACAATACGGATGAAAATAAATAAGCCACGAATGCAGGAATGAACAGCCGGAAAATGGGTTGTTTATAATTTTGAATTTCTAATGTGTTTGTTTATTTTTCATTCGTGGCAACATTTTTTGCCCACAATACGGATGAAAATAAATAAGCCACGAATGCACGAATGAACAGCCGGAAAATGGGTTGTTTATAATTTTGAATTTCTAATGTGTTTGTTTATTTTTCATTCGTGGCAACA
>ENA-ORBV01008745-ORBV01008745.1-microbial-mat-metagenome-genome-assembly--contig:-NODE-8745-length-16895-cov-6.005114_pt1 | contig 16895 bp, 13 predicted proteins | sample MGYA00237777_ERZ505514 | MGnify/ENA primary metagenome ERZ505514 (study PRJEB26160, sample SAMN06269048) | microbial mat metagenome | isolation source: Oligotrophic lake microbial mat | place... | reverse complement strand
ACAGCGCGCGGCCGGATAGTTCGGGCGTCCAGCCGCCCCGGCCGGCACGCTGCACGTCGTTCAGCTCGCTGGCCGCGTGACGAAGAATCGCGCGCGGCGACAGGAACGCGCGGCTGGCCGCAGTGGTCTTGGTCTTGCTGCGCAGCAGGCCGATCAGGATGAGAACGACCATGACGCCACCCAGCGCGAACAGGATGGTGGCAGTGGTCCGGAACAGTGCCGCACGGGAGTCGCGCGACTCGATGTCAGAGAAGGCTGAGGCCGGCGCCTCACGAATGTCAGAGGTGTCGTCCGGCACCACCGAGATCAGCTTCACCGAGGCGCGTGGCAGCGCGTAGCTCAGCTCGCGGCCCTGCACCGACTCACCGCCTGCGACCTTGCTTTCGACGCGGTAGGTCACTTCAAGGGGCGGGATCGCGACGTCGGCGCCGAAGGCGTCCTCGGCGATCAGGCGCATGCGGTAGTCGTACTGGATAAAGCGCTTGCCGACCGTCACCAGGTCGCCGGCGTGCGTGCCGCCCGTGACCTCGAACGGCGGCAGCTGCACCACGGTCGGGTCCAGCTTCGACAAGTCGGGCACGACCTTCGCGGCCTCGGTTTCGACGACGGCGCAGGTCAGCCGCACGTCGAACGACTCGCCCGTGCGCACGGCGCTGGTCGAGGTCCGCCACCAGCACTTGATGGGCTCGACTTCGACCAGGTCGGTGCCAGTTTGGGCGAAGGCCGCCGGTGTCGAAACCAGACTCGCCAACAGCGCAACTCGAAGAATTTGTGTGTTCATGTCGTCCCTGAGCTCCGGCTAACGCCGGAGGCTACTCTGCACTGGTTCCCTTACTTCCGGCGCCGCAGGCGCCGTTCCGCCACCCACTCGATCAGCGCAACGTCAAACTTGACCTGATCGATGCCGAGGCGGACGACATCGAGGTCGAGCGCCTTGGCCTGCCGCGAGATATCGTCCTGCCAGGTGCGAATGCGTTCGCTCTGCCGGCTCAGTTCGCGGCGCGACATCATGCGCGTATTGCCGGTTTCCACGTCGTAGACCTCGACCCAGCCGGCGGAGACGCGCGGCAGCTCAAAGGCAAAGGAGGCATCCACCATCATGATGAACACGTCGTGGACGTTGTCGACCTGCGACAACTCCTTCAGAAAGGCCGGCGCATCGTCGAACAGGAAGTCCGAGATCACCGGCATCATCGAGGTCTTGCGCGAGAACCCGGTGAGCGTCGCGCTGAGACTGCCCGAGTTCGTGAGGTCCTGCAGGCCGTGGCCATTCTGGTAGGCCTCGAGGCAGTGAATCACCTGGCCCTTGCCAATGCGTGGGCGCACGGCGCCCAGCGAACGAAAGCCTTCATCAAACGTGACCAGCCCGATCGAGTCCTGAAAGAACACCGCCGACATGCCAATGGTCGCGATCGAGCGGGCAATCAACGTGGCGATCTGCAGGCCGCGGCGGTCGCCGCTCGCAGAGGGGTCGGCGCCGCAGCGGGTCGAGGCCGAGCGATCGGCGACCAGGATCACCCCCGAGGTGGTTGGCTGCTCGAACTCGCGAACCACCAGCGGGCTGAAGTTGGTGAGCGACGACTGCGCCCAGTCGATCGCTTCGAAGCGATCGCCGGCCTGCCAGTCGCGCAGGCCCACGAAGTCGAACCCGGTGCCATGAAACATGCTGGAGTGATCGCCGATCGTGAACTCGCGCATCCGCTTGAGGATGAGCAGCTCGACCTCGGTGATTTCCGACAGGTTGATGAGCGGCTCAACCTCCTGCTCGCGAGTTCTCACCGCGAAGCCTCCGGACGAGCGAGCAGCCCTGAGCGAGCGAGTCGGCGAGGCCCCCGAGCCGATTCGCGAGTCGAATGGGTCATGGGATCGGGGTGCGTTCGATCACGTCCTTGATCACCGCGTCGGTGGTCAGGCCGTGGCTGGCGGCGTGCGGACCCAGCCACAGACGATGGCCGAGCACGTAGGTCGCGAGATCCTGAATGTCTTCCGGATAGACCTCGTCGCGGCGCCGGACGATCAGCGCCCATACTTTGGCGAGGCGGCCCCACACGATGATGGCGCGCGGTGACGCGCCGAGGTCGACGCCCGACTCCACCAGTTCAGACGGCGAGTGCCTCAGCCAGTCGGTGTCGGCGTTGTACGGACGGGTGTTCGCGACCAGGCGCTGGATGTAGTCGCCGAGCCGCTCGTGCAGATAGACGTGTTCCGTGATGGCGGCGCGCAGCTCGATGATGCGTTCCTTGCGCATCAGCGGGTTGAGGCGCACCTGCTTGAAGTCGAAGTGCACCAGCTTGCGTTCTTCTTCCGGTGGCAGGTAGCCAATGTTGACCATGATCGCGAAGCGGTCGGTGGCGGCTTCTGACAGCGGGAAGGTGCCCTGGCCCAGTTCCACCGGGTTCATGGTGGCAATCGCGAAGTTGAAGGCCGGCAACTCGTAGGTGGTCTTGCCGACCGTGACGGTGCGGTCCTGCAGGCCCTCGAGGAAGGCGCTCTGCGACTTCAGTGGGATGCGGTTGATTTCGTCCAGCAGAATGACTTCGGCTTCGGCCAGCGGACCCATTTCGGTGGTCAGCACGCCGGTCGCCGGGTTGATCATCTGGAAGCCGACGACTTCGGTCGGCTGCAGGTCGGCGCGACCCTGGATGCGGGCAAACTTGGCGTTGCTGATGGCCGCCAGAATGACGCCAAAGAACGTCTTGCCGACGCCCGGCACGCCTCGCAAGAGGAGGTTGCCGGAGTTGACCTGGCGCTGCTCCTTCTTGTCGTAGGTCGTTGGAATCTCCGACAGCAGCACGAGATTGGCCAGGATCTTTGGCTTCTCGTAACCGACGAGGGCCTTACCGCCTTCCGCGAGGATGGCCTCGTGGAAGGTAATCGCGTCTTGGAGGTCAGGATGCACAGGTCCGCCTTGAAGTGTCCGCCCAGGAAAACGCCAATCGTATCCGAAGCATGACAAGCGGCGCCAGAAATCGGTGCGTGTGGGACTACCGTTGTGACCAACCCATTCCCAGGAATCATGGATACTTTGCCGCCGGGCGGCCTGTTACAATCAGTGACCTCGGGAAATCGACTCCGGACCTTTTGAAGGAGAGTGTGTGATGGCGGTTGGAAAGAAGATCGGCTGGGGCCTGACGATTGGCACCGTGCTGTTTGGCGCAGCGATGGCCGGTGTGGTGGCGCCGCTCGCCGTGAAGGCCGAGCAGGCCGCAGCCACACCCGAGGTGACCTTCGCCAAGGACATCGCTCCCATCCTGCAGCGCAGTTGCCAGAACTGCCACCGTCCAGGCCAGGTGGCGCCCATGTCGCTGCTGACCTACGAGGACGCGCGGCCGTGGGCCCGCTCCATGAAGCAGCGCACCGGCTTGCGCGACAAGGCCGGCGTCATGCCGCCGTGGTACATCGAGAAGAACATCGGCATTCAGCACTACAAGAACGACCCGTCGCTCAGCGATGCGGAGGTCGCCAAGATCGCCAAGTGGGCCGACACCGGCGCGCCGCGCGGTAACGTGGCCGACCTTCCGGCCCCGCTCACCTTCCAGGATGGCGCGTCCTGGCACGCCGGCGAGCCGGACCTGATTGTCGAGAGCCCCGAGATCACCGTGAAGGCCAACACCCCCGACTGGTGGGGCGAGTTCGAGCCGACCAAGATTCCCCTGACCGAAGACCGCTATGTCGCGTCGGTGGAAATTCGCGAGGTCAACAACTTTGCCAAGGATGCCGCGGGCCGCGACACCGTCGGGCAGCGCTACGTGTGGCACCACTTGATCTGGGCCACCGGCGCGTTCGACGGCGGCGACCCGATCGATGCTTCGATTGCCGAGGGCGCGGTGGGCTGGCCGGTGCACGAAGTGGGCCGCAATGCCGACATCTTCGAACCCAATGCCGGGCGCCTGCTGAAGGCCAACTCGAGCATCATTTATCAGTCAGCCCATCTGCACGCCGGTGGCGCTGACGTGAAGTCGAAGCTGCTGTTCGGCTTCAAGTTCCACCCCAAGGGTTACAAGCCCGCGCGCCGCAGCACGCTGCGCAACCTCGGCAACGGCCTCGACATCGACATCAAGCCGAACGAAGCCAACCAGCAGCTCCACGCCTACATGGTGTTGCAGCAGCCGACCAAGATCGCCACCTTCGAACCGCACCTCCACGCGCCCGGCCAGCGCATGTGCCTCGAAGCGATCTGGGGCATCAACATCCAGACGCTGACCTGCGCCGGCTACGACCACAACTGGGTGCGGCAGTACGAATACGACGATGACCACGCGCCGATCCTGCCGCGCGGCACCATCCTGCACATCATCGGCTACATGGACAACACGCCGAACAACAAGAACATCCCCGATCCGCGCAACTGGCAGGGCTCGGGCAACCGCTCGATCGCCAACATGTTCATCGACCTCGGCCAGTCGGTGCCGTTGACCGATGACGAGTTCCAGCAGGAGATGGCGGAACGCCGCCGCAAGCTCGGCCCCAACCGGCCCGATGTGATCATCGGCTGTCCGCTGTGCAACGTGACGCCGCCGCCGGCCAAGCCGACGGCGCAGCAGTAACAGGCTGAGTAGGGTCCGGCTTTAGCCGGACCTTTCTTTATCGACCGGCACGTTTTCTTACCAGGGATCTCAAAATGATTCGATCAGGACACGCGCGCCTGCTGCTTGGCGCGGTCACGGTAGTGCTCGCGTATCAAACCGCCAACACCCAGATGCTGTCGTACACGAGCGGCCAGACCGTTTCGCCCGCCTTTGAGGGCTGGGAGAAGAATGACGACGGGTCGTTCAGCCTGATGTTTGGCTACATGAACCGGAACTGGGAAGAGGAGCCGAACGTGGCGATCGGCCCCGAGAACAACATCTCGCCCGGGAATCCCGATCAGGGCCAACCCGCGCGCTTCTTGCCGCGGCGCAACCGCTTTGTCTTCAAGGTGCGCGTGCCGGCCGACTGGGGCAAGAAAGAACTGGTGTGGACGCTCACCACGAAGGGCAAGACCGAACGCGCCTTCGGCACGTTGCGTGAGGACTCGCTGGTCGACAACCTGGTGCAGGCGTCGGAACAGGGTGCGATCGGCGCCGGGATCAGCAGCCCGGAGATTCGCGCGAACGTCGCGCCCACGCTGACCCTTGACGGTGGCGACCGCCGCGCGCAGGTTGGGCAGCCGCTCACGTTGATCGCCTTTGCGAAGGATGACGGGGTGCCTGCGCCGCGTTTCGGTCCTGATTCGCGCGAGGCCCGGCTGATCGCCCAGGCGCGGGCCCGCGCTACCAACAGCACCCCGCCCGCGCCCGCACCGCGTGGCACGATGGCGTTCGACCCGGCGAGCCAGCGCCCGCCTGCCGCCATCACCGTCGGCAGCCAGACCGGCCTCCGTCACTCGTGCTTTGTGTATCGCGGCGCTGGCCGCGTGACGTTTACGCCGGCGCAAGCGAAGGTGTGGGAAGACACCCGCGCCGGTGCCAATTCACCTTGGGCGCCGAGATGGATGGCGCCGGGGATTCCCGCCGACGGCAAGTACACCGTGGCGGCCAACTTCGAGGATCCAGGCACCTACACGATTCGTTGCCTGGCGTCCGATGGCGCGCTGAACACGACGAAAGACATGGTCGTCACCGTCACCAAGTAGCCTCCGGCTTCGCCGGAGTTCAGCGACAGTTATTGCGTTCGGCAAGCGGCGCTACCGGCGCCGTTTGCCAGCTCGCACTTCACAAACGCCACGCGCGCCCGCGCAAAGCTCAGCATCGTGCCTGCCGAACCTTCGTACGTCGAGTTCGAATACGGCTTCGCGGGATCTTCTTTCATCGCGGCGTCAATGCGCTGCACCTGGCGGATGATCTCGGTGTCGAGCCAGTTGTCGGCTTCCGCCAGCTCGATCGCCCGCGCCATCTCGGCGCGGTAGAGTTCGCTGTATTCAGGGAGCGACATCAGCTTATCCATCAACGTGGTGCCCTGGCCCCAGTCGTTGGTCGGCAGATCAGCGGCGTAGAAGGTGTTGTCGGCATCCCACATGATCAAGGTGTGGATGTTCTGGTTCTCCAGCCGGTACAGGTAGAAGTTGTTCATGCCGTACTTGCCGAGAAAGCCGTCGGTTTCGGCGAGGAAGTTCTGCGCCGCGACGAACCGCACGAACGCCGGTAGATCCAGCAGGCCGCCAATGGCGGCGGGCAGGCCGGTGGTGGCCGTGTCGTTGGTCAGCCGCACCAGCGTTTCAATGGGACGGTACTTCTCTTCGTCGCTTTTCGACTCGTGCGTCGTCGCCTCGAACCGACTCTTGTACGGCTCAAGGCCGCTCCCGAGATTCGAGAAGCGCCATTCGTCCTGGTACCTGAACTCGTAGAGGTAGCCGTCGTTCTGGACGTCGGTGCCAATCGAGCCGAAGACCCGCGCGAGCAGGTCCTTGTCGACGGCTTCAACGATCACGTAGAGGCCGGCGTACTCGTTGTTGACGTACAGCCGCGTGTGAATCTCACGCGAGACGGGAATGCCGAGGCGCGCGTAGAACGCGGTGGCGACGCTTTCGTGAATACCTGACGGATCCTGCGTCAGGTTGTCGAGAATGAACGACTTCAGGCCCAGGAAGGTCTGGCCGCTGGAATAGCGGTCGAAGTCGACGCGCAGGCCCGGTTTGGTGGCGCTGCGCGAGCCGCGGCCGCGCGAACGGATGCCGGCGTTGCGGACCGTCTGCCCGTTCAGCGTCAGATCGGCCGGATAGTAGGTATTCTCCTGGAAGTTCGACTTGAGCTTTGACCAGTCCGATGAGTGCAGGAAGAGGTCGACTCGTTGCAGGGTTTCTCTGGCAAACAGCTGGTCGGCGGTCTGTGAATATGCCGGCATCGCGCCCAGGCAAACCAGGGCCAAGGTGGCGGCGACAACAGTTGCGATGCGTTTTTCCACGATACACAATATAGACGAGGCACCCGACCGCCGGGTTTAATCCCCGGTGGTCGAATCTGCACAACTTAATGCCGCCCCCCACGCCCCGGTCGATCGCGATACCCCTGCTCTTGGCATGCACGCTCGCATTAGCCTGGTGCGGCGGGTCGCCGAGTGCGCCGACGCCGACGTCCGAAGTGGCGACGGTGGTCACGCCGCCGGTCGTACCGGTGGTGCCGCCGACCACCGATACCCCGGCGACCCCAACCACGCCCCCGACCCCGGTGCCGCAGGCGCCGATCACGAACTGGATCAACGTGATGGGTGACACCGGCTGGTGCGGATCTCCGGCTATGCCGGCGCTGGCCCGGTTGTTTACCAATTTGGGCGGCGAGATTTTTCTGGCTGGCGATCTCGCGTATCACAATGGCACGCTCGCCGAGTTCCAGCGCTGCTTCGACCCTGACTTCGGGCGCTTCCGCTCGCGGACCTGGGCGGCGCCCGGCAACCACGATTACAACACCCCCGCGGCCGATGGCTACTTCACCTACTTCGGCGACCGCGCCGGTCCGGTGCGTCGCGGCTACTACTCGGTGCGCTCATCGTCCTGGCAGGTGCTGATGCTCAACAGCAACATCCCGCACGGCCGGAACTCGGCTCAGTTCGAGTGGGTGCGGCAGGAACTGATCGCCAATCCCACGCGCTGCGCGGCGGCGATTCTGCACCATCCGTTCGACAGTTCCGGGCCGAACGGGCCGCATCCCGGCCAGCGCGATCTCTGGGAGATGATGCACGGCCTCGGGGTTGATGTCGTCGTGGCCGGGCATGATCATCTGTATGAACGCCACGCGCCGCAGGATGCGAGTGGCCGCCCGGATCCGGTCAAAGGGATTCGCCTCTTCATTGCCGGCACCGGCGGCGCGGCACCCTACAACCGCGCGCGGGCGGCGCTGAATTCAGAGGTGCTGTTGACCAATCACGGCATGCTGCGGCTGAAGCTCGAACCGGCGCTGTATGAATGGGAATTCATGGACGTCAGTGGCGCGGTCTTGGATCGCGGCTTGACCGTCTGCCACTAACGCGCGGCTACCGCGCGACGCGCGAACGCGAACACCAGCCACCCCAGCATCGAACCGACGACCGCCACCGGCACCAGGACAACCGCGGTCGTCGGACCGGCGGCCAGTGTCACGGACGGATCGCCCATCATCACCATGGCCGCCCAGGTTCGACTGCTGGCGTAGGGATTGGCACCGGCCTGCGCCAATTGTGCCGCGCGCAAGGCGGCGCCCGCGCTCCGGCCGCTGTCGAGGCTGGTGTAGAAGCGCATCATCATGCTGGCCGCCGAATCGTCGGGCAGATCCCAGAGTGAGCCCACGACCGTGCGGCCGCCCGCCTGCAAGAACGCGCGCGACAGGCTAAGCAACCCCTCCGCGGCACTGAAGCGGCCATCGGCTGTCCGGCAGCCGCTCAGCACGATCAGCGCACCCTTTAGCGGCAACTGGTAGATCTCGCGGGACTGCAGCAGGCCGTCGTCGCCATTTGACCTGCCGAGCAGGACCGCCGATCGTCCCGGCACGCGCGAATCGAGCAGGGCGTGGGTGGCCAGGTGTACGACCGAGTAGCCATCGGCCGCCGCCAGCTTGACCGCGCTCTCGGTCGCGTCGGCCGCCATCATGACGCGGGCATCGGGCATGATCTGGGCGGCGAAGCGCGCTTCGGTGCGGCTCCCTGGCAGGGCCGCCAGCGATTGCGCGCGGTCGTCATCGCTGTGCGCGTCTGCCACCGCGAGCACGCGGCGGGGCAGGGCACCAGCCGGGCTCGCGCGACGCTGCTCGAAGGTCGTCAGCGATGGCAGGTACGTCAATTCGTGGACCGCGAGGAGTGGCACCACGCGCCCACCCGGGTCACGCACCGGCAAGGCGGCGAAGGGTAACCGGCCGAGCGCGCCAGAAGCCACGATCATCAGGCGTGCGCCCGTGGGGACGAGCGCCAGCACCGGGTCCAGCAGCCGTATGGTCAGGATTCGCCCTGATGCAATCGATGCATCGCGGGCGTTGCTTTCGAGCGCGCTGACAAAAAACGCGACGCGCGGCGCGAGGTCCGGCGGCATGTCGATCGGCACGAGCTGCATTGAGGTGGCCGTCACGACGAACGCAGCGTTGGTCGTGTACTCGACCACCACGTCACCGTGGCTGAGGGCGCGCTGCAGGTCAGCGACCTTGGGCAGGCGATTCGGGTAGCTGGTCGACGAGCGGTTAGTCGCACTGACCTCCGCGAGCGACAGGTCGCGTTCGGCATCGTCGAGTGCCTGCATCAACGCCTGGCGCCGGTTGCCGTCGAGGTCCGGTGCGAACAGTGCGTTCTGGATGTGGGCGATCCGCGCGTCGGTCGACGGCGCCGTTATGCTGGCACGGACGGCGCGGGCTTCGATCAGAGCCAGGTCCAACGCTTGAGAACGCTGGCGCTCGAGCACGCCAAACGCCCGTTCGTCGTAGCCTTGCGACGGATTGGCGGCGTGCAGCGCCATCAACACCCGGACCATGCCGGCGAACGTGTCGTAAGTGGACGACGAAAAGCTGGCGCGCAGTTCGAGCGACACGATGCGGCCGCGAATGCGCTCCAGGGTCTCGGCCGCAGTTTCGTAGAGGGCGAGCGCCGCCGCCAGGTCGCCGCTGGTCTCAGCGACGGCCGCCTGCCCGGCCCACGCCGCCGGTAACAGCGGGATCAGCCGGTCGCGCGCGGCGCGGACTGTTGCCGTCTCGAAATCGGACCGGGATTCCTCAAGCAGGCCCATCTTGAGTCGCTGGTGCCCGCGTTCAATGAGGCCGAGCACCAGCGCCGTCCGGTGGTTCTGTCTCGCGGCAACGTCGATGGCGCGATCGAGATCCGCCGTGGAGCCCTCGCGATCGCCGTGCGCCGCCTTGGCCCGCGCCCGATCGACCAGCGTCGGCGGTACCCGAAACAGCGACTGACCGGCCTCGAAGGCGTCGATCGCCGCGGTGAACGAGGCAATGGCTTCCGCCACTCGTCCCGTCGCGAGCATGACCCGCCCGAGGCCGCGGTGCCCCTTGCCCTCGCCTTCGCCCGAGGGATGGATCTTCGTGAACTCGACCGACCGCCGGTAGTAGCGTTCCGCGCGATCGAGATCGCCCTGCGCTTCGTACCACTCACCGGTATCGAAGAGCACGTGCATCTGCCCGCCGATGTCGCCGTTGCGCTCGGCCGCGGCGAACGCGCGTTCGAGGTAGGGGCGCGAGTCCATGTAATCGCCGCCCTCTGCCAGGGCCTTGCCGACGTTGAAGGGCGCGGCAAATTGCATGCGTGGGCCGATCGCGACCCCCTTGGCGATCGCGCCGTCGATCATCGCCAGGGCCTGGCGCGCAAATTCCAGCCCTTCGCCCATGCGACCCTGGTAGTTCGCATTGACGGCCAGGTTATTCAGCGCCGCCGCCGCCTCTTCTTCGGTGCCGTACTGAGCCGACAACTCGGCCGCTTCCTTGAGCGCGTGCTCGGCCTCTTCGAACCGTCCCGTCGTGATCAGCGACCCGCCGACGACTCGCAGGGCATTGCCAGCCATGCCGAACGCCCCCGCCGCTTGCGCCATTCGTGCCGCGTCCCGGCCGATCACGATGGATTCTTCCGATCGCTCGGTATTGAAGAGTGCCCGTGCCAGTTGGAATCGGGCCGTAGTGCGGAGTGACATGTCAGCACTGTTGGCCGCCAGCCGGTCGGCCTCCTGGCAGCGCACCAGAGCGAGGTCGAATTGCCGGACAGCGGGCGCCGAGAACTGGATCGCCTCGGCAATCAGCGTGCGAATGCGATCGTCAGAAGAGTTGGCAGCCACGCCAGGCGGCGTCAGCGCGAGGCCGAGGAGAACGCTACACAGGAGCCGGCGTAGAACCACGGATGATGGCCAGCGCTTCAGTTCACGCGGAAAGCTGTCAGGGCCGAGGACGCAATGCCGATGTTGTCGCGCAGGGCGGTGACCTGCCAGTAATACCGCCCGGGCGGCAGGGCTACGTCGGGCGGTATCGTCGCGTTGGCGGTGACGGCGCGAGTGGCCCAGATCGCGTCGCCCGCCATGGTATTGATCCGGAGTTCGTATCCCTCGGCCGTTGGCACGGCCTGCCAGGCGAGCTGCCGTCCTTCGAGCACGGCGTCAGGCCTCGGCGCGACCAGCGAGACGGTGGTGCCCTGCGGGTTCCGCATCACTTCACCGACCGGCCCGTTCCTGGGCTCGCGGAGATCGACGAACACCGCGGCAAAGATCGCGGCGGCCGCGGCCAGCCCGCCGACGTACATCCAGCCCTTCGCGAATGGCGATGGCGTCGGTCGCCGCGCGATGCCCGCGTCAAACTGCGCGGCTTCCGCCGTCAGCGAGGTCAGGCTCCGGTGCACCGCGGCGCACTGGGCGCAGGTGGTGATGTGCGCGTGGGCCCTGGCGAGTGCGTCGGTCCCAAGCTCACCGCAGGTCAGCTGCTCCCATTCAGCCTCGGCGAGGTGAGGCTCCGCACTGTCGGCATGGGCGAGACGATAGCCCTCCATCAGCCGCTCGTCATCGAGGGATACGGGACGCCGAGTTGGATCAACCACCGTAACCCTCCTTGATCAGTGCCGACCGCAGGTCGGCCATGCCGCGCGCGACGAGGTTGCGTGCCTTCTGGTACGGCCAGCCGTATGCCTGCATGATCTGCTCAACCGAATACCCTGACAAATGCGCGCGAACCGCTCGCTGCCGATCGCTTGGCAATGCGGCGAGCGCCGACTTGATGTCGCGGCCGATCTCCGCGGATGAGGCGGCGGCTTCCGGGTCGGGTGCCGCGCTCGGGAGCGGCACCGCCGACTCGGCATCAATCGACGAGTGAGTCCGTTGCCGCGCCAGTTCCTGCCGCACCGCCCTCACCGTCTCGCGGATCGCGGCCCTGTAAACATAGGAGGAAGGGTGGGTGATGGTTTGCTCACGAGAAATCTGCTGCCACAGGCTCAGCGCCACCACCTGCGCCACATCGTCGCGGTTGTCCTGCAGCGCCCGGCCACCCACGCGCGCGACCACGCGGCGGATCAGGGCGCCGTACTTCTCGAGCAGGGCGCGAATCACTGTGTCGGGGGCGTCAGGTGTGGGTGTCAACGTCGGGGGTACGCATAGTGATGTTATCTCACGGGCTGAGCAAAACTCGCTTGCCGCGACTCCAATACAGGTAGCAGCCTTACGCCGTTGATGCCACCGGTCCGCCCTCTTCCCTACGACGCGCGCATTGCCATCATGGGTGCTGGCTGCGCCGGGCTCACGTGCGCCGAAGAGCTGCGCGAGCGCGGCTACCAGCGAGTCACGGTGTTCGAGGCCAGATCGCGCGCCGGCGGCAAGGTGCACAGCGTGCCCTACGCGGACGCCCCATCCTCGGGCCGTGGCCTGTTCGAAGCCGGCACCGTCTTCTTCGTGCCAAGCCCGATGTGGACCAAACTGCTGCGGCGCCACGGCGTTGCTGAGACGCAGACGTTCATGCCACGCGTGCGCATTGCCGATGTCCAACTCGGAACGAGCATCAACCCGCTGCGATTCGCGCACGGGTATTCGACCACCGCCCGCGCGTTTCAGATCGCGCGGTTCCTCTCGGTGCTCAACCAGCATGGCCGCGCCCACGACCGGCAACCCGGCCTCGCCGCTCATGTGGCGCCTGATCTGTGCGTGGCCACGCGAGGCTGGTTCGACGCGATGGGCCTGCCATTCGTGCGCGACGTACTGCTGCCGATCGCTGGCGGCGCCCAGTTCGGTCCCCTTATCGACACCGTGCCCGCAATCTATGTGCTGCACCTGCTTACCATGTTGCGGCGTTATTCACTGGCGCAGCGCCTCAGACTGGCCATGCCGCAATTGGCCGCCGGCCACGAAGCTGTGTGGACCCGGATCGCCGCGGCGCACGACGTTCGGATGGGAGAGCCAGTGACCCAGATTGCCGTCGCTGACGGCGTCCTGGTGACATCGGCAACGGGCTGCGAGCGCTTCGAAGCACTCATCGTCGCGGCGCCCACCGGCGCGTACCTGAGCGCTGCGACGCACCTGACCGACGACGAACGTGCGTTGCTGTTACAGGTCCGCACGCTCACCCGCGAGGTAATCACGGCGCGCATCAGCGGCCTGGGCCGGGGCATATTCTATGCGCCGCGCTACGGCACCGATGGCGTCGTCCCGCCCGCGCATCCATACCTCTGTTACGAAGTGGATCCCGGCAGCGGCGTGTTCACCTTCCATCCCTACCTCGATGGTGGCAGTGGACCGGCCGACACCGAGGCGGCCATGCGCGAACTAGTTGCTCGGCTGGGCGGACGCGTGACCGCCATCGAGCATCGGGTCGTGGTCCGCGATTGGTTTCCGCACTTCCCAGAAGCCCCATTGAGGGCCGGCGCCTACGCGCGGCTCGAGGCCATGCAAGGCCGCGGCAACGTCTGGATGGCCGGTGAGCTGCTGGCTGGCATCGGCGTGCCGCACGGAATGGAGTACGCCGCCGATCTGGTGTCACGCATGGCCGGAGCCGCGAATGACTGAACGTCAACGCGACGGGGCGGTCGGTGCGGCCCTGTTCCTCACCGTCATCGTGACGCTGGCCAATAGCACTGCCCATCCCGCTCGCACGACGATGATCCTGTCGGGCACGGCGGCATTGACCGTGTTGGCATGGCGGCAACGGCAGGACCTGGTGCTGGGCGTCACCGGCCTCGTCGTGGGCCCGCTCATCGAGTGGGCCGCGACAAGTTGCGGACTCTGGCAGTACGCCGTGCCGTCGATCGCGGGCCTGCCGTTGTGGGTCTGGCCGATGTGGTGGATCTATCCGGTCACCGTCGCACGACTGATCGTCGTTGCGACGGGCCAGGCGCCACGCCCCTCTCTGACCTTCGCCGTCATGTTGATCGTAGTGGAAGTGCCTTGGCTATGTGCGCTTGGCCTGCGACAACCCGTGATGGCGCTGGCCGGCACATTGGCGTTGCTCGCGGTGTTTCTGTCGCGACACCATCGCCGCGTTGATCTCGTCACGCTGCTGATCTGCGGTGCAATCGGACCCGCAGCCGAACTGTGGCCGGTCTGGAGCGGCGCCTGGAGCTACGAGAGCGGCCCGCTATTCGGTCTGCCCATATGGTTGCCGGTTGGTTATGGCGTGTTCGGGGCGGCCCTGATTCACGTAGGCCTGGCGTTGGCCCACCGTCGTGGCGCTCAGTCGTGCCCTCCGCTCGAGCAGCCCGTCCATTCCCTGCGCCAGTTGGACAATGCCGAACCCGAATAGGGCGTAGCCGGTGGGCAGCCAAATCGGAAACCCGAGCGGTCCGCTCGCCGGGTAGCTCCACGCACCCAGCGCAATCGGCGGCATCTCGCACAGCATGCCGAACACCCCGCTCAACGTGAGCATCACCGTCGCCTGCGGAGAACGCAGCACGAGGGCCGCGGCCAGCAGCATTACCGCCGTGGCGCCCGCCGTCGCCAGCGGCTGGGTGTTGCCCCACGACGCGATCAGGGGAATCTCAATCAGCAGAATCAGCAAGCCCATCCCGGCCTCGAGAGCCGGACGCCGTGCCATGTCGTCATCGGGTGGCCATAGCGTGTGTGTCAGCCGGACGAGGCAGACCGGAAACGCCGGCCACAACGTGAACACCCATGCCGGCAAGTGACCCACCGTGGTGTAGGGATAGATCCACAGGTTGGCGTTGGTCGCCGCGTACTCGAGCATCGGCCCCGCGGCCGCGCCGGTGAATGCGATCAGCACATCGGCACGCGTGTGCCACCGGTGCAGCGCCACCGCCAGCACCGCGGCGGCCGCCAGCGCGCACACCAAGGGTGTGCTGAAGAACAGGCAGACGGCGACGACTGACGAAGCGATTAGGAGCGAGACAACCGCCAGGTCGTTCCGCCGCTCGGTCGTCCACGGGAGCGCGCGCCAGCGACGTAAGGCCGTCACCATCTCGTCGGCCAGGACCGCGGTGAGGCGACCCATGGTGACAAAGAACACGGCGTAAGCCGCCGGCAGCCACGCCGGCAACAGGCCGAACACTTGCGGAGTTGGAAACGACCAGGCGCCGGCGATCGTCGCAGGGACCTCCCACGCGAGCGCGATCAGGGCACCGGCGAATGCGGTAATCAGATCGTGACGCGAATGGAAGCGCCACAGTGTCAGCGTCAGGCACACCGCGCAGACCAGCGACTGCATGCTGGCGTCGCGACCGAACTGCATCGACAGCACTACGAACAACAGCAACAGCCCGGCCGCGAGCGGCGCCACTGAGCCGGCCAGCTCGCGCCGCGATCGCCCACCGCCTTCGAGTGCGTCGATCATCCGCGGCGTCGCCAGGCCAAGGATCGGGTAGCACAGCAAAATGTAGGCAGGCGCGAGGTTCAACACCGCGCGGTCAGCGTGCTGCCAGATGCCGGTGGCATCGCACGCGAGTTCGACCGCGTTGCCAACCGTCGCCCCGACCACCAGGCCGACCAGGTCGCGCGGCTCGTGGTACCGCATCAGCAACGCCACCAGGATGGCGGCGCACGTGACGACGATCGTCAATGACCGATCGTACCAGAGCGCGATGGCTGCCGACGCCGCGGCCGCCGCGCCGACGATGATCACGACATCGACGACTCGCCGGCTCAGCGCCAGCCTTGCAGTGACCGTGTCATGCATGCGCAGCGGCCTGGCCGGACGAAGCGCTCGAGCGCATCAATGGAACCACCGGCCTGAAGCCACTGGCCTCGGCGGCCGATCGCAGCACCGCGTACTTGTCCGCGTCGGAGAGCACCGACCCGGACTGCCACACGCAGTCGGGGTCGCCCTGGATACGATCGAGCAGCTCGGCATACATGCCGACGATCACGCGGAACATGAAGGCGCAGTCAACCGGCAGCGAATCCCAGGTGGTACGCGCCAGCTCCGAGCCGCGCGTGTGCATGCCGCGCGCCCGGTTGCAGATGTCCTGCACCAGCGCTTGCCAGCGCAGGCGCGTGTCCTCACCAGCGGCGCCGCCAGCCAGTGACCGCAAGTCCAGCTCGGATAACCCGTGCGTGGTCAGGTCCGCGATCGACAAGTAGACCAGGCCCGTGCAACCGACCTGCAGGTCCTCTCTCACATCGCGTAACACGTGCGCGACGTAGGCAAAGCGGCCCAGGTCGCGACCACAGGCCACGAAGTCGAACTCACCGGTCAGGTAGCGGCCGCCGCGTTCCCGCCGCGACGTCAGCAGGTAGACGTAAATGGAAGTCGGCGCGACCGTCGCACCTTCGCCATAGTCGAGGAACTCGTCGAAGTCATCGAAGCGCGGCTTCCGAACATCGAAGCGCATCGCCTCCACAAAAGCCAGCCACAGGTCGATCGGCACGGGGAAGGTCTTGACCGCGGCGGCGAGCGCGATATCGATGACGTCCGCGCGCGGCGTCCCGGCGTAGGCGTCGCGAATGCGCCGCTCCCAGTCATCCAACTGCTCGAGTAACGCCATTCTCGCGGATGGTGCCAGGGCGGTCTTGTCCACCACATCATCCACGAGGTCGTCGACCAGCCGCATCACCGCATACATCGCGATGAACGCGTCGTAGCGGACGCGGTCCTCGAAGAACTGGCTGACGACGTAGAGGTTGCTGCGGTCCTTGCTGGCGACCTGCTCGCAAGCCACCAGCGCCTCGCGCAGTCGTTGGTGGCTGATGCCCGTGGGAAGCAATAACGCACTCATGCTGCCGCTCCTTCGCGCCGGAATGTCGCGACCGCCCGGGCCAGTGCGGCCGGCGCCAACAGTGACCGTCGTGATGCCGAATGTCCGAGCAGAGCCAGGAAGGTGGCTCGCAGGCCGGGATGGCGGCCGCACGCCTCGGCGGCCGCTCTGACGAAGTAGGGCCGGGCATGCAACCACTGCAGCCACGCACCGCGCGAGACGTCGGCACTGAACGCAGCCCGGCATTGCGCCTCGTAGCCCTGGAGCACCGCCTGCGGATTGGCCGCGCCAAGCGCATCGGCAATCGCCTCGCCGGCCAACCGGCCGGCGGCGATCGCGTTGTGAATGCC
>ENA-ORBV01008742-ORBV01008742.1-microbial-mat-metagenome-genome-assembly--contig:-NODE-8742-length-16897-cov-4.395779_pt1 | contig 16897 bp, 16 predicted proteins | sample MGYA00237777_ERZ505514 | MGnify/ENA primary metagenome ERZ505514 (study PRJEB26160, sample SAMN06269048) | microbial mat metagenome | isolation source: Oligotrophic lake microbial mat | place... | reverse complement strand
CCCCGGCATCCGTGTGTGAAACTCGGTTAGTCGTCGGCCTTGTCGCCGTCCTTGATGACGAAGCGGGCGCGGAGGCGGGCGACTTCGCTGGCGAGGCCGGCCTTTTTGACGCTGGTGAGGACTTCTTCGAAGTCCTTGTACGCGCCGGGGGCTTCGTCGCGGGGGTATTGGCGGCAGTTGGAGAGGATGTCGGCGTCGTCGAGGCTGCGCAGATTTGCGGGATCACTCACGTCAAAGACCCAGGGCAAACCGTTGCCGTAGCCGACGAGCAAACCGTTCAAGGCACCGAGACTGGTAAACGCTGGAGCACGGACTCGCCCGGCGAGGGTGAAAGTGTTGTCGTCACTGATCTGCCATGCCTTGATTCTTTTGGCCTTGCTCTCGCCATACGGCCACGAGCCGATGAGAAGCGTGTTGCCATCGAGCGCGAGCGTCTGACCGAAGCTGTCCATGCGCAGTGTGTCGGAGGCGGTCAGACGCGCCTGTTCTTGCCACCGTCCTGCCGCATCGAGTCGATAGGTGTACACCGCGCCCGGGCCGTACCAGTTGAGCGGCTGGCCCACGAACAATTCCGTCTCGGTCATGGCCAGCGCGCGGCCGAAGTTCGCTTCCTGCGCGGACAGTAGCGATGCGACGAGCGCCATGGACAGTACGAGTGCGGATACCAGCGTGGTTCGTGGCATGAGGGAGGTGGAAAAGAGAGATGGGGTGCCCACACCAGAAGTATGCGCTGCGGCTTCGCTCATCGCACCTGCGCCGGATACGATCGGCACGCGGGACCGATGCTGCGGCGCGCGACCCTCGAGCGTATGTTTGGCGGAAGGTGCCCTTCCCTCCTTGCCGGATACCCCATGCTTCGCCGCTGCACGCATGCTGCATTGTTGGTGCCCCTGCTGCTCGCGCTACCGATCGGCGCGCAACCACAGCCGTCGGTACGTGTTCAGGTAGCGCTTCCGAAAGCCCAAGCCAGTAGGCCGCTCGACGGGCGACTACTGTTGCTCGTGTCCACCGACAGTACGCGCGAGCCACGCTTCCAGATCAGCGACGGCGCCGAATCGCAGTTGGTGTTCGGCACGGACATCGAGAACTGGGTGCCCGGGTCGACGCGCGCGGTGACGGAGCAGGCGGATGCCTATGCGCTGGCGTCGCTGCGGGACTTGCCGCGTGGGCGGTATTGGGTGCAGGCACTGCTCAATCGCTACGAGACGTTCACGCTCAGCACCGGACACTCGGTGAAGCTGCCGCCCGACAAGGGTGAGGGGCAGCAGTGGAGTCGCAAGCCGGGCAATCTGTACAGCACGCCGCAGTGGATCACACTCGACGCGCGGCAGCGCAACGTGCCCACCGTGTCACTGGACGGAGCGATTCCGGCCATCGCGCCACCAACAGATACGAAGTGGATCAAGCACATCACAATTCGCAGCGAGCGTCTGTCGAAGTTCTGGGGGCGCGATATGTACATCGGCGCCAACGTGCTGCTGCCCGCCGGGTTCAATGAGCATCCGGACGCGCGCTATCCGCTGGTTGTGTACCACGGACATTTTCCGGCCACCTTCGAAGGCTTTCGCGAGACACCGCCCGACCCGAATCTCACTCCTGACTTCTCGGCACGCTTCAATCTCGCGGGCTACAATCGCATTCAGCAGGAGCTGCAGCACCAGTTGTACAAGGATTGGACGGCGCCGGGATTTCCGCGCGTGCTGCTCATGGAGGTGCGTCACGCCACACCCTACTACGACGATTCCTACGCGGTGAACTCGGCGTCACAAGGACCGTGGGGCGACGCAATCATGTACGAACTCATCCCCGAAGTGGAAAAGCGTTTTCGTGGGATTGGTCAGGGATGGGCGCGCATCACGTACGGCGGTAGCACCGGGGGCTGGGAAGCCATGGCGGTGCAGATGTTCTATCCTGATGAGTTCAACGGCGCCTACGTCGCCTGTCCGGATCCCATCGATTTCCGTGCGAACACCGTGTTCAATCTGTACGACGACACGAACGCGTACTTTCTCGACAGCCCCTGGAAGCGCACGCCACGGCCCGCACGCCGCAACCACCTCGGACAGGTGCAGGCGACGATGGCCGAAACCAACCGCCGCGAGGCCGCGCTCGGCAGCAAGGGACGCAGCGGCGATCAGTGGGATATCTGGCAGGCCACGTACTCGCCCATGGGCGATGACGGATACCCCAAACCGATCTGGGACAAACACACGGGCGTGATCGACAAGGAGGTCGCCGCCTACTGGCGTGAGCACTACGACCTTTCGTACATCCTGCGACGTGACTGGTCGACGCTCGGGCCCAAGGTCTATGACAAGCTGAACATCTACGTGGGCGACATGGACAACTACTACCTCAACAACGCGGTCTATCTCGTTGAGGATTTTCTCAAAAGCACGGCCAATCCGCGCTGGACGGGTGAAATCACCTACGGTGATCGCGCCGAGCACTGCTGGAACGGTGATCCGACGCGAAGCAACGCCTACTCTCGGTTGCGATACCATCAGATGTACATCCCACGCATTCTCGATCGTATGCGTGCGCGCGCACCCAGCGGAGCGGACACGCTGAGCTGGCGCTACTGAGCGGAGCGCTGCGCCGCGGCATCAGGAGGAACCGCTCCTGAGTCCCTGTTCAATGTGGGCAGCGAGCACAGCGCGTGCTCACGCGGAACTCCTGCGGTGTTGCCGTGGTTTAACGAAAATGAGCAAACCCATCCTGCAAGTCATTGTCGCGAGCGTCCGCCCCACTCGCATCGGCGGCGCAGTCGCCGACTGGTTCATTCCAATCGCCGAATCGCACGCCGGCTTTGCCGTGGAACGCCTGGACCTGCGAGAAATCGCGCTGCCGCTGATCGACGAGCCTTACCATCCCACGAAGCAGATGTACGAGCACGAACATACGAAGCGATGGAGCGCCACGATCACTCGCGGCGACGCGTACGTATTCGTGACACCCGAGTATGATTTTTCGCCGCCGGCATCGCTGCTGAACGCGATTCAGTGTCTCGCAAAGGAGTGGATGTACAAACCACTCGGTCTTGTGAGCTACGGCGGCGTATCGGCTGGACTGCGCTCGGCGAGTACACTGCGGATCATTGCCACCGCCAACAGCATGATGCCGTTGCCCGGCGCCGTGTCGATTCCCTTTGCGGGCAAGTTGGTTGACTCCGAGAACGCACACTTTACCCCCGGTGAGGTGCAGGACAAGGCGGCAACATCGCTGCTCGGCGAACTCGTGCGTTGGGAACGGGCGATGCGGGTGCTCAGGAGCTGACGTCGCTGTGTACTTACAACCAGCCGTGCATTCGTTAAACGCGAATCGCCGCCCATTGGGCGACGATTCAATGACCTCAGTGCGCGAAAGTTTCGCGGCGCCGAAGCATCAAGTTGGGGACACGGACGCCGAGGAACGAGCGACCTGGTACCCGCCCACGATTACGACCGAGACGCGCGGCGGCGATTCGCCATCACGCCCAGACCAGTCAATCCGAAGGCGACGAGCGCCAACGAACCCGGTTCCGGGACCACCGTCACACTGAAGCCGTTCACGAACACGTTACAGCACGGCCCGGCTTGACCGGTATCTATGCGACCCTGCAAGACGGCAACGCCAGCGCCATTGCTCATCGTCGTGAACGTCACTCGCTTCTCAGCAAGTCCGTTCGGGAGCGGGTCGGTACCGTTGAAGCCGTATTGTACGCCGTTCCACGTCATGTTGCGCTGCGGAAAGCTGATATAGTCGAACGCCCACACACTCACCGAGAACAGGCTGTTGGCCGTCAGACCGGAGATCGTAATGTCCATGCCGGCTGGCATCCCGATATTTCCTTGGCGTTCGTCGGCGAAGATGAAATCCCGCCACATGTCGTCGAAGGTAGAGCCAACGGCCGAGTTTGCACCGGGACCCCGATCGCGATCATCCAGCAAGACATTGCCGATAGCAGAGAAGGAAACGTTTGAAAGGCCAGCCAACGTGAGCGCTGTCCAACCGGACTGCGTCGCGGCAGCGCCCGCGCGGGCGTTCACATCGAAGAGCAGCTGAGCGTCGGCGTGCTGCGGCGAAGCGATCGCGGCCAGCCCGACGGCCGTACCGAACGTCAGGTGCCTCGCGAGGCGAGTGCGGAACATGTGGCTGCTCCTTCGAGGTGGGATGGGGGAGAGATGTCAGCTGAAGTGACTGGCAGCTGCCGGAAACGCCCGACAACGCCTTATGGTAGCCTCTTCCTCAGTCGGCATCAAGTCGCACCACGACACTCCCGCGTTTCCTTCCGCTCTCCACTCGCGCATGCGCCCTTTCAATCTCTCCGATCGGCAGGCAACAATCGATCAGCGGTGTGAAGCGCCCTTCCTCAGCCATCTTCACAATCGTGCGTAGATCGGCAATCCGCTCGGCCGCGGGTCCGGCGATGACGCGTTGCCGGGAACGGAGTGTCACCCACGGCGCTCGAAGCAACTCCGGTAGCGTTGCCAGTACGAGCAGCAAGCGTCCGTTTGCGCGAAGCGCGTGCGTGACCCGTGCGTACGGCGCGTTGCCCACTGTATCCACGATCATGTCATAACGAATGCCTTCTGCGGCGAAGTCAACCTTGCCGTAGTCAAGCACGCGCGACGCGCCCAACTGCGACATGAGCGCCGCGTTGGCGGCACTGCACACAGCGGTCACGTTGGCGCCAGCGTCGACCGCGAGTTGCAGCATGGCCGAACCGACGGTACCCGATGCACCGTTGATCAACACCTGCTCGCCCGCGCGAAGCTTCGCACGCCGGAAGAAGTCCAGTGCGGTCGTGCCGCCGAACGCAAGCGCCGCGGCCGACTCGTAGGAGAGGTTGGGGGGCTTGTGCACGATGAGGCTCTGCTCGGGCAGACAGCAATATTCAGCGTGCGCACCGAGTTTGCTCCCGGGAAACGCAATCACAGCGTCACCAAAACAAAACGTGCGCACAGCGCTGCCCACCGCGATGACGTCGCCTGACAGCTCGCTGCCAAGAATCGGTTGACGTGGCGCGCTCAGCCCGAAGGCGAACCGCCCAAACACACCAAAGCCGTGCGGCATGGTCAAACTGCGTATACGCCAATCGGCCGACGAGACCGTTGTAGCGCGCACCCGAATGAGCACATCGTGCGGGCCGGGTGCCGGCAGTGGTACCGGTTCCACGGTAACTACCCCTGGTGGCCCGTAACGGCGGTACACGGCGGCTTTCATCGCTTCGGCTTGCGCGTCAGTGACGTAGTCACGCCGAGGCGCACTGAGAACATGTTCGCGGCGGAACGCTTTACATCGAGGTCGAGTGTGCCGTCAGGATTGTCGGTGACACCGCCCTTGATGAGGTAGTTGCGCTGGCCGTGTCCCTGGTACGACACCCCGAGATCCACCGCCACACCCGAGCGAATGAGCAGCGACAGACCGGCGCCAGTACTCCACGCCAATCCACTATCGCCGAAGTGTTCGTCCGCCGCGACCACATCGGGCCAGAGTCCGCCACTGAGCCCGGATACGGTGGCCAGTCGACTTACACCGATGAGACCGTGCCCGTATGCACGCACAGGTCCCAACGGCCAGGAGAACTCGGGACCGATCCCAGCGGAGAGAATCCCGTTCGCGGTCGTAACGTTGACGGCCACACGACAGCCCGGCGTGGTGGCGAGACACGTGCGTTGGCTCTCGTGCCCGTAGTTGAGGTAGCCGCCCTCGAGCCGGAGCGACACCAGCCCAAATCGATCGAGCCGGAGGCGGAGGTGCCCGTGCACACCACCGGCATGGCCTACATTCTGACGGAAGGCTCCGGTCGGGCGACCCATATCTGCGGAGACGCCCGCGTACCAACGCGGTATCGAGGGCGTTCCGCTGTCGGCGGGGACGACGGTGAGTTCCTGTGCCGCCGAAGTGCTGGCCAGTAGCACGAAGCCTGTGCCGATGGACCAGATCAGCGGGGAGATGGCGGAGGCCAGTGATCGCATAGCAAGAATCCCGAGTTGATGGAAAGCAGCACTTACACTGTATGTTTTAGCATACACCGTAAGTATGCCCGTTGACAAGTGGCCTGGGACGGTTGCCGTTCGGCCCCACTTTGCGTTATCTCATTTGCATGCCCACACCCCGACGGTCTCCGCTCACCCGCGAGCGCGTGCTGCGCGCCGCCGTGCGGCTGGCCGACAAACACGGACTCGAGGCGCTCTCGATGCGGCGTCTGGCCGCCACGCTGAAAGTCGAAGCGATGTCGCTGTACAATCACGTCACCAACAAGGATGATGTGCTGGACGGTATGGTCGATCTCGTGATCGGCGAAATCACACTGCCAACGCCGGGTGGCGACTGGAAGGCCGAGATGCGCACGCGTGCTCTGTCGGCGCACGCCGTGTTGCTCGCGCATCCGTGGGCCGGCATGCTCGTGGTCTCCCGCATGAATGTGGGGCCCAAGATGTTTCGCTACATCGAAGCCACGCTGAGCACGATGCGCCAGGCGGGACTTTCGTGGGCACAAACGGATCGCGCCTGGAATGCCATCGACAGCTTCGTCTACGGTTTCACCTTGCAGTTACAGAACTTTCCAGTGGAGCCGAGCGAGTATGCCTCAGCGGCGGCCAGCTATCTGCCGATGATCCCTGCAGCGCAGTACCCCTACATGCATCAACTCAGCGCGCTGGTGGCCGACGGAACGCACGACGGCACGCATGATTTTTCTTTCGGGCTGGAACTGATTCTCGACGGTCTTGAGCGGATGGTGGCGCGCGCAACGGACGCATCGTGAGCACTGCGCTGTTCAGGGCTGAACGAGCGCTAATCCCTTCGGAGCATCTGTGAGTGAGCCGTAGCGGTCATGAAAGTGTGGCTCCGAGTTGAATGGTGTGCGCAGCCTGAATCTCCTAACTACCACACTCCGAAGTTGGTTGAGTTTTGAGTCCGTGGTTGTCCCGATGCTCACTCCAACCTGCCCGTCATTGCCAGACAAGGAGATTCTCATGCAGGACTATTCCCTGAAAAACGCATACACGCCTGACGTTGCCGATTCCGTGGCAGCGGGCGCGAACGATCTCAAGCACACGGCATCGCACGCGCTTGATGATGCCTCCGAGCGTATTGAGCGCGCCGGTCACAGCGTCAGTGCGCGCGTCGCTTCGGTAGCGGACAAGGCTGCATCGGCCTTTGGCTCGACCGCGGAGTACGTACGTGAAATCGATTCACGCGACACCATGGAAGATCTGACCTCGATGGCCAAGCGTCATCCGGCCGCCACATTGGCCGCAGCAGTCGCCATCGGATTCTTCGTGGGCCGATCCGCGACCCGGTCGTAGTGACCACGGTTTCGACAAGTATCGATACGGAGTTCGTTGACAACCTGCCTGAGTCGGCCGACGCACTGAAGGCAATGGTGCGTGCGGAACGCCAACAGCTGAAGCGGTCACTCGATGAGTTGGGGTCGGCGGTGCGCGAGAAAGTGAATGTACGATCGACGCTTCGCGAACATCCGCTGATCACAGTCGGGGCAGCGCTCGCCGCCGGCTTCGCGCTCGGGGTCATGAGTAATCGGGTGACTGATCGACGTGATGCACGGAGCGACTCGCTCGTGGCCCCTTCGCCGAAGACCGATCGTATGCACCGCGGCACATCGTCGCAGACATAGGTCAGCGGGACCTTGGGACATATGGCATCGACGGTGGCTGCGTTGGTGGGTCAGCGTCTCGCCAGCGTTGCCGAAGATGTCGTGCGCAGTGCGCTTTCGAGTCGTCGCAGCGGGCCGCCTGGCGGAACAGGATGCGAGTGCGAACGGGTCTGTGCTCGAAGCGCCACGCGATATCTGCATCGCCAAGGTGAGCGAGGGGGCGCTTCTTGCGCCCGAGTTTCGCCATCGCATTACGGGTTCGCGCAAGCCTCGCCATTCGTCGACGCACCCGTTACGAGGCGCCCCTCAGGCGACGGAAGCCGACCAGCTGATCCGGACGGCCTCTATCTCTCAGGGGGGATAGCGTCGGTTCTGCCGCGGCCTACCTTGCAACCGACCCGAGTCGTCGTCCTGCGCTCACAGCCGCACCCTCCGCCGATGCGTTCCCTTCTTAATTCTGCAACGAGTTCATGACAGCCAACGCCGAGGTGCAGCGATCTTGCGATGCACTGAATGAGTTCGGTGCACGCCTGTTCGCCGAGAGTGTGGCGGTGGACGCGATTATGGACGCGCTCCGCCGACATACTGGCGTCGACGTGCGCGAGTATCGGCGCACAACGATTGAACGGCGCATCGGCAATCGGATGATTTCCATTGCGTCGCCCTGCCTCGAATCGTATGCGCGCCTCATCGCGCACTCACCGCACGAAGCCAACGCGCTGCTTGAACGCGTCTCGATCAAAGTGAGTGAGTTCTTTCGCGATGCGGAGGTGTTTGCATTGTTGCAGTCGCGGTTTCTCCCAGCGCTCGCCGACTCGGCGCGAGGCCGCCCGTTACGAATTTGGAGCGCCGGCTGCGGGCGAGGTGAAGAAGCGTGGACGCTAGCGATGCTCTTGCATGATCTGCGCATTGACGGGTTCATCCAGGCGACGGACGTCGATCCAAGCGCACTTTCGTTTGCCCGACGAGCCGAGTATCGCCTCTCATCCGTCGGAGCGCTGCCGCAGCTGCTCAGCGACCGCTATCTCACGAACGTCGCCGGCAAGCGCGACGTCGGTGAGGACGTCGTATCCGTAGACAAATCGCTCCATCGTTTAATTCAGTTTTCCGTCCACGACCTGCTTTCTGACGCGCCCGCCCCGGGCGATGGCGCGTTCGATCTGATCTGTTGTCGAAACGTGCTCATCTACTTTCAGCGGACCGCCCAGGAGCGCACCTTTCTGCGGCTCGAGCGTTGCCTTGCTCCCGGTGGCATGTTGTGCGTAGGCGAGGCCGAATGGCCGTGCGGTCCCTCGGCAGACCGGCTTCTCGCCGCAGCGCCGCGCAGCCGGCTCTTTCATCACAGCCCTCTTCAGAGCGTTGCATGATGCGATGGTCGCATTTGAGCATTGGTCAGCGGCTCGGACTGGGGTTTGTTGTGCTTCTGGCCATCAATATCGCCAGCCTGCTGGTGGTTCGGACCTACAGCCAACAGAGTGCACAGGCGGAAACCGAGTTCGCCAGCCGCCTCGCGCCGCGACTGGAATCGGCGCTGCAGCTGCGGGGTGACATCTTCAGCGTTGCGGTCGCGGCCCGTGCCGTTCAGGTCTCGCCCACGGAAACGAACCGCTTCGATTTTTCAAACGCCCTGCAGAGTGCACGGTCAGAGGTCGCGCGACTCGCCATGCTGAACGTCGGCGATCCGGCATTCTCAACGATACTGCCGGCGGTCGACGCGTATCTGCTTGCCGCCGAGCAAACGCGCGGCCAGCAAATGGGGGACGCGACGCAGAACGCACTGCAGGAACGTCGACTCGCCTTAGTCGACAACCTCGATGCGTACATCGCCCGGCATCGCCGCGCCGTGGCCGAGTCAATGAGTGCCATGGCGACGGCACAACAGCGTGTGCGGGATGGCGTCATCTCGGCGGCGATCGTGAGCCTGTCGGCGTTTCTGCTGATCGCCCTGTTGATTACAGGATCCGTCCGGCGGTCGGCGCGCGACTTATTGCGAGCCGCTCGTGCGATGGCCGAGTCGGACTGGCGGCCAGCGCTCGACCTGCCGGTGGATCAGTCCGACGCGCGGTCGGGCAATGAGCTGATGCAGCTTCGCGGCGCGTTCAGAACGTCCGCAACCGCCATTGAAGTGCGCGAACGCCGTCTGAAGGCGGGTCGCGCGGTAGCGAGCGCGGCGGCCGCCGGTCTGTCCACAGAACTGATCGCGAACTGTGCGCTGCAGGTGATTGCTGATCACGTGAATGCGGAACTTGGTGTTGTGTACGCAAGCGCCCCTGATTCATCGCTTGTAGCGGTGGCCGCGCGGGGGCTGGGACGGGAGGCGCATGAGCTGCCCGAACCGCACGGCCTGCCGCTCGATTGCGCGCGCGAACGCCGGACGATGCGCATCGACGAGATTCCTTCCGACACCGAGTTTCAAGTTCGCATCGGGTTCGACAGCGCGCCCGCGCGCGGTGTCATCTCGGTGCCACTCGCGGTTCGCGATCGTGTCCTGGGCGTGATTGTGCTCGCCTCGCTGCGCCCATTGGATGATGATGCGGTGCTCTTTGTCGAGTCCGCCGCACAACAGCTGGCGATCGGTTTCGAAAACGTGCGCGCGTTCGAGCAGATTCAGCTCTTGCTTCAACAGAGCACAGCCGCGAACGAACGGATTCAAGTGCAGAGCGAGGAGCTGCAGGTTCAGAACGAGGAGCTGCAAGCGCAAAGCGAGGAGATCCAGGCGCAGAACGAAGAGCTGCAAGCCCAAGGCGAAGAAATTCGCGCACAAAACGAAGACCTGGTGGTGCAGTCGGATACGCTACGAGCGCAAAGTGAGTCCCTCGCGGAAGTTGATGAACGAAAGAATGACTTCATCGGCATGCTGGCGCACGAACTGCGAAATCCGCTGGCCACAATCTCCAATAGCCTGTTCGTGCTCCGCGAGTCGGGCAACGGGAGGGCGGCACCCACACGCACGCTGGACGTCATGCAGCGACAGATGCGACAGCTCCAACGTCTCACTGACGACCTGCTCGACATTACCCGCATCGCGAAGGGCAAGCTCAATCTGCGCGTGGCCCGGGTGGATCTGGCCGAAGTGGTTCGTGAATGCGTGGAGGACCAACGTCTGGCGGCTGCTCGGGGCAAGGTACGGCTGACGCTCACGGCCCCCGAGCAGCCGATCCTGATTGACGGCGATCGCAGTCGCCTTTCGCAAGTGCTCTGCAACCTCATCGACAACGCGGTGAAAGCGAGTCGGGAAGACAGCGACGTGCAGATTGCCGTGCATCTGCACGCGTCTCCGGCGCGCGCGACCGTTCACATCGTCGATCATGGCACGGGCATTGCGAAGGACGTTCTGCCGACGCTTTTCCAGCCATTCGTTCAGGCCGCCGGCCCGCATCGCAGCAGCGGCGGGCTAGGCCTTGGACTCGCGCTTGTGCGCACGATTACGGGACTGCACGGCGGTACGGTGGAAGCGTTCAGTGAGGGGGCGGATCGCGGCGCCGCGTTCGTGGTCACCTTGCCCCTTGAATCCACTGAGGCGCCCGATCAGCCGGCGACCGGTACGAACCAGCCACGGGATCCATCGGCGTCGGCGCCGCAGTCCTGTCGCATTCAGATCATCGAGGACAATGCCGACGCCGCCGAGACGTTGCGCACGGCTCTCGAACTGGCGGGCCATTCTGTGTCGGTCGCGCACACGGCCGAGTCGGGGTTGGCAATGGTGCGAACGACTCGACCGGATGTGCTGATCTGCGACATCGGTCTGCCTGACAGGAGCGGGTACGAAGTGGCCTCTGAGGTGGCACGCGCCCCCGAGCTCAAGGCCACGCGGCTTGTGGCGCTCACGGGCTACGCCACGCCCGCAGACCAGCGCCGCGCCCTCGAGGCCGGGTTTCACCATCATTTCGCGAAACCAGTCACGATCGAACAACTCGGAACCGTGTTGAAACCCTCGGCCGCTGATTAGCCGCCGAATCATGCCTGCCGCGTGACGCTGGGCGCTGGATGTTTCCCGCTGGACGCTGTACCGATATGATTCGCGAGCAGGCACCAGCCAATTCAACGACAGCACGAGGAGTGGTCCATGTCCACCGCCCCCGCGAATCACGAAGCGCGGTCATTGCGCGTGCTCGTTGTCGACGACCAGGCAATCGTGCGCGAAGGTCTCTCGGCAGTGCTCTCGTCGCAAGGCATCACGGTAGTAGGACTCGCGAAGGATGGCGAAACGGCCTTGGCGTTGTTCAACGAGCACAAGCCGGACGTCTCGATCGTCGACCTTCGCATGTACCCGATGGACGGCAGCGATGTCACGCGCGCCATGCGCGCCGCCAATCCCGATGCGAAGATCGTGGTGCTCACCACCTACGATACCGACGAGGAGGTGTTCCGCGCCCTGCAGGCAGGCGCCGCGAGCTATCTGCTCAAGGATGTGGGCTCATCCGAGCTGGTGGAGACGATTCGCAGCGTGCACGCGGGGCGCAAGGTCATTAACCCTGACATTGCGAGTCGTCTCGCCGAGCATGTGGCGAGCGAAACGCTCACGCCGAGGCAGCACGAAGTGCTCGAGTGTCTCGCCAAGGGCAAATCGAATCAGGAAGTTGCTGAAACGCTCTTTATCAGCGAAGGCACGGTGAAGGCGCACGTCAAGGCGATCCTGTCGAAGCTCGAGGCGCGTGATCGTACGCAAGCGATCATGATCGGCATCCGTCGGGGATTGCTGCGCGAGATTTCAGGCTGAGTACCGGTCGGCGGCTGGCGGCTGTTGGACCGTGAACGGTTGACGGTACACCACACACCGCCCACCCCGTTCACCGTCCACCGCCCATATCGCTTCCCCCGTCAAGAAAGAGCGGGCGCGCCAGCCCGTCGCGATCGTCATAGAAGCGCACACTGTCCGGCGTCAGCCATTTCGCGATCAGGATGAGCTGTCCCGTGTGTCCGGAGAAATGTTCTACCACGTGGTAGACCGCTGTGAACACGGTGGTTTCGCGTCCCTGGATCTGTCGCGGCTCCTGCAATGACGACGCGCTGAGCGTGCGCAATACATGCACGGCCTGCGCGCAGGCTGCGTCGAGATTGCCGAGTAGCCAGACGCGCGTCGGGCCGCTCGCTCCCGTCGCGGAAAACTCGGTATCGCGCCGACGCACATCGGGCGCGCCGCCCACACCACTGACAATCCACTGTCGCACATTGCCCGCGAGGTGAAGCAACAGATTGCCGGCGCTGTTGGCGCGCTCGTTGGGGCGCCACCAGATACGGTCTTCAGGAATCGTGCGCACCGCCGCGCGAATCTTGGCGGGATACTCCGTGCCCAGGTAGTAGCACGAACGCTCGAGGAAATCAGTGGCCAGGTGTTGTTGCGTCATGTGTGAAGAATACTCTCTCCCGCCTAGCGAGCGATCGCGAGCGCCGACACGACCTGCTCCGCGGCCTTCTCACCCGTTTCGCACCCACCCTCCATGTACCCCTGCGCGTCGAGCGAGCAGTGCTCACCGGCGAAGTGCAGCGTGTCCACCGATTCTCCTTCCAGTCCGCGCACCGTGGTCCACTGACCGGCGAGGAAGCTGGCGTAGCTGCCGCGCACCCAGCGATTGGTGGGCCAGTGAAAACGCGCCTCCGTCATGCCATCGCGCGCCGCTTGCACGCCGGGGAAGATTGTTTCTAGATCGCGCACGAGCGCGGCCGCCTGCTCCGACGCCGTACCCTGCCCCACGGCGAGTCCGTGCTGACCACCGCTGAAGTTGGTCAGGATGCCCGCGCGTCCAGCTTGCAATCGACTCGTTTCCCACACGAGCTGGAACGGCAAGTCGGTGACCACGCTGCCATTGGAGCCGTGCTGTTCGCGCCATGGACGCGACGAAAAACCGATCATCAACTTCGCATTCGTGCCGTACCCGAGTTCCGCAATCGCACGGCGCTTCGCGGGGGCCATCGGGACATCGAGTTGCACATCGCGCAGCAGCGTGAACGGCATGGCCAGCACCACATGTCGTGCAATCACGGTGCGCGTCCCACTGTCGCGGCGAAACGTGAGCGTGTGGCGGCCATCGGGTCGCCGCGCGACCGCTTCGAGCGTGGTCGCGGTCTCCACATAATCGGCGACACGTTCCGCCAGCGTGGTGACAATGCGATCGTTGCCACCCTGCACATGGAACCGTTCGTCGCTGTCGCCGAAGACGCGAAACGGCGGCGCATCCGGATCGATCATGAGCAGAAAGTTGAGCGCTGACTGCCGTTCCGGTTCGAGCCCATACTCGGTGGTATACGCGACATCGAGCAGCTTGCGCATCCATCCCGACACCCCTTCCTTGTCGAACCATTCGGCCAGCGTCAGGCGATCCAGCACCTCGCCTCCTTGCGGCGCGAGTGCGGTCGGATCGAACTCGTCGCCGAATGGTTGCAGCGTCTCGAGAATGCGACGGGCGAGCGGCAGAAACGCATTGATGACATCCTGTTCCGTGCGCTTCGCACCATCGACAAACCACACGGTTTCATCGAGCGACGCGTCGTCCGTTGCAAGATCGTTGAGCGGAATGCCCAGTTCCCGCGCGAGCTCGCGGATGTGCGTGTGACCGGTGTCGATGAGTTCTCCGCCAAGCTCGCACACCTGACCGTCGGCGAAGTGGTCGCGCAGCGAGAACATGCGTCCGCCGGTTCGCGTCTGCGCCTCCATCACGCGGACCGGAATACCGGCTTGTCGCAATCGATAGGCGCAGGTGAGCCCGGCGATGCCCGCGCCCACGATCACCACGGGTTCGTCGCTGGACTGTCTGTTCGGCAGACTCGCGCCGCCCACCGGCGCTCGAGCGGCCGGCGCGCACCCGGTGAGCGCCAGCGCAGCCACGGCGGCCGATGAGCCGGCGACAAACGAACGTCGGGATACCGTACTGGCCTCGCGCCACTGCTCGAACACAACGTCGGGCGATTCATTCGCGACGTGCGCGTGGTGAGCGAGTCGAAGCGAGCGGCGAATGAGGGTGAACAGCGGCGTGCGTGACACGAACGAGCCTCCGGGGCGCGAGATGCGCGAATAACTTCCGCGCCCCGCGCGCCGGGCACAAGGTGCCCACGTTCCTCAGGCCAAGTCACATTCCCTGGCTGCCTTGCTCGGCGTACACTTTCCTGCGACTATGTAATGTGGGGTGTCTTGACGCCCAGGCACGCGGGGACGCGTCCCGATTGTCGCCCACGAAACTTTTCGCCGGAGGAACGTATGAGCGAGCCGCCTACTCCCCTCTCGATTGTGGAGTCGACGCTACGAGAAGCGGGACGGCAACGGCGAAAAGTGCGCGCGCGCATTCGCTTCGACGCCGAAAGTGGAGAGACCGAGTACGAGCGCAGCTACGAGCCGTACGCGATCGAGAACGGCGGCGTGGTGGTGTTCTCGCTCTTTCGCAATGAGTTCCGCACCATTCCGCTGGCCGATATCAAGCGGGTCGAGCTGAGCGACGACGAGTTCCGTCCCCGCCGCCCAATCGAGATGTAACGCGCACGTTCGGACGCGTCCGCCTGGGCGTCCGAAGCGTGTTCGTTCAGTACCCGATTGGCCCCAATCGGAACAGGCTCCACGGCCAGCTTCGTGCGGCGCCCGGTTCGGTGCCGTCGAGAAACCACTCGGTGTACCGGCGCTCGCGAGGTGTCAGCGCATCGGCATCGCTACCGGTCGCGCGATCAAGCGCCACGGAGACAAGGCCCGGCGGCGGATTCCATGCGGCCGCGTTGCGAGCCGACGAGGTGGCCGCCAGCACCTTGCCCACGATCGGCGCCGCGAGACTGCCGCCTGCCGCTCCGGGCGTGATCGTGCGCGGCGTGTCGAAGCCCAGCCATGCGCCGGCTACGAGATCCGGTGTCATGCCCACGAACCACACATCGGCGTTGTCGTTGCTGGTGCCGGTCTTGCCGGCGAGCGGCACGGACGCCGGCACGGCACGACGGGCGGAAAGCCCCGTCCCCCGCTCGACCGCGTCTCGCAACATGTCGCGCACGATAAAGGCCACACGCGGATCGATGGCCGCCGTCGGTGTGGCCGGGCTCACCGCGTGCACGACGCGCCCGGTGCGATCATCGACGCGATCGATGAACCGCGGCTCCACGGCCAGTCCACCATTGGCGAACATCGCGTACGCGGCGACAAAATCGAGCGGCTGCACCACACTGGCGCCCAGTGCGCTGGACGGAAACCGCGCGATGGGCGCTCGCAGTCCGGCGCGCTGCGCCGTGGCCGCCACACTATCGAGCGAAACCTGCATCGCCAGTTGTACGGCCACCGGATTGCGCGACCGCGCGAGCGCTTCACGCATGGTGAGATCACCGAGGAAGACGCCATCGGCATTTGTGGGTGAGTACACCCGCCGCTCGGGCAACATGATCTGCAGCGCGGTATCGCCCACGTGTGCGTTGGCCGTGAGCCCCTGCGCGATCGCCGTCGCGTACACGAACGGCTTGAAGGCACTGCCGGGCTGTCGGTTGCCGTCGACCGCGCGATTGAACGACGACGCCGCATAATCGCGCCCACCGACGAGCGCGCGAACGTCGCCCGTGTACTGGTCAATCACCACGACGGCCCCTTCGAGACAGGCGCGCGGCGCAGTTGTCGACGACGCCGCACATGCCGGATGGCGGAAATCGGCGCGCGCCTCGGCCTCCGCGATGCCCGCGACGAGCGCGTCGGTGGCCACGCGCTGCGCCACCGGATCGATGGTCGTGTGAATACGGTAACCGCCCTGCGACACAGGCAGGCTCGCCCGCTGCGCCTGTACTCGCACCACGTCCACCACCCACGGCGCGTACACCACGCCCAGATCAGGCGCCGTGCGAACCGGCTCCCGCTGGGCGGTCGCGGCCTGCGCTGCCGAGATGAAGCCCTGATCCCGCATGAGCGCCAGCACCAGATTGCGACGCTCGCGATTGCGCGCTGGATTCCGCGCCGGATCGTACTGCACGGGACTCTTGGGCATGGCCGCGAGCGACGCGGCCTCGGCGAGCGTCAACTCGGTCGCGGGTTTGCCGAAGTAGTGGCGCGAGGCGAGTTCGATGCCGTGCCATCCCCGCCCGAACGGGATCTGGTTGAGAAACGCCTCGAGTATCTGCCCCTTGCTGTACCGCTTCTCCATGTCGCGCGCGGCTTGCTGTTCACGCAGTTTGCGCCCGATCGATCGGTCGCGCCGGTCGATGATCTCGGGATGCATGTTGCCCACGAGCAGCTGGGTGATCGTGCTGGCCCCGCGCACGTCACCACTGGTGGCCGCGTCCTTGATGGCCGCGGCGACGCCCACGAGGTCCACGCCATCGTGCTGATAAAATCGTTTGTCC
>ENA-ORBV01008740-ORBV01008740.1-microbial-mat-metagenome-genome-assembly--contig:-NODE-8740-length-16901-cov-9.234605_pt1 | contig 16901 bp, 13 predicted proteins | sample MGYA00237777_ERZ505514 | MGnify/ENA primary metagenome ERZ505514 (study PRJEB26160, sample SAMN06269048) | microbial mat metagenome | isolation source: Oligotrophic lake microbial mat | place... | reverse complement strand
CCGTGCATCTCACGGTCCCCCGCGCATTCGCGGCTCATGTGGGCGCGGGGCAAAGCGTTGTCGCGGAGGCGGGCGTCTACGGCATCCGGCGCGGCCGGGCGCGGCTTTCAGGTGTGCTGGTCTCCACCGCATTTCCCTTCGGGATAATCAAGAAGTCGCTGCTCTTTGAGCAGGAAGATCACCTGATCGTTCATCCCGCGCGGATCCAGGCCGACGCTTCATTGCTGCGACAGGCCGCACGTCTTGGCGAGCGCGGCTCGATGCCCACACGCCGCGCCGGCACGGGCGCCGAGTTCTTCTCACTCCGTGAATACCGCGCGGGCGATGCGATGAAATCCATCGCGTGGTCGGCATCCGCCCGGCGTGGCGAACTGCTCGTGCGACAGCCCGCGGCGCCTTCTCCAATCCGTGTGATCATCGCGCTGGACTTCGGCGCTCAGTCAGCATCGGGATCCGCTTCCGGCTCCGCCGCGGATGAGCACGCGATCTGCGCCGCCGCGGCTCTGATTGATGTCGCCTCACAGCACGGGCTTGAGGTGGGGCTGCGCATACCGAGCGCGTCGATCGATGTCCGCGCACGCGAAGGACGCCTGCATCGGCGGCAGTTGCTCGACGAACTTGCGGTTGTCGATACTCGTGGCGCGCGCCTCGATCCGAATGCGCCGGCGCGGGTTGAGAATCCCAGCGAGCGGGCGGCGCTCATCATCGTTCATGCCGCGGCGCCGAGCAGTTGGGCGTCGTCCGTCGCGGGCGCTCTGCATGTGCAGGCTTCGGAGATCGGCGTGCAGGCGGCGCGAGAGGCCCCCCGCAAGTCAGCGATCGCATCCCATCCCCCGCGAGCAGCGGAGGTGGCGCCATGAGCGCGATTCGCGCAGGCGGTTCTGAGTTGCGTGCGAACTCCATCGCCCCCGGCGTTCGGTCGGTCGCGCGCCTTGCGCTTCGTCTCAACCGCATGATGTGCATCGCTGTGGTGCTCGTCATCCTGGCCTACTGCCTCGCCGAAGAAGGCAAGGCTGCGTTGGCAGTCGTATCGCTCGCGGTGTGTGCCGTGGGCTGGCACATCGGGCGAGGCAGGCGCGACGCGGGTGGGAGATACAACGGGCGTCCCCGCGCGGTGCCGCGGCTGCTCGTGAACCTGCTGGTTGTGGCCGCGCTGATTGACGCGACGTTCAAGGTGATCGGGAGCGGGACGTCGCTGATGCAGATGGGCACGCCGATCGTGTCGGTGCTCGCACAGTTCCTTGTTTATATCCAACTCATCAAGCTCTTCGATCGACGCGCGCCGCGCGACGAAGCGCACGTCATCGGCCTGAGCATCTTCATCGCCATCGGCGCGATTCTCACCAGCAACCAGTTGCTCGTCGGACTGCTCCTCTTCATCTACACCCCGCTCGCCATCACCTCCGCGATGATGCTGCAGATCCTGGGCGGGCAGCGGATGACGGAAGCGGCGGAACGGGACGCGCTCTTGCTCAGCGTGCCGAATCCCCTGGCTCAAGTCGCGCCTGACGGGATGCCCGATCAGAACTTTTCCTCGACGCGCACGCATCGCCGCGATTTTCGCGTTGCCGGCGGGCTTGCCGTCGCGGCGACTGTCACGCTCGCGACTCTCGCGTTCGTGCTCATGCCGCGAGGGCTGGGCGAGAATCTACTTGGCGCGTTTGGTCGAGTCGCGGAGGGAACACAGATCGGCTTCACCGATCAGATCAAGCTGGGACGCACGGGCAGGCTGCAATCCGACGACACCCCCGTGATGGATGTGCGAATCAAGGATTCGCGCGACAACGATATCAGCGAGCAGATGCAGCAGGTGTATCTCCGCGGCACCGTTCGCAACTATTACAACCGCGAGAAGCGAAGCTGGGAATCACAGACCTCTCCCGCTGGTCGGGCGGCGATGAACGATGATCCTGACTGGATCGCTGGTCCGGATCGCCCCGTTCCCCTCGGTCAGAAAGGCCCCGCCACCGGCGTTGTTCGCGTCGAACTTTCCTACCGGCGCGGCCTGCCCGTCAACGGCTACATCTTCACCGTCTGGCGTCCGCTCAAGATCGTTGACATGTCGCTCAGAACCACGATCCATCGCTGGCGCGACGACCTCGTCATCAACGGCACGGTGCAGGACGGACAAAGCGGCGCGTTCAGGTACTCCATCGAGTCCGCGCCCGAGTACGTGGATATCACCGAGGAAGATCGCGTCGACGTTTCGTTCCCCAGCGAGAAAGTGCGCGAGCTTGCGGAAAGTCTGCTCGCCGCGCGCGCCGTGCCGCTCGACGCGGTGGACCGCACGCCAGACCTCGTGCGCCGCGCCGTCGTAGCCTTCATGGACCATCTGCGAACATCCTGCGTCTATACCACCGAGCTGACGGGCACGAACGAAGGCGAGGACCCGATCGACATGTTCCTCTTCCGCACGCAGCAGGGACATTGCGAGTACTTTGCCTCGGCGCTCGTCGCGATGTGCCAGAGCGTCGGCATTGACGCCCGTCTCGTCGCCGGTTACCTCGCGGCGGAGTACAGCGGTCTCTCGAGCGGCTACGTCGTGCGAGAGTCAAACGCGCACGCCTGGGCGGAGGTGCGAATCGCGAAGGGAAGGTGGCAGCGTTTCGATCCCTCACCGCCCGACGCCGTGAGCGCCGAGCATCGACCGTCGGGCGGGATCTTTTCGCGTCTGCGCCAGTACTACGAGGCGCTGAACTTTACATGGACCAACGCCGTCGTTACGTTCGATCAGTCCAAGCAGTCGGGGCTGGTGGGGTCGAGGTCGCAGAACTACTTCCGCAACTGGACGGAGTTTCTGAGGAAGGCAGATCCCCGTGACTGGCTGCGCCGGACGAACGGGCCGGAGATCGCACGCTGGGCGGCGATCGGCGTTGGCTTCGTCGGGCTTCTGATCCTGGCGCGACGCGCGTGGATCGCTCGCGGGCCGCGGCGTTCACGTCGGCGCAGCGTGCACGCCGCGAGTGAGTTGCACGACCCCGAGCTTCGCCAGCTTCTTGAGCGCGCGAAGTTCTACGCCCGGCTGCTGAGCGTGCTGAGCCGCGCGGGCTTTGCGAAGCCGGACCATCGCCCACCGCTGAGCCATGCGGGCGCGATGGGGGCTTCGGTGCCGGAAGCGGGCGCGGATACCGCCGAGCTGTCGCGCCTGTATTACCAGGTGCGTTTCGGGCGTCGTGACCTGAGCGCCCAGCAGGCGAGCGAGGCCGAGCGTCTGCTCGCGCGCGTCGAGCGATCGCTCGCCGAGGCCGCGGCCCGCAAGGCTCATGCGTAGACCGCCTGCGTCGCCGCGCGTACTTTCATCCTGCAAACTTTGGCAGACTCCCATCGTCACCCCGAAAGGCGGCACGCGCACGTGATCCAACTCACCGGAAAACCCATCGCGATCACCGGCGCCTCCAGCGGCATCGGCGCCGCAACCGCCTTCGCCTGCGCCGCCGCCGGCATGCCCGTCGCCATCGGCGCACGCCGACTTGACCGCCTCACCGAGATCGCCGACAAGATACGCGCCGGCGGCGGCCGCGTCATCGTGGTGCAGTGCGACGTCAGCAAACCCGAGGACTGCCAGCGACTCGTCGACGAGACCATCCGCGCGTTCGGTTCGATCTACGCCGTTTATGCCAACGCGGGCTACGGCGTCGAAGCCGCGGTTCACGCGATGTCCGAAGAGCACGTCCGCGAAATGTTCGAGACCAACTTCTTCGGCACGCTCAACACAATCCGCCCCGCGCTCGCCGCGATGCTGAAAAACCCTGGCGAAAACGGGCGAAACAAAGGACACGTCCTGATCTGCTCGTCGTGCCTCGCGAAGATGACGATCCCGTACTACGGCGTCTACTCGGCGACAAAGGCCGCCCAGAACCACATCGGCCGCGCGATGCGCCTCGAACTTCAGCCGCTCGGCGTGCAGGTCTCGACGATCCATCCGATCGGCACAAAGACCGAATTCTTCGACAGCGTGCAGAATCGCTCGAAGGTCTCGCAACTCATCCAGCACACGCCCGATCGTTTCATGCAGACGGGCGACTTCGTCGCGGCGTGCACCGTGCGCTGCCTCAAACGCCCGCGACCCGAAGTCTGGACCGGGTTCCGCGGGAAGTTCGTCCTCTTCGGCATGTCGGTCACGACGCTCTTCCCGCGCCTGGGCGATCTCACGGTGAAAGGGATGGTGAATCGACGCCTGAGCCAGAAGCCCGTGACACCGCCGTCGTGAGTCAGAGTCCGAGCTTCAACTTCAGCAGCGCTCGCGTCGCGGGGTCTTCAATGACCGACGCCGACAACTCAGCGCCGCGCCGCACCACCTCGGCGTCATTCGATCCGTCGATCTGATTCATCCATCGCTTGGTTGCTTCGACAGCGTGGCGAGGCTTGGCAGCGAGTGCGTTCGCAACTTCGATCGCTCGCGCCTCGCACGCATCGCGCGTGGGCAACGACTCGCTTGCCAAGCCGATCCGCACCGCATCGATGCCAGAGATCAACTGGGTATGCAGCAGCCGGGCCCGCGCTGCTCCGTACCCGGTCGCAAGGGCCAGTGTCGGTGCCGAGACCGCGGGCGAGATACCGAGTTTGAGCACGGGATAACCGATCAAGGCCTGGTCGGTGGTCAACACCACGTCCGCCCCGCCCAGAATCGCGCACCCGCCAGCAATCGCTGCACCATGGGCGCTCACCACCACCGGACACGCAGCCTCTCGCATAGCCCTAATGCAATGCGAAAGTCCCGAGAGCAGTGCTCGCATGACCGTGCCATCGTCCTTGCATAGTGAGAGGTCAAACCCGGCGCAAAATGACTCCCCTTCGCCTGAGAGAACCATTGCGCCCGCCACCGTGCCCAATCGACGTACCTCGCTCAGCAATTCGTCGAGCATCGCCGGAGTCAGGGCATTGCGTTTCTCCGGACGTGCGATCGTGACAATAGCGATATTCGCTCGCAATATGCTCTGGATGAAACCGCAGGGCTGATCGTGTTCTTGTCCTTGCATTAGACGCCGCTCCTTGCACCGGCCACGATCTGGCGGGCGAACATCGCGGTGGCTTCTAACCTGCCCTCATCCACGCCGCACGAAAAGCCCAATTCACGCAGTGTTCGCACGAGCAGTTCTGTGCTGATGTTGCCGGGGGCGGGCTTCCCGGGCAGGCTTGCATAGGGGCATCCACCAAGGCCAGCAACCGAGCCATCAAACGAGACCATGCCCATGTCGAGCGCGACTTTGACGCAGTCGGCGGCGTGTCCGAACGTATCGTGCAGGTGCAGCGTGAGCGATGGGTGATCGGTGCGGCGCGTGGGCCACTGGCGAAACTCGTTCAGGAGCGCATGCATGCTCGAAGAATCACCGGCGCCGATCGTGTCGCCCAGATCGATCTCGTCCACGCCCAGTTCCCAGAGTTGGTCCGCGACGCGACGCACCGCTGATGGCAGGATGGCCCCTTCGAATGGACAGGCAATGACGCAGGACACATACCCGCGCACCAGCAGTCGGTGCTCTCGGGCCGATGCCAGGACGGGAACGAATCGCTCGATCGTCTGCGCGATGCTCGCGTTGGTGTTCTTGTGCGCGAACGTCTCGCTCGCGGCGGTAAAGACCGACACCTTGTCGATCACGCGATGCTGCGCGTTGGCCTGAATGGCCGAATGCATGCCTTGCAGGTTTGGTACGAGGGCAGAGAGTATCTTTGTCGGGAGATTTTTTGCCGGGCTCGAAGAAGGCGGTGCCCCGGTTCCTTCCGACCTAGCGGACAGTCTCAATCCTGCACAGACTTCTGCTGCATCACCAAGTTGCGGCACCCACTTGCGACTGACGAAACTGGTGACTTCCACCTCGTCCACGCCCGTCGCACTGAGCAGTTCTATCAGTCGTACTTTATCCGATGTTGCAATGATGCCCGACTCGTTCTGCAAGCCATCGCGGGGCGAGACATCCGTGACTCGAATTCGCTGCGATGGATCAGCCATGAACAAGCGTACGACTCGTTCGAGCACTGTCAGCGCAGAGCAGCAGAAAGCAAAAACTCAGCAGGGCTCGCACATCTCTGGACGCTACGAGCCCTGCGAGGAGGGGGCGTGAGGAATTGATATTGTTTTAAGCTACTCGTCGTCGCGCTTATCCCGGGCGATCTGGGCATAGGCGTTGTGGTTGTGGATGCTCTCAAAGTTTTCGGAAGAAATCTCGTAACTGACGATCTGCTCGTGGCGTTCCAGCGACACGGCCAGGTCGCGGATGATGTCCTCGACGAACTTGGGATTGTCGTACGCAGCTTCGGTGACGTACTTCTCATCGGGCCGCTTGAGCACGGCAAAGACCGGGCAACTGGCCGCGTTCTCAAGAATCTGGACGAGGTCCTCGATCCAGAGCAGACCATTAAACCGAACTTTCGCCTCGATGCGGCACCTCTGGTTGTGCGCGCCGTACTCGCTGATCTCCTTGCTGCACGGGCACAGACTCGCTGCGGGCGCTGCGACCTTCATCGTGAAGTCCGTGGTCCCGTTCGCGGTGCACTCAAAGGTGACTTCATAATCCATGAGGCCCACCGCCCCAGTGACGGGCGCAGCCTTCTTGACAAAGTATGTGAACGTGCAGGAGAAGTGGGCCGTCTCCGCGTTCAAACGTTCACAGATCGCGCGGGTCACTTCGGGGATGCGCAGCGGAGTGAGCGGCTCGCTCGCCTGTGCATTCAGCACCTCGAGGAACCGACTCATGTGCGTGCCCTTCTGGTGATGGGGCAACGACACATACATGTTGATTTTGGCGACCGTGGTTTGCGTCTCGCCCGACTTGGTGCGAAGCACCAAGGGGTACACGACATCCTTCACGCCTACGCGATCAATTGGAATTCGCCGAGCGTCCTGCGTCGACTGGATATCGGGCATCGACTGCTTCTCGGTGGGCTTGCGGTTGCTGTTATTTTGTTTCACTGTGGTCGTATCAGACTCGGTCGATCGGATGCTGCTTGGGCCGGGTCGGCGGGCCATGTCATACTCCTGCTCGGGCGGCAAAGATGAGGCACCATTGAGGCCCACTAAAGGTGAGGCTTGTGCAAGATCGAGAGCCGTAGCGGGGGATCGTAGCGAGTTGCCATTCTGCATCACATCTGCTTTCGCGTCGTGTCCGGACTGGATGCGGCATCATGCCTGAAGCAAGCAGTTTGAAGCCCATTCAATCACTACGTACGGTTGCATGCCACCGCATTCCCACGAAACACCCCACGAAGCCCTTGGCTTCGCAATTGGTACTGGTTTGATGCCGGTACTCCCAAAATGTTTCGGACAACTACCAGCGAGTTATCGAGGTGCAATCGCTGGCCTGGGCACCGCAGACTCCCCGGACGGCGCGGGTGCAACCGGTTCAACTTCGGGCTTCGCGGTCGGCTGTGTTGCCGGCTGCTTGGTCGCAGGAGTCGCCACACTTCGCAGTGGATCGATGCGCACAGGAGTGATGAGATTCAACTGCAGCGAACGATCCAGTGCATTCTCACCGACAACACCAACGATCTGGCCCAGGTACCGATCCAGATCCAATTCGCTGCCCTTGCGGATGTAGCCAAGCGTGCGAGGCGACGTACCGCCAACGCTCACGACACGATACATCAGGGGCAGTCGATCGCCGTTGTAGACGGTGCTGGGCTGCAAAACCCCGACGATGTTGTAGACCCGTGCAGCCGCAGCCAGGTCCATCTGCTGATTCGCCACTTGCTCGTTCTGTTGAAGGGTGGAAGCGGCCGCCTGCTGGCGATGAAGCGCATCGCGGAAGTCACGCCGAACCTTGAGCGCCTCGACCCGCTGCTCCAACGCAGCACGCCGACGCGGCTGGTTCACCTCGACTCGTTCGATGGCCACCTGATACTGTCCGATCAGTTCATCGACCTCGCTGCTTTCGACAGGCTCACGCCACACCCGCTGAAAAGTGCGCTCCAATTGTTCGGGGGAGGGATTGCTCAGATCGGCGATGGTGTTGGTCTCTGCATCACCAACTGTCGTATCTCCAGCGGTGGTATCCCCAACTGCTGCATCCATGGAATCAGGAATGATCACATCGCCAGCCCCAAGCGTGCGCACAGGATTGCCAGCGCCTGGCGTGTTTGACTGGTAAGATGAATCACCAGTCACTCTGGAACCGGGCAGAGAGCTGCCATCCGAACTCGCCTGCTCGCTGTCTGTTGAGTCATCGTTCTTTGCTATTGGGCTAGGAACAGTCTCGGAAGTCGCAATGGTCACATTGGGCAATTGTGGCAATGCCTTGCCCGCGGCCCAATACTGATCGACCTCGCTCTTGGTGGCGCGACGCAGTCGACTGCTGGGCACATATCCCCGGGCTTCGGGCGGGGCAACAACCTTGTACCCCACCACAATCTCCCCCTCTTTGATCGTTTCGACGAGCGTGAGGCTCGTGCCAGTCGCCAAGGGCGCATCTGTCAACATCTTCCACGACCAGGCATATCCCTGTGTCTGGTTGATCGCACGCAGTTGGCTCTCCTTGGCCAGAGCGACCTTCGACTCCTGCAGCGTCGCATCCTTGGCATCAATGAACGCCTCGATGCCAACCGGGTAAAGCACACGATTCCAGCCCTGGGTCTCGCCATCGATCACCAGGATCGTGCCGGTCGTCAGTCCATGCACCGAGTAGAAGTTCTGGCTGGGGCCGCAGCGAAGATTCGTCGAATCCTGCGTGACCATCGCGTAGTACGGCGAGACGCTCTGCACCTGAGACAGGGCGACCGATCCGCCCGCAAGGCATGAGACCACGATCGCCGTGGGAAACGTCTGAAAACCAACACGACCAAAGAAGTTATTCATCATGACATGGGCCTCCTGCCGTTGGAACCGGTATGGCGACCGGCGTGATCTTCAAACTGACATCCGTGCCAGAAGCATGTGCAGGCTATTCCTGCGCGTTGCGCAAGGATAGTCGATTCTCGGGCGGTTCGCAGGCCACTCGCCATATTTCATCGAAACTGTCCAGCATGGGCAGGTTTGGCGGATAAACTGTCGTAACGACGGTTCTGGGAAAGACTGCCGAGAGGCCACATCCTAATCGTCCGTCCCCCGCGCCTCCCCGTCCCGCCCGCTCCCGCTCCAGCCCTTCGGCACGATGCGCTCACGATCGTGGCCGTTGCCAAGCATGGACGGGTCATGGCTCCGCACGTGTTGTTTGGTTTTTCCTCCGTGCCTCGCGACTGCCCTATGCGTTGTCGTCCCCCCCGCGTGCCCGACTCCCTGCCACCTCGCAGTTCGCACCAGACCGCCCCGCTGGGGAATGGCTTGGCGATGCCCATGGGCTTTGCCATTGCCGGACTGCTCTCGCTGCTTTGCGGCGGATGCCAGTCAACGAGCCCGATGGCGGAGCAGTCCGAACGCCAACTCAAGCGGTCTCTTATCGAATCCGCCGAGCGCGAACTGGAAGATTCCAAGGGCCAGCCACTACCCGTGGTGACAGATCGGGATGAGGGTGTCGATCGCCTTGAGATGCGCCCTGACATCAAGTTGGAACTCGAACAGATGGCAGGTCCCGGCGCGTATGTCAACAGCCAGCCGGTGCTAGGTGTCGACCTGACCGGACGCAACGTCCGCACCGTCACAGTCAACCTTGAGCGCGTGGTGCGCAGCGTCATCGAGCAGAATGTGCAGATTCAATTCGCACGCCTTCAGCCCGCCATCACAGAATCGCAGGTTCAGGCCGCGGAGGCCGCCTTCGACTGGACGCTGCTGAGCACGCTGAACTACACGAACCAGGATTCTCCACGCGTCTCCACGCAAGGCAGCACGATCTTCAACGACGAATCCCAGACCGTCGCGGGTAGTGTGGCACTGCGTCGCCCGTTGATTGGCGGCGGGCGATTCGCGATCCAGAACGATTGGTCGTATGCCGACAACAGCACCACGGGCATCAACTCACGCCCCAATCCCGCGCAGCAGACCTCGCTGAGCCTGCAGTGGGACCAGCCCTTGCTCCGCAACTTTGGCAGCGACGTGTCGAAGGCGGAGATTCGCCTCGCCCGCAACCAGCAGCGTGTGAGCATCCAGCAACTGCGGCGCGAGTTGCTGCGCACCACGACCGATGCCGAGCGCACATACTGGTCGCTGGTCCGTGCGTATAAAGACCTGCTCATCATTCAGGGACTCGTACGCAGGGGCGAAGAGGTTCAGGCCCAGGTGAAGGCACGCGTCGACATCGATGCCAACAGCGCGCAGGTTGCGGACGCAACCGCCCGTGTCGAGCGGCGCCGAGCCGACTTGCTGCGGGCGCAGACGCAGCTCCGCGTAGTCAGCGACCAGTTGAAGGTGCTGATGAACGATTCCAACTTTCCAGTGGGATCAGAACTGGTGCTCCTACCCGCCGACGCTGCGCAGGATGCTCCCATCAAGTTCAATCTCGCGGAGAGTGTGCGGACATCGATCCAGAATCGACCCGAGATTCAGCAGGCGATTCTCTCCATCGACGACGCCTCGATCAGGCAGTTGGTCGCGGATAATGCACGCTTGCCGGACCTTAGTTTTCGACTCCAGACGCGATTCTCAGCGCTCGACAACTCCACTGGACAGGCGTATATCTCGGTGCTTGACGGTTCCTTTGTCGATTACGTGGCAGGCTTGAACTTTGAAGTGCCCATCGGCAACCGCCGTCCGGAGGCCGAGTTCCGCAGACGTCGGTTGGAGCGGATGCAGTCGGTCCTCAGTTATCGCAACAGCGTGCAGCAGGTTGTCAACGAGGTGAAGGCGGCGCTCAACCGAGTTGTTCTCAATTACTCCCTGATCGCACAAACCCGCACGGGTCGCTACGCGGCCACCGATGCCCTGCGTGTGCTGCAGGTCGAAAAAGAACAGGGTGGCGGCTATACCGTTGAACGCCTCGACATCGAACTCAACCGCCAGGAACAACTGGCCTCCGCCGAGCGAGACGAAATCGAGGCCCTGACCGATTACAGCACGGCCATCGCCGACCTCTTCCTCGCGATGGGCACCACGCTCGAACGCAACAACGTGGAGTTTGTGGTCCCCACCACCGAGGATGAACTGGCCGCGACCAAGTCGGACACCTCGTCTGATGACGTTCCTGTGGAAAGCGACAAATAGCGGTGCAACTGATTAACTTTGAGCCGGGAGGCGAGGCCAGGGCAGGGGCGGGCATTCGCTCCAACTAGAATCACCCGAATCGTCAGAATGATCGTGCGCGTGCGATTCCCGCCGCCAACTCTTGCCTGTTCCTTTTCAGTCTTTACCCGTGGCCCTTGAACGCGACCAAGCCTTGTGCATCCGCGTCTGGGACTGGTCCGAGACCAGCCAGACCATGGTGCTGTTTGCGCGTGATCTGGGTCTGCTGCGTGCAATTGCGAAAGGGGCAAAGCGCCCGAATGCCAACTTCTCGGGCGGGCTCGAAGCCATGACCCGCGGCGAGTTGTTCGTCAGTACTCGTCCGCTCCTGAAAAATCCCAACGCCTTGGCAACGCTGACAGCGTGGGACCTTCAAGAAACTTTTCCCGATGCACGTCGCTCGCTCGACGCGTTCTATGCCGGTGCATGCCTGTTGGATCTTGTGCAGCATGGGCTGCACGACAGCGATCCCCATCCCCAGGTCTTTGATGCCGCCATCGACGCGCTGCGCTCTCTCACCAGCACCGAAGTCACTCGCCTCACGTTGCTGCGATTTACCTGGACGTTGCTGCACGAGACCGGGCACGCGCCGGAGTTGGAGGTTGATGTCACCACGGGTGAGCCGCTGCCGTCCGCTGCGAGTTTCGCGTTTCTGCCGCATCGGGGCGGGTTTGCGCGTGATGGTCTTGCAATCGGATTGCTAGACACGCGGACGTTTGAAAAGCAAACAGATCGAGATGGCGAACGCAGCAACGACATGGTTTGGCGTGTGCGAGCCAATACCAGGGACTTGCTGAGACAACTGGCTGTGCAGGGTTCTCCTAGCGATGTCGACGCGACGACAGTCGGACGCTGCGCCCGCCTGCTACTCATGTACTTTCGCGAGGTGCATCGCTGCGATCCGCACGCGGTGCGAACGATGCTTGATTCCAAACTGCTGACACCATCCTGACAACTTGAACAGCAACGCCAGGTTTGCTCCGGATCGACCCCTGATGCACACGCTTCTCCGCATCCTGCACGAATCACGCGACTTTGCTGTCGTGGATAAGCCTTCGGGCCTGCTCAGCGTCCCTGGCAAGGGCCCAGCGAAACAGGACTGCGTCGCGTCGCGCATACGAGCGATGTTTCCGCACGCGAGCGGCCCCCTCATCGTGCATCGCCTCGACATGGATACCTCGGGTTTGCTGGTAGTTGCGCTCACCCCAGATGCACAGCGGGAACTATCGCGCCAGTTTGAGCAGCGCGAGGTGGAGAAGGCCTATGTCGCGATGCTGGATGGCGAGCCCAAAGTAAAGCAAGGGTGCATCGATCTCCCGATTCGAACCGACATCGACAACCGTCCGCATCAGATCGTGGACTTCATCTTCGGCAAGCCCAGTCAGACTCGCTATCGAGTGCTCGCTCGCAATTCAACCACCCTAACCACTTCTACCGCCCCCCACCACTCGCGCGTCCGGTTCGAGCCCATCACTGGGCGCAGCCATCAACTACGCGTCCATGCCGCGACACCAGCGACCCTGCTGCGCAATGATGGCGATTGGGTCGCCGGGGGCCTGGGCTGTCCGATCCTGGGTGATCCGTTATATGGCGATCCGATGTCAGCACCTCGGCTGATGCTGCACGCCAGCGAGTTGGCGTTCAAGGATCCTGAGACAGGTGCCCACGTCTCCTTCTCCTCTGAGCCTGAGTTCTAGTGCCGACTGAGAGTGAGCCAGACAGTTGGGCCAGCCACTTGAGCAATACAGACAAGCCCCACTAGCCAGGTAATTCTTATCAACCCTTCGTCGTTCGCGTAACGCGCCAGGCATTCCATGCCGCACCGACGCACAGCAAGGAGCCCAGCAAGAACGATGCGCCGGGCACGTACGGCAACTTGTTCTCGGGATCAATAAAGACGCCGAACAGCCTCGACGCGATCAGTGGCGACACGAACCGCGCCACGCTCTCCAAACTAGTGACAGCACCTTGCACCAAGCCTTGCTCGTTTGCCGGCGCTGCGGTCGTGATCAGCGCCTGAGCCGCCGGCGTCGCGATCGCTCCGATGGATGCTGCCACCATGATGGCGTAAATCATCCACCCTTGTGTCGCCAAGCCATATCCAGCAAAGCCCAACGCTGCAACGCCAAGCCCCATCCACATCGCTCGAGCCTCGCCCAATGCAGGCACCAGTTTGCGAGCGAGAAATCCCTGCACAAACCCTCCCGTGATGCCCGCGACGGCGAGCGAAAGGCCCACGGCCAGTTCGTCCCAACCATATCGATGCTTGGTGTAAAGCACCCAGGTCGTGTGCAGGCCAAACTGCGCGAAGTTCAGCATGAAGACGCTCATCGCAAGCCCAAGCACGCGCGGATAGCGATTCAAAGCCGCGAAGGTCCCCAGCGGATTGGCCCTGTGCAGAGAGAACTCGCGTCGATTCGCGGGGAGAAGCGATTCGGGCAGCACGAAGCAGCCATAAAGCCAGTTGATCAACGACAGACCGCCCGCGACATAGAAGGGCAGGTGTATATCAATCTTGCCCAGCACGCCGCCCAGCAGCGGGCCACACACAAAGCCGATGGCAAACGCCGCACCGACCATGCCATATCCCGCCGCTCGCTTCTCGGGCGGCGTGACATCCGCGATGTAGGCATTGCATGCGGTGATGTTGGCACCGGTAATACCGTTAATCGCCCGAGTCACGAACAACCAGGGAAGGCTCGGCGCCAGGGCCATCGCGAAGTAATCCAGACCCGATCCCAAAAGAGAAAAAAGAATCACGGGGCGTCGTCCGAACTTGTCGGACAAACTTCCTAGGATGGGCGAGAACACAAACTGCATCAACGCATAGGTCGCCACCAGAAACCCATACATGTAGGCCTGGTGGCTTTCGGTGCCGCCCGCCAGTTGTGCAATCAGTTTGGGCGCAACCGGAATTATCAGGCCAATCCCGAGGATGTCGAGCACGAGGGTGAAAAAGATAAAGGAGAGCGCGGGGGCGCGGCGGAATGAATGCCCGCCATCTGACTTGGATAGAGATACTCGCGGCACCTACTTCCATGCTAGCCGCATGACAGAACACAAGTCCATGACACGCTCTTGTCAAGACCCTTGACAAATACCGGTCCCCCACTCCTGCAAACACACAAAGCCCACTTTCCAGCGGGCTTTGTGCATACCAAATAGATTGCAGACAATGACCCCTGCGGGATTCGAACCCGCGTCACATCCGTGAAAGGGATGTGTCCTGGACCAGGCTAGACGAAGGGGCCAACGTTGGAGGGGATGATAGCCTTGCGCGCGTTCGATGGCCAGTTTCGATCAGGAATGCGGGGCGACGCTGCCTCAGCCCACATTGCGTGCGCCGCCTCGTTTGGCCTTTTGGTGGGTAGTAGGCGTCAGGTGGAAGGTCGCAACGCACTTGCCGACTTTTCGCTCTTTCGATGCGAGTTTGGCGAGCAGACGGTCGTGCTTGCGGAGTTTGGCAACCGCCTCGGGGACCAATGCCTGTTGCATGACGTCGAGGTCCACCGTCACGTTGAATTCCTTGCCAGTTGCCATCAGCGCTCGAATGTCTTCGCGGGGCTGTACCTTGTACATCGCGGGGCCAAAGCAGGGTCGAAGGAATCGGTATTGCAGATTCTTGCAGACCAGCGTGTACTCGCCACCCGTGATCGCGAAAATATACATCCCGCCCGCGATCTCGCTGTTGGCCAGGAGTGACGCACCCGCCATGGCGTTGTACCAGTTGCGATTAAACCGCCGGAACGGGAGGACGGCTCCAAACGTATTGTCATCAACACGCTTGACGAGGCGTATACCGCTGCGATAGGCATAAGGCAGCCAAATCAACGAACAAACCCGGTGCCAGAAGTTGTTACGGGTCGAGAGACGAGCGATGAAGCCTTCGAGACGTTCGCGCAACGTCAGGCGTCCGGCTTGGTTGCTTTTGTCGTCTGTGGATATCTCGCCGGCTTCCGATCCTTGATCGTCGAGGGCCATCAGTTCGCGCTCTTCCGCATCAATCTCGGCCTGCGTCTCCACCGAATGCGGTGCGTCTAACCCAACCATCGCACCAACGTTTGGGCCAACTTCTGAGCCAGTGGATAACTGCACGACAGGCTGGAGTGTTGACTCGTCCTGTGGCTGGGGGTCGGTCTTTGGATGGTCGGGCATCACTTGCGACACTTTCGGAGGGTAGGGACCACTCGTCCCCGCCACCGACGACCTTTCGCAAACCAGCCGACGACACGTATCATCCCCCGATGCTCATTCGCGCCCTTTGCCTCCTCTGCCTGCTCCTGACCATCGCCACGCTGCCGGGCTGCGCCCTCGCTGGTGCCATGGCTGAGAGCTATCAGCGAACCAGCACCAAGCCCGTGTTGGCGGAGTACACGGGATTGGAAGGTAAGTCCTTTGCTGTAGTGGTTTCTGCGGACCGGGGCATCCAGGCCGAGCATCAGCAATTGGTGGAGTACCTCGCCTCGCGCTTGACAGAGCGGTTGTCTGGCCCCGCAAATGTGCCAACTGCGGGCGGGTTCGTGCCCACACAGCAAGTCACGCAGTATCAATATCGCACGCCTACTTGGGCCGCCAAGCCCATGGATGAGGTGGGCAAGGACCTGGGCGGTGTCCAACGGATTGTCCTTCTGGAACTGACGGAGTATCGCCTGAACGAGCCGGGGAATCAATATGAATGGCTCGGCAGCGCGACCTTCAGCACGACGGTGTTTGAGGTCGACGGTGCCTCGCCCGATGAAGTTGCGTTTACCAAGATTCAGACCGTCGACTTCCCGGATCAGAAGGGTGTCGCTGCTGATACCGTCGACCGCCGTGTCATCACCACGGCACTGGCCAATCGCGTGGTGGATCGGTCGAGTTGGCTCTTCTACAAGCACGAAGAGCCGTACTACCCGGACTATTAGCAGGCACGACTATTAGGCCGGACTATGTGACCAGACTATAAAGCCCTTCGATGTCACCAGACTCCAGAGCACGACGTGACTGATGTCCCCGGCTAAATGTTTCCACTTCCTGCGTCTGCATACTCCCATGAAAATCAACCCAAGTTCCATCGTGAATCAATCGGTGTGCATCCTGATCAGCATGCTGCTCATTAGCACGCTGGGCGGCTGTAACATCGTTGCGCCAGCCTTGTATCTGGTGAAGGGCTTGCCCAAGATTCCCGCCCAGCACAAACTCGATAAGGAACGCACGACCGTCGTCTTCATCGACGACCCCACCAGCGCGCTGCCGCGACGTACGTTGCGTTCCTCAATCGCCAAGCGAGCCGAGTTTGAACTCATCCAGTCCAAGTCGTTGGTCAACATGGTGGATGCCAACTCGATACAGGCTGCTGCCACACGCGATACCTCCGACCAAGGCACGTCGATCGTTCGGCTGGGCCAGAGCGTCAAGGCCGATATCGTAATTTACGTCTGGGTCGATTCGTTCGGACTCACGCCCGACGGAGCGACCTACCAACCCTTCGCCACCGCTCGCGTGAAAGTCATCGACGTTCAGGCCAAGTCCTCGCGTGTCTGGCCAGAGTCCTTTGAGGGCCACCCAGTCGCGGTCAAGCCCGTCGTCCGGGCCAACGAAGTGCCCAAAAGCGCCGCGGCCCAATCCAAAGCACAAGATGATCTGGGCGCAGCGCTGGGCAGCACCATCGCACGCTTGTTCTATGACTCTGAATCGCGCGAATCAGTCACCACTCTGCGCACAGAGTAACCTGTCTCTTATACACATCTCCGAGCCCACGAGACTAGGGCGAAAATCGTATGCCGTCTTCTGCTTGAAAAAAAACAGCGACGCAGCCTCTTGGCATGCGCCAGCGGTC
>ENA-ORBV01008739-ORBV01008739.1-microbial-mat-metagenome-genome-assembly--contig:-NODE-8739-length-16902-cov-19.882259_pt1 | contig 16902 bp, 22 predicted proteins | sample MGYA00237777_ERZ505514 | MGnify/ENA primary metagenome ERZ505514 (study PRJEB26160, sample SAMN06269048) | microbial mat metagenome | isolation source: Oligotrophic lake microbial mat | place... | reverse complement strand
TTTGTTTCTTAATTTCGTCTCGTCTGGGGGGAGAATTAAATCTTTCAAAACCCGCCACGACAATATGCACCAACGTTGTGCACAATGGCGGTTGGACAGTAAAGACTAAACGATGAGAAAAAAGACACCAGAGAAAACGAATGACAAACCGACAAAGATTTCGTCAATTTTAGCCGGTGTTTCAGGTGAGTACTTTGTTGCCGCTGAATTATCGAGGAGAGGCAACATCTGCTCGGTTACATTAAAGAATACAAGAGAAATTGACATCTTGGTTGCAAACGAATCAGCAACAAAGACACTTGGAATTCAAGTAAAGACAAATCAAGGCGACAGAAAAGCTCGGGTACTTAATGAGAAAGCTGAGGAATTTTACGCGGACAATCTATTTTACGTCTTTGTTAACCTAATTAGTATTGGACAATTGCCACAATACTATATCGTTTCCAGTAAAACAGTAGCGGACTCTGTAAAAAGTGGACACAAAACATGGCTTGAGACTCGGGAAAAAAGGACAAGCACATAATGACAGTTCAATGAGGATGTTCCGAGACGATGAAGAAAAGTATTTGGACAAGTGGAACACATTAAAACTTTGACTCGTTTGACTTAAATAATAAAACTATGCATGACGTAAGATTTTCAATTCCAGAAAGAGAACTTGGTAAGGCCGACATAGAATTCAAAATAAAGAAAGCAGGAAAACTATTCGGGACTCTTAGAGTTTCAAAAGGTTCTATTGTGTGGTTACCTAAAGACACGACTTACGGACATAAGATTGGTTGGAAAAAGTTTGCCGAAGTTATGCAGAGTCAAAAGAAGTCAGAGAAGCGGTGAACCGCCACAGTGCACAACAACGTGTTTATTACATACTGGGGGGACGTGTAAATTTGAAGTTTAGTTTTTATATTTCGTTTCGCCACGTGGGACAGGACGTGGCTTCGAAATCCCAGCACGCAATAAACACAAAACGTTGGCAACAATGCCCTTCGCGTAACCCGACAAATTCTCCAAGACGCCAAAATAACGTTCGAGTCAATCCCGCCTATTATGTTTTCTCCGCGCGGACAAATAATCGTATCCCTAGACAACGTGGGACAAGAGAAAAGAAATAAAAGAATTAAGGGACTGGACTCAGTAAACAATAAAGACTCGTCTCCGAATCCTTACAGCACTGCAACCGGGTCAGATTCTCTGCCACGCTTTTGGCACTTGCCACTGCCTCACATCCCACCCGCGAACCAAAGCAAAGGCAAGAGCCAAGCCCGCCCACACAATCCGACAAGACTGCATCAATAAAATAGGAGTTGAATTAAATCAAAAAACATATACCTTTAGATTAAATGGAAATCAACACTGAGCTGGATAAACATAGAGTATTCACCCAATGGGTAAACCTGTTTGGCGATGCGCTTTACTCCTGGGCTTTCCATAAAATTTCTGATGAAGCTCTTGCCCAAGATTTGGTTCAGGAAACTTTTGTGGCAGCTTACCAAAATCTGGCAAACTTTAAAGAAGCAAGCTCACCTAAAACTTGGCTCTTCGGCATTCTAAAAAACAAGATTATAGACCATTATCGCTTTCGCGCGAAAAGACAGTCAATTTCAATGGACTCATTTGATGAACCCACCGGATGGTTTGACGAGAATGACCAATGGAAAAAGGAGAACCGCCCGCAGCCATGGAGTACGGCCGATGAGCACTTGTTAGACAATCCAGAATTTGAAATCATTCTTGGACACTGCCTCGGCAACCTTCCTCTTTCATGGTCTGCTTGTGTACAGCTAAAATATTTGGGCGAAAAAGAAACAGAAGAAATTTGTCAGCATTTGAATATCACCGCGTCTAATCTCTGGCAAATCCTTCACCGTGCCAAATTGCATTTGCGCAATTGTTTAGAGAAGAATTGGTTTAAAGCGTGATGTTATGATGAGATTGATGAACCTGCTGATGTTATCGTGCAGAAAGGCTACTGAGTTAATGGAAAAGAAAAATCGAGCTCCATTGAAGGCGCTTGAAACACTTCAATTGTTTATGCACACGCGCATGTGCGATGCATGCACGCAATATGAAAAACAAAGTCATTTTATAGACAACCTGCTTAAAAAACAAGGCAATACTCCTGATAACCTCCAGTCGCCTCAAAAAACATTGTCAGACGAAGCAAAAGCACTGATTATCAGGGAATTGGAAAAAATGTAATTTTTTTCCCTCCGTCTGTCAGGAATGACAACTTGGCCCGTCTAATCTTTAGAAAATCACTTATTCATTTAATATCATGACAAAGAAGAAGCTTTTAAAAATTGGTCTTATTGTTTTTGTTGTCGGGTTAATTGCAGCTGTAAGTTTAGTGATGTATATGTTTAACAAACCACATCAAAACGTGCAGGATGCAGCCGTTGATTTTACAACGAGCGCCACGGATTTAGTGGCCGAATACCTGAGTGAACCTGAAAAAGCAAATGAAAAATATTTGGATGAAGAAGGTAATTCAAAAATCATGGCTGTAACCGGAAAAGTAAACTCTATCACGAAAGATATGAATAATCAATGGGTTGTTCTGTTGAAGGAAGAGGATGACAAGGCGGGTGTGAGTTGCACTTTTTCGGCAGCCACCAATTCTTCAGCCGAGAAACTTTTCGTAGGGCAAACAGTAACCATAAAGGGAGTAATACGATCGGGTGCCGCGTATGACGAAGACCTTGAACTTTATGAAAATGTGATAATTGAAAAATGTGACGTTCTAAAATAATAAATATTAAACCAAATAATAAAATAAAATGAAAAAGTTAAGCTATCTGTTTTTTGTTTCCGCGGCTGTCATTGCTCTTGCCGCATTTCGTCCGGTTGCTGGTAAACTAGTGAGTAGGAATGCGCATATCAGTTTCTTTTCACACACTTCTTTGGAAGACATTACCGCCAACAATTATAAAGTGGTAAGCACCTTGGAAACTTCGACCGGTGATGTAGTATTTTCCGTGCCAATGCAGAGTTTTGAATTCGAAAAAGCCTTAATGCAAGAGCACTATAATAGCAAGGATTTTCTCAACACAAAGGCGTTTCCTAAAGCAAAGTTTGAAGGGAAAATTTCAAACATCAGCACAGTGAACTTTTCGCAGGACGGAACCTATGCTGTGGATGTGAACGGAAATATGACCATCAAGGAAACCACCAAGCCGGTCATTGCAAAGGGAACTGTTACCATTAAGGAAGGGAAGGTTAATGCAACCACGAAATTTAATTTAGTTTTGGCCGATTATGAAGTCGCCTTTAAAAAGGGAAAGCCTTCTACCAATATTGCAAAGGAAATTGAGATAACCGTTCATGCAGATTACCTGCCCGAATAGCATACAGGTTGTTTGTATTCTCCGGGAGGCTTAGGCTAACCGGTGAATGTTTTTTTTGGATGTAGGTTATGTAAATGAAAAATATATGAAACAATTTATTTTATTTAGTTTATTCGCAGGAGGCCTTATGCTGATGGCATTTGTCTGGAATTTTGATGATTCTAAGGCAGAAACCAGTATTCAGTTTACCGATGCGCGCTGGGATGATTTGCTCGCAAAAGCGAAAACGGAAAACAAAATAATTTTTGTTGACATCTACGCTACCTGGTGCGGGCCGTGTAAACTATTGAAGAAGACCACCTTTACCGATAAGGAAGTGGGCGAGTATTTCAATGCTAACTTTATCAACGCTACCTTTGATGGTGAAAAAGAGGAAGGCAGAAAATTAGTAGAGCAGTACGGTCTGCATTCATACCCAACTATGCTTTTTATAAATCCAGATGGCTCTATACGCAAGGCCGCAATTGGTTATCACAGCGCGAATCAACTATTAAAGACCGCCAAAACCGTGGTAAATTAATTTCACTCAATGAATCTATCGGAGTATAATCGCAATAATCTTCTCTCCATTCGGACTCTTCTTGAATCTTTAAGTGATGAGCAGTTCAAAGAGCCTATAGATGTGCTTTCTGGGTCTTCAATCGGTGCCCATGTTCGTCATATATTAGAGTTCTACATTTGCCTGCTTCGGGAAGATAAAAGGAATACGATTTGTTATGATGAAAGAGAAAGAAACCACAAGATTGAAACCGAGCGCGAATTTGCTTCAATCGTAATCAACAATATTATATTGAACCTTAGCGGGATTAAATCAGATCACCGGGTAATCTTAAAAGCAGACTTCTCCGGTGATGGATGTGATGAGCAAAAATTAGAATCCAGCATTTTCAGAGAGCTCGCTTATTGCCTTGAACACAGCGTTCATCATGAGGCGCTGATCAAGGTGGGCATCAAATCGCTTCAAAGCGAAGGAATACTTGTTAAAGACTTTGGTGTGGCACCATCAACAATCCGGCATAGCAGAGGTTAGCAGTTAAGTTATAAACAAAGGGGAATTAAGAAACAAACTATGCACGTTTTCAAATGGATTCTTTTCCTGATTCAACCAATAATCATGCAGCATGCTTTGGCGCAAACCTGTTGCTCAGGTGGTGTGCCCCTCGCTAATAACATAGGCGGGCTACCCATATCAGTAAAAAATACCTGGCAATTCTCTTTCGGTGCGGATCTCAATGTACTTACAACATTAAAAGAGGGAACATCCAAGCTGGATGACCGCTCGCGCGAAAGAAAAACTCTTTCTTTACTTTTCAAAACATCCTATTCTATTACTGATAAGTTTTTTATTGACGGACTTTTTTCGTGGGTTCAGCAGGAACGTATCATCAGCCAGCCGACTGGCTTTACCGACTATGACCAGACACGTGGATTGGGTGATGCTGTCGTATTGTTCAACTACAACTATTTCAATTTCAAAAGGGTAAAATTAATAGCCGCCTTAGGCCCTAAAATACCCTTCGGTCTTTCCAATCTAAAAGATTCGGATGGCCTTACCTTAAATGCTGATTTGCAGCCTGGATCGGGAGCATGGGATGGTATTTTTTTGCACCGCATACAGGCAACCGGTAAAGCCAGGCCCAGTCGTTTATATTTTGCAAATTTCACCTACAGGTACACAGGTGTTAATACAGAATATTTGGGCGAGCAAGATTATCAGTTCGGTAATGAATTACAATTGCTGGCTGGCGTGGCTGATCAGTTTTTAATTGGTACGGCATTAATTTCAGTTGGGCTGAATGCGCGTTACCGATCTGTCAGACAAGATAAGTTTAATAATGAATTATTACCCAACACGGGGGGCAACTGGGTTTTCCTTATGCCTGTTGTAGGCTGGCACATAAAATCCAATATGATCCTGAGTCTGAATGGTGAAGTGCCGCTCTACGCCAACGTGGATGGGACACAGTTATCACCAACCTATCGGATAAATGGAGGAATTTATTACTCTATTTCGAAAAATAATCAGGTTAAGAAACAAGTAAACAAGTAGCGTATGAATCATATAAGCAAAACTTTGGTAGCAGCAGGACTTATCAGTTTAGCAAACTGTTCAGACCAAAACAATCCAAACAATCCAAACAATCCAAACAATCCAGGTAGCACGGAGTGGAGCATACCAAAAGAAGAAGTGTTTGATGGTGGACCGGGCAAAGATGGCATTCCTGCTTTAACAACGCCTTTAATGGTTGCTGCCAGCCAAGCAACCTATTTAAAAGATGACGATTTGGTGATTGGATATAAACGCGGCAATGATATCAGGGCGTACCCTCATCCAATACTTGACTGGCACGAGATAATAAACGATGAAATGGATGGTCATCCTATATCCATTATTTATTGTCCGTTAACCGGAACAGGCACCGGATGGGAAAGGACACTGAATGGGAAAGTAACCACATTTGGCGTTTCGGGATTACTCTACAACAGCAACATTATTCCTTATGACAGGCTTACCAATAGCAACTGGTCGCAAATACGACTTGATTGCGTAAACGGAGAACTTCGTACACAAAGAGTTGAAACTTTTCACACGGTGGAAACAACCTGGAAAACATGGAAGGAAATGTTCCCACAAACCAAGGTAGTGTCTCATCAAACAGGTTTCAGCAGAAACTACAATAATTATCCTTACGGTGATTATAAGACGAATAATAATAGTTTCATATTTCCGGTTACTTCGCAAGACAATCGTATTCCAAATAAAGAGCGGGTACTTGGCGTGATCTCGGCTGAAACCAAAGATAGGGTAAAAGTTTATCGACTGGCTTCTTTTGAAGGAGAGAACGCAGTAAAGCATGATAACTTTGGTTCTTATACCCTGGTGTTAGCGGGTAGCAAGAAAAATAATTTTTTAGTTGCTTTCGATAGAACCTTAACCAATGGAACGATCCTTACTTTTTCTCCTACGTCTTTTAGTCAGGGCCTGTCACCTGTTATCCTTTCAGATACCGAAGGAAACACTTGGAATGTTTTTGGGGAAGCCGTTAGCGGCCCGCGGACAGGACAAAAACTGAAACCCGTAATTTCATTCATAGGTTACTGGTTTTCGTGGGGCGCGTTTTATCCGAACCCGGAAATATTTGAACGGTAAATATTGAACAGATTCGTCTATGAAAACCCTATACAAAAAAGTCTCGCCCAGTATGTTTCATTCTTACTTACCGTTTATTTTAAATATGAAGAGGCAACTACTTTCAACTTTATTTTTGGTCTCCCTTTGTGTGAATTCGGCAATAGGGCAAGATGCAAACACCGAAGAAAAGAAGTTAATTTATGCCCTGGGTGGATTGGGGCCTGCTATTCCGTTGGGCGAGTTTGGCAAGCAACGCGAAGCGGGCTTTGATTTTAATACAGCGATTGAATATCAGTACAGCAGTGGCTTTTTGCTTCGCGGCATGTTCGACTTTTCCACTTTTCAGTTTAATAAAGGAACGCTGAAAATAAATACGAACGGAAAGCAGTACGACATCAGCAGTTCGAATAATTTGGTTTCTGTTTTTTTTGCTGGTGGCTATCACCATTCCAGGGGCCGCCTTCGTCCATATGGGTTTGCCGGCTTAGGTGCCTCGTTTGTGTCCATCCCCACGTTGGTGATTGACGATGTAAATAGTACGATTGACAATGGACTAAAAGTTGGTAGCTATTTCAGTACCGTAGCAGGTGCAGGTTTGGATTTTGTACTTAACCCACCCAAAAAAGATAGCCAATCAAAAAAATATCCGCTCATGCTTTATATTGAATCGTTCTACACTTTTATTCCAGGCACTACCGAAGCTTCTATACATACGTTCAACTTGCTTTCCATTAACATAGGGATCAAAAGCAAATTTTAATAATAAATTAAAGACATCAGACATAAAAATTCTATGCGCGATGAAGATTCTAAAAAACGTTAAACTGTATCTCCTTGCACTAATCAACCCTGAGTACGTTTTATCAGCCCTAAAAGTAACTTTGGTTGTTGGCACGCTTCTGCTGATCATCAATCATGGGGCAGCATTTTTGAATCGAGAGATGACTGCCCAACGGTGGATCTCGGCATGTTTGAGTTACATCGTTCCGCACTTAGTCAGCACGTATGGAAAATTTTCAGTGCAGCACTGGCGGCTTGTCTGTTAAATCAAACAAAATGGCTTTATCCATAAATTTTCTGCCATCACTCCGATATAATTTTGATACTAATAAAATTACTCCCGCCCTGGGCATTGGCCCACAACTTCGGGTGAAAGAAAGAATTCTCATCGGTATGCCTGTCTATTACCTAGAAAACCAATGGCAACTTAGTTTTGGAATTGGCTATAAATTTCTGACTCCATGTGTGCAATAATTTAGCAAGCCACTATGCAAAGCGAAGCACGAAACATAATAATTTTTGGATGGGCAGGACTCGCGGCCACCATTTTAGTAGGCATTGGTGAATTTCTAGTTCATTACTCTGCAACTGGTTATACGGGTGCAAATAATTTTACATGGCTTACGAGTATCCCCGCTAACAGAATTTCCATTGGCCATTGGCTGATGGTGCTGGGCATGCCGTTTTATATTTTTGGGTACTATCATCTTTATCTCTGCCTTCGCAAAGGGGATGAAATTTTGGCACGGATGCTTTTGGTATTGGGGGTTTTTGCTTTCGTAATCGGTGGCGTGTGGGCAGGCTCACGGGCTATGCTCACCGAAATTGTGAAATCAGAAAATCAGTTATTGATTGAATATTATAAATCGCACTATGAGATTTTAGTGCAAGTACTCCGCATTTTGATCCTCTTTATTTCAGTGCTATGGGTTTATATTATCCTCACCACCAAAACGATTTACCCGAAATGGATGGCTCTTGTTAATCCGATTTTAATTCTGGGGCTGATTTTTGTCGCGTACTTTTTGCTTCCCTTTTTCGGCTCTTTTCTAGTACCTACTGCAATGAATGTCACACATCTGATATTGTTTATCTTTTCACTTCGAGCATCGTATAAATTATCCTCCTTATGAAAATAAGTTTTAAAATCGTGATTGGTATTGTTCTTGTTTTACTAGTTGCTATTTCCGGCTTGTTGTATTTTTTTTATCAAGACACCAAAGATCCGTATGTGCAAGCTTGTGACTATTCCGTACCTACTGAAGTGATCCCAACTTTTACTGAAGCTAAGGTGGACTTCCAACACAGCTTTGATGCCAGCAAATCACTCCCCATGATGGCTGCCGTATTACTTGATGTTGACAACGATGGTATCGATGAACTCTTCGTAGGCGGTGGCAACAATCAGGCCGATGCGCTATTCAAATACTCTGGAGGCTTGTTTGCTGATTTGGCATCAGCTGTTTTTGCAGATAATAAAGCCGATGATCCCTCGCTTGGGGCGGCCAGTGGCGATATGGACAATGATGGCTTGGCCGATTTAATTATATGCCGCACTTCGGGGGTTTATCTGTACTTTAACCAACATGGAAAATTTATTCCTAGAAAATTAAATATACCGTTCAATGAAAAATCTACTCCTGTTTCTGTTTCGCTAGGCGATGTAAACAAAGATGGCTGGCTCGATATGTTTGTGGCCGGATACATTAAAAAGGAAAAGATGGAAGGGCAGACCATTTTTAACGATGCAAATTATGGTGCTTCCAGCTTGTTGATGTTGAACAATAACGACAATACATTTACAGATGCCACAGCTGCAGCTGGACTAAGTTACGTACACAATACCTTTCAGGGCGTTTTAATAGACGTAAACAACGATGGGCTACTCGACCTGGTAGTAGCTCATGATACTGGTGAAGTGCGCACCTACAGAAATATTGATGGAAAGACGTTTGAGAAAGTAACAAATCCAATCACCAACAAATTTGCCTATCCTATGGGTATCGCTGCAGCAGATTATAACAATGATGGCCTTATTGATTTTTTCTTTTCCAATACGGGTTCATCCGTTCCTGAATTTATGGCGCGGGGCGACCTGCGCGATGATCAGACTTTTGTAAAAGAGTGGATTCTCTTTCGCAATGATGGAAATTTTAACTTTACAGATGCAGCTAGACAAGCTAAAGTTGCAGACTTTGAGTTTTCGTGGGGAGCTATCTTTGAAGATTTCAACCTTGATGGGCTACAAGACCTAGCCGTGGCCGAAAATTACATTGACTTTCCGCCACAAAAAGCATTCAAGCTTCCTTGCCGACTGTTGATTCAACAAGACAGCAATCGGTTTGCGGCTGTAGAAGAACAAGCCAAAGCCATAAATAAAAATTATGCGATCACGCCACTAAGTACCGACTTTAATACCGATGGATATCCCGATCTAATTTATAGCAACTTGGCTGGCCCTTTAAAAATCTTCCTCAGCAATGGTGCCGCAAATCACTTTCTTAAAATTAGTTTCCAGAAAAATGCCAAAACACTTGGTGCAAGGGTAACAGTTAAACAAAACAATAAAACCCTTACCGACTTTCTATACAGTGGTGAAGGACTTTGCAGCGATCAGAGCAGTACGCTTACATTTGGGTTGGGCAAAGATAGTACCCTGATAAATAGTGTGCTGATACATTACTTGTCGGGGAGAACAGACTCGCTGAAAAATATACAGCCAAACAAAATGATTCGAATCGACTAAACTTATTTTAAACAACAGATACAAATTATGGAAGCGAATAACGTGACCTACAAAATGCAAATGCCCTTGGTTGAGTTGGCCGATGCCGATGAAAAACAAAAGGGCTTGCTCGAAAAAGTAAGGCAAGAAATAAAAATGATACCCAACATGCACAAAGCCATGGTAAATCAGCCAGGGCTATTGAGCACTTATTTATATGGCTATTCGCTTTTTCGCAAGGAGAGCAGCCTTACACCAGCAGAGCAAGAAGTTGTATTCCTCACCATCAGTGCCGAAAACAATTGTATCTATTGCGTGGGAGCCCACAGCCTTTTGGCCGATATGGTTTCAAAAGTTCCGGTGCAGGTAACCGATGCCATCCGCGATAACACGGAAATTCCAGATGAAAAGTTAAGAGCCTTGGCAACGTTTACATCCATCATGATCAACAAGCGCGGCAATCCTTCGCCCGAAGATGCGGCACAATTTTTAAAGGGAGGTTATACCGAGCAGCATATCCTAAGCATCATTCTCGCCATTGCCGTAAAAACAATCAGCAATTACTCCAATCATGTTTTTCATACCGAATTAGATGCGGCCTTTAAAGCAAGAGAATGGACGGGCTATAAAATTGCGCGCAGTGTTTTAAAGTTTTTCCAGCGAAAATAATTAGGATCTAAACAAATTAGTCATGGCTTTCATTGAAACAATAGAGTACGAGCAAGCAACGGGTGATTTACGAAAAATCTACGATGAATTGATTGGCAACCGTGGAAAGCTGGCGGATGTCCACAAAATCCAAAGCCTGCATCCTGAAACGATTGTCAGCCATATCAATCTATACAAAGACATTATGTTTGGGCACTCGCCTCTCAAGCGATATCAACGCGAGATGATTGGTGTGGTAGTTTCTTCTGTCAATCAGTGCGAGTATTGTACGAGGCACCACAGCGAGGCCTTGATGCATTATTGGAAAGACACAGAAAAAATTCAGTCCCTTATTCGCCAACCCGATTCAGCAAACTTAAGCGAAGTTGATGTCCTCCTTTGCCAGTTTGCACGTGATATAACCACAACACCCGAACTTGCTACACAACAAAAAATTGATTTGCTTAAAGTAAAAGGATTAACTGACCGTGCCATATTAGATGCCACCTTGATAATTGCCTACTTCAATTTTGTAAACCGAATTGCGTTGGGGCTTGGCTTGGCAATTAATGAAGAAGAAATTACCGGATATAATTATTAGATAAAATGCTATTACACCATGGCTTTCGTATTTGACAAAAGAATTAGTTCGCGGTAGAAGTTTCACAGCAGCAAGCTGAAGAACTTAGGGCACAGGAAGAGGAAATGCGGCAGAATATGGAAGAGCTATCGGCAACGCAAGAAGAGATGAGTGGAAAAGAAAAACAGTATATGGTTCGGATACAGGAGTTGGAGAAACGACTAACATAAAAAAATAGCCTACATCATACCAACCTTAAATTACTAGCAGTCAAAAACAAATATTTGTATGAGTTCCTTTGAGTACATCACTGTATTGATCTCCATCGTTTTGGGTTTGGGCATTACCCAAATCTTAACGGGCATAGCGGACTTAATAAAAAAGTCGCATAAAGTAATTCTCTATTGGCCGCACATTTTATGGATATTGTTTGTGCTGTTGCTTCACATTCAAGAATGGTGGTTGATGTATGAACTAAAGAATTTCCATCCGTGGCGACTACCTTCATTTCTCTTCATCATGCTGTATCCTATCAACCTGTATGTGATGGCTAAGCTGTTGTTCCCAAAAAAAATCAAAGGCAAAGAAGTGGACCTAAAAATATTTTACTTCAAAAATTATCGCAAAATATTTGTACTGCTCATCCTGTCGGCTTTTATTTCAGTTCTCTACAATATCTTTATCCTCAATTTAAAAATAGAAGACCAGCTATTACAAATTTTATTGGGTGTAGGTATCTCCATCATTACCATAAGAAATATTTCAGCTGAATGGCTTCATAAACTAATAGCCGTAGTGGTGTTGATGATGTTACTTATTAGCATAGTGGTGGAATGGAATGTGTGGTTGATTGAGTAACTGATGAATGTCACACGAACGGAAAATTTAAGCCCTCAACAAAACAAATTATTGGTACAATGAAAATTCTCTTTATCCTACTGGGCGTTTCTCTATTCATTGGATTGGTTTGGGTACTAGCGGCATTACCGATCCGTAAAAATGACTTGCCTAATCCCAACGAAGAACTTATTAAGCTATCTTCCAACTTACTCTACAGAATAAAAATGAATGAGCCAACCGATTCTATTCAAATTGCTTTATCAGGCTATTCACTGGCGGCTTTACAACAAGGCATTAGTAATAATAAGGCACGGAAAGTATTTTGGATTAATATCTATAATGCTTACTATCAGATATTCGCCACGCAGGGTAAAAATGCTGAGGCAACCATTTATACCGATAAGGGCATTCGCTTTGCTGATATCACATTAAGCCTGGATGACATTGAACACGGCATTCTTAGAAAATATCGATGGAAATACAGCCTGGGATACTTACCGCAATTTTTTCCGGCCAAAACAATCAAGCAATTGGCAGTGAACGATATTGACTTTCGAATTCATTTTGCGTTGAACTGCGGTGCTAAAAGTTGCCCGCCTATTGCTTTCTATAGCTATGAAAACCTTGATGCTCAATTAGAGATTGCGGCTAAGTTTTTTTTGGAAAGCGAAACAGACATTGATAATCAAATGAAGGTAGTCCATGTAACGAAAATCATGCAATGGTTTAAAGGGGATTTTGGAGGAGACGAAGGGATACGTAAAATCTTGCGCAAGTACTTTAACAAAGATTTTTCTTCCTATAAAATTGTTTATAAGAATTACGACTGGACAACCGACTTGAAGAATTTTTCAGTGGAGTAAGTAACTGGAATTACCCAGATTAAAGAAATAAATCCTGAACAAGAAGTTATATGAACAAGCAAAAGGACAAGACATGGATTGCAAGCACACTGCTTGCGCTGTCGGCATCATTATGTTGCATCACTCCGATGCTCGCAATGATATCTGGCGTTGGTGGAATTGCCGCTACTTTTTCATGGCTGGAGCCAGTGAGACCTTACTTAATCGGTATCACTATATTGGTTCTTGGTTTTGCCTGGTATCAAAAATTGAAACCTCGTAAGGAGGAGGAGATAAACTGTGAATGTGAAACAGATGAGAAGTCATCTTTTTGGCAATCGAAAAAGTTCTTAGGCACCGTAACCGTTCTTGCTGTTGCCTTCATGGCGTTTCCCAGTTACTCGCGTATTTTTTACCCGAAAAACCCTATCGCTAATGTGGTGATTGTTGAGAAAAATAATATCCAGCGACTAGAACTGAAAATTTCGGGAATGACTTGCCAGAGTTGTGCAGAGCATGTAAACCACGAGGTGAATAAACTAAACGGGATAATAAAATCAAATGCTTCTTACGAAAAGGGTACAGCCTTTGTGTCATTTGACAATTCTAAAATTACTATTCCCGAAATAGAAAAGGCCATCAATGCAACAGGTTACACCGTTACAGATAATAAATAGAATGCTATGGAAATCAAATCAATACTTACCTGCCCCAACTGTCGACACCAGAAAGAAGAAATTATGCCAACAGACGCTTGTCAATATTTTTATGAATGCGAGAACTGCAAGATAATTTTAAAACCAAAGCAGGGAGACTGCTGTGTGTATTGCAGTTATGGTTCTGTACAATGTCCTTCTATTCAGGAAAAAAAAGCTATTGCTAATCAAAAAATATGAGCCACGCCCACCAATTAACACTGTATAAGACTAACCCAAAAGTGAGGGCGACCCCAAGCGACACACTTGCCAAAACTCCTGCATATCAACCCGCAGACAGCACACTTGCCAAAGCCCGCACAATCCCATCCGCAAAACCAAAGCTTTGCCAAGAGTGCCGCATCTCCGCACCAATACTGGACAGATTAGTAAGATTAAACCGAAAGATTCTCCAAGGTTGCCTCCCGCGCAGGTACACTATACATAGAGTGACCCATTGACAAAGAACAAATTAATAACAAACGGACAATCATGTACCGTGACAATCCATTCTATAACGTGACGCCTTGACGACAATGTAACGTCCGACTTACAACGATGGAGAAGAAGGGCACATGTTGCTAACAAAATGTTTCTGCAATGGCGGGGTGAAGAGTAAGCAATAAGTCTTTATCTTCGTTCAACGTTTGGTTTCGTGGGACAGGACGCAGCTTCGAAAACCCGCCACTGCAGAAACACAAATGTTGGTGGCAATGTGGCCGGACAATAAAGTTCACTACCAAGTGATACATACGAAAAGCTCACAAAGAGATAATTATTAAACAGACAATAGATGCAATTGAAATTTTACATTTTATTAATATTTTCATTTTTCACTTTAACGACTTACGGACAAATTAACAATGATTACTTAGCCGTAATTGACGGGGACACATTGACAATCTTGTTAACTGAAGCAGAGTTAATTACCTCGAAAGAATCTAGAGAAGCTGAGTTAAGGCATTTAACAAAGCACAAAAAGAAAAGACTACAGGAGAAAATCTCATGCGAGATTAAACTTAGGGACAACGACACCACGTATTGGGCAGGCATTGTTGACTACTATGACAATTATTTAATTGCATTAATTGGGACTTTGGAACAAAAGTCGAAGAATGAATCCACAATAACTCCCTTACGATTCAGAAGAATAAATTTCAATGAAATTGAAAGGATGAAGACTGATGGAAAAAAGAACATAGTTCCTCAACTATTGCTAGCTAGTGTATTTCTATGCATTGGACCAAGTCTTACAATACTTTCAATAAAAGATGACTTTAAAGGAGAAGAAGATCCTTTTCCTCCTGCACTCATTCCAGTTGGACTTGGTATCACATACTTGGGAGTCAGACTATTTAGCGACATCCTGACAAAGGACTACTACCTAAATGAATGGAGAGTTGAAATTAAGAAGAGGAAACGATAGGTTGACTAATAGAGATTTGTGCAATGGCCACACAGCCACCAACAAAAGCTATAAAACATGTGCTGTAGTGTAGGTAATTATAAAGTGTGCTTATTTACTTCACTCATCACGTGGGACAATGGAATCAGATTTTAGCCGCACACGTTTCATAGCTAAACGTTGGCAGTAATTCCCCCTATTTCCGAGACGAAAATCAATTTCGAAAGCTAACGGGTGCTTTGTACCTTCACTGTGCTCTACGCAAGGCCGTTAGCCCATTGGTGTGTAATAACCCGAGCGTCATTCTGGTTGAAATGTAAAAGCCCTTAGTCGTTGCAAGACTAAAGGCTTTGTGGCAATTTAAGTGGTGGCTCCGATTTATCAGAGACCCCGTTCAGAATAATTACTATGCGAAGATACATTTCCGTAGAGCATATTTTCAATCACTTAAACCATTAATTATGAAAAAAGAAAAAATGGCTCTCGATGTAGTAAACCCACAAGCCGCTGGTATTGATGTGGGCAGTCGTTCGCACTATGTGGCCATCGGCCAGACCGATGAAGACGTCAAAGAATTTGGTGTTTACAATGAAGACTTGATTGCCCTTGCGCAATGGCTCCTGGACAATGAAGTTAAAACAGTAGCAATGGAAAGTACAGGCACGTACTGGCAAAGTTTATTCACTACTCTTCAAAGTGTAGGCATTGAAGTAATTCTTTGCAATGGTAAATTCACCAAGAACATCAAAGGAAAAAAGACGGATGTGAAAGATTGCCAGTGGATTCAGAAACTTCACACCTTAGGTTTATTAAGCGGTAGCTTCCTGCCAGATGAAGCAACTGAACAACTTCGTACATATTGTAGACACCGAGCGAATCTACTAGAACAAGCTGCCGATACATCGCGCAAAATGCAAAAGTATTTACGATTGCTCAATCTCCGTTTGGATGTTGTAGTAAAAGATGTAACTGGCCTTACCGGACTGACTATCATTGATGCCGTCTGCAAAGGTGAAATCAATCCTGAGAAATTAGCTTCCTTCCGACATGGGAATTGTAAAAAATCAGAACAGGAAATCGCCAAAGCGTTGCAAAGCAATGGACGCAAAGACTTTCTTTTCTCATTGACCCATGAATATCAGCTGTATCAAATCTTTCAGAAGAAGATTACTGAGTGCGATAAGCAGATACAAAAACTTCTTAATGAACAGATCAACAATGATGAGAACAAGAAACAACATCATATTGATGGCAAAGTTCATAAACGGATTAACAAGAATAATCCAGACATCAACATAAACCTGCTTTCTTATCAATACTTCGAAGGAGTTGATCTGTTAGCCATTGAAGGAGTGAGTCATTCAACCGTGCTGACTCTGATGAGCGAAGTGGGGCATGGAATCAATAAGTTTGAATCGGCCAAGCAGTTCGCCAGTTGGCTGAGGTTAGCACCCAATAATAAAATCAGTGGCGGAAAGATTTTGAGCAATAGAATACCTAAAGGAAGTAACCGATTGAAGATAGCTCTTAGAAATGCTGCTAATGCTGTAGGTAATTTAAAGGACACAGCGCTTTCCAATTTCTTTAAGCGAATTGCTTTCCGGAAAGGAAGAACATCAGCCATTTCCGCAACAGCCCGCAAGCTGGCCGTTATTATATGGAATATGTTGGTTAAGAAAGTCCCGTATAAACCCGCTACAGATTATGAATTCCTGGACCAGAAAAGAAAGCGCAAGGTAATGGAAATGAAAAAGCTAATTCATAAGTTTGATATAACACCTGACGACCTCGGTTTGCAATTGAATGTCAACAACTTGTGAAACGTTAGTCAGAAATCGGCAACTCAACTACATTCAAAATAAAAAGCTCGGCTTTAATAAAGATCAGGTTATTGTAGTTGAGGATGCTTA
>ENA-ORBV01008737-ORBV01008737.1-microbial-mat-metagenome-genome-assembly--contig:-NODE-8737-length-16903-cov-13.502615_pt1 | contig 16903 bp, 11 predicted proteins | sample MGYA00237777_ERZ505514 | MGnify/ENA primary metagenome ERZ505514 (study PRJEB26160, sample SAMN06269048) | microbial mat metagenome | isolation source: Oligotrophic lake microbial mat | place... | reverse complement strand
TCTCGTGGGCTCGGAGATGTGTATAAGAGACAGACTTCAAGCGCCGTAAACAGGGTCGGCGCGACTTCGGCCAGCAGTTCCGCGCCGAACCCGTACACCCGCAATTCGGCAATTGCAGGCAAACTCAGGCCTTGGCCACACAGCCCAGAAACGCATCGCGCACCGCTTTCTCGCGCGGATCGTCCCACTTGTAGAAGCCAAGCTTGTTGGTGACATAGGCATAGGCAGTTCTGCGGGCCGGATTGGCGAAGGCGTAGGAGCCACCGAGAGCGAAGGTGCCGAAGGCTTCGGGCGAGCCGTCGAAGTCGAAATCCGCACCCTTCTTTTCCAGCCCGAGCGAATAGCACAGGTCGGTCTTGAGTACCTGGTCGCGCAGGCCGCAACGTGGCGCCGGCGGGATCGCCGCCAGGTCTGCCAGCACCGCCGGCGTGATGCCCAGTTGCTTGCCGCCTGTCGCGAACTCGTTGTACACGGTGGCCAGGGCGCGCGCCGAACCGATGCCGCCGGCGCCGCCATCCTCGATCGCCCACCAGGCCGGTTGGTCGAGATCTGCCGGGCCGCCGGCCAGTTTGGGGTTGTTCAAGGCGCGCGCGGGCAGCGACCACGGCCACAGCATCGACAGCACCATCATCGCCGGCATGGTGTCCATGTGCAGGATCATTTGCCAGGGCGCGAAACCGCTGATGCGCGCCATGCGCAAGGCCGGCACATCGGGCGGCAGCCCAATGTGGAAATCGGCGCCAAGCGGTTTGGCGATCTCGTCGGCAAAAAATTGCCCCAGGCTGCGGTGCTTGGGGTCGGTGCGGCGGATCAGTTCGCTGGCGATCCAGCCCAGGCTGTAGGAGTGGTTGCCGGCATAGTCGCCGGGGGTCCAGTTGGGCACCTGCGCTGCCAGCGCGGCGGCCAGTGCGTTCTGGTCGCCCATGTTGGCCAGCGACAAGGGCAGGTCGACGGCGGCCACGCCGGCGCGTTCAGACAGCAATTCGCGCACGGTGACCGCCTGCTTGCCGTTGGCGGCGAACTCGGGCCAGATTGTTGCGACCGCCATGTCGTAACCGAAAAGGCCGCGCGACACCGCCAGCGCGCAGGCCAGGGCGCTCATGCCCTTGGTCAGCGAATACACCAGCACCAGCGAGTCTTCGCGCCATCCCGTGTGGCTCGCGGCGTCGGCAATGCCGCCCCACAAATCGACCACCTTTTGCCCGCGGTGAAACATGCTGCAGGCCGCGCCCTGCTCGCCACGCTGGCTGAAATTCTGCGCAAAGGCGGCACGCACGGCCTCATAGCCGGGCGCCACGCTGCCGCCGATCAACTCGCCGGGAGTATCAGAACTGGTCATTGCTTGCCTTCGGTCGATGTCGGTTGCGCTAGCCCTGCCTTGTACAGGCCGCCGAGAAAGAGGGCGCGGGCAAGGCTTGGTTTGGCAGATTGTCCGGCCTGCGCCTGTGGCGGGCGAAACACCTGGTCGAATAGTGCCACCGAGAAGTCCGGCCGTATCGCAAGCAAGCGCGCCAGCGCGGCTGCCGCTTCGTCGGCGTATCCCAGATTGCCCAGGATCGAGGCCAGCGCGGCATGGCTCCAATAGGAGGCGGTGGGGCTTTGTGTGGCCAGGCGTGCGACATGGCTTGCTTCTTCCAGCTGACCGCCCAGCGCCAGCGCGACCGCGCGGGTGCTTTGAAACGCGCTCAACATCGGGTCATGCGGGCTGAGCCGCTCGGCGGTGACGCAGGCCTCCACCGCATCCTCCCAGCGTTCCAGAACGTACATGGCCGCACCCAGGCCATAGTGCGCCTGGGCGAAGCTGGGGTTCAAGCGCACTGCGGTGCGCAATTCCTCAACCCCGGCCGCTACCCGGCCCATCAGGGTGTAGACGCGCCCGAGCACAAAGCGCGACATCGCCTCCTTGTCGTCCAGGGCCAGCGCGCGCTCGGCGCATTCGCAGGCGAGCCTGAACGAGTCGGGGGACATGTCCAGACCATTGATGAAACTGGAGAAATAACTCAAGGCCAGGTACGAGTGTGCCGGCGCGAACTGCGGGTCGCGCAACACCGCCTGATGCAACAGGCGGCGCGCCTCGGCATGCGCAGGCTTGGTGTATTGCCAGAAATGCCACAGGGCGCGCTGGAACAGGTCCCAGGCATCGAGGTTGTCGACCGGCTTGCGCAGTACCCGCTCCTGCTCCGCCCGGCTCAATTCCGGCTCGATGGTGCCGGCCAGGATCAGGGTGATCTCGTCCTGCAATTCGAAAGTGCCGGCCAGATCGCGGTCGTACTTCTCCGCCCACAACTGGTTGCCGTCGCTGCTGTCCACCAGACGGCAGGAAACGCGCACCCGGTCGCCAGCCTTGCGCACGCTGCCCTCGAGCACATAGCGCGCGTTGAGCGATTTGCCGATCTCGCGCACATCGAGCACACGACCCTTGTAGGTGAACGAGGAATTGCGCGCCACCACGGTCAGCCAGCGCAGCCGCGACAAGGCGGTGATCAGGTCTTCGGCGATGCCTTCGGCGAAATAATCCTGCTCCGGGTCATGGCTCAGGTTGACGAAGGGCAACACCGCGATCGACGGGTGGCGCGTGGTCTTGACCGCATGTGGCAACGCGCCCGGCGGCGTCTGCCGATCGGCGGTTACCCAGCGGTAGGCATGCACCGGGTAGGGAATGTTCTTCACCAGTTGCTCGCCCTGGTCGACAAAATGCACGTAGTCGGCGTCGCGCACCGCTTCGGCCACCGCCGCCGAGGCGGTGATGCCGCCGGCCTCGGCCAGCGATTCCAGGCGTGCCGCGATGTTCACCCCGTCGCCGTACACCGTGCCGTCCGCCTTGCCCATCACCTCACCCTGATGCAAGCCAATGCGAAAGCGCATGCGTTGCGGTTCGGCCACCGAAGCGAAGATGGCGGCCAGTTGCGCCTGGATCATCAGCGCGCTGCGTACTGCGGCACCGGCTTCGTCGAACACCGCCAGCACCGAGTCGCCGGCCATGTCGACCACCTGGCCGCGGCGCGCCGCGATCTGCTCGCGAAACGCGGCGCGCGCCGTGTCGAGTGCGGCGACCGTGCCGGGGCCGTCGCTGGCCATCAGGCGCGAGTAACCGGCGACATCCGCCATCAGAATCGCCGCCTGGCGCCGGATCAGTTGCGCCTTTTCAGTGCTGGACATGGTGTTGGGGTACCCGCGGACGCTGGCTCAGGCGCTGGTTGCCAGGGCGTGCTGCCCGAGACGTTCCAGCAGGTGCGGAAAGACGTCTCGCGCGGCGTTGCGGCCGATGAACATGTCCATGTGCGCATAGTCCTCGAAGACGTGCATGTCGTAGTGCTGCGGATCGTTGACCCGACTGAGCCACTGGTGCGTACGCGCGATGGTCTCGGGGTCGAAAATCTGGTTCAGTGCGCCTGTAATGAAGCTGATGGGCAGGGCCAGCCTTGCCAGCTGTTCGGGCTTGAAGTAGCTGTCGCCTCCCTGGGCATCGACCACCTGCTCACGCTGCATGATCAGCGACAACTGCTCGAAGGGCGGAATGGCGATCAGGCCGAACATATCCATCATCGCGTTGTGCGTCGCCTCATTGAGCTGTGCATGGGTGTACGAAGGGCCGAAGATCGAAAATATGCGGCGGCACACCGGATTCTTGCATTGTTCGCCCTCTGGCACCGGTATGTTCCAGGCCATCACATCGACGGTGTGGTCGAACATGGTGTCGACGCCCGGCTGGCCGGGAATGACATTGAATCCGTGCTCGAAAAGCGACGATGCCTCCATCAGCCGCACCACATCGAGGTCGACCTTGAGGTAGCTCAACCAGTTGGTGACCGGATTGAGCGTCAATGCCGAACTGATCACCGAGCGCACCCCGCTCATGCCCTTGAGCAAGGCCATCAGGAGACTCATCGAACCGACGCAATGCGCCATCACTTGCACACTGGGCGCGGCGGTGGCGCCCAGCACATGTTTGACTGCGGTAGGCCAGTCGACGCTTGCGATGTCGTCGATATTGAAGGGCTTGATCGGACTACCCGAATCGGGGCTGGCGCGGTAATCGAACAGCCAGACGTCGTAGTGGTTGGCGCACAGGAATTCCACCAGGTTGGTGTCGACAGTGTTGATCGCGAACGACGACGCCTTCACCGTGAATCCCGGCGCCAGGATGACCGGCCCGCGGTCACCGCCCTGATAGCGCGTCAGTTTGATGGAAAAGCCTTGATCCAATGGCAGCAGCGGAAGCGTGACCGCCACCGGCGCCGGTGCGCGCAATGGCCGCGCCGGCGCCCGCACCCCGGGCTTGGCCGGAAAGTTGTTCATGTCCGACAACATGCCGCCGTAAGACTGGAACAATACCCCGCCGAAGAAGCCGGCGAACTTTGCCATGTACAGCATCTTGATGGCCGACACCGCCTGCGGAAACTGGCTGATGATGTTGGCAAGAGTGCCGTCATGGTGCAGTTCCATCTTCACCGACGCGCCCTGCCACATCAGGTCTTCGAGGTTGAGCTTCAGGATGCCTTGCGCACACAAGGGCCCGTCCGCGCCGCCTTCGCGCACAGTGATGAACAGGGTCGTGACGTCATCCCACCAGTGCGAGCCGCTGCGCTGATGCAGCACCTTGAAGCCATGAAAGGTGAGCGGCGTGCCGCCGTGATCGGTGCGCGTCAGTACCATGTCATAGGTCATGCGCCAGGTTTCCACGCGGTCCGCATCAACCGGCAACAGGTGAAAGCGGCCGTCCGACACGCTCATCGGCTGGTCCGACAAGGCCGGGCAGGTGACCGTGCCGGTGATCTTCGCGGGATGGTCGGGATCGGCGCTCAACTGGTGCAGGTTGTCGCTGTGCACGCACAGCCGGAATGACAAGGGGTTGCCCTGGCTGCGACCCCAGGCGGTGGCGAGTTCATAGTCGTCGCTGATGCGCTCGCGCGCCGGGGCCGGCGAGCCGCCGGCGTGGGTGCTGACAAAGCCGTGCATGGTCTCGGTGAACTCGAACGACGGGCTCAGCTGATCCGGGTGCTTGTCGATGATTTCGTGCAGCGCCTGCTTCGCCACATCCAGCGCGCCGCTCTTCAGCGAATCTTCAATGCGTTCCAGCAATGATCTTTGGTCGGGGCCCGCGGCAGGTGCTTTTGGCAAGGGCTTGGCCGCATCGAGGTTGTAGTCGATGCTCCAGCCACGCTCGACCGCCAGCAGCGCACAGGTACGTTCAGCGACGGCGGCGATGGTGAGCAAGGGGTTCACGCCCACCGCCCCGGGCATGGCCGCACCGTCGCACACATACAAGCCCTCATGCACGGCGTTGCCATCGGAGCCGAAAAACACCTGGCATTTGTGGTTGACCACGCCCTGGCTGGCATCGTCACCCATGCCGCAGCCGCCCACCGGGTGCACGGTGACCAGCTTGTAGCCTTGCGCTTCGGTCCAGATCGGGTTGGGAATGAAGGCGCCATGGATGGCGCTGTTGGCCTGCTTCAGAAATTCGTTGTCGCGCGCGATCACCGGCGCGCGGCCGGCGCCCGGCCAATCGATGCGCAGGCGGTCGTCGCGCAAGGCCAGGGTGCCCGCGGCATCGTCCACGCTCATCACCAGGTAGGTCTGGGTGCGCGCCGCCGGACCGGTGTAGGCCATGGCGGTCATGGCCGAAGGGTTGTTCAGAATGGCGTCACCTTCGCTTTGCGCTTCGAGCAATCGCGCACCCGCCTGGGCCGGTCCGTACTGCAGGAAATTGCCGAACAGGGCGTCGGCCATGAAGGCGGCCGCCGGAATGGCGGTGGCCATGGCGCCCGGGATCACGCCCTCCTCGATCACCAGGCCGTCCTGCACCTGTCTGGCATCACGCATGTCGATGATGCCGGTGATGCAGGGGCCGGGTTGCGGCAGCGGCGTGATGTCGGTGTTGCTGCCGCGGCCGACGCCGTTCAGATTGGTGTAGCCGGGGTTGCTGTTGGCGCCTTGCGCAGCGGTCGGCCAATGGTTGTTGTAACCGAAGCCCAGTACATCACCATTGCCGGAGAAGCGCTGCCCCAGCTGGGCCGAGAGTGTGAGCCCCTTGTCGCGCGAGCGCAGCAGAATCTCCGTGCTGCCCAGGCTGCCCGCCCCCAGCACCACGATGGCGGCCTTGACGCTCATCGGCGTTTCCTGCGAAGTCGTGTCGGCCGGGTCGGCGGCGGGCCCCATGAAAAACACGCGCCACAGGTTGCCCTCGCGTGCCACATGGCTCACCCGTGCCTGGCAGAAGATCTCGGCACCGTGGTTGTTGGCATCCGGCAGATAGTTCATCAGGGTGGTGTTCTTGGCGCCGTCATTGCAGCCGCTGCAGCAGTCTCCGCAAAGGGTGCAGGCGACTTGCGGTACGCCGAACGGGTTGAGCTTGTCTTCGAAGTTCACGCAGATCGGCGGCCGGTAAAAGGGCTGCTTCATCACCTTGGCCGAGCTTTCCAGGGCCTGGAGCTTGCCCAGCGCCGGAAACGTGGTCGGGTAGGCCTTCGCATCGAGCATGCTGCGGGCCTGTTCGACATGCGGTTTGAGGGCATCGGGATCGTCGCGGAATTCCTTCGGCCATTGCCGTGGCTTGTAGGTGAACAGGCGCGGGTCCATCTCCAGCGCCACGTTGGCATTGATCAGCGAAGTGCCGCCAAGACCGCAGCCGACCAGCGCCATCATGTCCGGGTTCACGTGCACGTTGAACATGCCATAAGGGCTGCCGATACGACCACGGCTGGTGTCCGCCTGCGTCTGCGCGCTTGCGCTCGCGAGGTCGTTGGGGTACTGGCCGGGCAGCAACTCACGGCCGCGCTCCAGCACGCAAACCGACTGGCCTGCACGCGCCATGCGCGAGGCGGCGACGCCGGCGCCGTAGCCGGAGCCGATCACCACCACGGTGTATTCGGTCTTGAGTTGTGCCAGGGGTCTGGAGATGGCTTTGATCATGTTCGTGGCCCTCACTGGTCGGTCCCAGGCGTGAAAAACGCCTGGAGCAGCACGCTGGCGTGCAATTCGGTGGCGCCTCGTGCTGTAGCGGTGAACTCATCCCACAAGGGTCGGGTTTGGCCGATTACCGTGTCGAGGTTTTCCAGCAAGGGGTTGTCGGCGTCGCGGAATCCGCCTACCCCCGCTGCATGCACCGGCGTCATCTTGCCGTTCTGCGCATCGTTGAACAGGCGCAGCGACCCCAGGTTGAGCTGGTCGTCGATGAGGATCGCTGCGGCACCCTGCGCCGCGGTCATGGTGGGTTGGTCCATCACCCAGCCGCCGGTGTTGTAGATCGCAACCGGCTGGTTGAATCCTTCGACCGCCAACTGGTCCTGGAAGGGCTTGTGGGTGTGACCGAACACGAAGCTCATGTCGCGGGCCGCACGCAGGTGGCCGGCCTCGCCGATTTGCCGGCGCACCGGGCCGCCCAGGTACCAGCGCAGGTCGGACACGCCGTCCGCGGTCATCACGCTTGCATAGCTGTCGCGCTCGGATTGCGCACCGCGCAAAAGCGTCACATCCACCAGGGCCTTGAGGACATTGGCAACGGTGATGTCAACGGGAATCCTGGTGTTGCCGCCGCTGCCCAGGGGGATCCTGGTGTCACCGCCGATGCCGAATGAGGAGGACAGCTTGGCCAGCAGGGCGTCGCTGAGCTGCTGCGAAAACCGGTGCGAGGCGGCGGCATCGCGCAGCATCTGGTACAGGGTATCGATATCCTTTCCGACCATGCCGGCACTGCCCAGATCGGAGAACAGGAAGTCCACCCAGGCGCCGTTTTCCGCCTCGATGCGCGCCACCGTTTCGGGCCGGCCAGTGCCGCCGCCAAAGGCGCTGTTGATCGAGGACATCAAGCGATAGGTGGCGTCGATGTAGTGCCCGTGATGCAGCACCACGCAACGCGCGCGGTCGGCATCGATCAGTCCCAGGTTGGGGTAGGCGATGCGCACCCGGGCGTCGGACAGGTGCGCGTAACCCTGCATCACCTGGGTCATCAGATCGCAGCTCAAGTCGCCGGGGGTGAACAGGGGCGTGTGTTCTATCAGGTCGGGAATGAACTTCGCATCGCGGTAGGCGCTCAAGTGCTGCAGGAAAAAGCGGTCCTGCGCGGTGCGCCACAGGTGATGGTCGTGGTTGCCCGGCAGCGTCAGCAACTGGTTCGAGAACACCGGCGGCTCATCTGGCGGGAACATCACCTCGACGAATCGCTTGAAGCCCTGAGCCACTTCGCCAAACGGCGATTGCCCCAGGTCGAGCACGTCGCCCAGCAGAATCAAGGTCGGCAATTCGGGCCCACTCAAGCTTCGCACCGTCTCGCGCAGGGCCCGGCCAAGTGCTGCCAGGGTGGCGGCGGGACGCAGCAGGTCGACCCGGCCGTCCGGATTCATCCGGGTCATGAGGCTGTAGTCGGCGCCCAAATGCAGGTCCGACACGCAAACGTATTTGAGTCTGCTCAAGTTAGGGCCCCCCTGTGCCGGTGTAGAAAAACCGGCTGTTGAAAACTGCAACAACTCTGAGCTAGCCGGCTTTCAAGCAGGCCGGTTTCATTGGATCGATGTTACTGCGCATCGTGCCAGCCTGTATCAGGCGCGCGTCGATTGCATCCCTCAGGCACCCGCTGCAAGCTGTGGCCGCTGTGCGAGCAGGGCTGCCGCCTGCTCGGCCAGCCCAGCCTGCCCGAAAGCCTGCAACAAGCTGCGATCGACCAGTTCACGCTGCGCACGACTGCCACCGACACGCACCGCTTCGACCCGCGCCTCGCCCAGGTGCGCCGCGGCCAGCGCCCAATCGCCGCGCGTGCTGGCGGCAAAGCCGGCGGCAATGCGCGCCGCGATCGCGCTGGCCGGGCGCTCGCCCCCAAGTCGTTCCAGGTCCGCACGCAGGCGTTCGAACGCGGCTGCATCGCCGCAGCGCAAGGTGGCCATTGCCACATGGATGTCAGCGAAGGCCACACCTGCTTGTGGAAAACGCTCGGCGCAATAGCCCGCCACCGCAAGCCAGTCGGCATCGCGACGCGGCTGGCCATGCAGTTCGGCGCGCCACAACCACGAAGCAACGTCGGTCAGCACGTTGAGCGGCGGAATCGGCGCGCCCTCGCCCACAAGCGCGGGCCGGAACTCCTGCTCGTACAGGCGCCAGGCCTCCGCGGCATTGCCGCCACCGAGTTCCCACAGCGCGAGATGCCAGCAGAGATGGCCGCGCAGAATGCCCCGCGTGGGGTGCTGCTTGAGCCAGCCGCGCAGGAATGCCGCGCCTGCGCGGCCCTGATCGAATTCGTAATGCACGTGGGCGCGCACATGCGCTGCATTGGCGTTGTACGGCGCGGCTTCGAGGGCTTGTTCGACCCGGGCTTCGGCATCTCCTACGCGCCCGGCCTCGCATTCGGCAAAGGCGCGATTGGCCGTGAACCACCAGTCGTCGCCATAGTGCGGAGCCAGGCCATCGAGCAGAGCCAGCAATTCGCTCTCGCGTTCCAGGCGCCCGGAAAAACCGATCAGGCCGAAAATGCCGGTGGCCGGTTGCAGCACCAGCGCGTCACGCGGAAATTCGCTCAGGTGCGCCTTGATCGCGGCCAAGGCCTCGGCGCCGCGGCCTTCGATCACCAGGGCCAGCGCTTCGACATGTGCCTTTTCGCGGGCGCTGATGCCTGCAGTCAAATCACGCGCGCGAGCCGCTGCCGTGCGCGCTTCGGCGCCGCGCCCATAGGTCGCCAGGCAGCGTGCACGGCCGATCTCGGCCAATGCAAAGCCGGGGTCGATGGCGAGCGCCGCCTCGAAGCCTGCGGTCAGGTTGTCGCCGGCGGCCAGAAAGTGGTCGACTGCTTTGACGTAGCTGTCGGCCGCGCTCGCAGAGGCTGTAGAAAGAGGCAATCCATAACGGTCGAGGTGTGCCATCGGGTCAGGCTTTCCAGGCGGCCATCGGCCGCGCGCTTAGAAAATGGGAGGTTCGGGTGCGCCGCGCCCTTCGAGAAAATCGAAGTCGCAGCCGCGGTCGGCCTGCGATACATGGCGTTGGTACAACAGCGCATAGCTGCGCCCGTAGCGTTGGGCAGGTTTTTTCCAGGCGGCGCGGCGCGCCGCCAATTCGGCATCGCTCACGCGCATGTTGAGGCTTCGAGCCGCCACGTCGAGGTCGACGATATCGCCAGTCGTGATCAACGCGAGCGGGCCGCCGACGGCCGATTCGGGCGCCACATGCAGGACGCAGGTGCCGTAATGGGTGCCGCTCATGCGGCCGTCGGAAATGCGCACCATGTCGCGCACGCCCTGGGCCAGCAGTTTTTTCGGAATCGGCAGGTTGCCCCATTCGGGCATGCCGGGCGCGCCCACCGGGCCGGCGTTGCGCAGCACCAGCACGCTGCTGGCGTCGACATCGAGATCGGGGTCGTCGATGCGTGCCGACAGTTCGGCATGGTCTTCGAACACCAGCGCCCGCCCGCTGTGCTTGAGTAGTGCGGGCGAGGCGGCCGAGGGTTTGATCACCGCGCCGTCGGGCGCCAGGTTACCGGTCAGGACAGCCAGCGTCTTGCCTTCGCCGATCGGCTTGTCGATGTCGCGGATGATGTCGTCGTCCAGGCAGCGCGCCTGTGCAATATTCTCGCCGATGGTTTTGCCGTTGACCGTGAGGCAATCCAGTGCCAACCGGCTTGAAACCTTGTGCATCAGGGCCGGCAAGCCGCCGGCGAAGAAGAGGTCTTCCATCAGGAACTTGCCCGAGGGATACAGGTTGGCCAGCACCGGGGTGGCGCTGGATACCGCATCCATGTCGGCCAAGGTGAGCTTGATGTCGGCGCGCCCGGCCATCGCCGGCAGGTGCACTGCGGCATTGGTCGAGCCGCCCAAGGCCATGTAGACCACCAGTGCGTTCTGAAACGACGCACGCGTGAGCAGGCGCGAGGGTTTCAGGTCTTCCAGCACCATGGCCACACAGCGCTCGCCGCAGGCGATCGCCATGCGCGCATGGGCGGAATCAACCGCCGGGATGCTGCTGGCGCCCGGCAGCGTGAAGCCCAGGGCCTCGGCGATGCTGGTCATGGTGGAAGCCGTACCCATGGTGTTGCAGGTGCCGTGCGAGCGCGTCATGCGCCCCTCGAGTTCGATCCAGTCGGCCTGGGTGATGTTGCCGGCACGCAGCTCTTCCCAGTATTTTTTGGTGTGGGTGCCAGCGCCGGTGCGCTCGCCGCGCCACTGGCCGTTCAACATCGGCCCGGCGGGAAAAAAGATCGCCGGCAGGTCCATGCTGATGGCGCCCATCAGGAGGCCCGGCGTGGTCTTGTCGCAGCCGCCCATCAGCACCACGCCGTCGATCGGGTGCGAGCGCAGCAGTTCCTCGCATTCCATCGCCAGGAAGTTGCGGTACATCATGGTGCTGGGCTTGACCATCACCTCGCCCAGCGACAACGCCGGCATTTCGATCGGATGCCCGCCGGCCGCCACGATGCCGCGCTTGACCGACTCCGCACGCTCGCGCAGGTGCGCGTGGCAGGGCGAGATGTCGCTCCAGGTGTTGATGATGCCTATCACCGGCTTGCCCATGAAGTCTTCGCGCCGTAGCCCCGTCTGCTGCAGACGCTGGCGATGGCCGAAGCTGCGGAAGTCGTTGGCGGCGAACCAGCGCTGGCTGCGCAGTTCGGAAATCGGTCGGGTCATGGTGTTTCCTCCATTTACGCAGGGCGAAAGGACTCATCCGGGGCGCATCATAATCTGCAGCCGGTTATTGCGGGCAGCCCGGCGTTTTTTCGAGTCGGCATCGCTCGTGAACCGTTAAGATGTGTGCTTGTTCATGCATCCCCGCCCCCACCATGTCACGCCTGTTCTCGAATCGCGATCGTCATTTCGACCTGGGCATGTTGCCCACCGAGTTGCTCGCGCGCGACGCCGCCGCGCCGCCGCAGGCAGCGCGAGTTCCCAACGATGCCCGCGCCGCCGGGCCGGACGGCGTCAACCAGGCGCTTGCCGAATACCAGACACTGTTTACCCAATACCTGGCGGGCGAACCGGCGCGCGCCCGCGCCCCGTTGCCCGACGACCTTGCCACGCGCTCGCGCAACCTCAAGGCCTCGGCCTACTTTCTGGATGTCACGCTGGCCGGGGTGTGCGCGCTGGAACCCGCTGATTGGCAGGTGCCGGATGCCCCGGCGCATGCTTTTGCACTGGTGTACGCAGTCGAATTCGGGCGCGAACCCAAACCCGGCGAGCCGGGCGCGACCTGGATCCATGGTTGCAACCAGGCGCGCACCGACGCGCGCGCGGCCGAAGTCGCTGTGGTACTCGCAGGCTATGTGCGCACCCTGGGTTTCGCCGCGCGCGGGCATGTTGCCGGCGCCACCCAAGTGGCACTGGAAACGCTGGCGCAGCGCGCCGGTGTTGCGCGCGCGGAAAACGGCGTACTGGCACTGCCGTTCACGCGTCGTGGCTTCGCCCTGGGCGCTATTACCCTTGAGATGGGCCTCGCGGCCGATTTGCCCATCGCAGCGGACGCCTCGCTCGACTGGCCGAATGCCGACGCCTACATGGGCAAGGCCGGCACTCGCCCCGGTTGGGAAGATGCCGAAGCGGCATTGCGCCCCCTGCATCTGGGCCGCTACCCGATGGAAACCATCAAGCGCGTGGCCGAGCCGACAACGCTGGTGCTGCGCGACGAGATCCTGCGCAACAGCAAGCGCGCCGACCTGTTCACCCGTGCGCTGGCCGGCGATCTGGGCGAGAAACCAAAGGCGGAACGCATGCGCTTCGCCACCAAGCACCCGCTGGCCTTCGCCATGACGCCCTTGATTCGCAACATGGTGCCGCTGCAGGGCACGCGCGAGCCGCTCGCCCCCACCGGGCTCGGTGGCGATTTGTCGGACATGCGTCGCAATGCGGAGTCGGTCAAGGCACTGGCCTATTTTCTGGGCGCCGATCTGGTCGGCACCTGCGAAGCCGAATCATGGATGTACTACTCGCACGATGCCGAGGAGGGCAAGCCGATCGAGCCCTACCACCGCCATTGCGTGGTGATGCTGCTCGACCAGGGCTTCGAGACCATGGAAGGCGCTTCGGGCGACGACTGGATCTCGGGCGCGCAATCGATGCGCGGCTACATGCGCGGCGCCTTCATCGCCGGCGTGCTGGGGGCGCATTTGCGGCGCCTGGGCTATTCGTCGCGCGCCCATACCAATGCGCACTCGGAGCTGCTGCACATTCCGGCGGCGCTGTTGGCGGGCCTGGGCGAACTGTCGCGCATCGGCGAACTGGTGTTGAACCCCTTCATCGGCCCGCGCTCCAAGACTGTGCTGCTGACCACCGACCTGCCGCTGGAATTCGACCAACCGATCGATTTCGGCCTGCAGGCGGTGTGCAACATGTGCCTGAAATGCGCGCGCGAATGCCCGTGCAACGCCATTCCCTTCGGCCCCAAGGTGATGTTCAACGGCTACGAAATCTGGAAGCCGGATGTCGAGAAGTGCGGCAAATACCGCCTTACCAACATGAAGGGCTCGGCCTGCGGGCGCTGCATGAAAACCTGCCCCTACAACCGCGAAGACCTGATCGAATCCGACCGCCTGCTGGAACTTTCCATCAAGGTGCCGTCGGCACGCCGCGCGTTGATCGACTACGACGACCAGATCGGCGGCGGCGTGCGCAACCCGGTCAAACGCTGGTGGTTCGATCTCGAGATTGTCGATGGCGTGTGTGTGACCCCGCGCGGGGTCAACCAGCGCGACCTCGATCTTGTGCGCGGCGACAAACTGGCGCGCGAGCAAAAGCTGGCGTTTTTTCCGCCGGCGGTGCAGCCGGCAGGCGGCACCACGCTGTCGACGGTGGTGCCGCTCGATCGGGTGGCCGGGCAGAAGGCCTATGCGGAGGCCGAAAAACCACTCGCTGCACGCAAGCGCGGCAAGCCTGTTTCCTGAACTGCCTTGACCTGCGTAGGTTCGATGCCTGCAGGTCCGATCACGCGGCCAGGAAGCGAGCGAAACGCATTGCCAGGCATTGAGTTGATTCGCCTGCCTGTCTCCGTTCGTTCATGCAATACGGCATTGAGCCGTACGGACCTCGGAAAGTGTCATGCCATGCCTGTTGCCACTGCCCGCTTCGATTTGAAGATGGACGCAGCCGGAAAGGATCTGCTTGCACGCGCGGCGGCCCTGATGGGCACCACCATGGCCGGCCTGGTGCGCGCAGCCGCACGAAAAGAAAGGGTCAGCACCGTTATGTGCTGGTCGAGAACGCAGCTCCGCCCCTGATACCGGGTTACTGCACCTTTGGCGCGGCGCGCCGATCGCCGATTCGGTTGGGCGCAAGTGCGCCCACTCAGCCAACGAGAATGTGGCGCAAAGCTCACCCCGACGTAAAATCCGCATGGCGCTTGCCGCATGCGCAAAAAGGCAATCTGTGCCACCGCCGGTGAGACGCCTGCACCAGCCGCGTGTTCAAGGTGCGCGCCTCACGAGGGGCCTGGCCGGGCCGTGAAGGTCAACCCACGAATTAGGATCGAAGCAATGAAGCAAGCAGACGTGATGATCGCCGGTGCCGGCCTGGGAGGCCTGGCCGCCGCCGCATGCCTGATGAAGCGCGGCATCAAGGTGCGGGTATTCGAGCAAGCCGCGCAGTTGGGCGAGATCGGCGCCGGCGTGCAGCAAAGCGCCAACTCGGCCAAGGTGCTCTACGATCTGGGCCTGCGCGACGCCCTTGAGCAGGTTGCGGTCAAGCCGCAAACCTACGAGTTCCGCCGTTTCGATACCGCCGAGCTGATGCATGCGATTCCGTTCGCCGGCGCCCACGAAAAGCAGCATGGCGCGCCCTACTACCATCTTCACCGCGCCGACCTGCACAAGATCCTGGTCGACAAAGTGATGGCGATGGATCCGCACTGCATCACCCTGAACGCGCGCGCCGCCGGCTTCAGTGAGCACGCCGATGGCGTGACCCTCAAGCTGGCCGATGGCACAAGCGCGACCGGCGCGGCGCTGATTGGCGCCGATGGCATCAAGTCGGCGATTCGCGCGCAGATCGTGGGCGAAACCCCGGCCACCTATACCGGCTATGTGGCCTGGCGCCTGACCGTGCCGCGCAGCAAACTGCCGGCCGACATAATGGATATCGTGGGTCAGGTGTGGTGCGGCCCGAAGAACCATTGCGTGGTGTACTGGTTGCGCGGCGGCGAACTCCTCAACTGGGTGGGCTGCCCGGAGCGCCAAGCCTGGGAAGACGAGTCCTACACACAGCGCCGGCCGTGGGAGGAGTTGAAGGCCGACTATGCCGGCTGGCATCCGAAGATCCAGGCGATCATCGATGCCACCGATCGCAACGAGTGTTATCGCTGGGCCCTCAACAACCGCAAGCCGATCCGCACCTGGAGCACCGCGCGCGTGACGCTCCTGGGCGACGCCGCGCATCCGACCCTTCCCTTCATGGCACAGGGCGCGTGCATGGCCATTGAAGATGGCGCCGTGCTGGCACGTGCGCTGGAAGGCACCGACAGCGTGACCGCGGGGCTGGACTTGTATCAGCGCAACCGTGTCGACCGCACTGCGCGCGTGGTGCTGGAATCAACCGAGCATGGCGGGCTGTACCACATGACCGATGCTGCGCAAATGCGCGAGGCCTTCGCCAAGCGCAACATCGCCAAGGAACGCGCGGAGTGGTTGTTCAACTACGATCCGCTGACAGTGGCGTTGAACTGAAGCCGGCGATCAGGCGAACGTTTCCATCAGTACCGGGTGCCAAAGCGCGATATCAAGTGCTTCAAGTTTGCCTGCCAACCGGGTTTTGTCGACGCAGCGGATCCGGTCGAGCAAACGCAACCGCGCTTGCCCTTCAGATTGATTTGCGGCCGGCAACCCAACGCCTGGCCCTTGCTGGTGATTGGCGCTACGATCACGCGCGGCAACGCCCGGTTCATGTCGTCGGATGAAACAACGAGAGCCGGTCGCGTCTTTTTGATCTCCGTTTTTAAGAGTGGGATCGAGATTGACCCAATAGACCTCGCCACGCTTCACCATATCCACTCCGAATCTTGGGCCAGATCGGTTTCCGTCCACGCTGGCGCGTCCGCTGCCTCGACATAGCCGTCGAACCAGCCTGCACGTGGCGCCTTTATCGGCGCGATGACGATACACCCGCGATCGAGTCGGATCTCGATTTCATCCTCGATCGAGCACGCCGCGAGCAGCGCCGCCGGGATCAATACGCCGCGCGAATTGCCGATTTTTCGCAATGTCGATTTCATGGGAATTTCTTCAGAGGCCGTTGCCAGAAAGATATTAAAAATGTTATTACATTTGGCCGAACATCGCAGAGGCCGGGAAGCGGTCTGCGCCAGGGTATTGCGGGCGTGATCGGCATGGCGGCCGTTACCACATGACCGATGCGGCGCAACTGCGCGAGGCCTTTACCAAGCGCAACATCGCCGAGGAACGGGCGGAGTTGTTGTTCAACTACTACGACCCGCTGACGGTGGCGTTGAACCGAGGTCGCGGGGCCTGGAGGCGAGGCATCGGGACTTGCCAGAGCCTAACCGGGGCACCTATGGCATCCGCTGCGCCTTGGGCGGAAGAAAGTTCGAATTGAATATCAGGTCCGCTCTGGGTTTGGTCTTGGTACCCAGGGCGGCGCTGACATTGTCCACCTGCTTCTCCAGCTTGATCTTGCTGATGACACCGAATCCGTTCGCCTTGGTGAAGTCGTTGACAACGAAGGGCAGAATCGCTTCCAGATTCTGCAACTCGGTTTTTTCGTCGATCAACGGTTCGGCCTTCTTGAGCCATTCCACCGTGACTGCGGGATTGCTCCAGGCTTCGACGAACGCGCGATTGAAGGCGCGCATGAGGTCAGACTCCATTTCGCTATTCACTCTCGAAGAGTTCCTCGCCCGCGAAATCGACGCCGGCCGCTATAGCCCGAAGTTCAATGCCCTGCCGCAAAAGAAAGCCTTGCCCCACGGCTACTGCCACCAAAAAGCC
>ENA-ORBV01008736-ORBV01008736.1-microbial-mat-metagenome-genome-assembly--contig:-NODE-8736-length-16906-cov-5.311961_pt1 | contig 16906 bp, 18 predicted proteins | sample MGYA00237777_ERZ505514 | MGnify/ENA primary metagenome ERZ505514 (study PRJEB26160, sample SAMN06269048) | microbial mat metagenome | isolation source: Oligotrophic lake microbial mat | place... | reverse complement strand
CAATCGGAGTGCTCGGGGTGCGGGTCTGAGTTCATTTCATGATTGCGGTTGTGGCTGTTCACAAACTCGACCCGTCCACCTCGCGCGATGGTGACGGTGGAGGGCGTGACTCTGCCGTCAGCACCGATTGTGATCGTGGCGGTCAACCCCGGGGGCGTCGTGCTTGGTGGTGTCGTGGTCGGCGGCGTCGTGGTAGTGGGCGGGGTCGTAGTGGTGGGCGTTGGCGTGGTCGGGGTGCTTGAGCTGCTTCCCCCGCAGGCGGCCGCTGAGGCGGCCGCGACCGCAAACACGCCCGCTGCTATCCAGATCGATGCCTTCATGGTGGCGCTCCTAAAAAAACTTACGCGACAGGTTGAAGCCAATATACCAGTCGTCGTAGGAACTGCCGCCACGGGCGACGTTGGCGAGTGTGGTTCCGACGCCGTTGGAGACATTGATCTGAAACAAATGCCCGCCCGCCTGTTGCTCGATCCCGAAGCTGATCAAGGTGACGTTCGGGTCGTAGCCCGAGATGCGCGGTGACGCTTCGAACACCAGATAGGTGGATTGCCTGACCCGCAGGCGTGTTCCGAGGCCGATCATGATGGTGTCGTTGTCGTCGACCAGCTCGGTTGGCTGCGGGTTGCTGTTATTGATCCAGGCGGGCTGGATGTGGATGGCTCCACGGTCGCCGATCTCGCGGGAAATCACCGCGGCAATTCCCGGCGAGTAACCGTCGCGGAAATTATCGAGGCCTTCCGCCGTGGCCAGCGCGCTGATCCCGACCGGGAATGACTTCTGTGAGGTCAGTTCGTACTGGCCGAAGAACTGGATGGTCCGGTCCGAGGTTCGGTAGATGCCGACCTGGCCACCGCGAATCAGCCCGTAGCGAAGTTCCAGGCCGATCAGCGCACCGGAATCGAAGCCGAAAAAGTTATCCACCAGATCGCCGAAGTCGCCCTGGCCGAGCGGCCGACCGAAGCGGTGCGACATCCGGAACGCCATCTTGTGCCGCGGCATCCGCAGGTTAGTGGCAAGGGTCGCCAGGCCGAAATCTGGCTGCGCCTTGTTGGGATCCATGTCCGGGTCGTCAGCCTCCTGCGCTGGGGCTGCGGGTGGCACCCCGGCGGGTGGAGTCTGGGCGAAGACCGGGCCGGCGAAGGCCGCCAGAGCAAGCGCGAGAACTAACGTTCGAATCGTACGGATCACAACCAACTCCTAGTCGTTCTTGGCGCCGAGCTCAATCCAGCGCCGGATGATGCTGATCTGGCCGGCGGTGAGGTATGGCCCGTTGCTTCTCGGCATCCGGACACCGACGATATCGGACTGCCCGATCAGCTTATGAAGAAGGTAACTGCCATCGGGATTGCCCGGGGCGACGAGTGTGGCGCCCGGCTTGTTCCGGCTGGCCACGCCGACCAGCGCCTGGAACGACTGGCCTTCCACCAGGCTTAACCCTGCTGACGGCGTCCGTCCGACATTCGAATGGCACTGCGTGCATGCCAGTCGGCTTGACGAGTCCGAGGCGTTGAAGATCTCGCGTTGGATACTCGACAGGGTGGGAGTCAGGTTGGGCGACGGGCCGGCAATGTCACTCAGCCGCTCGTCGCACGCGGTCGCACTCAGGGCCAACACGGCCGTCAAAACCAACATGCGAACACCCGGCATCATCACTCTCACAGATCGAATCATCATTTTCGCACGCTTACGACCAAGGCGCCCTTCATCTCGTCGTGGCCCTTGCCGCAGTATTCGGAACAGACGATCGGAAAGATCCCAACCGCCGACGCGACAAAGTCCATCGTCACGGCTTCGCCGCCTCTGGGCACGAGCTTCTCAACCTTGAATTTCTTGATGCCGACACCGTGCACGCCATCTGCCGAGGTCACGACCAGGCGAATGTGCTCGCCTTCGGTGACCTCAATGCGGGCCGGCTCGAAGGTAAATCGCCTGGCCACCACTTCGATCACGCGGGGCTCGCCCTGAGCGCGCGAGTCGAAGGGCGCAGAAGCCGCGGCAGGGTCCTGTTGAGCAGATGGCATTGCGGCCACACCCAACAGGAGCGCCGTCCCCGCCGCGGCAACTGAATCAGCAATAACGGACAGGTTGAAGGTCACCTGCTCACGACTAAGCAAAGGTGATGCCTAACGGCGGCGGCCGGCCTTTGCCACCGGCCGAGTCGTGATGGGCGCTGCGTAAATCCCGTCCAGGCGTTCGCCGGGCGTAAACAATTACGGCCCGCGTAAATCCGCTTAGTCTTCAATGCGATGCTTGGCCAGATAGTGGCTGAGGGCCCGTTGGCTGATGCCCATCAGTTCGGCCGCATCCTTCTTGACGCCGCGGGACTGCTCGAGCGCTCGTCGCATGGTCTCGCGCTCGGCCCACTCGAGGTTCTGGTGCAGCCTCAGCGAGGGAACGGCGGCCGCCGCCGGCGTGGCAGTCGCGCTCATCAGCCACACCGACTGGCTGCTGAGCAGCGTGCCGGTGGCGAGCACGACGGCACGTTCAATGGTGTTCTCCAGCTCGCGCACGTTCCCGGGCCAGCCATAGCCGGACAACTCCGCCATCGCCTTCTCGTCGACCCCGGTGATCGTCTTGCCCGTGCGCTCGGCAAACCGTCGCACAAAGTGGTCGACCAGCATCGGGATGTCCTCAGGCCGGTCGCGCAGCGGTGGCATCTCGATGGGAATGACGTTCAGGCGATAGAACAGGTCTTCGAGGAACTTGCCCTCTGCCACCAGCTGGCGCAGGTCGCGATTGGTCGCGGCGATGACGCGGACGTCGACGCGCTGCGTGCGCTCGGCACCCAGTGGCTCGAACTCGCGCTCCTGCAGCACCCGCAGCAGCTTGGCCTGGACGCTCAGCGCCACGGTGCCAATCTCGTCGAGAAAAATGGTGCCGCCCTCGGCCAGCGCGAACCGGCCCTTCTTGGTGAACGAGGCGCCGGTGAAGGCGCCGCGGACGTGCCCGAACAGCTCCGATTCGAGCAGGGTCTCGGGAATCGCCGCGCAGTTGACCTTGATCATCGGCATGTGGCGCTGCGCGCTGCGCGCGTGAATGGCGCGTGCCACCAGCTCCTTGCCGGTACCGGTCTCGCCGGTCACGAGCACCGTACTTTTCGATTCCGCCACCATCTCGGCGCGGGTAATCACATCGCGAATCGGCCGGCTGCGGCCGATGATGCCGTAGTGATCGAACTCGGCGTCGCGCTCGCTCAAGAGGTAGCGCAAACCGGTGCGCGCGCGCTGATCTTCCAGAGAGCGGCGGGCCAACACCAGCAGCTCTTCCACCTCAAACGGTTTTTGCAGGTAGTCGCGGGCGCCCAGCTTCATGGCCTCGACGGCGCTTTCAATGCTGCCGTGCGCCGTCATCATGACAATGGCGGGCCGCTCGGTGTCGGGTGTGGACGCGACGAGATCACGAATCACGTCGAGTCCGGTGCGGTCGGGCATCAGGAAATCGATCACCAGGAGATCGAACGCCCGCTCGTTGAGCCAGCGGGCGGCGTCACGCGCGTTTGACGCGGTCGTCACCTCGTGGCCATCGTCGCGGAGCGCCCGCCCGAGCGTCTTGAGAATCTTCTCTTCGTCGTCTGCGAGGAGGATGCTGCCTGCCATGTGCCTATAGCCTACCGTGCTCTCAACTCTCGGCCCGCTGGGGGGCGTCGCCCAGCTCGAGGCGGAAGTCGGTCCCGGCGCCCTGCCGGGTCACGACGCTGATCGAGCCGCCGAGGCCTTCAACAATGTTCTTGGCAATGGCGAGGCCCAGGCCCGTACCGGCGCGCCGCGTCGTGAAGTAGGGGTCGAAGACGCGCGCCAGGTCATCGTCGGCAATTCCCTGGCCGGTGTCACGAATGGTGATGGCGACGCGGTGATCGTCGAGCGCGCTCGTCAACAGACGCACGTCGCCCCCCGGCTTCGAGTCCACGGCATGCTGGGCGTTGGTCAACAAGTTGACGAGTACGGTTCGCAGGCGCTCACCATCGGTGACCAGCGACGGAAGCCCTGGAGTCAGCGTGAGGGCGACGGCCTGACGGTTGGTCGTCGACACGGCGTGGGCGGCATCGCGACAGACGCGGTTGATATCGGTGGGCGCCGGGTCGAAGCGAATGGGCCGCGCGACATCGAGCACATCGTTGACCAGGCGATTCAAGCGATCGGTTTCCTCGTCGATGTCGGCTGCGGCGTCGCGCACATCGTCGGGGGTGGCGCCATCGCGGGCCAGCGTCCGCAGTGCGCCCTTGATGATCATCAACGGATTACGGACTTCGTGGGCGATCACGGTCGAGAGGCGTCCGAGCGACGACAGTCGTTCGCGCTGCCCGGCCTCGCGTTGAAAGCGCACAATCGAGTCGGTCAGCAGGTTGAAGGTGGTCGCGAGCATGTGCGCGTCGTCATCGTCCCAGCCGCCCTGGCGCGTGGTCGGGATCTTCCGCGTCAGATCGCCGGTCGCGGCGATCTGGCGCATGTGATCGGTAATGGTCGCGAGCGGCCGCGAGATGGTGCGGGCGACGCTGTAACTGACGACGATGGCGAGGAGGGTGGCGCCCAGGGCAATGCCGGCCAGCGCCGCCTGGATGTCGCCCAGCGACCGCAGCCGCTCACTGCGCGACCGCAGCACGATGGCGGTGGGATGGGCGACATCGGCGCTGGATCCCAGTGACTGCGCCAGCGCAACGTACTCTTCGTTGCCAATCACCAGGCGGGTCGGCCCCGTTGATTGCAGCAGCGGCGCGAGCGCGTCGCGCGGACCGGGCAGGGTCGACGCCCGCGCGGCGCCCGCCATGGCGAAGGCGATCTCTGCGCCAGTCAGCGCCTTGAACTGCTCGGCGCGCCGGTCATCAAGCAGATAGCCGAGGCTCAGCACGCCGAGTACCTCTGGCCGATCGAGGTCGACGGTGACGGGCACGCTGACCACTTCCATCACCCCGCGTGGATGCAGCCAGAAGGCCGGAGCGACCTGGCCGCTGAGGGCCAGCTTGAGGTCGGCCGTCGATGCCGACACCGGTTGCGTCGGCGGTTCGCCCGCGATGGCGAGTAACTCGCCACGGCGGCCGGTGACGACGAGTAAGTCGGCGCCCGCCTGTTGCTGATAGTCGAGCGCGATCGGCTGCAGGGTCGGCCGATCGGCAATCTCGACGACCGCCTTGAACTTGGGCAAGTCGGCAATCAGGCTCGCGGTGCGAGCGACGTTGTCAAACTGGGTGCGGCGTTGTTCTTCGACCAGCGTGGCGGCCTCGGTCAGGTCCCGCTGCAACTGGGCCTCGGTCTCGCTTGTCATGCGCGCGCTGATCAGGTAGACGGCGGCGCCAATCGACAGCATGGCGAGCAACGCGCTGGCCAGGAAGATGCGATTGGTGAGCGGGCCGAGCATGCGCATCAGGGCACGATCAGGTCGGCGTCGGCCCAGCCGGTGGCGGGGACCACGACCGTCCGCGTGATCCGAGGCTCGCCTTCATACCATCCGACCACGGTGTAAGTGCCGGGGGGAACGGCGGGCAGCGCGTAGCGTCCGTCAACGTCGGTCACGCTGAAGAACGGGTGGCTGAAGACGAGGACGAATGCGTTCATATGCGAGTGGATGTCGCAGAACACACGCACCACGCCAGGCCGGTCCATGCGAACCGCCTTCGACCGCCCAGCCGCGTAGCGGCCCAGGTCAAACTTCCGGGCCCGCGACAGCGAAAACACGTTGTGGTAGGTACGGTCGCTGTTCGGAAAGTCGACGAGTGTCCCGAGCATGACGGCCAGCACATGCGGCACGAAGCGCTCGTTGCGTTGATCCATGATGGCGCGGCCAGGCTCGCGTTCGTCGAAGGCCGCGCGTGGCGCCGACTCCAGGTAGACCACGCCGCGCCGCAGATCGTTCAGGTCGCGAGGCCCCGGCGCCCCCACGGCTGACACGTCAGGCCGTCGCTCGACCGGCCGCGCGAGGCGTCGGATGTCGAGGCGGCCCCTGATGCCGGTGCCGGCGGGCGTGGCTTGCGCCAGCATGGGGCTCGCGATGCTCGTGGGGCTCGCGGCTTCCACCTTCGCGCTCAGCGCGACGGCGGACAAGCCGCCGCTCGTGGGATGGGCGGGGAAGAGCAGGAGTAGCGCCAGGAGCGCCGAAGGCGCGACCCCTACGAGCGGCGTAGCCGCAAGCCCCACCCGCGACCGAAGGTCGCGGGCCCCACCGCGCAGCGCCCTCAGAACCAATACACCACCTGCGCGGCCACCAGGTCGTCATGTCTCACGCGGCCGCCATCGCGGCGATTGCGCTGCCACGCGCCCTTGAGCATGAGGTTGCGGGTGAGCGAATAACCGGCGCCCGCCTCGACCCGCCAGGTGTCGGCATCCCATGTGTCGCGGAGCCGCGAGCCGAGAATCTCGCTGAAGTCGAGGCGATCGCCACGCAGCGCGACGTAGAGACCCGGGGCGATCTTGTAGCGCCCTTCGACCAGCGTCGAGGTCGCGATGAGATCGCCGCCAATGACCGGCGCGTTCACCGCAGGCACCGTCCATCGCGAACGAATCACTTCGCCGCGGATCAGGAACGGTCCTGCCGAAAACTCGGCATCGCCACCGGCGGCCACCTGCGTCGCGCGAGAGGCATCGGCGTTGGGCACCACACCGTCGAGCGTGCGATTGAGCCACGCCCCCCGCGACACCGAGGCTCCCAGTTGCCACGCCGCGTGCGGGCGGGCCACCAGGCGGCCGGCCAGCTGGCGGCCCTGGTTGTTGTCGCGCCATCGCGGGTCCGACAGCGATCCCGTGGTCACCGACCCGCTCCAGTCGAACATGCCGATCACACCGTGGGCCTGGACGCCGGTATCCCAGCGGCTGGTGTTGACCATGGGGAGGCCGGGGCCCGGGTCGGTGTTCCCAAGCGGGAAGTTCGACCGCCAGCCGCGGCCGCGCATCCGCAGCAGATCGTCGGTGCTGGCCGGCAGCGCGTCACGCCGAATCGAGGTCAGGTACTGATAGGCGAGCGGTTGGCCGATCAGCAGGTTGCCGGTGCCGTAGGCGGTGAGGGCCATGGCGCCAAAGGTCGGCGGCACGCGGCCGGCCTGCAGATCGAAGCGCCGCTGCGGCCAGGGCCGCACGCGCACGAACAGGCCGTAGATGTCGAACACGCGCCCCTGCTCCAGCCGCACCTCACCAAGCACCTGGAGGTAGTCGTTGGCGCGGACCTCGGCCGAGACTCCCAACCGGAAGTTACGCAGCGCGCTGAACTCGTAGCTGGTGTAGTTGTAGAACCCAGGATCGTCCGCGCCGATGGTCGCCGTGACGTCGGCGCCAATGACCACATGCCCCCCGGCCAACGTCAGCGGCTGATCCGGCAACCACTGTGCCGCCGCCGGTGTCGCCAATGCGAGTACGAAGCCGGCGAGGCCGAGAGCCTTCAAGCCCGTGAACACCCCGAAAGTATAATGCGCTCGTGTGGTTCGCCCTGCTGATCCCGCTGATGGTGACGGCCGTTGCCGACACCACGGACCGACAAACTCACACCGTCGCCCTGCCGGAGGGCCGCACCCTGACGGTCGAGGTCACGGTCGGCTCCGTACGCATCGACGGTTGGGATAGAGCCGAGGTCGAGATTGCCATCGAGCGGCAGGTGCCAGTGGCCGCCGATCGGGCGCGCTTGCCGATCGTGGTCGACGAGACGCCGGCGCGCGTTTCCGTGCGCGCGGTGCAGGCCGCTGGCGGTACCGACGCCGCCCTCCGGGTCGAGATCGTCATTCGGGTGCCCCGGGCCGCGCTGATTGAACGGGTGCAGATCCTTGAAGGGCGTCTCGTCCTCAACGGATTTCGCGGCGGCATCACGGCCGATCTTCGCCGCGGTCCGATCGACGGCACCGACGTTGCCGGTACGCTGCGTCTTGAGACCGGCATCGGGTCCGTCACGCTCAATGCAGCGCGATTGTCAGCGGGTGGCTTGCTGCGGCTCAGAACGTTCAACGGCGACGTCCGATTGCGCCTGGCCGAGCGGCCCGCGAACGCCCGCATTCTGGCGCTCGCGATGAACGGGGAGATCTCCTCCACGCTCCCGCTGACGATGAAGAACAGCTGGGGGCCGAGGTGGGGCGAGGTGACGATCGGCAGCGGCGAGCCGTTGATCTCGCTCGACGTCGTCAGCGGCACGATCGAGATTCGCAGTCCCTGACGCCGCTTACTTGCGCGCCAGGCGGCGCTGGGCCTCGGCGAAGCGCGGTGAGCTTTGCGGCACCTTGCCGTACGCTTCCCTGGCCTTCACCGGATCGTTCAACCGCCGCTCGTAGAGTTCACCCAGTCGGAACCACACATCCATCGGGTTGTCGGTGAAGCGGGCGCCGAGATCCTCCAGCAGCTCCGCCGAATCCTGATGGCGATTCATGCCCGTGAGCATGATGGCCAGGCGGTTGCGGGCCGCCATCGACTGAAGCTCACCCGGGAACTGTTCGATGATGGTTCGCAAGGTCACCATCACCGCCGGCACTTCGATCTTCAGCACCGGATCGATCTCGCGCAGCTCCTTACGATCGTTCTCGATCTTCAGCTTGGTGTTGAGCGCGGCATTGGCCTGTGGCGTGCCAGGGAAATCCCGAGCCACGTCGTTCAACAACTCGCGCGACTGGACCTGCGCCCGCGGCTGCCGCACCCGGGCGAGCATGGCCGAGCGGCGCAGCTTGCTGTCCGCCACCCGGCGATCACCGGCAAACCGGCTCTCAAATTCCACCAGCGCCGCCATCGCCTCGTCGACGCGACCGACCTTCTCGTGTAGTTCCGCCGACAACCACGAGGCTTCGGCGCCGGCGCGCGAGCCGGGGTAGTTGACGATGATCTGGCGGAGGTCGATCAGGGCCTGGTCGTTCAGGTTGTTGGCGATCTTGGCGCGGGCCACTTCCAGCCGCTGCGTGGCCTCGTTTTCACGAGAGGTGGCGGCCGCCGGTGCAGGCACCGCAGGCTTGGCGGTGCCTGGCACTGCAGCCGGCTTTGCGGTCGTGCCACCAGGTGCCGGCAATTTGGTTCCGGCTCCAGGTCCCGGCGGGACGACGGCAGGAGCATTTGGGGCCGATGGTGGTGTAGTGCCTCCGGCCACTGGCGTTTCTGGCGCGGCCTGGGTGACGGCCACTGGCGGATTCGGATCAGTGACCGGCGCCGCGCCGCGGGCGAAGTAGGCACCAATGCCAGCGGCCACGGCCGCGAGCACGACCATGCCGACGCCAGCGCCAATGACCCATGCCTTGCTAACGCCCGGCTCGCGCCACCCGGCGGGTGGCGACTGGATCACGCCAGAGGGCGTGGTACTCGCGGCCATGGTTTCGGCCGGCACCGTGCCCGAGCCCTGTGAGATGACGGCGGCCGGCGGATTGACGGGTGAAGTGCCGGAGCCCGCTGACGCGTGCGTCGTGCCCGACGGCAGGACGACGGTCGCCGAATCGGCGCCGCTGATCGCACCTGCGACCGCGATCGGACGCGAACTCGCACTCGAGTCGCGGCGGAGCCGCTTGAGATCGGCGCCAAGGTCTGCCGCCGTCTGGTAGCGCAGCGAGCGATCCTTCTCAAGCGCTTTGGAAACGATGCGGTCGAATTCGTTGGGCACCCCGGAGTTGAGGCTGCTCGGCGGCGTCGGCTGGCGATTGAGAATGCCGTCGAACACCACGGCGGTCGTGCCGCCCGGGAAACTCTGCCTGCCGGTCGCCATTTCATAGAGCACGACGCCGAACGAGAACAAGTCCGTCCGTGGATCGACATCGTCGCCGCGAGCCTGCTCTGGCGACATGTAGGCGATGGTGCCGACCGTCGTTCCCGCCATGCTGGTGAAGTGCTCGGGGATGCGCGTCTCGTCCCTGGCATCAAGATGGCGCATCGACCGGCGATACTCGGGCGACAGCTTCGCGAGGCCGAAGTCGAGCACCTTGACCGGTCCGCGTCGCGTGATGAAGATGTTGGCCGGCTTGACGTCGCGGTGCAGGATGCCTTCGGTGTGGGCCGCATCCAGGGCATCGGCCACCTGCGATGCGATGTCGAGCACCTGGCGGAACTCGAGCGGCTTGCCAGACAGCTTGCGGTCCAGCGGATCACCATCCAGCAGTTCCATCGCGAGATACAGCTGGCCTTCGTGCTCGTCAAAGCCGTAGATCGTGCAGATATTCGGGTGGTTCAGCGCCGACGCGGTGCGGGCCTCCCGCTTGAAACGTTCGGTCGCCTCGTCGCCTTCGTTGCTGCCGGCGGGCAGCACCTTGAGCGCCACCTGGCGGCCCAATTTGAGGTCTTCAGCGCGGTACACGACGCCCATGCCGCCGGCGCCAAGCCGGTCGACGATGCGGTAGTGTCCGAGAGTTTGGCCAATAAGGGAGTTCGACACAGGCGGTCGGTTAATCGTATGCCTGTAACGCCTTGACAGGGAAGGGGTCGACCGGTACAGTTTGGATCTGAAATCGCGTTCCGCATAGTGGAATCACCAGAAGAGCAGCAGCCACGCACCGCCGGAGGCGTCACCTCCATCGACAAGGCGCTCGAAGTGTGTGAAGTGCTGAGCGGAATGCCGCGGGGCATGACCCTTTCAGACCTGGCGCGCTCCCTGCGGCAGCCCGCCTCGACCGTCCATCGCTTGCTTGGTGTGCTGAAGCGCCGCGGATATGTTCGGCAGGATGATGAGACCCAGCGCTACGGCTTGACGCTGAAGATGCTCGACCTGAGCTTCCGGTCGCTCGGACAGTCCGAGCTACGACTCCACGCCTATCCCATCATGCGGGAATACGTGCTGCGGACCCCGTATCGCGGCTTCATCGCCATCCCGGCCAGTGGGGAAGTCACCTACGTCTGGAGCACCGGGCCCGACGAAGTGGCCATGCGGACGGTCTACGGCAAAGAGATGCCCGGCCACTGTGCGATCTATTTTTCGCCGCGACAGGCGACGCGCCGCCTCAGTTGCCTGCGGCTGGCCACGGCCGGCGAACTGGCGAAGCCCGATGCCACCATCATCCGCATGGGCCCGCCGCCCATGGAGCCCGACGCGTTACAGCGTCTGTTCTGCACCTGCGCGCCGGTTCGCGACTACACGGGGCAGGAAGTGGCGCGGGTCGGGGTGTTCGGCCATGGCGCCGACGACCGGCCCATTCTGACGGAGCATCACCGCGGCGCCTGGGACCTGGCCCGCCGGATCTCGATGCGGCTCGGCCACGTGCCGGTCAGTTCGCTCGAAAGCACCGCATAACTGATGCTGAAACTGCACCTGATAACTGAAACTTCCATCTTTCATTTCTTGAACTTTCAACTGACAAGGATCGCGTAAATGGCCTACATCATCACGGAACCCTGCATCGGCACCAAGGACTCGGCCTGCGTGGACGTCTGTCCGGTCGACTGCATCCACCCGCGCAAGGACGAAGGCGACTTCGAGGCGACCACCCAGCTCTACATTCATCCCGACGAATGCATCGATTGCGGCGCCTGCGTGCCCGCCTGCCCGGTCGAGGCGATCTTCGCGCTGGATGAGGTGCCGGAGAAGTGGGCAAGCTATATCGACATCAACGCCAGGCACTTCCAGAAATAAAACCGGTGGTCCGGCGGGGCTTTCCATCTAAAATCGGCCATTGACTCCCGGGACTGCGCCCCCTGGGTTAGGTTCTATTTGGACTTGGTGAGAGGGTCTATGTCGATTCGTCCTCGCAAGGCGTTGGTGGCTGCGGCGGTGCTTGCCGCCCTGGTGTCGGGAGTTCAAGGGCGCGCGCCCGGCGACGATGCGGCGCTCCAGTTTCAGCTGGGGACCCTGCTGTTCGAGGAGACCCGCTACCGCGAGGCGCTCGACGCGTTCCGCAAGGCGGTGACCGTCGACAGCAAGTCGATGGCCGTCCAGGCCCGCATGGGCATCGTCAAGTCGGCGCTGCGCCTGGGCGAGTTCATCGAGGCGCAGAAAGAAGCGCAAACTCTCAAGCTGCAGGACCCACGAAGCGCCGAAGTGCTGACCGTGCACGCCGACGCGTTGTGGTCGGCCGGCTTGTTCGACGAAGCTCACGCCGAATTCCAGGACGCGCTCGCGCTTGAGCCCGACCTGTCGCGCGGCCATCATGGCCTGGCCCGCGCCCTCGCCTCACAGAACAAGCTGGAAGAGGCGATGAACGAAGCCCAGGTCGCGCTCAAGCTGTCGCCGCGTGACGAGGAAGTGCACCACACCGTCGGCTCGATCTTCGAGCGCATGCGGCGCTACGAGCAGGCGGCCGCCGCCTATGGCAACTACGTCAACCTGCTCCCCAACAAGGACCGCAGCGAGAAGGCGTCGTGGTCGCGATCGCAGATCCGTTTCTTGCGCTCGTTCGGCGAGCGCGAGCCGATTGCCATGGAAGAAGAGGCCGCCGTCGGACTCCACACCGTCGACTTCCGCGTCGTCGACGACAAGGTGATCGTCAAGGCCAAGGTGAACGGCGGGCGACTCCAGGACTTCGTGCTCGACACGGGATCCGAGTTGACCACCATCTCGCGGCAGACGGCGTCGAGCGGCGCCGTGCGTCCCATCACCTACACGCTGAGCGCCGGTGTCGGCGAAGTGGGCCTGCGCGGCCTGCAGTTGGGCCGGCTCGACACGCTGGAAATCGGCACCATGAAGCTGAGTAACGTGCCGGCCTTGATCAAGGCCCCGGCGCTGCGCGGTATTCCCAAGCGCGAAACCGAGAGCTTCTCGCCCCTGGGCCTGGGCCTGTCGATGACCATCGACTACGCGACCCTGAAGCTGACGTTGGGGCGGCACCTGCCGGCCGAGAAGGCCCAGTACACGTTGCCGATGCGGCACCATCGCCTGACGATGGTGCGTGGCATGATCAACCAGACGCGGCCGACGTATTTCGTGGTGGATACCGGCGGCGAAGTGATTTCGATCAGCACAGCCACGGCCAATGAGCTGAACCACGACATGCCGCGCAAGATTGCGCTGCGCGTCTATGGCACCTCGGGGTGGGACCGCGACGCGTTCCTGATGCCGGGATTGAACCTCAACTTCCAGAACATCGCCTTCAACAATTTTGCCGTGGTGGTGTTGAACCTGCAGGCGCCCAGTGTGCTCCTGGGCTTCCAGGTGGGCGGCATTGTCGGCCACCGATTCCTCAGTCCCTACCGCGTGTCGCTCGATCTCGATCGCAGCGAATTGCGGATGACGAAATCCGGGAACTAGGCGGCCCCGAAGGGCCGCCTCTCTCGCCCGGCCTGGCAGCGCTGAGACGCCGCCCTTCTGTCGCTACTTGTCGGAACTGCGCTCGGCCTTGCGGCGCAGCCGGTCGGCGCGCCGCTCGTGCGCCTGCCGCACCCGCTCGCGATCGTCAGCGGTCTCGGCCAGCAGCGGCGGCACTTTCTGCGGGTTACCGTTCCGGTCGATTGAGACAAACGTGAGGAAGGCGCGGCTGGTCAGCTTGCGCAGGCCGGTCTCGATCTCCTCTGAGAACACTTCGACCTCGACCTCGAGCGACGTGCTGAAGGCGCACGTGACGCGCGACTTGAGAATGATCAGGTCGCCCACCTTGATCGGGTGGATGAACTCGAGCCCGTCCACGCCCGCCGTCAAGGCCAGCGTGTTGGTGTGCCGGTGACAGGCGATCGCCCCGGTGATGTCGATCAGGTGCATCACGGTTCCGCCCAGGATGAACCCGAGCGGGTTGGAGTCGTTGGGCAGGACGACCTGAACGGTCTCAGCGGTCGAGTCCTGCCAGCGTTTAGGGTGGAGTTGGGGCAGCGTCATACGATCATTCTCAATCTCAAAGGCTACCGCAAGGGTGGCGCTCAAGTCACTCTCTGCGGCTCATCGGACCGCAAGGCGCCGGCTGTTGAAAGTCTGGCCGGCCATGTTGATGACGACACCGTCTTCGAGCTGCAAGCGCCCGTCCGGAGCGATCATGGTCGTCCTTCGGTGCACTCAGCAGCTGCTCGTGCCCGCGAAGTAGCGGAAGCAGCATCACGTTGGCCTCGGCCACATTGATGGTGACGTCATCGACGGACACAGCGCGCCAATCCTTGCGACTCATGCCTCCGTAGACGACGAAGGCCATCGGTCCTTCAGGAAGGGATGACTGCGAATCGCCTCGAGCAGTTCAAGCAGGAGGATCACCTTCTCGAGCGGTTCGGTCTGGAAGCCGGTGGCGGCCGCCTCGCGGGCGAGCTCGTTCGCGGTGAGCCTCATGCCACCTCCGCCCAGGTGCGATCGAGGACTTCGCCCGGAACGATGAGATTCCAGGACGTCACGAGTTTCCCGGGCTTACGCCGAGCGTCCAGATACCGAGGCTGCCGGGGCCGGAGCTTGCGCAGCCGCTCCAAGTGACTCTCCTCGACCATCAACGTCTCGCGATGCTGATCCAGAAAGAACCCGACGCGGGCGGCCGTGAGTGCCGACCCACGCTTCGAGGTGTACGAGATGACCGCATCGAGATCGAAAAACTCAATCATCTCGAGGGAACGCCAGATCTCCTCCCACCCCCCGGCGTTCGCAGGCGTATCGAGCACGTCGACCATCGTGCGCTCCAGCGTCGTGACGCGCACGGTCCCGCCGCCATGGCGCTGCTCCGTGATCTGGAGATCGGCAGGGGGAAGGCCTCGCAGCGAGATTGGCACTTTGACGGGCACGAACTCAAGTCCTCTGAATTCAAAGGCTCGGGTGCTCGATTCAGTCAGGAAGTGGAAGCGCTGCCATACCGAATACGCCTTGCCCCAGAACTGCAAAGCGGCGTGGTAGGCGAGGGTGGCATCTGGCGACAGCTTCGTGGCCACGAGGTAGGGATCGACTGGCGTCGTAACGGCGTCCGCGCCGCGTGGCACGACCGCGTACACGCCGCCCCGAACCCGCACCAGGCGTCCGTCAGCGACGTACCGGCGCAGAAGACTATCGGTTGTCCGGGGGCTCCGCTTGGCGGTCGCAGCACGAGCGGCTTCGAACTCGGCCCGGGTAAACACAGGCGTGGAGTCGAAGAACTCGGCAGACGACCCGGACTGTCTGTATGTTGCTGAGATACGCATTAAATATGCGTATTATGACATATGCTGGTATAATAAATGATCTAAAAATACGTAAAGACGCACTTTATAAGGGTATTTTAGCACTATTTAGTGAGTGCCTTCGCCTGAATAAGCGCGAAGGGTTGGACGTGTTTTGGAGGCGGCGGGAGTTGAAATTGAAATCGGCAGTTTTCGTAACTTGCTGATGGCGCGCGACTTCTGATGCTAACGCGTTGATACGGCGGTGTTTGCCGCTGCTCGTCGGCTCCACTTGCCTCCTCGCCATTCCTCAACAATCGACCCATTTCTTGGAGGCATCTTGGAGGCGGCGGGACACTGTGCCCGCCGCCTTGTTCGCGGGAAGGTTCCCGCGGCCTCCAAAGTGGAGAAATGGTGGAGGCGGCAGGTCAGGTTTCCAGCATCCAGCACGTGTTGCGACGTGGCGGCGAATTGCTTCAAGCAGGCAGCTCCAAGCGGTCCAATATAACCCTCGACGAATTATTCCCTGCATGGCATACTCAACTCGTGGCGTGGGACGTTGAGGGCACCGACGAGTTCGCCGCATGGTTCGGCGACCTCAAAGACGGAGAGCAGGTCAGCGTCGGTCGGCTCGTAGAGTTGCTGGTCGAACACGGGCCATCGTTGCCGTTCCCCTATTCATCGGGCATAGCGACGTCTCGCCACCGGCACATGCGTGAACTGCGAATTCAGCATGAGGGACGGCCGTATCGCGTCCTGTATGCCTTCGACCCGCGGCGAGCCGCAATCCTCCTCTTGGGCGGCGACAAGACCGGCAACGATCGCTGGTATGACGAACAAGTCCCGATTGCTGACACGCTCTACGACGACCACATCCGGGAACTGAAACGGGAAGGACTGATATGACGCGGCACAAGTGGTCCGACATCAAGGCTCGCACGAAGCCAGAGACTCGCGCTCAGATTGAGGCGGAGGCGAAACGCTTGTCCGACGATCTGCACCTCTCGCAGCTTCGGAAGGCACGAGGTCTGACGCAGGAAACCATGGCCCAACTGCTCGGAGTGAGCCAGGCTGAGGTGTCCAAGATGGAACGCCGAACGGAACTCTACGTCGGCACGCTGCGCAAGTTCATCGAAGCCATGAACGGTGAGCTGGTGATCGCGGCGCGTTTCGCCGACGGAGTCGAGGTTCCGATTCGTTTGGCCGAGGAAGAGGACGCAGCCTGAAACCCTCAGCGACGTAACTAGCTTGTCTACCGCAGTGGATCAACCGCATTTCCCCAAGATCCGCTACTACTTCTTCTCCTAGCACGGCAGCCAACCCCTTTCATTTTTGGTGCCGCTACGGCTGAATCATCGAGCGCCCCCTCGTGCCCACGTGGATGTGCGCGTCGACGCCGACAAGTCGGTAGGCGTGAGATATACCGAACTCGCTCTGACGACTCGGTATCTGCTCGACGTGGATCAACAGGTGCGACACCAAAAAGCTGATCGCGTGTTTGATCCGCACGCGTGCGATGCCGGTGTATTCCTCGATTCTGTCGTAGCTGATGTTCGCCAGATTGGTGCCCTGGTCCCGCCTCTGCGCGAACAGCAGAAACAGCTTCAAGGCATCCAGTTCGATGAGCTTGCGAAGCTTGAAGTCATCGAACGCGCGAATCCGTCCCTGTTCATACATTCCCCGGAATGGCAGCTTTGCCCACGGCACCTCATCGTAGTTCGCCAGCCCGACGACGCTGCGACCACCATCTGCTGGCCGTGTGATCAGCTGCCGGTCCTGCAGGACGTTGAGCGCCCGCGAGACCTTTAGGCGGCTCAGGCACGCCCGCTTCGTGAGGTCGTCATAGGTGACCCGGGCGATGCCGGTCTTTGGATCAACGCTGTGTGCGATGACGATCAAAGTCATCAAGGCGGCCAGATGATCCGCACCTGGCCCGCCGTGTGCCCACTTGAACTCCTTCAGGCCGTGCTCCCCGATCCACCCGGATGGGAAGCGAACCCACTCGGAAG
>ENA-ORBV01008734-ORBV01008734.1-microbial-mat-metagenome-genome-assembly--contig:-NODE-8734-length-16907-cov-4.215033_pt1 | contig 16907 bp, 17 predicted proteins | sample MGYA00237777_ERZ505514 | MGnify/ENA primary metagenome ERZ505514 (study PRJEB26160, sample SAMN06269048) | microbial mat metagenome | isolation source: Oligotrophic lake microbial mat | place... | reverse complement strand
GTCGCGCGCAGTACGTTGTAGCCCTTGCCGGTCAGCAATGCGCTGAGATACTCGAGGTCGGTGGGTGAATCGTCCACCACGAGCACTTTGCGGATCGTCATCATCGTTCTCCTTGCAGTGTGTCGACGGCCTCGCCGCGGCGCACATGATTTGCCACGGCAGTGAGCAGGCTCTCCCGCGTGAACGGCTTGGTGAGATAGTCGTCGCAACCGGCCAATCGGCCGCGGGCGCGGTCGAACACCCCGTCCTTGCTGGTCAGCATGATCACGGGTATCGACCGGAACGCCGGATTGCGCTTGATCAGCGCGCACGCCTGGTAGCCGTCGAGGCGCGGCATCATCACGTCGACGAACACGATGTCGGGCCGTTGTTCGACAATGACCGCCATCGCGGCGAAGCCGTCGTCCGCCAGCGCGACCACGCAGCCGGCCTGCTTGAGGAACACCTCGGCGCTGCGGCGTATCGTGTTGCTGTCATCGACGATCACGACTTTGATGCCTGCCAGGCTCGCTGCGGTCATGAGCGCGTTCCCCCGCGGGCTGCCGGGATCATCGCGAGACGCAGATCGGAGAGTTCGTCGGGATTCATCGTCGTCCGTGGTTTGCCGCGCGATCCGGGTCGGATGGGTCCCACCAGATGTTGCCTTTGTTGTCCGCACCGCGTCCGTTTTTGATATAGGCTTCGATGGCGGCTTGGTAGTTATGAATCGCCCACCAACTGACGGTAAGCGGGAATCCGGTGGATTCCGTCTCCATCGTGCGCGGGAAATACTCGTCGTAGTCTTGGGCATACATGAGAACTGCCGTGATGATCTGCTTCTGGTTGGAGAGGCAGACGGCTTTGCGGGCTTGAGCGCGTGCCTGTGCAAAGACAGGGAACAGGATCGCCGCGAGAATGGCGATGATCGCGATGACAACGAGCAGCTCGATGAGCGTAAAGGCACGTCGGTTTGATTGGAACATAAGTTTCTCCTTGCTTGAGACATTGTGTCTCGAATAGTTGCGTGGAGGAACTGGGTTGAGGTAGAATACGATGATGTAAGGGGCATTCTACTGCGCCCGGTTCCACAGGCTCCTCGTGTTGCTGCACGGGGAGCCTGTGTTTATTGTACCCTCGAATTTTTCATTGTTGAACAAAAAAATTCAACTCTGGTTAAAAATTTTTTTGCGCGGGAAATATAAGGGTTGTTGTCGCGTCCTCAAGATGTCTGTTGTTCTGTCGGAGGCTGTTTGGGTACTGAACCGCTCTGAATTTGCTTCGTACCCTGTTCTTGTCATCGGGCGGCGACGGTGTGAGCCAGCAGACGCCCCTGCTCAGTCAATTCGAGATGATCCTGAGTTTGGCGAATCAGTCCCGACTCGTTTGCGCCCGCAACTGTCCGGCTCACAGTCTCCGTAGACCAGTGTAAATCGGTTTCCAGATGGCTCAGGCGGCTTTCTACTTCCTCAGAGTTTGTCCCTTCATGCGTGGCAAGATGAACAACCAAAACTTCCATCGCGAAACGGCGTTTCTGACGGCGGCGGCGAACTGTCTGCGCGACCAAACCCTGCTGCGGCGCGGCAAGCAACTGGTGGATGCCCGCAACTACGTTGAAGCGGTGAGTGTGTATCAGCAGGCCGCTGGTTTAGAACCCGATAATGCTCGCATTTTTTCGGCCATTGGGTTTGTGCAGGCGCAGCAGGAAAACTTTCCGGCAGCCGTTGCGGCCTATCGGCAGGCGATCGCCCTAGACAACGATAATGCGCCGTTTTACTACGCACTGGGCTTCTGTTTGGCCAACCTTGGAGACAACTCAGCCGCCGCAGACTCCTATCGACAGGCCACCAGGTTAGATCCTAACAACATTGATGCCCAAGTGGGATTAGGCGTTGTTCTATCGCGCTTAGAAGACTATGAAGGGGCGATCGCGGCCTATCGCCGAGCCATTGTACTGCGCCCCACTGGCAACGGACGCATCCTAGAAGCGCTAGGCACTGTGTTGATGCAGACAGAACGGTACGACGAAGCCGCTCAAATCCTGCGCCGAGCCGCCGACATTTCGCCACGTCGGGCGTTGGTGCAGGTAAATCTAGGAGTAGCCTTGATCAATCTAGGCCAAACTCAAGCAGGGCTAGTGGCCCTCAGGCGAGCTTCGTCACTAGAGCCACGCAATGCCCAAATTTATCTCCAAATCGGCGATGTCTACCGCGCCCAGGGCGATTTGCCGCAAGCAACGTCGTTCTATCAGCGTGCGGCTTACACTCAGCCCGATTTAGTTGAGGCGCAAACCCTGCTAGGTCAACTGCTGATGCAGCAAGAAGACTACCTCCAGGCTGTCATCGTCTATCGTCAGCTGGTGCAGTTGACGCCCACCAATGCAGACGCTCATTACAACCTAGGCGTGGCGCTCAAGCAACGTCGCAGCGACACAGAGGCGATCGCATCCTTGGAGAGCGCGCTGCAACTCTATCAACAGCAGGGCAATACCGAGGGTGCCAAAAAAGCTGAAGACCTCCTTGACGATTTAGGCTAACTTGGGCGGCATTTCTAGACCAATCTTGAATCTGAGGGTTGCAGCAGGCGACATCCGTAGTAGTATATTTGTACTATATGGAGTAGCCACTATGAGCCAACAAACCCTCGAACCCATCACCCTCAGCCAGCTCAGTCTCTTGCCCGACAGCCTCACTTCACACCTACTCGATCTAGACGATGCCGTTGAGCAAACTCGTCAGCTGTTCAACCACACCGGATCTGATGCAGAGCTATTACTGAAAGTGCAAGCCATGACTGCTGCCCTGCAGGGACTCTGCCCAGATATTGTCGCCCCCCACAATCGGTAGTTTGTGAGTCAATCTCGATCGGCCAATCCCTGTTAGCCAATCACTCAAATCGATACCACGGACTTTCATCTGCAAATTACCAGGATGAGAGTGCGTGGTCTTTGCGCTGCAATCCATAGCGGCGGCATGCGGCATACACAGTGTTTACATAAAAATACGTTAGACTTTTTATTTCGTTCAACCAATCATTGAGGCTACTCAGAATGACAGAAATGGTGTCTGTAGATGAGGACAAACCTGGCGGTAGGGAACAACCATCCCTAGTTTTGGAGACGCTACCCGCTGCATCTCCCTACCCGGCAGCACACCAGACCCCGTCGGTAGATCCGACCCAAGAGGTATTTCAGAAACGTGTCATGGTACAAACGCCGACAAACGCAGCGCTGACCAAGCGCTGGAGAATCGAAGACAGCGAAGAGCTATACCGAATTGGGGGCTGGGGCGATCCGTATTTTTCGATCAATGCGGTGGGGCATGTTACGGTTTCCCCGCAGGGCGATCGCGGCGGTTCGCTAGATCTGTACGATTTGGTGAATGCGCTGAAGCAGCGGAATTTGGGGCTACCGTTACTGATCCGCTTTTCCGATATTTTAGAAGACCGGATTGGCCGGCTGAATGCCGCCTTTGCCAAGTCGATCGCTCGCTACAATTACCCTGGCGTTTACCGAGGCGTGTTTCCGGTTAAGTGCAACCAGCAGCGACATTTATTAGAAGACTTGGTGCGCTTTGGCAAACCCCATCAGTTTGGCCTAGAGGCTGGGTCTAAACCAGAGTTAATGATTGCGCTGGCGCTGCTCAATACACCGGGCGCGCTGCTGATCTGCAATGGCTACAAAGATCGCGAATACATTGAAACCGCAATCTTGGCGAAGCAGTTGGGCAAGACGGTAATCATTGTGCTGGAACAGGTCGAAGAAGTCGATCTGGTGATTGCAGCTAGCCACAAACTGGGGATTGAGCCAATTTTGGGCGTGCGCGCCAAGCTAAGCGCCAAGGGGATTGGCCGCTGGGGCACATCGGCAGGCGATCGCGCCAAATTTGGGTTAACCGTTCCCGAAATTATTCAGGCGGTCGAAAAGCTGCGCAGCGCCAATATGCTGGGTTGTCTGCAACTGCTGCACTATCACATCGGCTCTCAGATTTCGTCGATTAGCGTGATCAAAGACGCCATTCGAGAAGCCAGCCAAATTTATGTGGAGCTGGCGCGGCTAGGGGCGGCCATGAATTATTTAGACGTGGGCGGCGGACTTGGGGTCGATTATGACGGCTCCAAAACCAACTTCTACGCGTCTAAAAACTACAACATGCAGAACTACGCCAGCGATGTGGTAGCCGAAATCAAAGAAGCCTGCGAAGAACGGAGCTTGCCCGTGCCCACACTAGTCAGCGAAAGTGGACGGGCGATCGCCTCCCACCAATCGGTCTTAGTGTTTGACGTATTGGGTACCAGCGAAGTAATTGCCGAAGAACCCGAACCCGCCAGCGACAGTGAACATCTGATCATCCGCAACCTCTACGAAACCTACCGCGCCATCACGGTTGAAACCTACCAGGAGGCATACCACGACGCCACCCAGTTCAAAGAAGAAGCGGTGAGCCTGTTTGGCTTTGGCTACGTCAGCCTGACCGAACGGGCGCGGGCAGAACGCCTGTATTGGGCCTGCTGCGCCAAAATTCTCAGCATCGTGCGCCAGCAAGAATACGTGCCCGATGATTTGGAAGACCTGGAAAAAATTATGGCGTCGATTTACTACATCAATCTTTCTGTCTTTCAATCGGCACCCGATAGCTGGGCGATCGACCAGCTGTTCCCAATTTTGCCGATTCATCGGCTAGACGAGGAACCTACCTGCCGGGCAACTTTGGCAGACCTCACCTGCGACAGCGACGGCAAGATTGATCAGTTCATCGACTTGCGAGATGTCAAATCAGTGCTGGAGCTACATGCTCTCAAGCGCAACGAGCTGCCTAGCTCCGGGCATGGCGTGGCCCCACTGCCAACTCTAGCTTCTAGCCCGCAGCCATCCTACCAGCCCTATTATCTAGCCATGTTTCTCGGCGGTGCCTACCAAGAAATTATGGGCAACCTGCACAACCTGTTTGGCGACACCAATGCAGTTCACATTACCCTTACCCCCAAGGGCTACCAGATTGAGCATGTAGTCAAAGGGGACACAATGAAGGAAGTGCTGGGCTATGTGCAATATGACCCAGAAGACTTGATGGAAAACATGCGCCGTCAAAGCGAACAGGCGTTGCAAGAAAAGCGGATTACGCTCCAGGAAGCGCAGCTGCTATTGCAAAACTACGAGCGATCGCTGAGTCGCTATACGTATCTATCGCCTTAATTGAACCGCTTAATATGGGCAAGGCATTGCCTTGCCCCTACCAATCAATTGCCCCTATGGCACATCCCGTAGGGGCAAGGTACTGCATTACCCAGATCACGCGATCGAATCGATATCAAATCGATTAGGTAAAGTCGGCACTGGTGAGCGTATCTTTCTGCTGCCGTTCTGTCCCAGAATCGCGTCGCCGCCGTTACCGCCTCGCAGCTCATCATCCCCGTTCAACCCTGCGATCGCGTCATCGCCACCTTTCCCATCAATCCGATCGTTCTTGTTAGAGCCAATCAGTCTATTATCACCATTAGTGGCCTTATTATCATCATCATCGTCGTTGTCATCGTCAAACAGATCGCCTAGACCATCAGTGACATCACTAAATGTGTCGTCGATATCATCCAAGAAGCCATCTACGTCATCCAAATTATCGAGATCGAAGTCCAACGCATCATCCAGGATATTGTCTAAAAAATCTCCCACATCATCGATAATCCCAGATATTAACCCGCGTGACGCACTGTTGGTATCAATTGCCATCAGTATAAAACTCCTGATTTTCATCTCATGCGGATCTGTATTGCAGGTACCGCTGGATCATTCTCAAGCCCAATTTTTATCTGTAACAGGGCTTACGCGTCAGGTGTTTAGATCCCCGACTTCTGACTAAAACTCAGCTATAACGCCTGATCTCGTCGTAGAAGTCGGGGATCTTCGCGTAAGTCCGATGTAATTGAGCCTTCAGGTTTTAGTTATAGCGCCTTCAGTGGCAAACCATCACAGTTGTTTTAGAAAACTGAGCGAGATCTCGCGAGATATTAGCTGCAACTTAGCCCGCTTAGTTTTTATCACTGCTTTAAGAAAAAACCGAGCTTCTTCATCGAGGCTTTACAAAAACCTCTGTGTTTATCCAGAGATGTCTAGTACTGTACAGAACACAAAGGCTAATCGATGTGTCAGTGAGGCATCGTGAGACATCGTGAGACATCAAGCACTCTTCTCGTAGAAAATGGCGAATTTTGATGCTGTGTAGGGGGTGTGATAGACCTCATCGCAGTCCTAATTAGCCTAGTTAAACCGCAGCCAACTGGGCTGGAGAGATGCGATCGCGTTATCCGAGTTTTTGCTTTATGTCCTGTTTTTTTATGTCCTATTGCATCTAACCCAGCACTGCTGGCCAATATACCGATGACTCAAGAAATTATCAAAAACTCTTGGTATCCCACGGGAAACGCTATTTCAAGTTCAGAGTTTAGCAAGTCAACAGGATCGCCGCCAACGCCTTTGATTCGTTTCCTCCGCCAAGGTGGGCATACGCCGTCGGCCAGCATAGAACCCAAACAGAGTCGCGTTCTTGCATCTCTTAAAGCGAGAAAATCGATAGGCCCTACCGCTATTTTTCAAGCCCCCACCCAAGTCACCCAAGTTCCTAATTCCTTCCAATTCAGCGTCGTATTTAAAGGTACATCAAAGCTAAAAAAGGCTAGCTTCAATGATCAAGATATTCTAGTCAACAGGCCAGATTCATTTTCACAATTAGCTCAGTTTGTAAGCATAAAATTGCAAAAACGTGGCACTCGGGCGATCGCCACCTATCAACTAAACCCTCCAGGCGGTGGCTGGGATAGCACTGATAATGGCACCTTTAATTTTGTGCTGCGTAGCCGCCAGGTTAGAGATACCCATGGCAATTTTGCCCGTAAAACCAACCTCGGCCAAGTTCAGTTCGATCTGCCTACGGGTACGGGTTCCGGCAATCCTAATCCAGAACCGCCACTGCCAGATCCTGGGCCCAATCAGCTTCCGACTGCCAGCGCCACTGCTCCTAGCGTTGTTGCCGGGAGTAGTAGCTACATGTTCACGGTCAACTACACAGACGATCGAGGGATTAACGTTTCTTCCCTAGGCTCTAACGATATCCGAGTAACGGGTCCGAATAGTTTTAGCCCACTGGCCACACTGATTAATATAAGTGCCAGTACCAACGGCACACCGCGTCAGGCCACCTATCAAATTGATGCGCCAGGGGGCACCTGGAACGCCGCCGATAATGGCACCTACTCAATTATCATGCGTACCGACCAGGTTAGTGATACCAACGGTAGCTTTGTACAATCTGGCTTGCTGCAATCTTTTACAGTAGAACTAAACTTCTCAGGGGTAGGCGGTCGCTCTAATTTATTGATAGAATCAACATTCGACGATGGCAGTTTAGGCACCTGGAAGCAGGAGACGAGCGCGCCCCACTCCCTGCAACTGGTCAGTTCCTTAACAGATCCAACCAACCAAGTTGCCAAGTTTGAATTGAGGAAAGACGATCCTGAAGTCGGACTGGGCAGACGGTCAGAGGTGCGAGCCAGTTCTGACCCAATTGGCTCAGAGCGCTGGTATGCCTTTCGGGTCATGCTAGAACCGGGCTATCAAAATGACCCTACCTCTTCTGAGATCGTAGCGCAGTGGCATGATGTTCCAGATCGGAACTTGGGAGAAAACTATCGCAACCCACCTCTATCATTAGTTGTTAGAAATGGAAATTGGCGAGTTCGGAGCCGCTGGGATAGTAAACCGTTAACCGTCGACAACACCCCCGAAGGCAGCGCCATTGTGTGGGAAGGAGCCTACCAGTCCGGAGTTTGGACGGACTGGGTGTTTCATGTCAAATGGTCATCCGGAACCGATGGGCTAGTCGAAGTCTGGAAAGACGGCGCCAAGGTAGGCACCCAGCAAGGCCCTTCGACCTACAACGATCAGACAGGACCTTACTTCAAGTACGGCATGTATAAGTCAGACTGGAATAGTAGCGTAAATCCCACCCCGTCCATTATTACGACGCCCCGCATTTCTTACTTTGATGAGGTGCGCGTGGGAGATGCAGGTGCCACCTACGAAGATGTTGCTCCAATTGGCGAGTAGCGCTTAATCTAATCCAGCTTGCTTCAAAGCCAGTGGGGTGCGCGACGCGTGCCCCATTGGCTGTTAGACGGCATTTGAACCTGTTAGACGGCATTTGAACCGCAAGCTAACCCGATCCGGATTGCACCGACCTGCCGCATTCCGGATCACAACACTTTACAATTGGCATCGTTACAGTGAGCATAGAAAAGGATTCCTTGATCGGTCGTGTGATTGAACTAGCCCCTATGGACTATCAGAGCAACACCGAATCCCCGCGAGGGTTGTTTTACCATTAACGTTTGATATTTTTTCTGGACAGGTGATTTAGCCATTTCCTCTGAAAAAATATTTGAGTTTCATTGAATCCCCGATCCTGAGGAACGCTTGCAGGTGGTCACCCCAGTTTGTCGCATTTAATTTAGAGAGCACGTATGAAAGACCTCACTCGATATCGCAACATCGGCATCTTCGCTCACGTCGATGCTGGTAAAACGACCACAACTGAAAGAATCCTGAAACTTACTGGTAAAATCCACAAAATCGGTGAGGTGCATGAAGGTGCGGCGACGACAGACTTCATGGAGCAGGAACAGGAACGTGGTATTACCATTCAGTCTGCCGCGACCAGTTGCTTCTGGGACGGCCACCAGCTGAACATTATCGACACTCCTGGACACGTTGACTTTACGATTGAAGTCTATCGTTCGCTCAAGGTGCTTGATGGTGGCATTGGCGTTTTCTGCGGTTCCGGCGGCGTTGAACCTCAGTCTGAAACCAACTGGCGCTACGCCAACGACTCCAAGGTCGCGCGAATTATCTACGTCAACAAGCTCGATCGTACCGGTGCAGATTTCTTCCGAGTTGTGAAGCAAGTCGATCAGATTTTGGCCGCTAAGCCCCTGGTGATGGTGCTGCCCATTGGGGTTGAAGAACAGTTTTCGGGCGTCGTCGATTTACTTACCCGCAAAGCGTGGGTTTGGGATGATTCGGGCGACCCAATGAACTACCAGATCAAAGATGTGCCTGCCGACATGGTCGATTTGGTTGAAAACTATCGGGAACAGCTGGTCGAAACCGCGCTTGAGCAAGACGACGAGCTGATGGAAAAATATCTAGAAGGTGAAGAGCCAGATATGGATGGCCTGAAGCGCTGTATTCGCAAAGGCACCCGCGATCTAGTCTTCTTCCCGACCTACTGCGGTTCGTCCTTCAAAAACAAGGGCGTACAGCTAGTGCTAAACGCTGTGGTGGATTATCTACCCAACCCCATGGAAGTGCATCCGCAGCCAGAAGTTGACCTAGAAGGCAACGAAACAGGCGAATTTGCCATTGTGGATCCCGGCAAGCCCCTGCGGGCGCTCGCCTTTAAGATCATGGACGATCGCTTTGGGGCACTGACCTTCACGCGGATTTATTCCGGTACCTTGGCCAAGGGCGATACCATCCTCAACACTTACACGGGCAAGACAGAGCGGGTCAGCCGCTTAGTCGAAATGCACGCCAATTCTCGCGAAGAGATTGATTCGGCGCAGGCGGGCGACATTGTAGCAATCGTCGGCATGAAGAACGTGCGAACTGGTCATACACTCTGCGATCCCAAGCATCCGGCAACGCTAGAACCGATGGTATTCCCAGAACCCGTGATTTCGATCTCGGTGAAACCAAAGGTGAAAGGCGGGGAAGAGAAAATGGGCGCGGCGCTGACCAAAATGGTACAGGAAGACCCCTCGTTCCACATGGTGACCGATGAGGAAAGCGGCGAAACCATCCTCAAGGGCATGGGTGAGCTGCACTTAGACATCAAGGTAGACATTCTCAAGCGCACCCACGGCGTAGAAGTAGAAGTTGGCGAACCCCAAGTGGCCTACCGCGAGTCGATTACCAAGCGGCTCGAAGACGGCTACGTCCACAAGAAACAGTCGGGTGGTTCGGGGCAATATGCCAAGATTGGCTATGTGCTAGAACCCGGTGAACCGGGCACTGGCTTTGTGTTTGAGTCGAAGGTAACGGGTGGCAGCGTGCCGCGCGAGTATTGGCCGGCAGTAGAAAAAGGCTTTGAAAGCTGCATTGATAAAGGTGTGTTGGCAGGATTCCCCTGCTTAGACCTCAAGTTTACGCTGCTAGAAGGCGGCTTCCACCCGGTTGACTCGTCAGCGATGGCGTTTGAAATTGCTGCCAAGGCCGCCTATCGACAGAGCATTCCCAAAGCTGGCCCACAGCTACTGGAGCCAATTATGATGGTGGATGTGTTCACCCCCGATAGCTATATGGGAGATGTGATCGGCGACCTTAACCGTCGCCGGGGCATGATGAAATCTCAAGAAACAGGCCCGACCGGGGCGCGGATCAAGGCAGATGTGCCGTTGAGTGAAATGTTTGGCTACATTGGCGACCTGCGCACCATGACCTCTGGTCGGGGCCAGTTCTCTATGTCGTTTTCCCATTATTCACCTTGCCCTAGCAACATTGCTGAAGAGGTGATTAAGGAGGCCAAAGAGCGTCAGGCGGCTTCATAGCGCGGCTTCATAGCGCTCGGTCTCCAAATTAGCTAGCTGACTAGATGATGGCTGGGGTATTTTATATCCTAGCCATCATCAGCCATGTCCCTCCTGGCGGTATGCTTTGGCTGTCTCTATCCGTTTGCTATGAAGTTGTCCCTCCCCACAGAAGTGATTTCGAGCCATTCGGACTCTACGCTGGGTCATCTGCACCTAGAGTGGAGTCCTCAGCCCGGTGCATACATAGAATGTGAGGGGCAGACTTATTTGGTGCTAGAGCGTAAGCATTGCTATTCTCTGCGCTCAGGCCGCTATCAGTTACACAAAATTGCGCTCTATGTCCAAGCGTTTGATGCTCCGACAGAGGGTAGTTTAGTAGGCGATCGCTGGATGATTGGAGACACGACCTGTCTATACAACGCTCGTTCTGAATTGTTACGTTGTGCGATTAACCCCAATGGCCCTTGCGATCGCTGCACGCATTACCAAGCCATTAGATCACAGACTAATTGACTCGTTCAAAGCGCGTTTAAGCTATCAGCAAATCAGCGATCCCCGTTGCAGGATGGTTCATTTGTTGTTATTGTCTTTGTTTGGCTCAGGAGGAATGTTAATTTTTCCTTAAGAGTTTGCAACGCTTCTACGTTTAACGGGTCATGAGACAACGTATTCCCAAACGCTACACAATTCTAATCGCCTGCACGGGCAGAGCACCGATCACACTCACGGTTCAGCCGCTGTTAGTGTTGGCTTTAGCCGCGATCGCCGCCTCAGTTCCCATTACCTGGGTCGGTAAAGTTGTTTACTCCTATGCCCACAAAAACAGCGTACTCACTGAAACTAACGATGAGCTGACCGAACAAGCTCAAGATATTTTGCAGCAGGTTGAAGTTTTAGAGACCAAAATTGACGATCTGCAAGAGCGTGCCGGAATTTCTGGCCAATCATCTAATCAGTCAACCCGTCCATCGTCTGACCAATCGTCCACGAAGATGCAGCCTATAGCGCGTTCCCAAGGTGGGATTGGCACGCCCGCTGATGCAGAAACTCTTTTAACCGCTGCAAAATCTCAGCTCCCCAGCTTGTTTCAAGACTTGCAGCTAGACGTGCAGCCCGCTCTGGAAAAAACGTTAGACCGAGAACAGGCACGCCCCCAGGGAATTCCAGTTAAGGTGCGAGGCACCGAAATCTCGTCTGAGTTTGGACTGCGCCCTAATCCGTTTGGTGGGGGCTACGAGATGCACGCAGGGCTAGACTTTACGGCTGCCTATGGCTCTCCAGTTTATGGAACAGCCCCCGGCACTGTAGTAAAAGCCGGGTGGTCAGCAGGTGGCTACGGCAATCACGTAGTTGTGGAACATGGCTATGGTTATCGGACGCTGTATGCCCATATGTCTGCCCTGAAGGCAACCGTTGGGAGGAAAGTAGAGCGTAATACTATTTTGGGATATTTGGGTAATACAGGCCGCTCCAGCGGCCCCCATCTGCATTACAGCGTCTATCACAACGACGAAGCAGTAGACCCAAAAAACTACTTAGAGTAGAATTTGGTTGCTAGCTATTGGGTTCTGGATCTACTGAAGGTTGATTTTGTGATGACCGAACTCATTTTGGGGACAATGTAATGCTTTTTGCACGTAAGCAGACCACTTCTTCGTTGACGTACTTGGGCGAAAAATGTGAGGTGCAGGGTGATATCCATTTAGAGGGCAGCCTACGTGTAGATGGGATTGTTCATGGAGCGGTTCACGTGCGGGGAGATATGGAAGTTTCTCACACAGGATTGGTAGAAGGGCCTGAAATTCGCGCCCGCAATCTGGTGATTCATGGTGTGGTCAAAGCTCACATCGTCGTAGAAGGCAAGCTGTCAGTCAGCCGTACTGCCCGTCTAGAAGGCGATGCTACGGCGGGTGCAATTGATATTGAAGGGGGCGCTTTCTACAGCGGCCACATGACAACATCTGATACTAAGTCGCTGCCAGGAACGGGGCGCATGCCAGAACTGATTGGCCGGGAACCCCAGTAGGGGACGCAGGAATCACTCGGGCGATCTGCTGGAGTTGTGGAAGCGGCGATCGCGTTTTGCCAAGCCATAGAACTGAATAGACCTTACAAGAAATTCAGTGGGTTGACTGGATCACCATTTTTCCGCACTTCAAAATGCAGATGAGGCCCGGTCGAAAAGCCCGTTGAACCAACCGCCGCGATCGGCTGTCCTCGCTGCACCCGTTGCCCTTCGGAAACATAGACTCGGCTGGTATGACCGTATAGTGTGGTGGTGCTATCGCCATGGTCAATAATGATGGCTCTGCCATAGCCGCCATACCAGCCCGCAAAAATTACTACCCCGTCATCGGCAGCACGAATTGTGCTGCCATAGGGCGCGCCAAAATCGATTCCGGCATGGAAGCGGCGAGTGCGCAAAATTGGATGCTGGCGATAGCCAAAGCTACTGGTGAGGGGGCCATCGCTGGGTAAGCTCATCACCCCCGTACCCCGAATGACAACGCGATTGCGACCGTCACTCAGACGCTGCCGAATCAGGTTGGCAATATTGCCAGAATCGCGAGCCAGCTGATCTTCAGCTTCTTCTAATGCCTGCTGGTCTTTTTGTAGACGGCCGATCAGCGAGGCTTGAAAATTTGCCTGCTGCTCATATTCCGTTTTATCGGCCAATAGCTCTTGAGTGAGTAGCGCAACATCGTTTTTTTGGCGCTCTACAGTCCGGCGACGGCGATTTAGCTCAGCGGCCTGCTGTTTCAGCCGTTCCATAAAATCGTGATCGCTTCGGTAAACCCGGCGTAGCTGATAGCGGCGATCGATAAAATCATTTAAATCTTGGCTTTGCAGCAACACCGCAAACCCTCGACTGCCCTGCTGCCGCTGCAAAAACCGCAGTCGGGCTACAGTCGAAAATTGCTGAGCTTGATAGGCTTTTTCAAACTTGACGAGGTCTTTCTGTAGCGCCGTCAGGCTAGTATTGGCGTCCTTCAGCTTCGCTTCATTTTGCTTAATTTGGGTAGCCGTGTTGGTGATCAGATCTTGCAGCCCATCCAAACGGTTTTTCGCAGAATCTTCTAGGCCATCGAGGCGATCGCGCTGTTGATTTAGGGTTGACCGCTGCCGTTCAAGCTGCTGCCGCTGCTGCCGTAGGGCATCAATTGAGGCAGGCGGCGACGCTTGTGCCACCTGCACCACCTGCGCCACAGTACCCGACATTGCCCATCCCTTACCCGGCAACAGCACGGCAACGCCAGCCAGCAGTAGCCCGATTAGCGCCAATAATAGGGTGCGTGAAGGCGATCGCGTCAGCGTTATATCGTATCGTCCGAGTCTGGTCATACCCTCCATTAGCCATGCCCTAAAGAAATTAGAGCAACGACGCCAAACATTATAAGCACGGCTCCCGAAACCCGATTCAGCCATTGCAGCAGATTCAGCTTGAACGCAGATCTCAATACATTAACGACACTGCTCAGCAGCAACCACCATAGAGCAGACCCCACAAACACCCCCAGCACTAGCGTCATCGCGGCTAGGTGAACTGCTGGCGAAGACGCCCCCGTGCTAGCCAACCCCAACCCAGCAAATACGGCGGCAAACGACATAATCGTGGCCGGATTCGTCATCGTTAACACGACTGTTGAAAGGTAGGCACCCGCCAGTCCTTGAGCATTGGCTAAACCCATTAGCTCGGCTGGTTTTGTCGCTGGTTTTGCTAAAAACGTCTGCACCCCTAAGTAGATTAGAAAAATCCCACCGACTAACCGAAACCAAAACGACTGACCCACTAGAATACCAGAAATTGCCGTTAACCCATAGGCCGCGATCGCGCCATAGACCGCATCAGCTGTTGCCGCCCCCAGCCCCGACAGCAACCCTGCTAGCAGCCCCAACGTCAACGTCCGCCGAATACACAACACCCCAATCGGCCCTACCGGAGCGGCGATCGAAAACCCGACCAATAGCCCCCGACCAAACAGCCCAATATCCATACGCACCTTTTATTATTTATTTATCTCCCGTCATGATGATGACACCTGGTTCTGCGGGCAGCCAAGGAACAAATGTAACCGGGAATGGTCAACTTTCTAGGAGGCGTTTCGTCTCCTGCCTAGAGGGTTGGGGGGCTAACCCTCTGGGTAATTCAACGTTACGGGGATGCCAAAGGAGCTGCTGGCAATTATTTTTAGCTATCAAATATTGCACAGCGACTAAGATAACGGGGCAGCTCGCTACAATGAAGGCTAGTGAATGTTTGTAGCCTCTGGCGATCGCCCATGACTTCTTCTAAGATTTCTTTACTCGGCCTCAAGTCCCAGCATTTTCGGCATCCCCTCGATTTGCAGGCCACTCAAGCCTTGCAGCAACTGCCTGGGATGGATGTGCTAGTGCGTAGCTTAGTTGGACCTGTGGCAGAACAGTTTTTTCAGCTAGAAAATCTGGCATCCGGCATTTTGGTCAGTGAGCGACAGTTGCCCGACTTGCATAAGCTATTGCTGGAAGCCTCTCAGGTGCTGGATTTGGAGCCGCCACAGCTATATGTGCGCCAAAACCCGGTGCCCAATGCCTACACCTTCGCCATGCGCGGCAAGCAGCCGTTTGTGGTGCTGCATACGTCGCTGATTGATTTACTCACCCCCGATGAAATTCAGGCGGTGATTGCCCATGAATTGGGGCATTTAAAATGTGAGCACAGCGTTTATTTAACGCTGGCCAACATTGTAGTGCTGGCCGCCGGACAGTTTGGCGTTCCGGGTGGCATGGTGGCTCAAAGCTTGCAGGAGCGGATGTTGGAATGGGTGCGCTGTGCTGAGTTTACCTGCGATCGCGCTGCCCTGCTGGTAGCTCAAGATCCGCGAGTTGTCGCGTCGGTGCTGATGAAGCTGACGGGCGGTTCTCCTTTGCTAGCGGCTCAACTCAACCTGGATGCATTTCTAGAACAGGCGCGATCGTATGACGAGCTGAGCTTGAGCGAAATCGGGCAGCTGTTGCGGCAAGCCCAAACCGCTCAACGCACCCACCCGGTTCCGGTGCTGCGCGCCCGAGAAATTGATCGATGGGCAGCCACTCAAGATTATCAAGCACTTTTACAGCAGCGCCCAATGCTATATAATAAGGAAACGAAATCCAAGGGCGGATGGCGGAATTGGTAGACGCACCACACTCAAAATGTGGCGCCGAAAGGCTTAAGAGTTCGAGTCTCTTCCCGCCCATGCATGGTTGATTGACCGACTTTGAACATATTCGGTAGTAAGCTGGGCAACGCAAAAAAAATGTGTTGCCCAATTTGTTTGAATGATGCTTTTTTGATCACGATCAAGGGTAGACATCCGGAATCGGTCGATGGCGACTGGTTGATTAATATATAGAAGCTAGATCAGCTAAGAGGCAGATCAGCTAAAAGGTAGATCAGCAGAGGAAGAAACCTGTGGCACAACAATTGAAACGGTGGGAGTCACCTCGTCGAGAGGGGCGCAACTCTAAGGGCAAAGGTGGTAGCGCCAGACAGCGGCAGCTGCGAAAGCAGTTCAAAACCCTGAGTCAGAAGCTAAAGCAGGGCGATCGCGCCAACAACCAAGACAACAGCCGCGCCGACAGCCGCTACAGCAAAAAGGGGAGGGAACACAAGTTCTCTCCCCTTGCGGTTTTAGGATACGGCTTAGGGGCTACCGAGCTGAATTGGGCTAAACCGAGTTGCCTGATTGCTCCTCGTCTGGCCGGACGACCCGCAGAGTGGGCAGGCGATCGCCTCGAAACAGCTCTTCGCTGCTCTGCCCCACCGCAACCATCGTGTTCGCTAGGGTTCGCGCCACCACCACCCCCGCCAAGAAGGGCACCGTTACCAGCCCCAGTAAAATTTCTTCCGGCTTCACGGTTGACTCATGTTTAGAATTAGACATCGGCCTCACCTGGGTTTAAGGAACTGGAAAAGCAGAAGCATTGTGCAGCGTCAATCTTTGGGACAATGCAAATCTAGATCTGTATACAGCGCATAACTATGGTGACATACTCCCGACGCTGAGCTACGCTACAGCGCGGGCTTCTCTCTTCACAGGCTCGGTATCCCGGTCGCCTCGGAGAGCTTGGACGGGATGACCCACCGCCCTTTGTTTTATATTGATTGCTGCGTTATGGTCACGATCCAGTTCGCAGCCGCAATGAGGGCAACTATGCCATCTGTCAGCCAGCGTCTTTGGAACCTTAACCCCACAGCTTGAACAGTCCTGAGTCGTGCCGTTTGGGTTCACAGCGATTGTCTGTAGTCCAGCATTTGCAGCTTTGAGCGAGAGAATTAGCAGGAATTGACCCCACCCAGCATCGTTCACGGATTTAGACATGCGAGTTTT
>ENA-ORBV01008732-ORBV01008732.1-microbial-mat-metagenome-genome-assembly--contig:-NODE-8732-length-16911-cov-7.540810_pt1 | contig 16911 bp, 7 predicted proteins | sample MGYA00237777_ERZ505514 | MGnify/ENA primary metagenome ERZ505514 (study PRJEB26160, sample SAMN06269048) | microbial mat metagenome | isolation source: Oligotrophic lake microbial mat | place... | reverse complement strand
TTTCAAGCAGAAGACGGCATACGAGATTCGCCTTAGTCTCGTGGGCTCGGAGATGTGTATAAGAGACAGGAAGAGAAGAAGGAGAGCATCATAGTTGGCTTGGTTGCATATCGTTCACAATTACACGTCCTGTTCCATCAAAGCATCATCATTCTCAAGTTGATCATCCTTTGATAAAAGAACAGCAGCAGCATCTCTCTCCTTTTGACCACAACAGTCAGGCGATCATTGCACAAGATTTCATCTCTCGTAGAGATACATCATTCTCTGTCAAGCTATCCATTAGCTAGCGATTCCAGTGCAACACCATTAAGGAAGTAAGTAGAACTGAATCAAGTTTAATTCGGCGGAAAGGAATTGATTATCTAGAAGGAGGTCAACAGGAGCAAACGTCTTCTCTGATCTTGCAAAAAAGCGGTGACACTCAAGAGAGAAGTGTACCACAAGAACCACCCAAAACCAGCTTTTGTGCTCGTTTTCATTCCTTGATTGTTCATAGACTTTTCTGCTGGAAACGCAGAGAAAGTCTTTGGACGGTCAGACCAAGAAAAATCAAGACGACATCTCCACTCAGTTACCTCCTCCAGGCCGCGATGGGCCAGTGCTCGACGCTGCCCGAGGCCCGGAACTCATCCTCAGCGGCGAGGCATGAGGGATCCGGCGGAGGCGGACAGCGCGACAACACCAGCCGGCAACGCCTCAAAGAAGAAGGGAGGGCTGAAAGTCTTGACTTTAACAAATTGACAACTCTCTCGAATGAAAACACAAAGGTCGTTGACCAACGCAAGCTTCATGTCACTGTGCCTGGTGGAGACGATGCTTTTGCCAAGTTCCCCCAGATGGATGTCCATCAGCCACAAGGAAGAGATCCCGAGCAAATGGTCGGCGGCGATATGGCCATGGCGGAGCCCATGGATGTGGACCAGAGAGACGCTTCCGAGCCCATGATTTCTCTTCCCCCTCCACCAGAAAATGCCATTCGTACTCGTTGCTACAAGCTTAACTTGGATTCGGAGATTATCGGTCTCAATGCGCCCAAGACTTCTCATGTACATTTGGGCCCCTACAGTGAGCCACCTCCTCAATTGACATGCAGCAGCAGTGAAGACTCGTCGGTCAATGGAAACAACACAAGCGTGGCCATTCAGACTGCTCAAATCTTCCGAGGTATTACAATCAGCAAGGATGGTACCATTCTCTCGCAGAATGCACGTGCCACGCGAAGTAACAGAGGAAACAAGACCAAGCGAGGAGAAAAGTCTCGTCAAGCGGCCAAGATTGACAAAGCGAAGGACTTGGTCGAAGAAAATGCTGCAACTGGAAAGGTAAGAAGAAGCTTATGCGATGTGTAATTATTCATTGCTTTCCTTTTTAAAAAGTTTTTGTTTTGCTAACTACTCTTGCCTCTTCTCTAATTTGATAAACAACAGGATTCCGAGTCAAATGAGCCTGCAAACATGGTTTCTTTGGTTATCGTCGGGGCTTATGATGATATGAAACATCTCGTGCGCGACGGCTCCAAAAAGCTCCGTGACGCGGAAGGCCTTCCAGACGACACCCTTTTGGCGGTGAACAGGCCTCGTGCCGGTGTGAGCCCCAACAAACGCATGCCACCATCCTCAAGCCAGCGAGGTGGAAGCACGCAAGAAAGAAGTCGTTCTGGAGTCCCCCAAAGCGTTCCTCCCAAGCTCAAGAGTAACCCCAGAGATCGGCCCAAAGTTCGAAGAGGCGAAGACAAGCCTCGTAGAAGCGGTTTTGTTGAAAATTCTTGCAATGACATGATGGATACCTCTCCGCAAGGGAACAATGGAGATGGAGACTGGCGAGACGCCTTGGGGTTTTCGAGAGGTTTCCATTCCATTTGGAATTGTGGCGGAGTCGATGAAGCCGGCACCGTTAGTCCCACCCAGGTATGCAGTCCAAAAGATGGAGGTAAAGCCCATGACGTTGCTGCTTCTCAGCAACATCAGCAGCAGCCGGTGTTTGAAGGTCGTGAATCTGGTATTGGTCATCTCCGAGAAGGAGAAATTGCCTCTCGGGCAAATTAGTGGCGACGACAAAGTAGAAACTTTTGAATGATATCCGTCGTTGCTGGCTAGTTTCCATATATTATCTAAAATGAATGGTGCTGGCCTTTTCATATTTATATATAAGGATTTATTTTTCACGACATCGTATTGTATGCAACCGATAACAATGCAGCTATAAGTAGTTCTGACAAGGAGGGGCTAGTCTACATTGTGCGTTCTTGTTCCAGCTCCTGTAGCTTTGTTTGGGCTTCGACAGAGGTGGAAAGCGACGACCTGTTTGAAAGAGCTTTTCAGTTGTGATTTCTCAATCACTTACGCATTATTAGTAAGTATTCTTGCTTCGTGGTTCAGTGGTATTTTCGCTTCTAACCGTCATTGTTTCAATACATCTTCTTCTTTCGTTCATTCCTGCAAGTTGTGTACAGCCATGGGGTACTCAAAATTCGGTGGAATACTAGTAGTAGAGATCAGTTTCTCATGTACTAGTAGCAGATGGGGCTGTCAAAAGTTGCTATTCAGGAGCTCTTGTTTTATAGAGATGTCTGACTTACTGAAATCTTTTGTGTAGCTACTAGAATTACAAGTAGGGTGTTATTGTTGTTATTGCTCACAATCTCACATTAATGATATGTTGGATTTGGATTTACATCACTAAGAGATTTTTTGGGGTTATTGTTACACATCAGTTTTGAAATGTTATAGTTGTAGTTCATGTGCAGTGATGTCAAACACTTAGCATCTGGTGTCTTGCGGATTCAACTTTGCCATACTAGTAGATGAACACATCCTCTAACGCTTGACAATTATATCACTAAAAGGTCATTTGTAAGATATCATTGTGTTGTCATGTGTTATTGCAATGATGTCATTGAGATAAATTGAGGTAATGGGTTGCTTGGAAATTGCCAAAGTTCATTAACATTGTGTTTGTTTCTATGTGGAAGCATCAATTTTTCTCCAAGAATTCCATCATGACACAAAGTTCATGTTTGCTGCATTTGTTTTCAGTTGTGATGTTTTATTGCAGACCATGCATGCGTCAAACCATAAACCTTTGACAATCTTTCAATCACTGTGACTGAGTGCAAAACATGTGAACACTGAACATCACACACAACCATTCATGCAAAAACTAGCAGCAAAACCAACGTGACTAGTGTGTGCCGCCCCTGTCTGAGTGGTGTTGTTTCTATGTGGGCCTACACAGAGCACACACCCCAGCCACTTTGGTCAGGTGGGGGTACCCCCCAGAAAACTGTCTTCCACCAACACCACGGGTCCTATCAATAAGCTGCTAGTGTGCTAGTGGGATTTCACACCATGTTACGTTGCGACACAGTTGATAATAAATTCAATCAAAAAGTTATCATGCTAGCATCACACTAAAGACATTTCTCTTAATCTGTTGATTTCTTTCCTTTGCTACTTGTTTAAAAAGTAAAAAATTGGACGATTAGAAATGCAAATAATGATCTCTTTTTATTTTCCTCATGATTTGTTTTATTTCTGTTACTCAAAACATTAACACTCACTTGACCTACCACAAATGAAAAGTTCTGAACACTAGCACACTTTTTAAATGTTGGTGTCACATGACAATTGATGAAGCTATGAACCCAAAGCTTCACAAAATGCTGTGCTGCACCATCACAGACCCGCAATGGAGGATTTGACAATGATGATCTGATTGGAACAAGACATAAAATGCTGCAGGATCCCACTAAATTGCATTGTTGTGTTAGTCAAGCATGACATGTGTCAGCAGCTTAATGCAAGCAACTTCTCCTGCATTTAGTAGAAGCACAACTCTTAGTGAATTTGTCCATAACTTTGAGTGTGGCATTGACACTTCTTCGCTGTGAAGAAAACCCCTGCTCCTGCTACTTTTTCTATGCTAAACTTATGCACTGTCTCTGCATGATTCCTATGTAGCCTCCGAGTAAATAAAAGCATCACAATGGTGGTACCATTTGCTCTTGTGTTCACTGGTAGCTTGCCCTTTGTTCCCCTTGCTCTTTATCTCCACTGCTTTCCCCTCCTCCCCGCTCCATGGTGTCCAATTTGCAGAAGCTGCGCGACACAGGTCCCTCATGCGTGCCATGAGTGTGATGGTTCAGCTTCCCCGTAAATTATCCACAATGATGCTTCCATTGTCTCCTTCTGCTAGCCATCAAGACGATGGCTTGTTCACCCTCGGTGATGATTGACGTGCATCGGATCCAGACACCCACTAGTCTGTGGGTCGCAACACCACGATGATGGATCCAATCACCACGATGATCAATCGTCTTCCGTTACCGCTCCATGCTTCAATTGGATCGATGCATCCATCACCCACGATGTCGCCTCTGGTTGAACATGCTTCTGTTGGATCGAGCTGTCGGCGTCCTGCAACCAGTCGCTTCTTCCTCACTGTCGGTTTGGCCCATTTGAGCACATGTCAAGTGCCGCATTTCTATTTTGCTTCCGCTGGCTTGGTGACAGTCCTTTTTCCCGCAACACCATGAACGAACAATGTGGCCCCGACTGCTAGTGATCGCGATCCCTTCCTACTGTGGAGCATGACAATTGTGTCCTGTCGATCTGCATCCGTCTTCTATCACTCTCATCCAGTCTTGTCTTCACCTGCAGTCCCCAACATCATGATGCCCGCGGCAACAACAATCGCCGTCTGTCTCCGCATGTCAATGGGACCTTCCGTGATGATCAAGATGCCATTATGCCTTCCTTTGACTAAAAGAGTTTCAACTATGGCATTCCCTTTGGTTGTGTCTGGTGTGGTGTGGATTCCACTTGTCTTTTTCCTATCACATCATTTTTGTCCCTGCTGTGTTCCATCAGGCAGAATTCTACCCAACAACCATCAATCCATCCTTCATGGCCTGATTGCTTTCACATTGGGGCACGCAGTGTCATCTTATCCACATTTTCCATCCCTGCCAGCCTCCTTTGGAGGTGAGTTGTCGCTAATCCACATTTCTTTTGGTTGTGACACAATTTGATTGGTTGTTGGTTGGTGGTTACCATGCTTCTCGGGAGCAGTCAGAGGTCCTCTCTCGTTAGACAGCTCGTGACACCCCCAATCTTCCAGCCAGCACATCTTGTACACAATCTACTTCAAGCTTTCAGACCTCTCTTTCGAATGAAGTTCTTCTCTTTCTTATCAAGACTTCTTTCATTTCATGTGCCCTTGCAATGCACACCTGTCTTTTTCAAACCATTGTGATCCCTGGCGCACTTACGGGAAGGCTAGCTAAAGGAGCAATGCAAAAGGTCCTTTTTGGATCAGTCTTATGTTCATAGGATTCACCTAGTCATAATCGCACTAATCATTGAGTTATTTTTTTGTTGCCTGTGCTGACTGGATCTACTGCGTGTGCCACACAACTGCCAACTGAAGGCTTTGCTTCAAGCAATGCCAGTCCTGTGCAACTTGCACCTGCAGCAATTGGTTCAGATGTTGTCCCCCAAGGTTGTGGCAATTTGCATGCACCAGCAAACAAAGTGCAAGATTTCTTTTGCGGCACACACATTCTGCCATCCTCATCCATGGACTGCCATCTCTGACAAATGTGACCTCATCAAGGCAGCTGGTGTGAGCACAAGGACACCAATTGCATCAGAGAGAACGGGAAAACACCTTCACGTCGGCACTCTTGCTTGTTGTGCAACTCACAAATGGAAGCACATTCTCAATGCAGTGATGCACGGTGCTCTCAAGTGCGGCAAGAGCCACGGGCATGCACTGACAAATTGCACAACTCGGATGTCTTGGCTTCTGTCAACTTGATTGAGTCAGATCCAGAGCTTGCTGAAGAATGTCAGCGCACTGCTTTGTTGGCTGTTCATGCTGACCAAGAAACTGAGTGTGCAATGCAATGCACCAAATTGCCTAATGAAGTTAGGGCCAATCACTCCAAACCCGGGATTCGTGACTCACCTTCGTGGTTCACTCATCTGCGCAGAAACCTTGTCAGTGCTGTCATTGGCATTTCTGCTGTGGTGCCATTTCATTCCCATCACCAGAACAGAAAAGCTCCCAGAAGAAGAAGAGCTTCGAAAGACATTGACATTGTGGGCAGAAAGTGTGTTGGTGCGATTAACTGCAAGTCTTCAATGACCACTGCACAAAGCATGACAGCCAACACAATGACTGACCGCAAGCAAGTGTCTCTTGTTCTGTCATCTGTCAATTTTAACACAAGCTATCGTTGGTAACGACAGTCACACTAGCGAGATGTGCAACGATGACCTGCGTGGAATCATTGTTCATCCTAGCACAAGAGAGTGTCAGATCAAAGGTCTTTGATTGAACCTCTCTCTCATTTTGCATTCACTTTTGGATCAATTCAAAGCTTGTGGTTTTGCATTTGCAAACACGCACAAGGCCTGTGGCTTTTGGCACGGTGCATTTTGACATCAAACCGCAAAATCATTGCCTGGCAAATGCTGATTGATGTGAGAGCATGGAAGAACTCCTCTCACCCAAATGAAACACAATCAATGAATGAACCATGGTTGTGTTTGTTGGCTACTCACAAAAATGAATCATGTCCCGGATGAGATGTGGTACAAATTGTGCGTCAAAATCAACCAGAGTGCGCAGGTGATCGATCCGCTTCGTCTTTTCAGTCATAGCCCTAAAAAGGCCTATTCCTGGCTCCCTCCCTTTTCTCCCTCCCTGTTTGGCATGGCTTAAGGTGCTCCTTCACAATGCAACAGGGTTCCCTCGCAAAGCTGCTACAAGTTAAATGGCTCTTACAGCATGCTTGCATGATGCTGCAATTGTCTTTCAACAGCCAGCTTCAGCCCCTCTTGACATCTGGAAGACAGCTAACGCAACACACCTTTGTGCCTATGGGCCGTCCTAAACCTTGACTGTAAAAGCAGCAACAAGAGCAGCACAACAGGAATGAGCCCAAGCGGCCAACCAGCAGTGAGCCATTCAAGGATAACGGCGGGGAAGACAGTGTGGTGATGAAAAAATCCAAGGAAAAATCCACAAGTAGCAGTCTGTAGAGGCGAGAGAGCACAGCGATTTCGTTGTAGACAAGTAGAATGCTGTTGTTGACAAAGGTAGTGTCTATTAAGTAACAGTTACAGTAATACACAAATAGTACAGTCATGGGCTTATGCCCAGGGTCGGCGAATTCGAACCCCTGTGTTGGTGTTTCCAACTCTCATTCTGCCAAGCGGGGAAACGCACACCGTTCCTGTAGCGAATCCGCATCAATGCCACTGAAGATGTTTCAGGAAGATTTGAAAACCCATTCAGCGGTTTTCGAACGGGCCTTCAAAAGCATCAACATGTCATTATCGCCCCCTATCTCGAGAGCCTTGCTTTCCCTCACAACAGCGCACAGTGCAAACTGAGTCTAAGCCCAGTCTGTAGCAACTCCAACGGCAACAGTGAGAGTTATTGAAAGCAAAAGTGGTGAAAAGGCACACTGAAGCCCAATCGAGCGAGCGATGGCTTCCTTGGTATCCGATCCTGACAACTCGACCATGACCATGACGTTATTTGCCGTTGGTGTCAAGAACACAATCATCATGACCAGGTAAAAAGAGGCCGCAATCTCTTCGGGTACAGGCATTACCTCCTTGAGGACGGCAGTTGCAATGATCCCCCACGCTGGCAAAACAATTAGTTTCGCAACGACAATGCCAAGCATTGTCGCAGTAGAAAACCGTTCCTCTCCCAATGCTGTCAAGTCGTCCTGTTCTAATTTGGCTTTTCTGCTTTGAAGACTTGCGGAAAGATTGCAGCCCAGCACCATCATGTTAATGGGGATAGCCATTGTTCCCACTGTGCACAATCCATTGTAGAACCATTGTAGCGGAGCTTTGCTGGTGCGGGTGTCAAGGTCAACAAAGATCCCACGAACGCCTGGGAGCAACGCTACAATAATTCCAAGGATAGCTCCAATCACAGGCGGCTGCAAACTTCGTTCCATGACAGTCATAAATGTCTGGCAACCCTTGCTTCTCTTTTTGACGGCGCGCGGATGAAAATGTTCCGAGTCTGGGTTGCCCATCAATGCAGGATCGGTGAAGCACGGATGTTGCTTGCATGGAGTGACTTTATTCCATGGCTTCTTATGCACCTTCAGTTGTTTATGTTCTAGCTGCTGCTGCTGCTGCTGCTGCTGAAAATCATCGCTGCCGTAGGGAATGAGGTCTAACTGCTCTTGCAATCCCTCCATCTTCACACTCAGCGCTCCGTAGCTAAGCTCATTGGCATCGGGGAGATTTGGTGATGCCTCTCTCTCCACACTCTTCTCTTCCAACTGCTCAATCTTCACACTCTCCGCTCCTCCGTTGCTAAGATCACTGACACGTGGGAGATTTGGTGATTTATCACTCTTCACACTCTCCGCCCCGCAGCCACTATCCACACTCTCCACCCCGAAGCCACTATCCACACTTTGCGCTCCGGTGCCAAGCTCACTGACACGGGGAAGATTTGGTGACTGGTCGATGACTCGCTCCTTTACCACACTCCCATGCATCTGTTCGTGCCGATTAGACATGCTCTCCCCAAAAAGTTTCATGAGGCTCATTTCTAGATTCGCGCTGTTTTCAAACTCAGCGAATGTCGCGGACGATTGGCTGTGCTCACTGGCACAGGGAATGCCCGTCCCGGACGTGTTGCTATGCTGACTTGGGCGGGGAATGATTTCTGCACCCTCTTCTTCATCTTCCTCGTGTGCCCCCTCGTCCCCGACGATCGAAATGCTCTCACTCGCCTCCTCCGCCAAGATCGACATGCTCTCACTCTTCTCATCCGAAAAGTTCGATTCGCTTTCACGTGGCTTCTCCTCCACGACGGTCTCAGCAGCAAAGGTCGAGAGGCTCTCACCAAAAGCAAAGCTCGACTCGCTTTCGTCGTGCTCCTCTAGGATCGCAGCTTCGCTTTCATCGTGACCCTCTGGGACTACGCTTTCCAAATCCGAGTCGTCGTTCGTCGTTTGGTGACTATTCTCATCTGTTGTTGAGTGGCTACTTAGGTCGGTCTTGCTATTTGAATCTGATTCCGTCTCCGCTGTAGCTTGCTTCTCCGACTGGAATGTGTCGTCTCCGTTGTCCTCCTTTTTTACTTCAGCGTCTAGCCCTTCATAAATCCATTGCCAAGGAGAATCACCTTCTTTGTTGTCGCGTGCGATTCTCTTGCCCAAGGGCGTTGCAGCCACAATCTTGCGCAGACCTGCACCTAGTAAATTGCCCACGGTTTCAAGCAACATGGAACCCTTTTCTTTTTCGTATTGCCCAACCCAAGATGCTTCGTCTGCAAACGACATGGAACATTCGGACGACACGTCGCATTCTTCATCGCCTTCATTCTCATTAATAGTCATTGGGACTGGGGTCGATGGTTGTTCAGCATCATTGTCGTCGTCATCATCATCATCATCATCGTAATTGAAGCCAACCAACTCAATGGTCCCTAGACGGGAGAGACCAGGCGTGCGACGAAATGAGGTATCCGCATTAAGAAAATCAAGTCTAATGGAGGCATCTTCCATGTGACCTGACTTAATCGTCTCTAGACCACCCATTCCCGGACGGGGGAAATTAGGTGCTGAGGTTGGTCCCGGACGGGGGAAATTAGGTGCTGAGGTTGGTGGTTGTTGCTGGCCGCAGTCCATCGATAAGCTTCTCTGATGGGCATTGCCGCGGCCATCATCAAGGTTACGAACGCCACCGTCCCTCTGCATCGCGCTGCCAAGAAGGTTACGACCTGTTTCCCCCCTTCCAAGGTTACGAGCTGACAACCCCCTTGATAACCCAAGGTTACGACCTGACACCGCCCTACCAAGAAGGTTGCGACGAGACGCCCCCCTATTCAGACCACCACCAAATGTGCTTGGGCGTCTCGCCCCCCCTTCTGCACGTGCCGCCTTCTTCTCTGCCTTCTTTTCCTTCTTCTCTTCCTTCTTCTCCTTCTTCTCTGCCTTCTTCTCCTCCTTCTCCCTCTCTGCGAGATCCACAAGAAGGTTGCGAGTTGACGCCCTCCTCCTCATCTCCTCGGGACCGATCCTCCTTTTAAAGGGGTCTCGGGTCGACGCTCTCCTGCCTTGTATTTGACGCAAGTGAGTGCTGCGACCGTCCAAACCTGCTGGTCTTCCTGCATTGCTGTGAGCAACGCTGTGAGCAACGCTGGGAGCAACGCTGGGAGCAACGCTGCAAGCATTGCTGTGAGTGCTGCGAGCATCCAGACCAAGCAGAGCCTCGGCATTAAAGCGCCGAGTCGACCTCCTCCGCGCAACATTCGACTTTCTCCGCGCAATGCTGGGTCGTTGGTAGAATTGGCCACTCTGCACTCGGAAATGACCATTGCCATTGGCACTGGTGCGACTGTGACTGCTGCTATTCCCCAAACCTCGTTGTCCGAATTGACCACTGGTGCGGCTGCTGGTCCGACTGTGACCACTGCGATTGTCCATAGTGTTCGTTCGCTGTCGGAGACTATTCATAGTCGCATGCCGGCGAATGTGACTACTGCAGGATCCCAAATCTTGACGAAGAGGAATAGATGTGCCGCCGGTTGTGACCACCTCTTGGCCAAGACGTCGGTCCAGCGAGGAGTCCACATCATTTTCACAAACTTCATTCTGACAACATTCACATAGGGTTGGCTTTTTGTAAAAGTCACTGTGTGTAGACAGAATGGAACGTCGGTCTCAATGAGGAGTCGCCACCAAATGCACAGGCTACATGTCCACGCACATCCACAACATTGCAACTCATAAGTGCTTACATTTCATCCACATAACAACCTTCATCGGCACTGAGAAGGTCCTTGAAATTGGGATCGGCATTGTTGAGAACATTTCGCGACATTCTTCGTTTGGCTTGGGAGGCGGCCGACGCCACGGATCGAAAGCTGGCCCGTGACTTGACGGACGCACGTGTCGTGGGAACAATCTTGTTGTTGTTGCCACCCATCTTGGAACCCTGGGAGATGCGGGATCCGCACATGTCATCATTGAGGACAGAAACTTCATCTTCAAAGACTTCTGGATTCTCACCCACATCTGCAGGAGGACCATGTGCAGAGGTGTCGACATCATAGTCATCATCATCATCATGAGGGTCGAGACCATCTTCTACATCATGCACCAAATCCATGTCATCCAATTCATCATCTTCATCGGATGAGAGCATCCATCCACCCAAACCCCATTGTAGAACGGGATAAAGGATCAAGCAAATCGACAGATAGACAGCTGGATCGACGCTTCCTAAAACTGCACTCTCGTCACAATTCGAGTGCTGCAATTCAGCATGACATTGTGTTTATGCAAAAACAAGACGACAATTTGGGGGGTGAGACAAGAAGAAAGTGGGCATTCGAAGCGAGTGAGCATGCAGTAAGCAAAACACCCCCAAAGCACCCAAACTAGAGAACACACTTGTGTTGCCAATTCACAAACGAACGAGAGAGGAGTCTCTTTTTGATTTTTCCAAGACAAAACTACAGTGCGATCCCTACGATACGTGCCACTGCACTCAGCAAAGTAATCGGCAGTGCTGCATTGTTGGCAAAGGTAACAGCGGCCACGACAGGACTGTGTTGATGCCGCGGTGTTTTGGCCAATCGCACCGTGATCATTCCAACGAAAATGCCTGCTCAGTGTAAATTGAATTGAATTTGATTGCCATTTGAACAGGAGAGAGAGAGGAGGTGAGACAAAGACACACACTCAAGACAAATGTAGCGCCTTCCGCAGCAGCAGCACGCACCTGACAAGACCATGAAAACAGGCCAAACTGTCAATGCCCATGCATCTCCAAAACTTTGCATCAGTGATGGACACGGTTCATCACTTCCATTTTGTTCACAACAGATAATCTTGGTAAATAAAAACAAAGGAAAGGTCAATTCTAGACAAATCAAGGCCATCAGTCGTTTGCCTTCCGCATGGACAAAACCGCGGCGATGCATGTAAGCACCCGCTCCGGCCAAGGTCATGGCCGTGCCGATGCTCTGGGCACACGCCAAGAACGTTTTGAAGACGGAATTCAAATCAAACCCCATGCTGTTAGTTACTTTGCTGCTGTAGCAGTGTTCTATGACAGCATGTAGTGTGAATTGTGACTAGCAGCTAGTAGGATAGATGCTTTGCTTACTTGTGTTTGGCTTGTTGGTGTGTGTTACAAGCTTTAGTAGTCTAGCTAGTAGCAGTAGAACACACTGTGCGGAAGTAGACTGACTTACGGTACATGCAGAAGTGAGAAAGCAATTGTTGTCACACAGGTCACAGTGTGCAGTAGTAAATATTAATAGACTAACTGGATGAATCTTCGGGTTTTCGTTTAGTCGTTTGAGGGTGCTCTAAGAAAATCGGTCTGCAAAGTACAGTACTAAACGGACAACTGTAGTTTTGTACGAGCCAATACAACGAGGTAAACACTAAACACTGTTGTACAAATACTTATACTGTCTTAATTAACACAGTACTCCGATTAAGTAGTAGTTGTAGTTACTCATCGAGTACTGAGAAGTAGTTCATTCCATCCGTAGTATCCAGCTTATTCCAGCAGTCCTGTAGATTCTTACGGGACACTAATTAGGTCTGTGAGAACCCCGGAACGACGTACGGTACATTATTAATTTTGGAGTCAGGTTGTCAATCAAATTTTTCTTTTTAGATCGAAAACAGAAGGTCAATACCGGTACAGTAGAAAATGTACAGAGGCCTACATGATTACTCATGAGTAGCATTACGGCAAAGAAACTTCTAACAATTTACTGTAGCTTTTCTATCGGAGTACTGACTTCTCTACCCAGAGCAGCATGCAGTATTGCCCAATGAGAACCCGGAAGGCTAACACTATGCGACTTCTTGACGAACTTCCTTCGATCGGAAGACGATAGAACCGCACGATGGTACTTTGCGCGGCATCTTCGGGCTATTCAGAAACGATCCCATGTACTTGAAGCATGCCGGGTCATAACTCACAAGATCATTCGCTAACCTAATTTTCACGAAAGAAGTTCTTTAAAGTACATAAGACTTGGAGGCCATCAATTGCTTAGGTTGCAAAGTTCAACAGATTGGTACGGCAGATTGGGAAATGACTTCTTACGCCAACCACGCAGCCCACCCCAGCGGGGTTTATTATGTTTTTTTTAAGTTAAAAAGGATAGCATGTTGACAAGGATTGATAGAGTTACTCCGTTTTCACAGTGGAACATTTTTAACTCGTTACGCCAAGCAGTCATCAAAGATCTCCTCAGAAAGGGAAGCAAAGCTTTATTAAAGAAAACAATTCTCTTTGTATTGTATCCACTTACAAAAGTATTTACTAGTACGGAAAATGTCTTTTCTACAGGAAGGGGTGTTGAATTTACATCTGTTCAAATGGAGCATTTAAGAACAACGTCCAAACATTTATTCGGAGATGTCGACTTCGCCGTAGATTGAGTTGATGAGAACTTCTCTCAGGTTCTCTGCAGTAGAATTCTTTGTGTTCATCCGGATCCAAATCACTGCTCGGGTACTCGGTGAGTCGGTGTAGAGTGTAGACTGTTTGGTACTACACATTCGACAAGCGCTCACCGTAACTGTTGTTATCAGTTGCCATACCTACTAGTAGTAGTAGAACAACACGTAGAACTCTGATCAACTCATTCTATTTTTCTGTAATCTCAAGCAAAAAAGTACTAGACTACTAGACTAGCTAGTACGTAAACGAACTGACGGATGTTCCAACTTTAAAATGAGCACGTGACCTATTCTAAGTTTTCAATACCACTTCAATACCCTTACTAATGTCATCAGTGTCATGAGTCCCTGGCATTTTTTATACTTCAAAAAATCAAAAAATGACCCACTCCAGTAAGTCCAGTTCTATTTTAGGCAGTGTTCAAGAATTGCACGCACGCGTTGCCGACAATATTTACAAAGGCATTCTTATGTGACCTCAGATTGACGTGGTTCGCCAGGTCAGTATAACAGTTACTGTAGTCTACACTCGGAGTAATTCACTTCAATACACTACAGTATTTGTAGCACTACTGCAGTACTGTAGTTGCCGTAGCGAAGTAGTCAGGTGAGTCTTCTTCAGTTGGTCCAGGCAGTCACTGGTTTTCGCTGCACTGTCTGAGTAGTAAGAGTTTGTCTTGCTTGTGTTATCGGTTCGATGGGTCGTTTAAAACAATTACAAGCACGGAAACACTCCCTGCATGCTGGAGTGCTGGTCTATTCCGTCGCTCCCGGCCCTACTGTACTGTACTACTAGCTAGCTACTGTAGTACCATAATAATTGTGCCGTAATCACAAGACTTCCCTCCCTACTTCCCAAGCTAGCATCCTTTGCCTACCACTACTATTAGCTAGCTAGTTAGCTAACAACCATCTACTGTAGTAGCTCCTATATTCGATTAGCTTTACCATTGCTTGTTGACACGGCTCAAAGGACGACCATGCGATCAACAAGAACAACCTGCCAGTGGGGTTTGCTGGCATGGACCTGCCTTACCTTGGCTTCTAGCGTAAGGGCACATACTCCTCTGGCGGCATCCCAACATCGACGGAAGAAGTCCTACGGAAACTCTGTGAATATAGGCTCTTCGCATCACCATGAGAATCGCCAACGCGACCTCTTGACGACCATCAACTTGATTGCTCCGTACGTCGAAGAAGTCACGGAAGAAGACCTGCATCAGTTCAAGGTGTCTCAAAAGCCCCAAGGAGACGCCAGTTGTCCTTGCTTGACGGCAGCGCAACTCCAACAGATACCCCGCGAGAAGAACGCCAAGACGGACGCCTATTTTCTAGGAGGGGAATTTGATTTCTCGTTTGGTCTAGGCTGTGAACCCCACGATCAAGATGTGGCGATCAGCTGTGTCAACATTGACTCGTGTGTGACCGAGATTCCTCTCCCCGAAAATTGTGATCGCTCGTGGTGCTATCGCTCCTTTTGTTATGTCGATCCCGAGAACTGCGATGCCAATTACGCCCCCAGTACCTTTTGGAAAAGCTTGTATTACTCGTACGCAACCTGTGGTCACATGGACTCCTTTACCGCCGTCGATCGCGTCAAGGCCTTGCAAAATCAGACCTACAAAGTGGCCATTAATAGTAATACCGGTGGTTGGATGGGAGCGTATAATGTGGATGGACACTTTTCCATGAATGGCAAATGGGATGGACCGCTCGTGCATTTCATTCGCGATGCCGCCATCAAAGGCGGCTTTAAGCTCGATATGCAAGCCCCACCGGAATGGCTCAAGAATGAATCCCTCGATTTCTTTGGGTCTTCCAGTTTTGATTATTGTGTCTATGCCACCTCCTTGGGCTATTTGGACTTTTGTGTCGGCGCCTACACGATCACGTCCAAACGCGCGTCCGTGGCACCCTTTTTTGAATTGACCAATGATCCCATTTACTTGATTACCTTTACCGGGGGCGGTGACGAATCCTCGTGGGAAGATTTTGCCGCGCAATTGACGACCATCTTTCAACCCTTCACGTACGGGAGTTGGATTATGATCATCTGTTTTTGTTTGCCCACGCTGGGCGTCCTCATGTTGTTTCACGAGTACCACACGCCCGGAGGTGCCTTTCCAAGAGAACAAGAAATTGCCGTCATGAATACCAAGACGATGGAAACCAACATGGTGGCCAAGCCAATACCCTTGTCCACGCATGTGAGCAAAGCCGTTTATTTTGCCTTTTTGAGTTTGGTCAGTGGGACCTACGATACGGCCGTCATTACGACGGGCGGCAAGATGCACTTGTTGGCCATTTTGACCTTTCTCGTCTTTGTCCTGGCCGTGTACACGGCCAACTTGGCCGCCATTCTCACGACCGTCAAGAACAAGAGTGAAGTCAAGAATTTGGACGAAGCCATTTTACAGGGGTATAACTTTTGTGCCGAGAAAAAAATTGCCTCGCTCGTCATGAACTTGTTTCCCATTCAGCCGGATAGCTTTGTGCCAGATCCCATTGAATTGGGAGGCGATGGTGGTCCCGGATTTGGCTGTCCCGATTGTCAAGCACGGGATCGCGTCTTTGATTTTATGAAAAAGCATCATACCAATCGAAGCTTGTATTGTGATGCCGCCTTCATTGCGTATGAGGATTTGCAAGTGCACCAGAATTATGCAAATCATTGTAACAAGACCGTCGTGGGAGATGTCCTGGCCTTGGCCACCAAGGGCATTCCCATTAAAGAATCCATCTCGGCCGAAATGCAAGCCTTTTTGTATCAAATGAAGTACGAAGGAACCTTGGCCAAGCATTTGCAAGAAGCGGCTCCCGTCAATCAATGTCCGATTGTGGATAATGAAGGAGACGGCATCGGTTTGTCGCCGGAGCAGCTGACCGGTATTTGGGTGTTGGTCTTTTTCATGGCCTTTATAGCTCTCGTTCTCAAGGCCATAGGGTCGTGCAGAATCAAAAAGAATGGAACCTTTGCGATCGATACCGAGGCGGAACGTCACAAAGTGCTGCGGTTTGATCAATGGGGAAATCCCATTGATAATCCCCACGCGGAGGTCATTGTCGAGGTCAACAAGAGATCCACGTTTGAACGGTCCGTCTTGGTCCGACAGTCGACCATGGACCGGGAGTCGCAAATCGAAAAGATGGCAATGTATGAAATGCAATCCAAAGAGAGTACTGCGAGTGCCGACGAATTTCACGAAGAAGAATACGAAGAAGAAATTACCATTCCCGGCTCGACGCATACGCCAAATGCATGGTGGACGGCCGATCCCAATCAGATTGATCCACGTTCCCTCAAGCCAACAGCATATTACCCGGAAGATGAAAAGAGCTTTCATTAGGTTAGGCAATATACTGTCTCTTATACACATCTCCGAGCCCACGAGACTAAGGCGAATCTCGTATGCCGTCTTCTGCTTGAAAAA
>ENA-ORBV01008731-ORBV01008731.1-microbial-mat-metagenome-genome-assembly--contig:-NODE-8731-length-16912-cov-10.246035_pt1 | contig 16912 bp, 15 predicted proteins | sample MGYA00237777_ERZ505514 | MGnify/ENA primary metagenome ERZ505514 (study PRJEB26160, sample SAMN06269048) | microbial mat metagenome | isolation source: Oligotrophic lake microbial mat | place... | reverse complement strand
GGCCGCTGGATCAATCGTGATCCGATTGAAGAAGCAGGTGGAATTAACCTGTATGGGTTTGTCGGGAATGATGGGATTAGTGAATTTGATGTTTTAGGGCTACTTTCTGGTGAATCTTCGGATTTAATCATTAATGAAGTTGTGGTGGGTAAAGTGCGGGTTAACAAATACCAAACAATTCTTGATAAGAATTTATATGGAGCAGATCTTGAACTGATTCCGGAAATCCCAGAAATCAATAAATTTTACAAGGCAGCAGGAGAGGACGGATGCTTTTTAAGATGGCGCCAATATATTACATTTGTGAACGAAGTTGCAGAAGAAAAAAAGAAGAATCCAATATATATAAGTCAAGGTGGAACAATCTGGAATGACAGGTTAGACAATGGACAATTTATCCCTGGTCCCGATGGAAGTGGTAACAAAGGGGAAGCTGATTGGTACTATAACATAAAGGCTTGGAAAGGAAAATCTGTGGTTCCGAATATAGTGCCATTTTTTACTGATTCCCCACGGCAACAAACTAGATTTTTGACAACAAAAGAAGGATATCGGGTTCGTTGGAAAGCTAAGATTCAACTAGTTCTTGTTGGAAGCCTAGAGCAACCTAGTGGAGGAAAAGTCGTTTGGGGTAGAGAGTGGGGGTTTAGGGCAGGTGTAAAAGATGCTTCCCTTCTGAATGGTCAAAATGCACTTCCAATCTCAGTTTTTTTATAGAAAAGTTATGAGACATAAACAAAAATTAGTTTTAACTTTATTTTGCTGCACTTTTTTTTACATTTTTAGTAATGCGCAACCCCCCTTAAAATTAGAAATCATTTCCAATAATAGTTTAGATAAAAACAAGGAAGTGATTCTTCAGCTACTTTTCAAATCTGACCACTTTTATCTTTTAATGGAGAATTCTCAGTTAGGTAAAATTGAATTGCCGAGTCCATTTTCTTATGAGTCTCGCAGATCTTTAAGTTTTGAATTTAAAACTGAGAATAGCCGCCATTATAACATCAAATGGAGATTTCCGGAAGGCATTATGACGGATACTCGATCAAAAATAATCCTTGAAAGGGGTGATAAAATGATCGAAGAAGTCAATTTTTTTGATGGGTCTTGGCATTCGGAAGATTTTGAAATTGAGAACTCTCCTTTGAAAGGAACTATAGTAGCCATTTATCAACTTCCTAATAATGGCAAAGAAGTATTCGTCCGCTCAAAGCCACTCAAATGTATAATCTATTTGCCGATGGATAAGTCTAAACGAAAAGAATTGACCAAAACTATTGGACATAATCCGATTTTGGAATAATGAATTGTGCGGGGTGGTATTGGAGTAACCCCAATTTTAGGGCCAAAGCTTATGAGAGTTTTGGTTAATGTTTACATCAACGGGGTCAATGGGTCCAGCAACCCCGACAAAAGGTCGGGGCGGGCGTGTCTTAGGTTGTTCGCCACAGCGAATATATTACAAGGGAAAATTGAGGGTTTTGCAATAATTTATTGGCCAGGATGATGAGCTTTCGCATCAGGACGGTGAGAGCGAGTTTTTTGGGTTTCCCCCGGTTTCCATGGGCTCAGTCTTCTACGTTACACAAATTCTCTGAACTGTCTGAAAGAAAAGTATAAAGTAGCTGAGTGACCGAGTTTGCATATTTTTTTTCAGCCAAAACCTTCGGCAGTGGTTCTGTTTCCTTGTAGCCGAGGCCTCCGAGCCTCGGTTCTATAATCAAATGTATGCCGTCTCTGTAAAGCGGCAGAATGTGGATATGTTGGAAAGAAGAGGGTGCTTGCGTTGTCAAGCGCCTGGTTTTAGGGTCTTAAGGCTCCCGAATCTAAGAAAGTCTTGCAAACAAAAATCATGGGCTGGAAGAATCTGTTAAATGTTAACGACTGACCCCCAATTAAAGGGAGATCATTCCAAAGACTGGGCGAACCCGGGTATGCAGCACAAAACTCTGGACAAATATGACGACTAGAATGCTGCTGCGGGGCATCTCGCTTTTCATTTGGTTAATTGGTTTTTGTCTGGATTGCAGTTCAAAGCCGCTCGACTCTGGAACAGCAGAGCGTCTCCAGGAATTGGCTGAACTCAGTGCCGTTATAGATGGCTCTCAGCCCTTGTCCGATGAGCAATGGGCGGTTATCGAGAAATCGCTGGGGGCCTCTGATGACGTGTCGGTCGCCGTCACAACTCTGTTCCTCCAACGCATCGACAATGATCGCGCTAGAGCACTTCTTCTCAAAATTGGCGCTTCTGATGTTCAGCGTGGCTTGCTGACAGATGCCGTGCTCAAGAACGGGCGCTTGACGTCTGAGCTTGAAAATGCCGTCCCTGATAACCGTGCCTCCCGTTGGCGTGAGATGGCAACTGATACGAACCCATATGCTAGAATTGCTGCCGCAAAGGCCCTTTGCGCGGTTGACCCTAATGCTGCCAAAGCCGTGCTGATTAGCATTGAGAAGGAAAAATCCGAAATCAGTCCAGTAGCGAATAGAATCAGGAGGGAGCTAGCTGCTCACTTGGGCGAAGAACCGCCACCGCCGATACCCGGATTTGAAACTCTCTATACCTGGTTTGAGCGAAGCGCTGGCTCACTAGCCTCAGCGCAGTTTAGTGATGGGAAAAGCAGCAGGCTCGGTGCTGAACCTCAAGTGCCATCGCCACCAACCAGTCATTTGCCGTCACCTTCAACACCAAAGCAGGTTTTGGAATTGATGCCCGCATCAACACTGCACGAGGAACCAGCCTCATCAACGCCGTGGAGCATCATCGTGGTGCTGATCGTGGCTGCAACTGGCCTGCTGTGGTTGATGCTCAAGCGGCGTTCGTGAGCGTGGGGCAGGTGGCAACGTCTCTGCGGCCTGCAACGCCACTCCCAACCACGCCGGTGCCTGAGCTTGGCACTATGCGGCTGGGCGTTTGGTGGTTCGGGAGCCAGTCGCTTCGGCGGGGGCCTTGTGGTGGTGGGGGGCGTGGCGTGCCCGGGGCCGCATAGTGAGGCGCTGCAGGCAACCGGCCCCCGTTTGGCTCGGGGAGGCGCTGCGTGCCGGTGGAGTCCAGGAAAACGGGGAAAACGGGGTCAGTGTGCAATTCCTTGACAACTGTTGTAATAATCTCTGAAAGCTATTTTGTTAGCCAGTTGCACGCAGACCTCGTTCCCCCCGTTTCCCTGCGTCAACAGGTGAGATAATGGGTGATCAACATGATGGAATTTGACCACATAGACACGAAGAGCACAGAGATTTTTTACACTCGTTTCAGGATCTCTGCGGGAAACGCGGGAAACGGGGTCAGTGTGCAATTCCTTGACAAATGTTGTAATAATCTCTGCAGGCTATTTTGTTAGCCAGTTGCACGCAGACCTCGTTCCCCCCGTTTCCCTGCGTCAACAAGTGAGATAATGGGTGATCAACATGATGGGATTTGACCACAGAGACACGAAGAGCACAGAGATTTTTTACACTCGTTTCAGGATCTCTGCGGGAAACGCGAAGTATTCAAGCAGTCGTGATTCTGACTTGGCAGGTGGGCAGGCGAGTGGCAGCATCGGCACCGTGTTGATAATGTTGCGGCAGCAAAGGAAGCGCAGCGGGTGGCCTTGCCTCCTGGGTTGGGCTGTCTTCTCGCCATGGCGCTGTCGCTTTGACGATCCGGTCAACGGCCTCGACAGCGATGGCGATGGCCTGACCAACTACGCGGAGCGCACGCAGCACCACACGAACCCAGCGGTGTCGGACACGGATGACGATGGTTTGACGGACTCGGAGGAACTCTTCACCTACTTCACCAATCCACTTCTGCAAAAGACGAATCCGCAGCAGCTCTACACGGATTATTACATGGTCAGCCTGACGGACACGGATGGGGATCAAATCCCCGATCTCATTGAGCAGTGGTATTTCAGTCAGGGCTTCACCATGAACAAGGACGACCCGCTTGATGGAAAGGGTGATCTGGATGGCGATGGCTACAGCAACACGCAGGGCTACCTCAATGGCTGGAGCCTGACGATGAGCTTCAACAATAACTTCGACGGCGATGGTGACCGCATTCTGGATGTGCTGGAGGATGTGTGGGCAGCGCAGTATCCCGGCAGTCTGAACAAGGCGGACCCGAATGATGCGGTGCTGGATTTTGACAACGACGGAGTGATGAACTTCGAAGAGATCGCGCTGGGTCTGAACCCCGGCAGCCCGCAGAGCCGCAGTGGGCCGTTGACCGATGTGCAGGTGCTGGCGCTGACGGAGACGCGCACCACGCGGGTGCTGCCGCAGGATTGTGATGGCGATGGCATGAGCGACGTGTGGGAGCACCGTTACTTTTTAAACCTGCGCGACGCGAGCGACGCCGGAGCGGCCAGCGGCCTGCTGGCGGCACCGCCTACGCTGCTGAGCTGGGAGGAGTTTGTCAGCGCGTGGGATCCCACCGGCGTGAGCACGCCCACGGAGCAGAACTACCTGGAATACACCGACCAGCACGCGCTGACCGTGGCGGGGCAGGCGCGGAGCGACCCTGACTTTGACCTGCTCTCCAACCTGCGCGAGTTCCAGCTCGGCAGCCATCCGCGCATCGCGGATACGGACGGGGATGGTTATGACGATGCGGCGGAGCTGCTGGCAGGCAGCAACGCCACGCTGGTGAACTCCACACCGCTCAATCCCACCGGCGGCACGAACACCACGGGAGGCGGTGGTGGTGGAACCACGACCGGGAACAACCACACGACGCCCGCCGCGCCACCCGTGATCGCGCTGGCGGGCCGGTTCAATGTGGTGAGTTTTGGCGTCCAGTCTGCGACCTCCAGCTTGGAGACCAAATATGGGGTGGATGAGAACCTGAAACAGCAGCTCCTGATGCAGGGCTGGGAAGATGCCAGCGGCGACCCCGATGTCAGCAGCACCATCGTGACCAATGAATGGACAGGCCTGCCCGAGCTGGACGATGAAGACCAGCCGCAGACAGCCACCTGGAAGGTGAAACGCACATACGAGAATCCTGCGCAGTATGACTACAAAGCCGCCGGCACGCAGCGAAGCGAGCCGGAGGAAATCCTCAGCAATGAGGAGATCACGCAGATGGTGGAGGAAGGAGGAGAAGCGCCGGCTATCGGCGGCTATCTGGCCCTCGCACCTGCCGAGCCGGACAAGAGCGCGAGCACAGGCGGCGGCGAGCTGGGAGCCAGCCGTGGCAGCCGCACCGAAGGGCAGGCCACGTTCAAGACGGGAAGCTGGCGGGAGTTCTGGCTGCGCGCCAGTGCGGCGGTGCCCGCGGCGGTGAGCCGCAGCTACATCATCCGCAAGACCAGCACGAACGGCGGAACGCCGCAGTTCACGTCCGTGACGCTGACGATCCCCAAGGGAGGGAAACATTCCACCCAGGGCGGCACCAGCGGCACCATCAAACTCCATCCAGCAGAGGGCGAGAGCATGAGCCTCCTGCCCATTGACTTAAAGGTAACGGACTTTGCGACCAAGAGCGATACCGTGCCTTACGTCGCGACGACAAACGCCACTCCACCAAAGAACTCTGAGCTTTGTTTGAAGGCCGATAAGACCAACGAGAAAGCGAAAATCGAAATAGAACTTCCGAGCATCACTGACGCCACGATGCTTTCGAAGATGAAATGGAAAGTGATCAAGAAACCGGCGGACACGATGGTAAGCGAGGGAGTCTTCGGCGGAGCAACAGCTCCAAGCGCAGAACTGACGCTTGGCAGTGGAAGCTCAGTGGAAGATGAAATATTGTTTGAGGTTCAAGTCGGAGCTGATGGCACCTCGTTTACTCCAGCGGCCAAGATGAATGTCCGCGTGGTGCGGGATCGACTCAATTGGTGGTTCGAGCCGTTCTCATCCGATTTTGGATGGAGAACAGCTAAACCTGAACCACGAGCGGATACTGGGGACTACCCTGCGCACAAAGCGAACGCATACAAACGAGAGAGCCTGCAATCCGTGTATGAGTTCTTCAAGTCATCTACTGCTATCGGGCCATCAACGCCAAAGGCAAACTGGGTGAAGCCGTCCATTACCTGCTTCGGCCAGTTCCATGATGCTATCAAGACTGCCAACGGGAACAATCCGCTGGTCGATTTGACCAGTCTCGCACGCATCAACATGACTGCGGTCACTGAGCTTCCGTCATTTGATCTCAAGTATGGCTCTTTGCGTTCAGCACAAGGCAGACAGACAACCTACCCTACCGACGACAACCCGACTCTGCGTGCGGCACAGTTTCCAGAGAGGGTTCAATGGGCGACTGCTGCTTCAAATGCAATTGGAAGTCCCAACCTGCCGAGAGGCCGACTGCTTGCGATATGGCAGAAAGAAGGATCTTTGCGGCTGAATACCCAATCTTCAACGACGACGAACTTTGATGCCAATCTAGCGGCATCGGAGCTTGGTGCCTCTGCGCCAACATCAAGCGACAACGCCAAGGTATGTTACATCTACAACGCCACATACCAGTGCCTTGGCAGCGATTTCTTGATTCAGACATATCGTATCGGTGGTGCCGATGACAACATTCCCGATTTAAGGGACTACGCCGCCGCTATGACACATATCCGGACTAAAGCAGACCAGATCGGTGGTGCCGGTAGCGGCGATAAGCTATTCAACGCACTCACCGGCACTGCTGTGGGATCGGGATACACGGTCTCCATCAATGCCCCTGCTTTCTACGAAGAACTGCTCAGGCTTGTTGGACTGTATTATCTGGCAGGTTGGCAAGCGGAAGGCCCTGATGTGTCCTACATGGTTTACAATATGGGAACCACGAGCTTTACCAATCTCAAGAACACGCTTGGAAATGCAGCATATCCTGAGCGGGCTCGCCTCGGGTTAACAGACTGGGCAATACATTACGAGATTCGCCCCACAGAATACACCCAGCCGAGGGACCATGCCCAAAAGTTTTATGCTTACCGGGTAGCATTCGAGGCGAAGTATCCATGAGCAACTACATGAACATGAAAAAGACCTCTGTGTCACTGATCGCATTCGCTGGTCTGATTATATTTTTGTGGTTCGGCTTGTCTCGCAAAATGTCGCCGGAAGTAGATAAAGTGCCAAAATCCGTTCCCAGTTTGGCCCCAGCACCTCATTTACCGCCTCAAATCTCGACTTCCGCCACAAAACCAGTGGAAGAAATTGTGCCAGATACTGACCTGTCTTGGCTAAAAGAGCTTTCTGCTGGCCTAGTGATCTCACAGTCCTTTGATCCCATAGCCAACGAACCAAGGGGAACTGTCACTTCGGGCAATCTGGTCATCGATCTTGGAGAAACACCTCCACTTTACCGCCACCAGATTCAGACAGCAACTTGTCCAGTGATGCTGGGAGAAAAACATGAGAGAAAGGCTTTTCACATTTATGCGACGAGCTTACTTATTGATAAAGACGGGGCAACCAAGGAGTATCCTCTGTCCGTTTCATACCCGAAATGGCCAGGGTCAAACGCTGGTTTGGAAACAAGTGGTGGATTTGTTTTTAGACGGGATGAACAACCCTTGCGTTCGATCGGAGTCATTGTTCCCAAAGTCATTCCAGAAGTCGGAGAAACATTAGATATGCTTGATTGGCAAATTCAAATTTTTGCCGATAATCCAATGCTTAATGTTGATTTTCTGTCAAAGGCCAAGCCGCAGTCGCTTGGCTCAGCAGTTGTCGTGCTGATGGCTACTCATCCAGACAGGATTCCTGCCAATTCTAATGTGGTGTGGTTCAAATTTGAAGCGAACGGAACTGTGTCCTTGATGGAAAACTAATTGCGTTCCTGAGTGTGGGGCGAGCGGCAACGTCTCTCCGGCCTGCAACGCTTCTCCCAACCCCGCCTTGTGCCTGAGCTTGGCATTATGCCAGCGGGGTGAGTCCATCGTGTTGAGCGTTGTCATGTGGCCGCTGGCATAGTGGGGCGCTGCAGGCAACCGGCCCCCGCTTCGGCTCGGTGATGTCTTGGGTGCTGGCGGGAGTCCGTCGCTCGCCTCGCAAGATAGGCTCGTCCCTCGCGCTCCGCCCCGCCTGCGCCCTGGCTTCGGGTGCTCGTGCCTCGCAGGCCGCCTCCCCGGCCCTCGCTCCCCTCGCCCTGAAATAGAAAAAATGGGGTCAGTGTGCAAAAATCAAATATTGATAATTGATGAGGAGGCAAGTAAGAAGGGTTAATGGCGAGATCAATTCGAGTGGAATATGAGGGAGCGTGGTATCACGTGATGGCGAGAGGCAAGCGGCGGGAAGTCATTTTTTTGGACGACGAAGATCGAGAGATGTTTTTAAGGACGTTGGGGGAAGCCTGCAAGATGACGGGTTGGGAGGTTCATGCATGGGTTCTGATCGGCAACCATTACCATTTGATGGTGCGAACGCCGGAGGCGAATTTGGTGGCGGGTATGAAATGGCTGCAAAATACCTATACCCGGAGATTTAACACCCGACATCGATTATGGGGGAGGCTTTTTGGGATCGCTACAAGGCGGTGTTGGTGGAGGGGGAATCGGAGGCGTATTATGTGAGTTTGTGGGACTACCTGCATTTGAATCCGCGGCGGGCGGGATTGATCAAGGAAGGGGGGAGTGTTTTGGACTATGCTTGGAGCAGTTTGGCGGGGGGCTTCGCGTTGTGTCCGAGCCGGAGGCCGAAGTGGTTGGCGGCGGCGGAGGTGTTTGGCATTCTTGGGTATGAGGATTCGGCGAAGGGGCGTCGGGAGATGGTGGAGGCGTTGGATGCGAGGGGCCGAGCAGAGGGGAAGGAGAGCGGTGGAATCGAGAGGACGCCGGGGATGGATGCGAGGATGAGCCATTTGAGTCGAGGATGGTATTGGGGGACGCAGGTGTTTGCGGAGAAAGCGATCAAATTGTCGGCGGCGATGGGGCGGAGAAGAAACTCTCGGGCAATGAGCCGCGCTTCTGAGAGACTATGGGACGGCGAGGCACGAGCGAGGGAGGCCGTCGAAGAGGGACTGCGGGAGGCGGGGTTAGAACGCGAAGATCTTAAAACACTTCGCGGCAACGATGCGCGGAAGGTGAAGATCGCGACGAGGCTATGGAGGCAAACAACGGTGTCGCAGGCATGGATCGCGCGGGAGTTGGAGATGAAGAGCGGGGCCAATGTGAGTCTGTGTATTCACCGCGAGAGGAAAAAGAAATGATTTGCACACTGACCCCTAGTTTCCCAAAGTTCGATGTCACTGCGAGCACTGGAAACACGGTCAAAATTTTCCACGGTTCCGCCCAGCCGACGGAGGCAGAATACAATGCCTTCATCGGCCAGTTTGAATTGCGCGACGACGATGATCGTGGGGCAAGCTTTAGCCTCATGGATTTGCTGCCTCGAAGTGACGCTATTACCGATACCGTCAAACGCGCCTATGCACCTGCATACATTCAAATTGAGGCAGTGCCTCACTCGCAAGACTTCAACGCTCGCCCAACGATCCCTTTTGAGATGAACGCTGGCACTCTTCTCAACCCATTTACATCTTTGAATAACAGTCAGGACATGTCAGGAGCAGACCGCGATGAGTATTGGTATACCCTGCTCGTGATGGCCTACCAATATCGTGAACCGAATGACAATGACCCAACTCCTGAAAGCTTAATCCGAGGGCTGACGATTAGCGATAGTCCGATTTATCCCAAGATCAGTTCAGTATACGTTGAAGCTGTCAGAGATTGGCTGGCAGGAAATCGAAACGATCCTGATTTTTCAGAAAGGCTCCAACGCGATATTGACCGAGTTGTTGCTCATGAACTAGGCCATGCTCCAGGCAACGGAAATGATCCTGATTATAACGAAGGCGGGTTGATGGGTGGAGGTGCGGACGATGATGATTTTTCACCAGCCACTATTTTTCGCTTCCGCCAAACTCCTAAATGGCAAAATTAATCCTCATCGTTGTTTGGTTTGCACTGGGAACATTGGGATCCGTCCTTGCTTCTTCAATCGGCACCCAGTGGGAAGGGCTTGCCCATTCGATTGCAGGTAAGATTGATTCCTATGTAAAAGCTCATGATGGCACGTTGCCGCCAAATCTTGCTGATCTCTTTACTGAGGGTGAGATGTCCCTACTTGAGGAGCAACTACAGGGATCGCTTGCTTCCAAAATGCAGTATTTTGGAAACAACTCACCCACGCTTTCAAACGATGGGTATAAGTTGCTTGCCGTGGTGAGCTTTCCAATCATAGAGGACAGAAGAGAAAGCGAGGGACGTTATGTGATTTACGCCAGTGACAAAGGTAAAATCGGTGCCCGCTGGGAAACCGAGAAAGTCATCCAACAATCTTCCAACAGTGCTGGCTTGCCCATTTCCACCGGGTCAGTTTTTCAAGAACAACCCCTTAAAGTCCTTTATCCCGAGTATGGAATCCGTTTGATTGAGGAAGCTGTAAAGAGTGGCGTTCCTGTCGAGAAAGCGGCTGATGTTGTTCAGAAGCATATCGACGCAGTTAATCAACGTGGCGGCAACGAAGTGGCGACCTGGGGGGAACTTTTACAACAAGCAGAAAAACAGTCCGGCTCATTGCCTGCTCTGGCGGTCGCAGACGAAACCCAAAGCAAGTCAACGCCGGTTCAAAAGCAAACTCCTGCGGCGACTTATCAGGGGCCTTCTGAGACTGATCCATCTGTGTTCCCGATCGTTCCGGTGGTAATCATTGGGGCGGTGATCGTGGCAATCCTCGTCTTCATCCTTCGCCGTAAATCGACGTGAAACTTGCAGCACCGCCGGTGCGCTGGCGCGAGAAGCGACGAACGCCAACCCTCCGTCAACTCCCGATGCCCCGCACTGTCATTCGAAATCCACAAGGGACACATTCGAAATTCACAAGAACTTGGGGCCAGTGTGGAATGGGACTAAGTTAAGAGGGGTTTTCGATGGCGCGAATTGGGGAGAGGGGTCAGCCATTTAATATTGACATAACGAAATAAGCTCATAATTGTCGGCCTCATGCCGAGTTAGGAGGTATGAACCGGGAATATAGGTAACAGCCAGTCCAGGGAGATAGGTAAAACTAAAATGGCTGAATACTCCATGGAAAGAAGGTGAATTAAAAGGGATCACTCAACATATTTTGACTAAATATGAAATCAGCGGGCTCAGTTTTTGAAAATTGGCAGGTTAGAAAGTTCAGACACACCCGACCATCGCGACGCAAGGTCGCTCCTACAGTTTTTATGCGTCGGACTTGCAGGCCAACTTCTAGGGTTGGATTGAATCAGTAAGGTAGAAACCACTGGGCCGCCCCCGCCCGCAATCTCACCCCGACGAGGGTTACGATGCAGGCCGAAACGGCGTACAATTCTCCTTCCTCATCCCTCTTCTTATCCGTGTTCATCCCCGCACACCGGACGGATTCGTCCTTTGGCGAACGTGTAATCCTTGGTTTAAGCTGCACGGTTCCGGCAAAAAGAAACGGGATGGACACCCGTAAACGGGGAAGATAATCTCCAGCTCATTTTATGAAGGAAAAATCAGATATCGGTTTGATCGGTCTGGCTGTCATGGGCCAGAATTTGGCACTCAACATCGCGGATCACGGGTTTCAGATCTCGGTCTTTAACCGCACGACCAGCAAAACGGACGCCTTCGTGGCGGAAAACCCCAGCACTCCGGGCGGTCTGGTCGGCAAAGCCACTTTACAGGAGTTTGTTCAATCCCTTTCGACCCCGCGCAAGATGATCATCCTGGTTCAGGCCGGCAAGGCCACGGATTCGGTGATCGACGGGCTCGTTCCCCTGCTGGAAAAAGACGATATCATCATCGACGGCGGCAACGCTCTCTGGACGGACACAATCCGCCGCGAAAAAGATCTTAGCGCCAAAGGATTGCGCTTCATTGGTTCCGGTGTTTCCGGCGGTGAAGAAGGAGCCCGTTTCGGCCCTTCCCTCATGCCCGGCGGTGACATATCCTCCTGGAAAGAACTCGAACCCATTTGGAAAGCCATCGCGGCCAAGGTCGATGCCACCACCGGCAAGCCTCTGGAAGGAGCGGCTCCCGGCAAGCCCATCCAAGGCGGGGTTCCCTGCACGGCCTACATCGGACCCAATGGTGCCGGTCACTACGTTAAGATGGTCCACAACGGGATTGAGTATGGCGACATGCAGTTGATCTGCGAAGCCTATAACATTCTGCGTTACGGGATTGGCCTGTCCGTGGATGAAATCCAGAAAACCTTTGAAGAATGGAATGCGGGCGAACTGGATTCCTTCCTGATGGAAATCAGTTACAAGATCCTGGCTTTCAAAGACGATACCACCGGCAAGCCGATGGTCGATGTCATCATGGATCGCGCCGGCCAAAAGGGCACCGGCAAATGGACGATCACCTCGGCCCTCGATATGGGTATTCCGGCTTCGACCATGTCGGAAGCGGTTTTTGCCCGTTGTATTTCTGCCATCAAGGAAGAACGCGTCGAAGCCTCCAAGTCCCTCAAAGGACCCGAAGGTTACAAGTTCACTGGCGACAATAAACAGCTCATCGAAGCTGTTCGCGACTCGCTTTACGCTTCCAAAATTTGTTCCTATGCCCAGGGTTACGCGCTGATGCGTTCGGCTTCGGACGAGCAGAAGTGGAATTTGAAGTTCGGCGAAATCGCCATGATCTGGCGCGGCGGTTGCATCATCCGTGCCCGCTTCCTCCAGCGCATCAAGGACGCGTTCGAAAAGAACCCGGCCCTGGCTAACCTGTTGCTGGATCCCTACTTCAAGGACATCGTGCTCAAGACCCAGTCCAACTGGCGTCTGATCGTTTCTCAGGCGGCCCTGGCCGGGATCCCGATCCCGTCGTTTTCGGCGTCGTTGGCCTACTTCGACAGCTACCGTTGCGAAAGGCTTCCGGCCAACCTGCTGCAGGCGCAACGCGATTATTTCGGTTCCCATACCTACGAACGCGTGGACCAGCCCAGGGGTAAGTTCTTCCATCTGGATTGGGTGGGGAACAAGAAGCAGACAGAGGCGTAGCCAACACCGGAATGGATGGCCCGCGAAACACGCGAAAAGACGCGAAAAAACGAGGGGATGCATTAAAAATAAAGGGAAATCGGCGTCACTTTACTGTGAACCTCTACCAAGGGATTTCTTAGAATGATTCTCTCTTTATTTCGCGCTTTTCCGCGTGTTTAGCGGGAAGGAGGTAGCTTGGGCAGGTCTCCTGACGCGACTCTAGTAAATGCCCAAGCCACGTAGAGATTGTAATAAAATGGTGTCATGCTCAAGGGACTTGACATAGGTATTTAAGAAAATACTATAAGAGTATGGTTAAATATACCGACACCACGGTTAAGCTGGAGGCTTCTGTTGTTAAAGAAGTTTCTTCCGTGCTGGAACCAGACCAGACCCTTACGGCTTACGTGCGTGAGGTGGTTTACCGGGACGTCAAACGGAAGAAGTTGAAACTGGCTTCCCGTGCGTATCGGGAGTTTCTGAAACAGAATCCTGCAGAGAAAGAGGAGTTGGAAGCCTGGGAGAAGGCGGATCTGGTTTCGAGCCCATCGGAGATTTCCTCAGCGTCAAAACGTAAGCCATGACACGGGGTTCCATTGTCTGGGTCAATCTTGGAGACGCGTCACCGCCGGAATTCGGCAAGGCGCGACCGGGTTTGGTTCTGTCGAATACGGAAGCCAACCTGTCCCTTTCCAGTGCGGTCATTCTGCCCATTTCTGCCCGCCCGGGCGTGATCTGGCCTTTGCGTCTGGCCCTGCCCCGTATCAGCGGGATGAAGCCCGGGTTTTTGGTTCTACCGGGTATTCGCCAGGTCAGCAAAGCACGCTTGCATGACGAGATGGGTGTGGTGGAAGATGAATTTCTAACCGAAGTCGAACAGGCCTTGAATGCCTATCTTGGAGAATAACCTTATGTCACTCAAACTACGCGATCCCCAAACATGCCATTACGATGAAATCTCCCTGGGCGAAATCATGCTTCGCCTCGACCCGGGGGAGGGGCGCATTCGAACGGCCCGCCAGTTCAAAGCCTGGGAAGGCGGCGGCGAATACAACGTGGCCCGTGGGCTGCGCAAATGTTTCGGATTACGGACTGCAGTGGTGACGGCCTTTGTGGACAATGAAGTTGGGCACCTTATTGAAGACTTCATCATGCAGGGCGGGGTGGATACGCGGTTTATCAAATGGGCCAAGGATGACGGGATCGGGCGCACGGTGCGCAATGGGCTGAACTTCACCGAGCGCGGCTACGGTCTGCGTGGAGCGATCGGGGTTTCGGACCGTGGTAACTCGGCCGCCTCCCAGATCAAACCCGGGGATATCAACTGGGATGAAATCTTCGGGAAGCTCGGAGTCCGCTGGTTTCATACCGGCGGGATCTATGCGGCTCTTTCCGACTCCACACCGGAAGTTGTCATTGAAGCCGTCAAAGCGGCCAAGAAATACGGCACCATTGTTTCTTATGATTTGAACTATCGTCCTTCGCTCTGGAAATCGATCGGCGGACAAAAGCGGGCCCAGGAACTGAACCGGGAAATCGCGAAGTTTGTGGATGTCATGATCGGGAATGAAGAAGATTTTACTGCCTGCCTGGGTCTGGAAGTGGAAGGCATGGATGAGCACATTTCCACCATCGAGATCGACAAATTCAAGAAGATGATTGAAAAGGCAGTGAAGGAGTTCCCGAATTTTCAAGTGACGGCAACGACGCTGCGCACGGTGAGGAGCGCCTCGATCAATTCCTGGGGAGCGATCTGCTGGCATGACGGAAAATTCTACGAATCCATTTACCGTCCGGATATTGAGATTCTGGATCGGGTGGGGGGAGGGGACAGCTTTGCCTCAGGATTGGCTTATGGCTTTCTCACGACCGGCGATCCGGAAAAGGCGGTGAATTACGGGGCGGCCCATGGGGCGCTGGCGATGACAACGCCGGGAGATACATCCATGGCGACGCTGGCTGAGGTGGAGAAGTTGATGTCTGGAGGGAGTGCCCGCGTCGTTCGTTGAGATACCACCCCGAGCCGGGGCTTGATGAGAAACTTCAGTGAAAAAAGAATCGCAGTTTAAATTCATGTTATATCATTTTTATCTGAGTAAGCGCCCCGGCAAAGGGAAGGGTTGGGCGAGATGCCCAACCCAACAGGCGGGTCACCTGAGGCGACTTTTCAAGACGCCTGCGCTCCTTCGAACCAAAATCAATTTGCCAGGATGCTCAGGCATCTTGACGTGGTATTATCCGTGAAATCCGTGGTTAGAAATCTTTTCATTGTTATGGGTGTGTCGGGCTGCGGAAAAAGCTCTATTGCGAGAGCACTGGCCCAAGCGCATGGCGGTCTCTATCTTGACGCGGATGATTTTCATCCGGCTTCCAACAAGGCGAAGATGGCGCAGGGAATTCCGCTGACCGACGAGGATCGTTGGCCTTGGCTGGATATTTTGAGAGCGGAACTGGCCAAGGGAGCGGCTTCCGGAAAACCGTTCTTTCTGGCATGTTCCGCCCTCAAGCAGAAATACCGCGACTACCTTTCCGAAGGTCAGGAGGGATTGCGTTTTGTGTATTTGAAGGGATCTTTTGAGCTGATCAGGGATCGGATGGCGGGGCGGAAAGATCATTTCATGCCGGTCAAACTTCTGGAAAGCCAGTTTGCCGCCCTGGAAGAACCGCTGGATGCCATTGTGTTGGATATTGCCAGACCGGTGGATGAGTTGGTTTCCGTTTTCTCTGAAAAATTCAAAAAACCTTGAATAGGAAACATCCCGATGTTGAATTCCGTCATGTGTCTTCGCCCGAAATCTGGCTTGATGGCACGGGGTTCTTGCTTCCACGTTTTCCATAGAGTGTCCGGGACGTCATCAACGTGAGTGTTCGGCAGACCAGCCAGGACCCGGCCTGTTGTGAAATCCCAAATTGAATCCAAGAGGCACACTTGTTATATCGAGAACTATGATGACCTTGGATCAGTCGGTCGAAGAAGTCAGTCATTTGCCTCCAGCGAAGCAGGTTAAACTGCTGAATCGCCTGACTCTCAGGTTGCATCACGCCATGGACCTGGTTGTAGACAAGGCCTGGGAACGGGAATCCCAGCGCCGGCTTGCTGAATTGGAAAGCGGTCAGGTGCAGGGAATACCGGGAGAGGAAGTGTCCAGGCGAGTCAGGCAGATCATCGGGCGATGAAGCTCCCTTGTTTTAACCCGGAGGCGGAGAAAGAATATGCAGATGCGGCGATTTATTATACTGAGATTGATCCGGAGTTAGGCGGTCGTTTTTACGATGAGATGGAAAGGCTGATCAGGGATATCAGAAATAATCCTGAACAGTTTTTTCTGTGTAGAGTTTACCTTTTTGCAGGCACTTTTCCAACGTGTTCCCTTATGCAGTGATATACGTTGATCAACCAGAGCGGATACGAGTCATTGCGGTCATGCACGTAAGTCGTCATCCTGATTATTGGAAAATGTGCTTGGACTGAGTGTTGTCACTGAATAGTAGTTCAGAACAGTTACGGCCTTATTGGACTCAGTCCTGTTTATTTGTCTGCTTTCATTCTGGAAGGCAGGACTTTTTGCCTGTGTCCTGAGCGCGGTGTTGGAGTTGTGCGGTGCTTTTGTCGGGGACACGTTGCGGCGTTGGACCCCGAGGGCGGCGATGCTTTCCACCCTGGCTGGAATTGCCATTACCTTTATTTCGATGGGTTTTGTTTTCCAGATGGTTGCCTCGCCGGTGATCGCACTAATTCCCATGTTGTTGATTTTCCATGCGTCCGGAACCAAACTGCCCATGGGTATTCCGGCGGGGAAGGTGGCGGTTCTGGTGGGGGTGGCCCTGGCCTGGGGTCTCCGTGCTGTTCGGATTGGTGGTTTTATACATGGTGAAACGCCCGTGAAGCTCGGATTTTATCCGCCTCAACCTGCTCTGGGGGGTTTTGTGGAGTTTTCTGATTGAGGGTTCGGGCTCGGGCTGGAAACTGTCTCTTATACACAT
>ENA-ORBV01008729-ORBV01008729.1-microbial-mat-metagenome-genome-assembly--contig:-NODE-8729-length-16916-cov-5.149237_pt1 | contig 16916 bp, 13 predicted proteins | sample MGYA00237777_ERZ505514 | MGnify/ENA primary metagenome ERZ505514 (study PRJEB26160, sample SAMN06269048) | microbial mat metagenome | isolation source: Oligotrophic lake microbial mat | place... | reverse complement strand
ATCGTCGGCTGATCTCGATGTTTGCACCGACCCCGCACGATGTGTGGTCCGCGTATCTGGACCGCTACGGTCTGGATGGTGTGTTCCCGGTGGCGCGAACCGAGTTGGGAAACCTCGCGGCGATTGCCTCCGAAGAGATCCTGTATCCGGAGATCGCGCGATGTCTGGCAGTGCGCGGTGCGGAGGTGTTTCTGCACAGCACGTCGGAGGTGTACGGCCCCGGCCAAACGCCTAAGGAGATCGCCAAGCGCGCGCGCGCGGTCGAAAACCTTGCGTACGTGGTGAGTGCGAACAGCGCGGGCATGACGGGCAGCGCGATTCCCGCGTCGTCGGTCGACGGTGGCAGCAAGATCGTCGATCATCGCGGACTGGTGTTGGTCGACGCGGGCCCTGGCGAGTCGATGTCGGCCTTCGCGACGATCGACATCGACGCCCTGCGTGCGGAACGACGGCGCCCGGGCATGAGCAACCTGCTCGCACGTCAACGATTTGAATTATTCGCCGACACGTACGCCGGCACGTCCGTCTATCCAGCCAACACGCTCGGCGACGCACCGTTCGACCGCAGCCACTTTCTCGACACACAACGCCGCACGATCGATGCGCTCGTGGCGCGCGGGGTGATCACGTGACGACCGTCGGCGCAAACGTCAGTGAGAGGCTGTCCGCATTTCCCGTGCGTGACCCGCGGACGGGCACGATCGAGTCATTCATCGAGCCGCCAAACGCTCCCGCCACCGACGCGCTCGCGACGCGTATGCGCGAGGCGCAACCGCGCTGGGCAGACATGGGTGTGGACGCGCGCGCCGTCGCGATGCGCGCGTGGCGTGACGCTCTCAGTGCGCACAAGAATGCGCTCATCACGGCGCTCGAACGCGACACCGGACGACGCGCGATCTCAGTGATGGAGTTCGAGCTCGTGCTCAGTGCGATCGAACGATGGGCCGCGCAAGCACCGGCGCTGTTGGCAAGCGCCGAGCGTCCGTCCGCGCTGCCGTTTGTACGCATCCGTGCGACGACGTCGCCGTATGCGCTGGTGGGTGTGATCAGTCCGTGGAACTTTCCGTTACTGCTGGCCACGCTCGACACGATCCCGGCGTTGCTGGCCGGGAGTGCGGTGATCGTCAAGCCAAGTGAAGTGACGCCTCGCTTCATCGAGGTCGTGAATGCCGCGATCGCGGACGTGCCGGTGTTGCGCGATGTCTTCGTAATGATTCCTGGCGCTGGCGCAACCGGTCGTGCACTCGTGAACGTCGTCGACATGGTGTGCTTCACCGGCAGCGTCCCCACGGGGCGCATGGTAGCCGAGCAAGCGGCGGCACGGTTTATCCCCGCCGCCTTGGAGCTTGGCGGTAAGGATCCGGCTGTGGTCTTGGCCACTGCCGATTTAGCTCATGTCGCGCCAGCCGTGGTCTGGGGTTCAGTGGTGAACGCGGGGCAATCGTGTCTCTCGATCGAGCGCGTGTACGTGCATCGCAGTCGGTACGACGAGCTGGTGTCGCGGGTGGTCGCGATTGCGCAGCAGGTGGGGCTCTCGTGGCCCGATGAGTCGGCGGGGCCCATCGGTCCGCTGATCGCCGAACGGCAGGCGTCGGTGATTGAGATGCAACTGGCTGACGCGCGGGAACGCGGTGCCGTTGTGCACTGCGGCGGCACTATTGAGCGACACGGCGGCGGGTACTGGATCCGGCCAACGGTGGTGACGAACGTCGATCATCGCATGCGGCTGATGACCGAAGAGACCTTTGGTCCGATCATCCCGATCATGCCGTTCGATTCGGTGGACGAAGCAGTTCACCTCGCCAACGACAGCGTATACGGGTTGAGCGCGGCCGTCTTCGCCGGCACCAACGAGGAAGCCATCGCCGTGGCGCAGCAGCTCGACGCGGGCGCGATCAGCATCAACGACGCGGCGCTGACTGCCGTGATGCATGAAGGCGAAAAAAACGCGTTCAAGTTGTCCGGACTTGGCGGCTCTCGCATGGGCGCCGCGTCGATTCGTCGGTTCCTCCGCCAGAAGGCGCTTCTCATTCGCCAGGGGATCGGGCGCGATCCCTGGTGGTTTCCCGACCGCACCGCGACGCCGTAATCCCACGCGCTGTCGCTTGCACTGTTCCGCATACAAACCAATCCCCGAATACCCGCCTTACAGGAGTCGACGATGTCAGCGATCAGAACCGGCATGCCCTTGCTTGCCCGACACGAGGGTGAGTGGGTTGGGACGTACACCGAGATCGACCTCGATGGCAACATCCTCGACACGCATCGCTCGCACTTGTTCTGCACGTTTCCCACAGACAGTCCGTTCGATTATCACCAGCTCAACAAGTACACGTGGGCCGACGGCCGCACCGATGAACGCCAATTTCCCGCTGTTTATCGCGATGGGCGTATCTGGTGGGATAACGAGCTGATCACCGGCTCGGCGTGGGAGATCGATGACAAGACCGTCGTGCTGACGTGGACCCGCAAAGAGATGCCGGGCACGTATCTCTACGAAATGATCCAGCTCAGCACCGACGGTCAGCATCGGGCGCGCACGTGGCATTGGTTCACGGACGATCAGCTCGTGAAGCGCACGATCATCAAAGAACGGCGGCACGCGTGAATCCAACCGTGACCGCCGCCGCACCGCGAACCGGAAGCATGCACTACGGCTGGATCATTGTCGGCTGTGCGTTGCTGGCACTGCTCGTCAGCAATGGCATGACCATCTCCGGTTTGACGGTGTTCGACAATGCGCTGCTCGGCGAGTTCAAGTGGACGCGCGGCGCCTTCAAGCTGGGTGGCACCATCTCGTTCGTGCTGGCGGGGCTTCTCGGTCCGATCGCTGGCGGTATCGCTGACCGATCCGGCGTGCGTCCGCTGATGACGCTCGGCGCCGTCATGTTGAGCGCGGGGCTGTATCAGTACAGTCGTGTCACCTCGCTGACCGATGTGTACATCGCCCACACGTTGTTCGGTGTCGCGCTGGCCTGTGTTGGCCTCGTCATCAACGTGCTGCTGGTGTCACGCTGGTTCACGACACGACGCGGGACGGCGATCGGCCTCGCGCTCGTGGGCACCAGCCTCGGTGGGTCGGTGTTCCCCCCGCTCAATGCGGCGCTGATGCGCAGCATGCCGTGGCGAGAGGTGTTCCAGCAGATCGCGCTGATTCCGCTGGTGATCATTCCCATCGTCTGGCTGTTTGTACGCGACTGGCCGCGCGACAAGGGCCTTCAGCCCTACGGTGGTGCGCCACAGCAGACACAGGACCCCAAAGCACTACCAGGAATGGAGTACGGCGCGGCACTTCGCACCGTGAACTTCTGGGCACTCGCGTTTGCGGCGACTGCCACGTTCTATGCAATTCTCGCCATGACCGCGCACCTGTTTCTGCACCTGACGACTGGTCTTGGCTTTCCGCCGGCCACTGCGGCGGCAGCGGTGAGCACGCTCTTTCTGCTCGGACTGGCCGGAAAGTTCATGTTCGGCACTGCTGCTGATTTCATGAATCGCAAGGTTGTGTTCATCGGCAACTTGGTGGTGATGCTTGTCGGCACGATCTTTCTGCTCATGGACTCGACGGCCACGCTCTGGCCGGCCGTGGTGCTGACCGGGCTGGGATGGGGCGGGCTGTACACCATGTTGCAGCTGCTGGTCGTCGAGAGCTTTGGCATTCGCGCGGCAGGGCGCATTCTCGGCACCATTACCGTGATGGATGCGATCGGCGGTGGGCTCGGCGTTGTACTGACCGGCGTGCTGTTCGACAAAACCGGCAGCTATCGCGTTGCGTTTGGCGTCATCAGCGCCCTTGTCTTTCTCGCGTTGCTGGCCGCGCTACTCGTCAAGCCACCCACAGCACCGGAGCGGTCATGAAGGCGCGTGCATCTGTCATCGGGCTCAGTGGCGCCCTGCTGTGCGGCATGCTTGAGGTCAGTGCTCGACCGCTCGCCGCACAACCGATGGGCGCGATCAGTGGCGTGTTTGAAGGCGTGATCGGTACGCGCGATCCCATCCCGCTGATTCAGTACTACGAACAGTGGGGTTACCGCGTCGGTCAGATCGGTGAGCTCAGCGCCGAGGAGGCGATGGCGCTGTACGGCGTGAACTCCAAAGTGCGCGGCATCCGCCTGACGCACGGGAGTGCCGACCATGGACTGATCCGGTTGCTTGTGTGGGACAAGCCGCTGAGTGACGGCGTTGGCATGCGCCCGATGCGCGTCGAAGGTTCGCGTTGGACGGCGACCATGACCGCCGACGCGACGCTCATTGGCAATCACGCGGAGGATGCGATCGCGGCCAGGATGCCGGTTCGCTATGTGCCGCCGGAGTGGTCACGCATCTACGATCTTGGCCGCGGTCGTCCGTTCATCGATCCCGTAGTCGGTGTGCGTGAAGGCATGCTCATTCAACCCCTCACGCGCCAGATATTCTTTGAGCGCTTCGGATATGCACTGCCCTTTTACGGGCGCATCGACTCGACGTCGCACATGAAAGCGAGTCAGGTCACGCACTTCGGCATGATCACGCGGGCCGACGACAAGGTCGCGCTGCGCTTCTACGACGAAGTCCTCGGACTGCTGCGCGTACGCGATGATCTCGTGAGTCTGTACGCCGAGGCGAAGGCATCACGTCTGATCTTTGATCTGAATCCGGGCGAGAGCTATTTCACGACCGACTTTGACGAACCGCGAAGCTCTGTGACAGACCTGCAGGCCGCGCGCTCCGGGCGACTCAAGATCATCCGCTTTGCGAAACAGGCCCCGATGGAAGACGTGCGCAATATCAGTCGCGCCGGACATCTTGGACTGTCACTGTACACGTTTCGCGTGCGTGATCTCGACGCGTATCTGAGCAAGGTGCGGTCCAGCACCGCGACGGGCATGACGGCGATCGTGAAGAATGAATTCGGCGAACGGAGTTTCAGCTTCACCGCGCCCGACGGATTCATGTGGACGTTGGTGGAGGGCCGGTGACCACCGTCGTTCAGTACGACTTGCCGTCACTGCCGAAGTACTCGCGGTACTGCGCGATGCGGCCGTCGCGAATGTCGAAACTCACCGCTACGCGATTGCGGTACGGTGCGCCGCGCAGCACGCCTTCGTCGCGGAATTCGAACACGACGGTGTTCGCGTTCGACATGACGCGGTCAAGCGTCACGGTCAGCCCCTCGGGAAACGCGCTGCGCACGTACGCAAAAAAAGCGCGCGCTTTGTCGCGGCCCATGTGGGCTCCCTGGTATTCGCCCATCGGAAAGAAGAACGAGAAATCGTCGGTGACCATGGCCAGAAACGGCTCCCAATCGCCGGTGGCGAGTCCGTGGGTGAACTGGCTGAACGCCGCGTGTGCGACCGCGAGTGTGTCAGCGTTGTCGTGCGAGGCGTCGGCGGTGGTGTGCGTGGACGACATGAGAATCGACGTGAGCGCCTCGCGCGACGTGCTCTGGAATGCGCCGGGGGCGTGGGACGCACGCGACGGAGGCTGGTGAATGTCGGCCAACGCTACCAGCAGCGCGTCATCAACGGAATGGCCAGCGCACGTGACGCTGATCGAAGTCGGCCCGCGCGATGGATTTCAGGCGGAGCCGACGATCATCCCGACGGCACGCAAGCTGGAGATCATCCGCGGACTTGTGAGCGCCGGACTGACGCAGCTGCAGGTGGCGTCGTTCGTTCATCCGCAACGCGTGCCGCAGATGGCAGACGCCGAGGCGATCTGCGAGGCCATTCTGCCCGCGCCCGCGGGTGCGGAATACTCCGGCCTCGTGCTGAACATGCGCGGTGTTGAACGGGCAATCGCCGCCGGGCTCACGTGTATCGACGTGTCGGTTTCGCCCGACGATACGCAGAGCCGAGCCAATACCGGCATGACGCTCGGTGAGGCGCGTGCACAGGCCCGCGACATGATCCGTACCGCAATCGCGGCCGGATGTACGGTGCGGGCAGGTGTTCAGGTCGTGTTCGGCTATCGCGCGCCCGGCGATGTGCCCCTCGCGGACGTGCTCGCATTGGTGGAAGAGTTGGTGACGCACGGTGCGGGCAGTATTTCGCTTGCCGACTCAACGGGCATGGCCGATCCGCGCACCGTTGAGCGCACCGTGTCCGCCGTGCGCGATGTCGTCGGGACGTTGCCGATCGTACTGCATCTGCACGATACGCGTGGCATGGGGCTCGCCAACGTCGTCGCGGGATTGCGGCAAGGCGTCACGTGTTTCGATACATCGCTTGGCGGCATGGGTGGTTGCCCGTTTATTCCCGGCGCCACCGGCAACATTCCCACCGACGATACGGCCCACATGCTCGAGCAGATGGGCATTCAGACCGGCGTGGATCATCGCGCCGTTTCCGTGCTGGCGGCTGGCCTTTCGCAGGAGCTTGGTCGTCGGTTCGACGGCAAGATGCACAGACTGCGCACCGCGCCTGCCGCTGCGGCAGAGAGCGAAGGAGCAGAGCCATGAGTGGCCGCACGATCGCGGAACAGATCATTGGACAACACGCCGACAGCACTGTTCGGGCGGATGATGTGGTGATCGTGCGCGTGGATGCCGCCATGGCCACCGACACCACGGCGCCGTTCGCCATTGAAACGTTCAAGGAGATGGGCGGTCGGCGCGTGTGGAATCCCGAGCGGATGGTGTTCGTCATCGATCACGCCGCGCCCGCGCCAACCGAAGCGATCGCCAACCTGCACGTGATGATGCGCACGTTCGCCCGCGACACCGGATCGGTGTTGCACGAGATCGGTCGCGGCATCGGCCACCAGGTGATGGTCGAGAACGCGCATGTGCGCCCAAGTGAGCTGGTCGTTGGCGCCGACTCGCACACGGTGATTTACGGCGCGCTCAATGCCTTCTCGAGCGGCGTGGGCTCCACCGATCTGGCGGCCGTGATGTTGACGGGACGCACATGGATGCGCGTTCCACGCACGATCCGCGTGGAGTTGCTCGGCGATGCCCCGGTCGGCATCTCCCCGAAGGACCTCACGCTCGCGATCGTCGGGCAGCTGGGCATCGACGGAGCGACCGGTCGCGCGATTGAGTACACCGGTGCCGCCGTGCGCGCGTTGTCGCTGGACGGACGGCTGACCATGGCCAGCATGGCGGTCGAAACCGGCGCGGTTGCGGGACTCGTGGATGCGGATGGGTTGACGCTCCCGTACGCGTTCAACCCGACGCATGCAGAGGCGGGCGCAGAGTACGAGCAAGTGATCACGATCGATGTGCGTGAACTGACGCCGCAGATTGCACTGCCGCATTCGCCGGATAGCGTCGTGTCGATCACCCACGCGATCGGTACCCGCATCGACATGGCGTTCATCGGCACTTGCACCAACGGACGGTTGGAAGATCTGCGTGCCGCCGCTGACGTCCTGCGCGGACAGCGCATCGCTTCACATGTGCGTCTCATCATCGCTCCCGCCTCACGCGAAGTATTTGCCGCCGGCCTGCGGGACGGGACGGTGGCCACGCTCACCGACGCCGGCGCGAGCTTCATAACGCCCGGATGCGGTCCATGCGTGGGCACGCACCTAGGCGTCCCTGGCAACGGCGAAGTCGTGATCTCCGCTGCCAACCGCAACTTCCAGGGGCGCATGGGCAATCCGCACGCCAACGTCTACCTCGCCTCGCCGGCCACGGTCGCGGCGTCGGCGCTGCACGGTGTCATCACCGCGGCCAACACTGGAGCGCACACATGACGGCACCCGCAGGACGGGCAACCGCATGACCGCACCCGTCGCGCACATCCTGTCCGGTCGCGCCCATGTCTACGGCGACAACGTCGACACCGATCGCATCATTCCCGGCAAGTACACGAAAACGCTCGACAAGCGCCAACTCGCGGCGCACGTCCTTGAAGATCTGGACCCCGCGTTTCGGGTGCGTGTGCGCGTGGGAGATTTCGTGGTGGCGGGCGACAACTTCGGCTGCGGCTCCTCGCGCGAGCAGGCGCCGATCGCGCTGCAGGCAGCAGGGGTAAGTGCGATACTCGCCCGATCATTCGCCGCAATTTTCTATCGCAACGCGATCAATATCGGATTGCCCCTGCTCGAGATCCCCGACTACGAGATCGTCACGGGCGATCTCGTGCATGTGGACCTCGATGCGAGCACCGCCACCCTCGAACGGACCGGCACCGTTTATACGGCGCGCGCGTTGCCGCCGGTGATGGTCGCGATTCTCCGTGCCGGCGGGTTGGTGCCGTATCTGGCCGCGCATGGGGATTTCGTTGTGCCTGATCGATCGCCAACGGCGAACGCATGAGCATGGAGACGCTCTCCCCGCTGCCGCTGGCCGGACTCACCGTGCTCGAGTTCACGCACGCGGTCATGGGACCATCGGCCGGCGTGATTCTGGCAGACCTGGGCGCCGAGGTGATTCACATCGAGCCGCCTGAAGGCGACGCGACGCGACGCCTGCGTGGCATGGGCACAGGATTCTTTTCGTACTTCAATCGCAACAAGCGCAGCCTCGCGGTGGATGTGAAACACGCTGACGGCGCAGCATTGATCGAGCGGTTGCTCGCCTCGACCGACATCGTCGTCGAAAATTTCGGTCCGGGCACGATGGACCGACTCGGCCTTGGTTACGACACACTCTCGCAGCGCTGGCCGCGACTGATCTACTGTTCGCTCAAAGGCTTTCTGCCCGGTCCGTACGAGCAGCGCCACGCGATGGATGAAGTCGTGCAGATGATGGGCGGACTCGCGTACATGACCGGCCCGCCAGGTACTCCGCTGCGCGCCGGTACCAGCGTGGTGGACATTACCGGCGGCATGTTCGGCGTCATGGGAATCCTGACGGCGTTGTACGAACGGCAACAGAGTGGGCGCGGCCAGTTGGTGCGGGCGGCGCTGTTCGAGACCACCGCGTTTCTCATGGGGCAGCACATGGCACACGGCGCGCTCTCTCGGCAGCCGGTGCCACCGATGCCGGCGCGCATCAGTCCATGGTCTGTCTACCGAACGTTCCGCACTGCCGATGGAGAACCCATCTTTATCGGATTGGTCAGTGACAAGCACTGGCAACGGTTCTGCGCGGCCTTCGATCGGCCGGACCTCGCGGCCGACCGCGCGCTGCACACCAATAACGACCGCATCGAGGCGCGCGATCGGCTGCTCCCCGATCTCGAACGAATGTTCGCGACGATGTCGCGCGACGACGTGATTGCGCGCTGCGAGCGCGCAGATATTCCCTTTGCCCCGATCGCGCGCCCCGAAGATCTCTTTGACGATCCGCAGCTCAACGCGGGCGCCGGTCTGCTGGACACGCAGCTCAATCCCACCACCCGTGCGAAGATGCCGCGCACGCCACTGGTGCTCGATGGTCGCACGCTGCCGCTGCGTTCGCATCCGCCCGCCATCGGTGCGGATACGCGCGACCTCGCGCGCCGTGCCGGTCTCGACGACGAAACCATTGATGCACTCATTGCGGCCGGTGTGCTGGTCGCGGCCGACGCTCCCCCCACTTCAACGCCTGGTAATAGTCTGCCATGACCGCTCCGAATTTCGACTTGATCGTGCGCAATGTCAGAGGGGTGCGTCCCCATTACGACGACGTGCCCGTCTGTGATATCGGGGTTCGCGACGGACGTATTGCGGCGATCGAGCCTGTGCTCGATGCGACCGCAACACGCATCGTCGATGGGCAGGGGCAGCTCGCCTTTCCGGGGCTGGTCGATGCGCACATGCACGTGGGGATCTATGCACCGCTGGCCGAAGACGCCGAGACCGAAAGCCGTGCGGCGGCGATGGGTGGGGTGACCACGAGTCTCAACTACATCCGCACGGGCAAATACTACCTGAACAAGGCGGGCCCGTATCGCGAGTTCTTTCCTGAAGTGCTCGCGCTCTCGGAGGGACGCTTTCATGTGGACTACGCGTATCATCTTGCGCCGATGGACAAGCAGCACATCGAAGAGATCGAATCCCTGATCGATGATCACGGCGTCACGTCATTCAAGATCTTCATGTTCTACGGCGGCTACGGATTGCACGGACGCTCGGGCGATCAGCGTTCTTTTCTCATGATCAGCGAGGATGAGCAGTACGACATCGCGCATTTTGAGTTCGTGATGCGTGCCCTCTCGCGGGCGATCGAACGTCGGCCGGCGCTGCGCGACTGCATCAGCCTCAGCCTCCATTGCGAGACCGCCGAGATCATGAACGCGTACACCGCCATCGTGCAGCGGGAGGGAACGCTGCAGGGGTTGCGCGCCTACAGCGCGTCGCGCCCGCCGCACTCCGAAGGGCTGGCGATCGTGATTGCGTCATACCTGGCGCACGAAACGAATCTGCCCAACATCAATCTGCTGCATCTCACGTCGCAAAAAGCGGTGGACGCGGCGCTGCTGATGCGCACCGCATTTCCGCACGTCAACTTCCGCCGCGAAGTCACGATCGGGCATCTCATCCTCGACTACGACGCCGCAGCAGGATCGAAGGCGAAAGTGAATCCGCCTATTCGATCACGCGAGGATGTGGAGTACCTCTGGACCGCGCTTCTTCGCGGCGACATCGACTGGGTCGTCAGCGATCATGCATGCTGCGCTGCCGAGCATAAGACGCATTCAGAGCATCCGGAGGACATTTTTCAGTCCCGCTCCGGTTTCGGGGGCACTGAATATCTGTTGTCCGCGCTGTTCAGCGAAGGACAGCAGCGCGGACTTCCGCTGCATCGGATTGCGGAACTGACCAGCTGGAATCCGGCGCGCCGTTACGGGCTGTACGGCAAGGGAGATCTCGCCGTCGGCTATGACGCGGACATCGTGCTGCTCGATCCGGCCGTGTCGTTCGTCGTCGATGGCGCAACGTCTCCGTCGACGCAGGGCTACAGTGTTTTTGATGGGCTGACCTTTACCGGCGCAGTGACGCGGACGTTCCTGCGTGGTCAGCTCGTGTACGACGCCGGCACGTTCCCGGAGCCACCGCGCGGACAGTTTCTCGCGCGCCCCTATCGCCCGGAGATGGCGGATGTCGACCGGACCTGATCGGCGACGCCATGCGTCGCGTCGTGACTTTCTGCAGACGCTTGGCGGATGGGCGATGGCGCCGCTGGTGGCCACGCCGGCCGCCCTCGCACGCGCCGTCGCGGCGAGTGCTCCGCTGCGGCAGGCACCGGCGGCGACCGGCGCGCCGTTTCGTGTGATCGTGATTGGGGCAGGGCTGAGCGGTCTCGCTGCGGCGTTGCGATTGCGAGCGAATGGCGTTGACGTCACCGTGCTCGAAGCCGGCGATCGCGTCGGCGGCCGCGTCCTCACACTCGACGACATCCCCGGAAAACCGGAGGCCGGTGGCAACGCGATTGGCGAGGGCTATGTGCGGATGCGCGAGCTGGCGGCGCAACTGGGCGTGCGCGTGGTGCCGGTGAGCGGCGTGGATCGCGATGTCATGCTGCACGTGAACGGGGTTGGGATGCGCGGCAGCGATTGGGCGGCGTCGACGGCCAATCGGCTGTCGGACGCCGAGCGGAATCGCCTGCCGATGATGCTGACGGCATCGTACAGCGGTCGCGCCAATCCCATCACCTCGCAGACGGCGTGGGCGGATGGCAGTCTGGCGGCGCAGGACGTGCCGATGGCCACCGCGTTGCGAGCGGCCGGGGCGAGCCCGGAAGCGCTGCGCCTCATGAACGTTGCCGCGAACACGAACGACATCGCGACCACGTCGTGGCTCTGGGCGTTGCGTGAAGACTTCCGGCGTTCGAACGGTGGGACGCAGGTGTTTCACATCGATGGCGGGAACTCGCGGCTCCCCGAAGCGATGGCCCAGGTCCTCGGCGGCGCCATCGAAACCGGACAGCGCGTCGAGTCGATTGCACAGCGGGAGGTCGACATCACCGTGCGGCTCGCGGGCGGCCGTACGCGCACGGCGGACGCGGTGATCTGTACGCTCCCCATGCCGGCGCTGCGGCAGGTGGAACTGTCGCCGCCGCCGCCGGCCGCGCAGCGGGCATGGATCGAGACGATGCCGTACACCGCCATTACACAGGTGTATTTGCGTCCGCGCACGCCGTTCTGGCAAACTGATGGGCTCCCGCCATCGATGTGGACGGACACGGAGATCGAGCGTGTGTTCGCCTTGCGCGATGGCGATGCGATTGTGGCGCTGGTGGCGTGGATCGACGGTCGCAGCGCCATGGACCTGGATGCCCGAGGTCCCCGCGCCGTCGGTGAGGCCGTCGTGCGCACGATGGAGCGCATACGGCCCGCATCGTCGCAACAGCTGGAGGTGCTGCGCATCCAGTCGTGGGGGCGCGACGCGCTCGCCGGCGGGTCGTACGCGCACTACGCGCCGGGTCAACTGCGAGCGGGGATGGCGAGCCTCTCGGCCCCTCACGGCCGACTCTACTTCGCCGGCGAACACACCGCCGTGGTGGCGGCTGGGATGGAAGGCGCGGTGACCTCGGGCGAGGCCGCGGCCGATCTCGTTCGTCGTCGACTTGACACATTCTAGAATTGGTAGGATGATTGGACCAGCGGATCGAACTGGTCCGACCAATCAGCTGGTCGGGGCCCGTCTGTGCTCGCGTTGCTGCTCCCACCTGTTGTCTGTCCCGCCCTTCTGTCGTCCCGCCGCCCCGTGTGCTGATCGACTCGCGTTCGGTCTGCGTGGTGGCTTCTCCGGAGGCGCTGTGTTTCGATCGATCCGTCCTTGGGCCGGCGCCATCGGCGTCCTGCTTGCCACCGTGCTTCCGCATACCGCCATCATCGCGCAGACCACGGGCGTGATTACCGGCACGGTGCGTGATCTCGATGGGGGTCAGCCAATCGGTAACGTGAGCGTGACCGTTGTCGGCACGTCGCTGGGCGCGCTGACCAACGCGCGCGGCGTCTACCGCATCGAACGGGTGCGACCCGGTCCGGTGACCGTCGCGGCACAGTTCCTTGGCTATCAGCGCGTGACCAAGGTGGTGACCGTCACGGCTGCTGATCCAGTGACCGCCGACTTTGCACTGACCCGCGTGTCGCTGCAACTGGACGCGGTCGTCGTCACGGGATTGCCCACGCAGACAACGGCGCGCGAGCAAGGGGCGGTGCGTGCCGTCATCGCGCCGGAGGTGTTCGCGCAACGGCCGAACGCTCCGCTCGATCAGACCGTGCAAGGGCGTGTGCCGGGCGTCGAGGTTTTCAGTACCGACGGCGCGCCGGGAGGTGGACTGCGTTTTCGCATTCGCGGACCCAACTCGATCAATGGGTCACCGGAGCCGTTGGTCATCATCGACGGTGTGATCGTGCACAACGGTAATCGCAACGGACAGACCGGACAGACGCAGGTGCCGGGCTTCGGTGTGAACGACGGTTCGCAAGCGTTTCAGGGCGTGAATCCGGAAGACATCGCCTCGCTCGAGATCCTCAAGGGAGCCGCGGCGGCGGCGCTGTATGGATCGCGCGCCTCCAACGGCGCGATCATCATCAAGACGCGTACGGGACGCGCCGGCCAGACGGCGTATACGGCGAGCTTTGCGATGGGAACGCAGGCGCTGACGCGCGGGCCGGAGAACATCAAACTCGACTGGACCGGCGCGGACATCCAGAGGTGGGCAGATCTGGTGAACCCTGGCCGGTTTGTGTCAGCGCGGTACACCCCGGCGCAGATCACCAAGTTCTCGCAGAACCCGTCGCGCAACTGGTTGGTCGACGATCCGTTTCGCGACGCGCCGTTCACGCGCTCGTCGCTCAGTGTGTCCGGGGGCGGCCAGGGGCTGACCTATTCATTATCGGGAAGTGACGCTCTGACAAACGGCATCATGCGCGGCACAAGCTTTCGCGCACAGAATTTCAAGGTCGGTCTGGATGCCGCCCCGAACGACAAGTTGCAGATCAACGTGACGACCAACATCAGTCGCACGAAGCGCAACCAACTGTCGGCCTCGGGGTCGCCGCTCAATCCGCTCGACTGGTACGGCGGATCGATCGCCATGCCGTTCATGGCCGATCCGCGCGTCGACTTCCGCGCGCCGACGGTCTTCCCGACGCAGGCGTTCGGTGTCAACTACGATGCGCTTTGGAATGTGCGCCGCGAGTCCGAGAACCGGCGCGTGCTGCTCGGTTCGACGGCGACGTACAACATTACCAGCGGATTGAATGTCACCGCCTCCGCCGGTATCGACTATACCTCGGAAGACGGACGCAACATCTTCCCGTTTGCCTGGAACACGTTCATCAACCCGAACGGGCGATTGGACGTCGATAACATCAGCCTGTTGCAGACCAGTACGAACCTCGCGCTCAATCACGCGACGCAGTTCGGCAGCGACTGGACGCTCAAGTCGACGGCAGGCTTGCAGTTTGAGGAGCGCCGTCGACAGTACAATTCGTTGCGTCTGCAGGATCTGTCGATCCCGACCGCCGCCGACGACCGGGCCAACAACTACATCACCCGCGCCGACCAACGCGACGTCTTTGGCGACCAACGCACGCTCGGGCTTTACGTCAATGAAACGGTCGGATGGCGAAACAAACTCTTTCTCGGCGCCGGTGCGCGCGTGGATCGTGGGTCCGCGTTCAAAGCGCAATCGTTCACGTATCCGCGGGCGAGTCTGAGCTACGTCGTCAACAACGATCTTCGCTTACGTGCGGCGGTCGGAACAGCCGGGACGCAGCCCGTCCCGTATCAGGTCACACCGCTCTGGGCGGCCGATCCACGTGGCTACGGCGGTGGCGCGGTGGTTCGCGCGCTCGCAGCGGGCAATGGCGACCTGCGCCCGGAACGGCAGGTGGAAACAGAGTTCGGGGCCGACTGGTCGCTGGCACGCGGGCGCGTGGTGCTGGAAGCGTCCTACTACCGAAAGTCCATCACCGATTTGTTGCTGACGTCGCCGGTCAATCCGGCCGTTACCGGTAACGGTCTCGCACTCAACCTGCTGAACGTCGGCTCGATGTACAATCGCGGCGTGGAGATCGGGCTCACCACTAAAAACGTTACCAAGCGCAACTTTGAGTGGACGTCGGTGACCACACTCACCACGCTCGACAACAAAGTGACCAAGCTGTTGATCGACAACATCACCGACAACTCCGTGGCGGGCGTCGGAGCCAGCAGCAGCTTTGCGGGAGTGCCACGTGTCCGGCTGGGATACCCTCTGAGCAGTTTCTGGGGCTTCACCACGGCCAGTCCGACGGTCGAGCAATACCTGGGCAGCCCCCTGCCGAAGATCGAGGCGTCGCTGGTCAACGACTTCGTGCTCTTCAAAGACGTGACCGTCAGCGTCCTCTTCAACGGCAAGTTCGGCCACAAGCGTTTCTCCTGGGTCGATCGCGCGCTCTCCAACTCCAACTGGCGCCTGCACAAATCGCGCTGGGACTTGCCCACCGCCGAGCTGAACAGCGGCAACACCCAGATGGATCTGTGGGTGTCCGCGGCGGATTTTGTGCGACTTCGCAACGTGGTGGTGTCGTACGCGGTGCCATCGCGACTCACCTCGCGCCTGCGGACGCGGTCGCTCCAGCTGCAGCTGACGGCGAGCAATCTGGCCGTCTTCACCCGCTACAAGGGTGGGTACGATCCTGAGAACGAAACCACGGGTTTCAACGAATCCGGCAACTGGGTTCGTGGCATCGACTTCTGGCAGTCTGGTCCGCCGCGCACGATCACCTTTGGTTTCACCCTCGGCCTGTGAACGGAGCAATGACGACTATGCGGCCTCTCCGTTCTTCCGCTGCGCGTGTGGGCACCGCGCTTGGCCTGAGCAGCATCCTGCTGATGGGTTGCAACATCGAAGTCCTGCAGAGCAAGAACGACTTCACCGAAGCGCAGATCGAAGCCGCGGCGGCACTCCCGTCCGTCGCGCGTGGCGCCACGAAGGCCGGCGTCTCGGGGATCTACGCGATGTGGACGGTGGCGGCGATGCTCACGCCAGCAGAAGCCACGGCCCCTGGACTCGGTGCGCTGCTGGAAGTGCAAACCCAGGGGTTTGCCAATCGACTGAACGCGCGCAATCGCGCGGTCGGAAATCGTGCGTACGAATCACTCAATCTGGCGCAAACGGTGCTTGATCAGCTCGATCAGGTGACCCTCAGCGCCAACACGGTTGCAGATCAAAAGGGTAAGGCGCTGCTCCGTGGCAACATGCTCTTTGTCCAGGGCATGGTGTACGGAAACCTCGCGCGTTACTACGCCACGATCGTCGAAGCGGGGACGCGTGCTTCGTTGACGCCGGACCAGGTGCGCGCGAAAGGCATTGCCTTGCTCGAGCAAGCGCGCACGAATTTTCTGGCGTTGAGTGCGCAGCCGCCGACGCCCGCGGTTCCCTTCAACACGGCCGGACTGATCACGACTGGCGACGACAAGCTGATCAACTCCGCGATCGGCATGTTGCATTTCGATGCGGGAAACGCGTCGGCTGCCGGCCCGCTCCTCAATGCGGGCTACGTTGCCGCAGATGTCGCGCGTCAGGCCACGTTCCGCCAGGATCCGAATGGCGACTTCATCGGGCATGACATGTGGACGGATTTTTCGTCCGGAGCGTTGCGCTATTCGGCTGACCTCATTTCCCAGCGGCTACCCGGCGATTCCTTGCGTGTCGCCGGAACGGCGGCGGCGACCAACCCCCGCAACTGGTTCGCGAACAACAATTTCGAGTACTTCTGGCCGGTCGTGGCGAATGTCCCGTTCGTCTCGTGGCAGGAAGTGGCGATGATGCGGGCGCAACTGACCGGCGATGCGGCCGTGCGTACGACGCTGGTATCGGCCGTGTTGACCAGCTTCGGCATGAGTGCGGCCGACGTCGCGCGCGTAGTGGGCGATCCGGCCTTCACCGATGCCCGCATTTCGCGCTATGTCTCCTTGGGCAAGGGCCGGTCACCGATCAGTCGCAACGCGTCGTTCAGGCGATGGGAAACGCCTGACGAACTGCAACGATAAACCGGTCCACATCCGCAACGCTTCGCGCACTTCCCTCACGTCTCCCAATCACATGCGCTCACGGCTACTCCCCG
>ENA-ORBV01008728-ORBV01008728.1-microbial-mat-metagenome-genome-assembly--contig:-NODE-8728-length-16917-cov-21.168171_pt1 | contig 16917 bp, 14 predicted proteins | sample MGYA00237777_ERZ505514 | MGnify/ENA primary metagenome ERZ505514 (study PRJEB26160, sample SAMN06269048) | microbial mat metagenome | isolation source: Oligotrophic lake microbial mat | place... | reverse complement strand
TTTAGTGAGCAGGCTGAGCGGCCTGGCGCCGCTCGTCGGGCCCGACAGCCGCATTTTGATTCTGGGCAGTTTCCCCAGCGCCGCGTCGCTCAAGGCACGGCAGTATTACGCGCATCCGCAAAACCGCTTCTGGCCGATCATCGAACAGGTGACAGGCCTGCACTTGTGCGGCGAGCCGTATGAAAAACGGGTGGCGCCAGTGGTGGCCGCCGGTATCGCGATCTGGGACGCGTATGGCGCCTGCGAGCGCGAAGGCAGCCTGGACAGCGCGATCCGCAATGCGGAGTTCAACGATTTCGCCAGCCTGCTCGCCGCCGCGCCGCGCATCCGGCGCGCCTGTTTCAATGGCGCCGCCGCTGCGCGCGCGGTGCGGCATTTGCGCGACCTCGGTCTGCAAACCTGCGTGCTGCCATCGACCAGCCCCGCCAACGCCTCGCAGAGCATGGCGCTCAAGCTCGCGCGCTGGCGCGCCGCGCTTACATAGCGTCGCGGTGTGGCGGCGCCGCGTTCGCGCTCAGTCGATTTTCATGCCCGACGTCTTGACCACCCCGGCCCAGCGCTGATTCTCGTCGCGCACAAAGGCGGCGAATTGCTCCGGTGAACCGGCCATCGGGTCCGCGCCCAGAGTGGCCAGCCGTTCCCTGGTGTCGGGTTGCTGCAGCACGGCAGCCAAGTCGGCATTCAGGCGCGCCACCACCGCCGCTGGCGTGGCAGCAGGGGCGAACAGGCCGAACCACGCGCTGACCTCGAATCCGGCGACGCCGGCTTCGATCATGGTCGGCACATTGGGCAGGCCGGCCAGCCGCGTGCGCGAGGTCACCGCCAGGGCCTTGAGCGTGCCGGCGCGGATCAGGGGAGTGGAGGTGGTGACCAGGTCGAACATCAGCGGCACCTGGCCCGAGAGCACATCGGCCAAGGCCGGCGCCGAGCCCTTGTAGGGGATGTGAATGATGTCGATCGCGGCCATGGTCTTGAACAACTCGAGCGCCAGGTGATTCGAGGTGCCATTGCCGGCGGAGCCGGCGGCCAGCACTCCGGGCTTCGATTTCGCCAGAGCGATCAGTTCCCGCACATTGGCGGCCGCGATCGAAGGATGGGTTACCAGCGCAAACGGGGTTGCCGCAACCGGACCTACCGCGGCGAAATCGCGCATCGGGTTGTAGCCGATTTTCGGATTGAGAATCGGGTTGATCGCGTGCGAACTCACCGTGCCCAGCAGGATGGTGTAGCCATCCGGTGCCGCATCGGCCACCGCCTTGGTGCCGATCGCCGCGCCTGCGCCGCCACGATTCTCGATCACCACCGCCTGACCCAGCGCGTCCGCCAGCTTGCTGCCCAGGGTGCGTGCGAGGACGTCGGCCGGGCCGCCCGCAGGGAACGGCACCACCATGCGCAGCGGCCGGTTCGGATAAGCGCCCTGGGACCAGGCCATGCCGCTGGCAAAGAAGGCGGCCGCCAGCCAAGCGGCTCGCATCAGGAAGAGTGATCGCATATGCATGTCCTTTTAGCGCAGGGTGGCGAAGAAATCCAGCATCTCCCGACCCAGGGTTTCCTCGTCGGTATTGAAGTGCGCCATGATCGAGACGTGATTGTGGCGCGTCAGGCGCAGGTAGCGCGGTGCGCGGCGGCGCGCAAGCGCGATGCGATACGCAAGCTCCAGCCCGTAGATGTCGAGCAGCGGGTTCTCGAACTCGGCGTTGACGATCATCACCGGCAGGTCGGAAAAGGCCGCATGATTGACTGGCGAACGCTGTTCGTAACGTGCGGGGTCGTCACCGAAATAGACTTTGGTCGGCCCGGCATTCGGATTTTCCGGCAGCAGGTCGGCGCGCACCCGCGCCGAGACCAGCACCAGCCCCGCCAGATGGCGCCCGAACGCCCCGACCGCGGGATCATAGGCATACGACGCGGCATGGGTGCCGCCGGCGGAGTGGCCGATCAGGAACAGGCGTTGCGGGTTGCCGCCATGCTGCGCGCAATGCGCGGCGGCCCAGGCGACGGCGGCGCCGACATCTTCGGCGCCAGCGGGATACGCCGCTTCCGGTGCCAGGCGGTATTCGACGTTGAGGCCCTGCACCCCCTGGCGTGCGAACCAGGTCAGCACGTTGGCGTACATGGTGTCGTTGATGGTCTTGTCGCCGCGCACGAAGGCGCCGCCGTGCACGAACAGCACCACATCACCATTCGGCGTGCGCGGCCGGTACAGGTCCAGCACCTGGCGCGGATGCGCGCCGTAGGGCAGGTCGAGTGTCACCGCGACGCCGTCGCTCGGGGCGGCGCGATGCAGCGGCGCATAGGCTTCCTTGACCAGATCGCCATGGCCGGGAATGTCGCTGCCCCACAGCGGGCCGATGGCGGCCATGCGCGCTTGCGCAGCAGCCGGCAGGTTGCTCATGGGAGCCACGAATTGCGCCATGTTGCCTCTAGAGTTTCAAGATCGGTTCGGCGCCGCCGGTCGGCGTACGCATCGCCTGCAGAATGGCGCGCATGTGTTCGATGGTGGCCTGGCGCGGGTTCATGCGTACCTGGCCGCTTTTCATCGCGGCTTGCGCGATGCGTTCGCGCGCGGCATCGTCCGGCACATAGTCGTCCAGGCTGCAATCGAGATCGAGCCGGTGGCGCAGCTGCGACATCGCCGCAGCCGCGCTTCCGGCCTCGAAGATGCGCGCGATCTCGCGACCCTTGGCGCCCAGCACCGGCTCGTTGTAGGCGGTGACCGCCGGCAGCGCCAGCGCGTTGCCCAGGCCGTGACCCACATGCAGTTGTGCCCCGAGCGGTGCGGAGATCGCGTGCGCCAGCCCGAGATTGGCGCTGTTGAATGCGATGGCCGCCTGCGCCGAGGCGATCAGGCACCAGGTGCGCGCCGCCTGGTTTTCCGGTTCGCGATAGGCCACCGGCAGCCAGCGCGCCAGGAGTTGCATCGCCGCATGCGCCAGCGGGTCGGTCATCACGGAGGCGGCATTTGAAACGTAGGCCTCGACCGCATGGGTCACCGCGTCGTAGCCGGAGGTGGCCGTCACCATGGGTGGCGCGGAAACAGTCAATGCCGCATCCAGCAGGGCGATCTGCGGCGTCATTTCCTGCGAGCGAAAAATAAGCTTGGTCAGGGCGCCGGTTTTCGAGGCGATCGCCGATTCCGAAACCTCGGCTCCGGTGCCGGCGGTGGTAGGTATCGCCACCAGCAGGCTGGCGTGCGGCTTCAAGGTCTTGCCCATGCCGGAGATCGCCTCCGCGCTGCCCGGATTGGACAGCAGCAGGCGCGCCACCTTGGCCAGGTCCATCGCCGAGCCGCCGCCAATGACCACGATAAAGTCCGGCTGGCTGGCCGAAAGGGCGGCGGCACAGGCTTCGATGTCGTGCGTATCGGGCTCGTGGGGCGGCGTCACATGACACACCGGCGCAATACCGCTCGCTTCCGCCAACCAGGCTTGTGCGCGCGCCGCAGTTGCCGTGCCCTCAAGAAACGCATCCATCACCAGCGCCGGGCGCCGGGCGCCGGCTTCGCGCGCCAGGTCGGCCAGTCGGTTGATGCCATTCCAGGCACAAATGATGCGGCGGTTGGAATGCACGAAATTGAACTGGGCGGGCATTTGCATGGGTTTTTCGGCAGCGCTGTGCGATACGGTGTGGCGAGCTTAACTCAAGCGCCAAGAAAGGCTTGCTTGAGCGTCGGATCATCGCGCAGCACTTGCGCATCGCCCTGGGCCACGATGCGGCCAAGCCGGATCACGTAGGCGCGGTGCGAGACCGAGAGCGCCTTGTGCACGTTTTGCTCCGCCAGCAACACCGCCGTGCCGGTGGCGGCGATTTGCCGCACCCGATTGAGCACCTCGGTGGTCAGCACGGGCGACAACCCCAGCGAGGGCTCGTCTAGCAGCAGCAAGCGCGGATTCAACATCAGTGCGCGCCCGATCGCCAGCATCTGTTGCTGCCCGCCTGACAGCGACCAGCCCAGCGACTGGCGTTTTTCTTCAAGCGCGGGGAAGATGCGATAGATCTCGGCCGCCTTGGCACGCCCGCCGTCGCGGTCGCGGCTTGCCACCAGCAGGTTCTCGTGCACTGTCAGGCCGGGAAACACGCGTCGCCCCTCGGGCGAGTAGCCGATGCCCAGCGCCGCGCGCTGCGCTATGCGTTGGCGCGCAAGATTGGCACCGGCAAACCGCAACTCGCCGCTCTGCGCGCTCACCAGGCCCATGATGCATTTCATCAGGGTCGACTTGCCGGCGCCGTTGGCGCCGACCAAGGCCACGGCCTCGCCGGCATCGATGTCAAGGCAGAGGTCATAGAGGGCGGTGATCGCGCCGTAGCCCGCGGCCAGGCTGCGAATGGACAGTAGCGCACTCATGCGGCGGCGTCTTCAGGGGTACCCAGATAGGCCTCGATCACCTGCGGGTTGGCGCGGATTGCCGCCGGCGTGCCGGCGGCAATCACGCAGCCATGATCCAGGCACACCATGCGGTCGGCCAGCGGCATGAGGAACGGCATGTTGTGTTCGATCACCAGAATCGCCAGGCCGGCGCGCGCGAAATCGCGCAGCCGTTGCGCCAGGTCGGCCTGCTCGGACTCGTTCAAGCCGGCGGCCGGTTCGTCGAGCAGCAGCAAGCGCGGTTCGAGCGCCAGCGCGCGTGCGATCTCGACCCGGCGCTTCAGGCCATAAGCCAGGTCGCCGGCCGGCCGCTGTGCGCAGTCGTCCACGCCCAGGGCCGCCAGCAGATGCATGGCGTGGCCGCGTGCCAGGTGCCAGGCGGGATCGGTCAATCCGCCGCCAAACGAGCTGCGAAAACCGCCGCCGGCATGGCGGTAGCGCGCCACCGCGACGTTGTCGAGCACCGTCATTTCATCGACCAGGTTGATATTCTGGAAGGTGCGCGCAATCCCGCTGGCGGCGATGTCGTGGCTGGCAGCGCTGGTGATGTCGACACCACCCAACGTGACCCGACCGGCATCGGCGCGGTAAATGCCGGTGATCATGTTGATCAGCGTGGTCTTGCCCGAGCCGTTCGGCCCGATCAGGCCGACCACTTCGCCGAGTTTGACCGTGAGCGAGACCTGGTCGACCGCCCGCACCCCGCCGAAGGATTTGACCATGCCGGCAACGGTGAGTAGCGCTGCGCCATCGCCGGTGGCACGGCTCGATCGCAGCGGCAGCGCCAGTGGCGGCGGCGGCGGCGGCGGCGCTTCCGGAAACCAGCGCGCACGCCATTTCGCCAGCAGGCCGATCAGGCCGTAGGGTGCGGCGATGATGGTCAGAAGCAGGGCAGAGCCGTAAGCGATCAGGTAGTACTTGTCGAGGCCGCGGAACCACTCGGGCAGGTTGATGATGAGCCAGGCGCCCAGAATCGCGCCGGCGATATGGGTGCGGCCGCCCACCACTGCGATGGTGAGGGTGGCCACCATCACCGGGAATTCCAGCGTTTCAGGGGATACCACGCGAATGGTGTGGGCGAACAATGCGCCGGCCAAGCCGGCATAGGCGGCGGACAGCAAAAAGCACACAAAGCGCAGGCGCGCTGTATCGATGCCCAGCGACAGCGCGGCGATCGGATTCTCGCGCGCCACCTGCAGCGCCGCGCCGTACAGGCCGCGCGTGATGCGCCACGACAGCAGCGCCGCGCATGCCACCGCACCCCAGGCGAACAGGGCGATGCCCATGCCTTTGGGAATCGCGGTCCCGAACAAAACCACCCCGGGGATGCCGGCAATGCCGTTGGACCCGCCGGTGAATGGTTCCCAGGCGATCGCGCTCAACAGCATGACCTGGCCGATGCCCAGGGTGGCCAGCGCGAAGTAATGGGATTCCAGGCGCAATACCGGCGCGGCGATGAGTGCGGCCAGCAGCACCGGCACGGCGGCGGCAAGCGGCAGCGTCAGGTGCGCGCCGAGCCCGAACTTGGTGGCGAGAATCGCGGTGACATAGGCACCGACGCCAAAAAACGTGCCCTGAGTAAGCGACAGCGCGCCGGCGTGGCCGAAGATGAACTGGTAGCCCAGGGCCATCAGCGCATAGATGCCCACCAGGGTGAAGATGCGCAGTTCATAGGCCGAGCTCACCAGCGCGGGCCACACGGCGATGCAGAGCACACCGAGCAGCAACAGCGGCCGAATGCCTGCGGTCAGGGCGGCGCCGGGCGTCGGCGCCAATGCCGTCTGGCTCATCGGGCCAGGCGCCTGTCACTGTGTGACATTCTTCCGGAGCGAGGACGAGAGCTTCCTGCGGGTGGCCGGGCGCAAGCTTTCATACGCGCCGCTGCACGGTTTCGCCGAACAGCCCTTGCGGCCGGAAGAACATGATCGCCAGGAGGCCCAGGTACAACAGGATCGCCGAGGCTGTCTGCGTGAAAAGCCAGGGTGCCAGGGTCTTCAGTGAGGGGATCAGCAGCGGCAGTGACGGAAACAACACCTCGAACAAGGCGATCAGCAAGGCGCCGCACACGGCACCCGCCAAGCTGCCCCAGCCGCCGATGGTGACCGCGATGTAGGCCTTGACGATGTAATTGCTGCCGTCGGTCGGGGTGACGAAAAACGTGTTGGAGAGCATCATGCCGGCGGCGCCCGCGAGCGCCGCGCCCATGGCGAAGGTGAGCGCAATCATCGCGTTGACCGGCAGGCCGATGGCCGCCGCCATTTCACGATCTTGCGCGGTTGCGCGCAGCTTGCGCCCCAGCGAGGTTCGTGACAACAGCAGGTGCTGCGCCAGGATCAGGAGGGCGGCGACGCCGATGATCGCCAGGGCCTGGCGCGGCATGCTGATGTCGCCTAGCGTGATGAGGCCATCGGCGAACAGCGGCGGGCCCTTGCGCGGTTCGGCACTGAACAGCGCGTTGGCCGAATTCTGGAAGATGATGCCTAAAGCGATGGTTGAAATGAAGATCGCTACCGGTGGCCGTGACTTGAGCGGAAAATACGCCAGGCCCGAGAACACGAAGCCGACCAGCGCCATCGCCACAATCACCAGCGCCAGCACCGCCACGCCCGGCAGGCTGGTCGCGCTGCTCACGGCAAGCGCCACATAGCCGCCGGCCATCACCATGTCGCCATGGGTGAAGTTGACCGCACCGGTGGCGTTGAGAATCACCACGAAACCCAGTGCCACCAATGCGTAGGACGCACCCAGGGCGAGCGCGTTGAGCAAAATCTGCGACAGCATCGCGCTTGGCGCTTGCCGTTTATTCGAAGCGCTTGACCACCTTGGGCGTGCGGCTGATGCCGTCGTAACAGATCATCACCGCAGAGTGCGCCATGTTGCCGCGACCATCCGACTTGTAGGTCATCGCCAGGCCCTTGTAGGAGGTGCCGGCCAGGGCTTTCTGGATCTCGTCGGCGGTCTTGGCGCCGCGCGCGGCAGCGGTCAGCACCATCATGGTGGCATCGTACTGGCCCACCGCGAAGCCGTCGGGCTCGCTCTTGAACTGCTCGCGATACTGGCGCAGGAACTGCTCCATCTCGGGCGTGCCGCCCGAGATCGGCGAGGCATTGGTCTCGGCGCAGACATCCTTCAGGTCGGCAGGTTCGAGCAGGGCGGCGGTGGGCGGCTGGTGCATGGCCGAGCCGGCGATGATCGGCAGGCCCAGGCGGGCGTTCGCCACCTGCTTGATGAACAGCGCCGTCGGCGCCGAATGCAGATGCAGCAGGATCGCGTCCGGTTGCGCGGCGGCCACCTTGCCCACGACCGGCGACATGTCCTTGACCGATGGCTCGAGCGCCTCTTCCATCACCGGGGTGAGCCCGAGTTTCTTGAGTTGCTCAAGAATGTGCCCGCGCCCGCTCTGGCCATAGGCGGTAGTTTGATAGACCAGTGCGAAGCGCCGCTTCTTGAGATCTTCCACCGCGTAGCGCACATGGGCCGCCTTGGCCACCGCATCGCCGGGGAAGAAGCGGAACACATAGGGATTGTTGCGCTCGGTGATCGCCGCTGTGCCCGAAACGGTGGTCAGCGGTACCTTGTTCTCCAGCGCCACCGGCAGCATCGCCAGCATCTGCGTGCCCAGCATCGAGGCCGCCACCGCGCTTACCTTGCCGCGCGACAGGGCACGTTCGAGTGCGGTGGTGGCACCCTCGGGCGAGACACCGGTGTCGGTCACCTCGCTCACCACCTTGACGCCGGCCGGAGCGTTGCGAATCGCCAGCACCGCGCCGTTGCGCTGGCTGGTCCCTTCGAGCGAGAGAAAGCCGGTGATGGGAACGAGCACCGGAAACACCACTTCGGTCTGTGCGTGCGCCAGCTGGGCGCAGGCAAACGATGCGACAAGGGCGGTGCCCAGGATGCGGGCTTGCAGGTGGCGGTGAATCGTCATGAATGTCTCCAGGGATGATGCGGGGTGCAGGCAGGAAAGGCTTGGGGCCCGTGAGGCAGGTGTGGCGGCGCGGCGATTCGCCCGGGTTACGAAGCCAGGGCGACGCGCGTATCGTCGATCTCGGGGATGCGCGGAATCTCGACGCCGTACTGGCCGACATCTTCGCGAATCTTGTCGACGCCGCGGCGGATGATGTCGATCTCGTCGTCCGGATGGGTGGCGCCCAGACCCCACTGTGCCGCCAGCGTGCGGTTGCGGCCGGAGCGCTCGCGTTCGGCAGCCGGCAGGTTGACCACCGCATACACGCCGGTCAACAGGCTGCCGCGCAGTTTCTTGGCGAACTTGGCGCCGATGGTGGTTTTCTCCAGCGGTGTCAGGTCGTTGAAAAAACGCCGCATGATGATGCGCCCGAACTGGATGTGTCGGGCCTCGTCGCGCAACACCAGGCGACAGGCCTCCTTGATCGAGGCGAAGCGCGCGTTCTCGTAGCGCGCCTGCAGGAGCTCGCCCGACAATTGCTCGAACAGGGTATTGACCGACAGGCCGGCGAAAAAGCTCATGGCTTTTTCATCCTTCTCGTCGTGAAAGCGCGGAATGATCTGCTGGAAGTAGTCGGCGCGCGGCGTCGGCTGGTAGCCGCCGAGCGCGTCGGCAATGCGAAAGCTGGCCTCGTGATGGCGCAACTCTTCCATGATGAAGTTGGTGATGTGTTGCTTGATCTCGAAGGGCTGATGCTGGAAGATCGCCTCGCGCAGGCGCTCGGCGCCGTAGGGCGTGGCGCCGTGTTCCATCCAGGCACGCAGGCTCCACCATTCGGCGCCGGCGGCGCGCACCTCCGCGGGCAGGTCGGCGTCGCGCAGGTCGCTGTAGTCGATGTCGCGGGCGGCGTCCCAGGCCAGGCTGCGCGCCTGCTCGCACAGGTGCCATACCTCGGGGTAACCCACTGCCGAGACCACCGGGTAGGGATTGGGTACCGGTACCACTTCTTCGAGCATCGAGGCCTGCATGGTTTTGCTCCTTGGCTGCGCCTGCGAAACATGGCGGGAAATCGATGCACAGGCTAGACTTGCGCCTGATGATTTTCCCGATTTGCGAACATTTGTTCGCAAATGATGTTGCCAGCAAGCACAAGCCATGTCAACCAGAGAAAAACCCTTGCCAGCCGCGGCCGCGCGCCGCAGCGCAGCCACCCGGGGTGGCGCGCGCGCCACGTTGGTGCGCAAGCCCCCGGCGCGCGCCATGCCGGCGCACAAGGCGTCGGCTGCGCCCGGGGCGGCGCGTTCGGAGTACCTGGAGTCGCTCGATCGCGGCTTGCGCGTGCTGGAACTGTTTGGTGGCGGCGAGCGCCATGAATACACCATGACAGAGGTGGCCGAAACGCTCGGCATGGCGCGCGCCGCGGCGCTGCGTGTGCTGGTGACCCTTGAGCATCTGGGTTACCTGCACAGTTCCGGGCGCGCCTTCGCCCTGACGCCGCGGGTGCTGGGCCTGGGCTATGCGTATTTGTCCTCGCTGGGCTTTCGCGCCGTGGCGCGGCCGATCGCCGACGCCCTGATGCAGGACACCGGCGAGACCTGTTCGATCGGTGTGCTCGATCGTGGCGAGGTGGTCTATGTACTGCGCTGTGAAGCGCGGCGCATCATCCGCATCGATCTCACCGCCGGCAGCCGCATTCCCGCCTACTTGAATTCCATGGGCCGGGTGCTGCTGGCGGCCTTGCCGGAACGCGAACTGCAGCGCTATCTCGCGGCGCTCAAGCCGGTGGCGGTGACGCGCCGTACGGTGGTTAAAAAGAGCGATCTGCGGCAGGTGATCGCAGGTGTGCGCGCCGCCGGCTGGTGCTACATCGAAGGCGAGGTCGAACAAGGCGTGGCCGGCATCGCCGCACCGATCCGCGATCGCGCTGGCGTCACCGTGGCAGCCCTGAACCTGAGCCTGGTGCATTCGCGCTACTCGCAACGCCACATCAAGTCGGCGTTGCTGCCCAAGCTGCTGGATGGCGTGTGCCGTATCGAGGCCATCATCCACAACGATGTGGTGGTCGCGTGAGCAAGCCCTTTGCCCAGCTGCTCAAGCGTTTTCGTGCCCCGGAGATCAGTCTTTCCGAGGAACGCGGCGTCCGCACCCTGCATTTCGGTTCGGTATGGATCCAGGGCGCGATGCGCATCGCCGATCCGTTCCACCTCGAACTCGAATACACCCGCAACCTGTTCGCCGGCCTCCTGTTCAACCCGGCGCCCAGGCACATCACGCTGATCGGCCTGGGCGCCGCTTCAGCCACCAAGTTCGCCTGGAAGCAGTTGCCGAAGGCGCGCATCACCAATGTGGAAATCAACCCGGCGGTGATCGCCTGTGCGCGCAGCCACTTCGCGCTGCCGGCCGATAGCCGGCGCATGCACACAGTATGCGCAGACGGCGAGGCCTACGTGGCCGGCAAGCCGGGATCGACCAACTACCTGATCGTCGATGCCTACGATGCCGCCGCCAAGGGCCCGGTGCTGTCAAGCCCGGAGTTCTACGGGCACTGCCGCGCGGCCCTGGCGCTCGAAGGCACGAGCGTGCTGGCGGTCAACCTGTTCGGCAAGCATGCGTCGTTTCGGCTCAACATCGGCAACATCGGGCGTGCCTTCGACGGTCGCATGCTGGCCCTGCCGGCCACCGATCGCGGCAATGTGATCGTGTTGGCATTTGCTGGCGAGCCGATCGACGTGGCGTTAGCCGACATGCGCAAGCAGGCGACAGCGCTCAAGGCCGCGACCGGACTTGAGTATCCGCAGTGGCTGAGCGGTTTGCGCGCCGCCAACCGGATCGAGGGTGACCGATTGGTGACATGATGCGGCGCGCGACTCCGGGAAAACGCTGAACAAGCCCCTGGAATTCGGATTCGCGAACGAAGAGTCGTTTCGATGCAACGTTTTGCAAGAGCGACCCTCTCGATCTACGGACTTGTTCAGTGTTTCCCTAGACGACAATCTCGCGCGTGACAGGCCGGGATTGATCGCGAAAACGCCCGCCGGTCCAGCCGGCGCAAATCGCCGAAAAAAGACCGGCCGCGCCGCCGGCACGCACGACGAGCAAGCCGTCGTCCCAGAATTTCGGCACCAGATCATCAGCGCGCCCGGTGGCGTAGGTGGCGGCGATACCTTCACCAATGCCGTGCGCACCCTGCAGCACATCGGCGCGCGGCCGCAGCATCGCCTGGTGCAGTTCGCTCTCGATGTGCCGCCGGTTCCAGCCGGCGTCGCGGTAAATCGCGTAGTGCTCCGGTGAGAGCACCAGCATCGCATTGGTGGATTGGCACATCTTCGGGTTGCCCACCGCCAACAGAGAGCCGGCCAGTGAGCGTGTGAGTTGCTCCGGGGTGCGCGAACGCTGGTCGACGAAGCCCTGCACGCCGTCGCCCTGGAACAGCGTGACCGCATTGCGGCCCTTGGCAATGCCGGCACGCGCCGCGGCCAGCGGTTCCCATTCGGCATCGGTCTCGTCTTCGGCGAAGCAGAAGCTGTATTTTCCGGGGCCGCCCAAGGTGGCGCGGTCGAGTACGCCCGGCACACCGCCGCCGATATTGCGAATGATCAATTGCAGCGCGCGCCCGATGGTGGCGTTGGCGCGGTTGCCCTGGCCTAACGCGTTGATGCCCCAGTTCATGCCGATCCTTTCTGCGATCGGGCCGTTGACGACGATGATCGGGGCGGAAAAGCAGGTGGTGCAAAGCAGCCCGTGCATGGTGAAGACAGGCTCCAGCGCGGCTTCGAGTGCGGCCAGCAGCACCGGCATGTATTCCGGCTTGCAGCCGGCCATCACCGCGTTGATCGCGATTTTCTCGACCGTGCAATCGGCCAGGTTGGGTGGCACCTGGCCGACAACTTCGGTGGCGGCCCGGCGGGTGCCGGCCAACATGCGCAGGATGCGTGCGTCGCTCGGTGGCACCAGCGGCAGGCCGTCGCTCCAACCGCGCTCGAAGCAGGCCTCGATGGGGTCGTCCCATTGGCCCAGCATGAGCTTTCGGGAAGCCAGACCGGGGTCGCCGAAGCGTGCGACCAATTCTTCGTGCACGCCGGGTTGCCGGCTCAAGGAGCCGCAACCGGGCCGGCGTGCCGGCAGATCGGCGCCGAGTGCAGGCATGGCGCTTAGCGCGCGCCATTCGTCGCGCACCCAGCCGACTGCGCGCCCGGTCTCGTGGCCGCCTTCCATGCGGATCAGCGTCGGCACGGTTTCGATGTTGTTGCGAAACGAGCATTCGAGCGCTGTATCGTCGATTGCTGCGAAGGCGGCGAATGAACCCGGGTCGTCCTGCACGTAGAGTGCCGCAGCGCCGAGGCTTTCGATGAAAGGCGCGATCAGCGCGCAGGTTTCGCAGTCGCGCTTGACGAACAGCAACAGGCCGTCGGTGATGCCGTGCGATGCGAGTGAGGGGGCGGAGGATTGCGGGGCAGAAGGCGCGGTCATCGCTGAGCTTGTTCCATCGTTTGCCGCCATGGTAACCCGCAGCGCCCGCATGGGGCACAATCACGAGTTGACGCAATCACGAGCTGACACAATCACCACCTGCGCGCCTGAAAACCACAGCCTGAAAACCACAAACACGGAGACACCATGAATCGTCGCAAGCTAATTCTTGCCGCCGCGGCTGCACCGGCCGCAGCCAGCATGCCGCGCGCCTTCGCGCAAGCGGCCTACCCCTCGAAAAACATCAACTACATCATTCCGTTTGTGGCCGGTGGTGAATCCGACGTGGTGGCGCGCTGGCAACAGGAGCTGTTCCAGCGCAAGTTCGCGCCGCACACCATGATCGTGATCAATCGCGCCGGCGCCGGTGGCGGGCTGGCGTGGAGCACCCTCAACCGTGAAACGCCCGACGGCCATGTGGTGATGGGCGCCAACATGCCGCACCTGGTGCTGCAGCCGCTGGAACCCGACACGCCTTACAAGACCGACGACATCACCTGTGTCTATTTCTTCCACTTCACCCCGGACGCAATCGTGGTGCCGGCTTCCAGCCCCTACAAGACCCTGAAGGACCTGATCGACGACGCCAAGCGCAATCCGGAGAAGGTGAGCTTCGCCGGCTCCGGCAGCAACGGCGCCAACCAGGCGGCCACCAAGCGCCTCGAAGCCATGGCCGGCATCAAGGTGACCTACGTGCCCTTCAAGGGCACCGGCGACCTGGTCGGCTCGCTGCTTGGCGGCCACGTGAGCGCGGCGATGAGCTACAACACGCTGGGCATGCAGCAAAGGGAAAAGACCCGCATGCTGGCGGTGGCCACCGAGAAGCGCGATGCGAAGTATCCCGAAGTGCCGACCTTCAGGGAGCTTAACTTCAACTGGGTCGACGGCGGCTATCGCGGCGTCGCGGTGCCCAAGAGCACGCCGGAGGCGGTGCGGCGCCAGGTCTCGGATCTGTTCGCCCAATTGAACCGCGACCCCGACATGCGCAAGCGCAAGGCGGCGGCCGGGTTCGAGCTGGTCGACATTGCGTACGAGCAGATGGGGGCCTTTGTCAAGGAGCGCACGGCGGCGTATCAGGATGACGCACGGCGGCTGGGGTTGATCAAGTAGCTGCCCAACGCGTTTGGCAGATCGCAATCCCGACCCAGGGGATTGCCGGCTAGCTGGTGGCGATCGTTTGTGGTGAGGCTAGGCGCCAGCAGAGGCTCGATGCGCCCGCAGAAACGAGCGCATCTGCCGCACTGCCAAGGCAATCCGTTCCCTCGGTTCCTTCCAGGGAAACATGCTCACCTCAGCTTTTGGCGCCAGCAGCGCCGATTCCATCGCAACCGCATAGGGGTGCGGCGCAACGTCGTCCGGCAGGATCAGCACCGGGGTTTGGCAGGCACGCACGAAATCGCGCGTCACCGTGAACACGAAGTCCGGGTTGGCGCGATACATGTTGTGCAGGAATTTCTCGACCATCGGCAGCGTGATGTCGGGCCGGCGTGCGCAAATGGCGGGGCCCCAGCCCTTCATGTTGTTCTGGTAGAACTGGTCGGGCAGTTCCGGGCGGAAGCCGCTGGGCTGCGCGATGACGGCAGCGGCAATGCGCTGCGGCGCTCGCTTGAGGAGGTTCCAGATGAAAGGGCCGCCGATGCAAAAACCCATCACGACGAACTTGTCGATGCCCAGGTGATCCATCAGTCCCAGCTGGTCGTCGCTGTGGCTGTCCCAGGGGCGATCGATGTCGAGCGGGCCGCTTGACCGGCCGTCGGGGGCGTTGCGCAGGTCTGCGGTGATGCAGCGATACTCGTCCTTGAATGTCTCGACAGCATTGAACGGGGCTAAAGTCTCGAAGAAGGAAATGGTCGAATTCAAGCCGCCGCCGGGAATGATCAGCAGCGGGAAGCCGGCGCCGGCTTCCTCGTAGTGGATGCGGACAGCGCCTTTTTCGTAAATTGCCATGGCAGGTCTCCATTCCTGTGATGTTGCCATTATGGTTGATGCAGCCGCTGTGGCATGGCCGCCGCAGCATCTGCGAGATTGCCTGGTTACCGCGGGCGAAAATGGGGACGCCTTGATGCCCACCTGTTGCTTTGTGAGCGGTGCTCCAAGTCCGGCCACGCGGCCAGCCACGCGCTGGCCGGGACGGAATAGACTGAGCGACCGTTCAAAGGAGACAAAACAATGAAACACTCGACTTTGGTCGCGACCTGCCTGGCTGCGCTCGCATTGCCCTGTGCCGCCTTGGCGCAAACCGATTGGCCGCAAAAGCCGGTCACCATGGTGGTGCCGTATCCCCCGGGCGGCGTCAACGATGCGGTGGCGCGCATCTATGCCAACAAGCTCGCGGTCGAATTCGGCAAACCGATGCTGATCGACAACCGCGCGGGTGCCGGCACTACGGTGGCCTCGAACTACGTCGCCAAGGCGCCGGCCGACGGCTACACCATCTATGCCGGCGGCACTTCGCTGGTGATCAACCCGACGCTCACGGGGCAGGTGCAATACGACCCCAACAAGAGCTTCGAGCTGGTGTCCCTGATGTCGTTCACGCCATTCATCCTGCATGTCAACGCCGCGTTCCCGGCGAAGAACATGAGCGAGCTTGTCGCCCACGTCAAGGCCAATCCGGGCAAATTCAACATCGCCAGCTCCGGTATCGGCGCCACCAACCACCTGATCGCCGAGATGCTCAAGCTCGCTGCGGGCCTCGACATGACGCACGTGCCCTACAAGGGCGGCGCGCAGGCCGGGCAGGACGTGGCCGGCGGCCAGGCACAGATGATGTTTTCGGCAGCGCTCGAGGCCAGGCCGATTCTGGCGACCGGCAAGACGCGCGCCATTGCGATCACCAGCGCGGTGCGCTCGCCCGCCTTTCCCGACATTCCCACGGTCGCCGAAGCCAGTGGCATGAAGGACTTCGTAGTCACCTTCTGGCAAGGCATGGTGGTGCCGGCCGGTACGCCCCGGGCGATCGTCGACAAGCTCGAAAAGGCCATCGCCAAGGTGGCGGCCGATCCCGACATGATCGAGCGCTTCAAGCCGCAGGGGGTTGAAATCCGCGCCTCCACCCAGGCCGAATTCAAGGACTTCATGGGCAAGGAGGAAGTGCGCTGGGTGAAGCTCATCAAGGAGCGCAACATCAAGGGGGAGTGAGGGCGCGTGTTGCGGCTTGTGCCGTGGGTGTTGGTGGCATGGCGAGGCTTGTGTTCCACAACAAACACGCAGCCGAGCAGATTTGGAGGTGAAGCATGGATCGAACCGAGCGCTTCTACAAGATCGAAGAGTTGCTGCGGGCCGGCAAAGCCGTCAGCTTTGCCGCGCTGCAAGCGGAACTCGAAGTCTCACGCTCCACCCTCAAACGCGATCTGGAATACCTGCGCAGCCGCATGCACGCGCCGATTGCCTGGGACCGGGAAGCAGGTGGATACCGGATGGCGGAAGACACGCATCAAGCCGGACAAGCGCACCAGCTCCCCGGTTTGTGGTTCTCGTCCGCTGAGATCCACGCGCTCTTGACGATGCAGCATTTGCTCGCAAGCCTCGATGCAGGCGGCGTGCTGACACCCCATGTGGCGCCGCTGATGAAGCGCTTGAACGAATTGCTCGAAGGCGGCAAACCGGGCCGGCAACAAGGCGCAAAAGAAGCCGAAGCCGCGCAACTGCGGCAACGCGTGCGCATCATCGGTCTGGCCCAGCGCGCGGTGCAACCTACCCATTTCCAGCGCGTCGGCACAGCGCTGGTGCAGCGCAGGCGCCTGGCCCTGCGCTACATGGCGCGCGGCAGCGGCCAAACGACCGAGCGCGAAGTGTCGCCGTTGCGCATGGTGCATTACCGCGGCAACTGGTATCTGGATGCGTGGTGCCATTTGCGCAAAAGCCTGCGAAATTTTGCCCTGGATGCGATTCGCGAAGCGCATCTGCTCGACACAAAAGCAAAGGAAGTGCCGGACGCCAAGCTCGATGCCCTGTTTGCGCCGGGCTACGGAATCTTTTCCGGCCGCAGTGTCAAACGGGCACGGTTGCTGTTCACGCCAGAACGCGCCCGCTGGGTCGCCTATGAAAAGTGGCACCCGGAGCAAAAGGGAGAATGGCGTAGTGATGGCAGTTACCTGCTGCGCATTCCCTACGCCGACCATCGCGAACTGATCATGGATATTCTCAAACATGGCGAGCACTGCGAAGTGCT
>ENA-ORBV01008727-ORBV01008727.1-microbial-mat-metagenome-genome-assembly--contig:-NODE-8727-length-16918-cov-6.190666_pt1 | contig 16918 bp, 11 predicted proteins | sample MGYA00237777_ERZ505514 | MGnify/ENA primary metagenome ERZ505514 (study PRJEB26160, sample SAMN06269048) | microbial mat metagenome | isolation source: Oligotrophic lake microbial mat | place... | reverse complement strand
GCGAAGCTCCCGGTGACGGCCGCTGAGAGAGTCATGGACCCCGCGTGCCCGAACGCCGATACCAAGACCGCGCCGAAAGCCGTCCATGAACGCCGGGTTTATTATTTCTGTTCGGACAAGGATCGCGACGCGTTTCTGAAGGACCCCGCGGCGTACTTGAAGAAGCAGCCGCGGCGATGAGTCAGGGCATCTATTCCAGTTTCTGCCGCACGCTGGTGATGCCCTTCTCGGGCCAGGCGCCCGGCGCCTTAGAACGCGACCACGGTCACCGAGAAATACGAAGACACCAGAGTCAAAGAACAAGCGCTCAGTGCCGTGGATCGTGCGCTTCGTCCAGCCACCACAGCCCAGCGAGCAGGCCTCCTGCGAAGCCGCCACACCAGCTCATGCCGCCGCGCGACAGCAGTAAGTCGACCGCTGGCTCTTCGCCGAGGTGCTCGACGACCCACAGCAGCTTGGCGCCGGCGAAGCCGCCGAACACCCCCGCCATGCCGGCATCAGACGCGCTGTCGGGCAGGCCCGCCCGCGTCAGCTCCCGCCGGAACAGCCATAGGCCGACCAGCGCACCCATGGCGACGAGGACACCAAAACTGGTGACCTCGAAGCCGCCGATGCGAAACAGGACGGGGTACATGTATTCCTGCGGTCCGCTACTGACCTGTCGGCCTTCGCGCCGGCCGGCTCGATGTGTGTGAATGCCTGATCTTCCAGCTGCCATCAGCCATCTTGATCAGCATCAATGACTCAAGGCCTTCAGAATCGAGAGCGCGATCGCCCATCTTCGCCTTGATGGTGTAACGCGAGGTTGCATACGCGGACTGTCCGCCAGGCATCACCGTAACCTTGGTTTCTGTATGACCGAACTGCAGGTTCTCGAACGCCTTGAGCTCCGGACCGAGATGCCGATCACGATAGTCGGCCCAGCCGTTGTTGATGCCAGCGCCTTCATAGATGGTCACGTCCGGATGGTAAAAGGTGGCGAGACGATCAAGATCCTTCGCCATAAACGCGGCGTCATAGCCCTTCAACCAGGCTTCCACCGCAGCCGCGTCGCCGCCGGCTTGAGCTGACGGCGCAGGATTGTCAGTCAGCTTGGTCACCGGCCCGGGGCGTTTGCCTCCAGCAGGCTCGACCCACCCGGTCATCGTGCCGTCGGCAAAATGCTGGTGAGCCTTCCACGCAATCTCGCTGCCCGAGGCGGGGTTTCTCGCCTTGAAGAAAAAGTCGGCAGACTCTTTGGGCGGGATGTTGCGCGTCCACGTAATCGCCACGATGCGATCGCCCTTCTTCTCGACCTCAAAGGTTTCGCCGCCCATCTTCTCGACCTCGAGGACCGTCACGCCGTCCGGGATCTCGAGGCGCACCGAAGTCGTGGCCACGGCACCTTCGGTTGGCACTCTGACGGAGTAGCGTTCTTCTGCGCCCGGTTTCGATTCGCGCGGCCGCACACCCACGTGGGCATCAGCGAAGGCGGGGAATGCGACCAGCAGTGTCAGCGCGCAAAGTGAGCGGAACATGTACGTCTCCTCGTTGGATTACTTCGTTGCCGGAACCGGACCGAGTTCAATGACCGTCGCGACCGACTTGTCATCATCGGCGTCGGTCACCGCGGTAATGACGATGCGCATGCCAACTTTCAGGTCGGACGCCTTCATGGCTTTCTTCGCGCGCAGGAACTTCGTGTCCTTGTTGATGACCGCCATCGCGTCCTTGCCGTCCGGGTCTCTCACCATGACGTGGTCGGCGGCCACCATCGTGACCGTCCCCATAATCTTGTGATCGTGGCCGGGGTGCGCCTCTAGAAGCGGGGCGGAGCCGAACACGAGGGCCACACTGGCCACGAGGTAGAGTGCATAACGTCCAGTCATCGATTCTCCTGAAGTGAGGCAAGGGTAACATCGAACGCATTGGCGCTTAGCCGCGAGTCGCGCGGGACGTGATCGCTCGAATCGAGGCGTCACGAAACCACGGGAAGTGTTCAAACGCGACGAATAATTCTCGCTCGCCAACGAACAACCGAAACCCGTTAGCCGAGACGTTTGTGACTTCAGCCGGGAAAGTGCTTCGCCCAAGATCGGCGGATGTCATCATATGCTCTTCGACTAGTTTCTGAGCCTCAGGTACTTGCTGGGACTTGAGGCCATAGTTGGCAAACAGCTCAACGGTCGGCTCGATCCAACACTTGGCCTCGCCATCCGCGTTCTGGACGTGCACATGGGCCCGCGGTTCCTCGCGCGAGAAGAAATAGAAGCGAACGCCACGCACCCGGAGGACCGTCGGACTCGCGCGACCAGAATAGCCCAGTTGCCTGCGACCCTGGCAACGCGGCCTGACTGCCGGCTCAGACGCGTGCGGCACGAGCCATCCGGCGGCGGACCAGTTTCGCGACCTCAATCACCGTCACCGGCACCAGCGCCACGAGCAGCGTCAGCGCGCTGTCAGCGGGCGAGAGCGGACCGATCTCGAAGACCGCTCGGGCGGCCGGGAGGTATTGGATCCCGAGCTGCATCAGGCCCGAACCCACGACCACGCCAAGCAGCCACAAGTTCGACAACACGCCCACTTCCCAGAACACGCGCGTGGTGCTGCGCGCGGCAAACGCCCGAAACAGCTCGCCGAACACCAGCACTGAAAATGCGAGGTTGCGCGCTTCCGTCAAATCGCGGGCCTTCAAGGCCCACACAAACACGGCCAGGGTGACGGCCGCCTGCAACAGACCGGTCGTGATGATGGTGCGCCACTGGACGCGGCCCAGAATCGGCTCATCCGGATGACGTGGCTGCCGCTCGAGGACATCCTCTTCCGGCGGATCGACGACCAGCGCCAGCGCGGGCAACCCATCGGTCACGACGTTGATCCACAGCAGGTGCAGCGGCAACAGCGGCAGCGGCAATCCGCCGAGCGCCGCCACCAGCATCACGGTGAGCTCCGCCGTGTTGCCTGACAGCAGGTAGACGAGGGTCTTCTGGATGTTGTCGAAGATGCCGCGACCCTCGCGAATGCCCGCGACGATGCTCGCGAAGTTGTCGTCGGCCAGCACCATGTCCGACGCCTCGCGGGTCACCTCCGTGCCCGTCAACCCCATGGCAATGCCGATGTGGGCCTCCCGCAGCGCCGGAGCGTCGTTGACGCCGTCACCGGTCATCGCCACCACGGCGCCGCGCGCCTTCCACTCGCGCACGATCCGGATCTTGTCCTCCGGCGTTGCCCGCGCATGGACGACCTCGTCCTCGCTGCCGGGGTCCGGGACGATGCCGAGTTCCCGGGCAATCGCGCGGGCGGTTTCCTGATGGTCGCCGGTAATCATCACCGTCGTGATGCCGGCGGCGCGGGCGGCCGCCACGGCGGCAATGGCCTCGGGTCGGGGCGGATCGGCAATGCCGATCAATCCGAGCAGTGTCGCCTGGGCCTCCGCGCCGGACGGCGCCACCGCGACCGCGAGCACGCGGAGCCCGCGCGAAGCCAGCTCGGTGGTGGCCTGCACAGCGCCATCGACGCCCGCCACGCACAAGGGCAGAATGCTTTCAACCGCGCCCTTGATGTAGCGGCGGCCGTCGGCACGCTCGATCGACATCCGCTTCAGCACCGAGTCGAACGGGATCTCCGCGACCCGCGGATTGGTCTTCTCAATTTCGTCGCGGTGAATTTCGCGTTCGGCAGCTGCCATCAGAATCGCCAGTTCTGTGGGATCGCCGACACCAGGGCGGCCGTCGTGGCCAATCTCCGCATCACTGCAGGCCGCCCCGGCAAACAACAGCTTGGTCTCGTCGCTGCCCCACAGCTCGCGCACGCGCATGACGCCGGTCGTGAGGGTGCCGGTCTTGTCGGTGCAGATGACCGTCGCGCAGCCGAGGGTTTCGACCGCCGGCAACTTGCGGATCAGCACGTGGCGCGCCGCCATCCGCTGCACGCCGACGGCGAGTGCGATCGTCACCACCGCCGGCAGCCCCTCGGGAACGGCGGCGACCGCCAGCGAGACCGACGCCATGAACACCTGCATGAGCGGCCAGCCGCGCAGCAGCCCGGCTGCGGCCACGAGGGCCACGATGCCGCCGCAGACATACAGGAGAGTGCGACTCACCTGCGCCAGCTGCCGCTGCAGCGGCGTCACGCTCTTTTCCGCCGTTCCGAGGAGGTGGGCGATCTTGCCGAGCTCGGTCTGCATGCCGGTGGCGACCACTTCGGCAAGGCCGGTACCGGTCGCGACCGACGTGCCCATGAACACGACGTCATGGCGATCGGCGAGCGGCGTTTCTGGTCCACTGGGTGCGGTCGCCTTTTCAGTGGGCGTGCTCTCGCCGGTCAACGGTGCTTCGTTCGTCGTCAGGGCGTGCGCGGTGTGCAGCCGTGCGTCAGCCGCGACGACATCGCCCGCCTCGAGCACCAGCAGATCGCCGGGGACAACCGTGTCGGCGGCCACCATCACGCCGCGGCCGTCCCGTTCGACCCGGGCGCGCGGCGCCGTCATCGAGCGCAGCGCCATCACGGCACGTTCGGCGCGGTATTCCTGGAAGAACCCGATCGCCGCGTTGGCGATCACAATGGTCGCAATCGCGATCGCATCGAGCACTTCACCAAGCGCTGCGGACAAGATGCTCGCGCCGAGCAGCAGCCAGATGACAGGGCTCGAGAATTGACTGATCAGCAAGCTGAGCGGACTGGTCGCCCGATCGCGGCGAATCTCGTTCGCCCCGAACTCGGCCAGTCGCCGCTGCGCTTCAGCAGAGGACAGACCGGCGGGCGATGGCGCCACCGGCGCGGCCGCGGCCGGGGTGATCACGACACACTTCCGGCTGGCAGCGCGTCGCCATGCGGGATCGGCACGCTCATGCCGGCGCGGACCTGATGGCGCCGCCACAGGGTGTAGGCCGCCGGCAGCACCAGCAGTGTCAGCACCATGCACGACCACAGGCCGCCGACCACCGGCGCGGCGGTGCGAGCCGAGACGTCGGCGCCAACCCCGGCTTCCCACAATAACGGGAGAAGGCCGAGCACGGTCGTGGCCACCGTCATGACCAGCGGGCGGACCCGGGCGGCGGCACCTTCGACGACCGCGGCATCGACGTCCTCGGGTTTCTGAATGCGGCCCTCACGCATGTAGCGATTGAAGGCCTCGTCGAGGTACACCACCATCACGATGCCGGTCTCCGCCGCCACGCCGGCCACCGCGATCATCCCCACCCACACCGCGGTCGACAGGTTGTAGTCCATGAGCGCCAGCAGCCAGACGCTGCCGGCGAGCGCGAACGGCAAGCTGCACAAGACCAGGAACGTCTGCGGCCACCCGCGCATCGACAAGTAGAGCAGCGTGACGATCAGCACCAGAGTGAGCGGAATATCGACGCGGAGCCGCGCCTCCATCTCGGCGAGGAACTCGTACTGACCGGTCCACTGCAGCCGGTACCCCGTCGGCAACGTGAGTTGATTGGCGACCACCACCTTGGCGTCTTCCACCCATCCGCCGAGGTCGCGCGCGGTCGGGTCGATATCGGCGAAGACATAGCCCACGAGCACGCCGTTCTCGTTCTTGATCATCGGCGGGCCGGTGGTGACGCGAATTTCGGCAAGCTGGCCGAGCGGCACCGACGCGCCCGGTGGCCGCCACCGCTCCATGAAATCCGCGGGAACCGCGGCGCCACCCATTGAAGTTGTGGCGACGCCGGCCGACATGGCGCCAGATGCCGCCTTCGACGTGCCGCCACCCATCGCGCCCATGCCGCCACCAGAGGCGGAGCCGGACCCGACGAGGCCGGCCGCTTGCGGGCTGGACCCCGCCCCGGAACTTCCCCCGTTGGCGTTGCCGACCGCGGCTGACGCCTGCACCGGAACCAGAATGGCGCGCAGGGCTTGCGGGTCGGAGCGCCGGTCCGCGCCGTAGCGCAGGTTGATCGAGAACCGTGCCCGTCCCGCGATCGCCGTCGACACCGGCATGCCGCCGACCGCGGCTTCCACGACGTCCTGAACGTCGCGGACGCTCAGGCCATAGCGAGCGATGGCTTCGCGATTGGGGATGATGTCGACATACTCACGCCCGGTCTGGCGTTCCGCGAACGTGCTCCGGGTGCCCGGCACCTGTCGCAGCATGCCCTCGAGCGCGACGCTGACCCGCTCGATCTCAGCCAGGTCCTCACCGAACACCTTGATCCCCACCGGCGTGCGGACGCCCGTCGTCAACATGTCGATGCGCGTCCGGATCGGCGGTGCAATCGCCATCTGGTAGCCGGGCGTGCGCAGGGCGGCATCGAGGTCGCGCGACAGCTCGGCCAGCGTGCGGGCGCGCGCCTCGGGCCAGATCCGGCGCAACGCCGGCTTGACCCACTCGGGTGCGCGCGTGCTGTACCAGCGGGGCGTTGGCCGGGTCGGCCACCCGTCGCGCGGGTGCAGCATGATCACCGATTCGATCATGTCGAGCTGCGCCGGATCGGTAGCCGTTTCAGCGCGCCCGGCCTTCCCATGGACCGAGGCCACTTCCGCGAAGCCCATGATGGTCCGGTGCTGGGTCGCCATCGCGCGACGCGCTTCTTCGATCGCGATACCGGGAAACGTCGTCGGCATGACCAGCAGCGAACCTTCGTCGAGCGGCGGCATGAACTCGGAGCCCAGCCGCTGGAACGCCGGCACCGTCGCCAGCATGAGCGCCACCGCGGCCACCAGCACGACGATACGGAAACGGACGACGAGCACGGCAATCGGCCGATAGGCGGCGCTCAGGATGCGGCTGACCGGATTGGTCGCTTCGGTCCGGAAGCGGCCCTTGAGCAGCAGCACCATCAGCGCCGGCGCCAGCGTGATCGACAGGATGGCGGCGGCGAACATGGCGAAGGTTTTCGTATACGCGAGCGGCGTGAACAAGCGTCCCGCCTGTCCGGCGAGCGTAAACACCGGGAGGAAAGCGACGGTGATCAACAGGAGCGAGAAGAAGATCGGCCGGCCCACTTCCTTGCACGCGTCGACGATGATCCGCGTCCGGTCGGCCCCCGGTGGCGCGGCCGCGAGGCGGACGTGTGCGTTCTCGATCAGGACGATCGCCGCGTCGGCCAGCTCACCGATGGCGATCGCGATGCCACCCAGCGTCATGATGTTGGAAGACAAGCCCAGGTAGCGGATCGCAATAAAGGACAGCAGCACCGAGAGCGGCAGGATGATCATGACGATCAGTGCCGACCGGGCGTGGAACAGGAACACCAGGCAGATGATGGTGACGATCACCGCCTGCTGGATCAGCGTGTTCTTCAGCGTGTCGATCGAGCCGAGGATCAGCTCCGAGCGGTCGTAGGTGGGGATGAGGTGCACGCCGTCTGGCAACCGTAACGTCGCGACTTCCCGCTCGACCGCCTGGATGACCTGCAGGGCGTTAGAGCCAATCCGCATCACGACGATACCGCCCACCGCCTCGCCGGTGCCGTTCCAGTCGGCGGCGCCACGTCGAATCTCCGGGCCGTACTGAACGGTCGCGATGTCGCCGAGGCGGACGGGCGTGCCTCCGGCGCCGAGTGCCACGACGCTCTGCTCCAGATCGCTCAGGTTCTTGACGTAGCCGCGTCCGCGCAACACGAACTCGCGTCCGGCAACCTCGAGCACGCGCGCGCCGACTTCGGCGTTGGCATCGCGGACCGAGCGCGTGACGTCGGCGAACGTCAGGCCGTAGCCGACCAGCCGATCGGGGTCGATCACAATCTGGTACTGCCGCTCGAAGCCGCCGAGCGAGGCGACCTCGGCCACACCGGCCACGGCCTGCAGGGCCGGTCGCACCGTGAAGTCCTGCAGCGCGCGCAACTCGGCGAGGTCCATCTGTCCGCTGCTGTCCTTCAGCACGTACTGATAGACCCAGCCCAGCCCGCTGGCATCGGGCCCGAGCGTGGGCGCGATGCCCGGCGGCAGCAGTTGTTGGACGCGCCCGAGTTGCTCGAGCACCCGTGTGCGGGCCCAGTAGATGTCGGTGCCATCGTCGAAGATGGCGTAGGTGAAACTCATGCCGAACATCGAGTAGCCGCGGACGGTGCGAACGCCGGGGGTGCTTTGCAGTGCTCGGACGAGCGGGTAGGTGATCTGATCCTCAACCAGATCGGGACTGCGACCCATCCACTCGGTGTAGATGATCACCTGCGGGTCTGACAGGTCGGGCAACGCATCAAGCGGCGTCTTGCGGACCGAATCGACCGCCCATAGCGCGAGGACGAGTACCACGCCGAAGACCACCCATTTGTGTTTCACCGACAGTTCGATGATGCGTTCAACCATGGCCGTTACTCCCGATGGCCGGCGTGCGGATCCGCCGGCGGCGGCACAGATTTGTCTTTACCGGCCGAAGGCGCAGCGTGGTTATGTCCGCCTCCTCCACCGGTGGCGCGCAGCCGGCTTTCGGAATCGAGCAGGAACACCCCAGACGCCACCACCTGCTCCCCTGCCTTCAACCCGGCGAGAACCTCGACCCGGTCGGCCAGCTGGGCGCCGAGCGTGACCGTCCGCGGCTCGAACCGGTCGTCGATGGCCACGAAGACGTGCTGTTGCGCGCCGGTATTGACCACCGCATCGCGCGGCACCGTGATCGCCTGCCGGCCTGCCGATTCGAACGCCACCGTTCCGAACAGTCCAGGCCTGAGAGCGCCGCCCGGATTGGCTGCGGCGAGGCGAACGCGCAACGTCCGCGTGCGTTCGGTCAGAACGGGATAAAGAAAGTCCACTCTCGAGGCGAACGGCGACCGCCCAGAGGCGGGAAAGTCGAGCTGCGCGCGCATGCCCACTCGCACCGCCGGAATGTCAGCCTCTGGCACTTCCGCGAGAATCCACACGCGAGAGAGGTCGGCGATGGTCAGCAGCGTGGTTGAGGGATCGACCGACGTGCCGACCGTAATGCCGCGGTCGACGACCACACCGCTTCGTGGCGCCACGATCGTGACCAGGCGCCGCGGTTCTCCACTCTGCTCGATGCCATCGATCTCCGCCGGCGTCATGCCGAGCACGGTCAGGCGCGTGCGACCGCTGGCCACCACGACACTGGCGATTCCGGATGCAGCGGTGGAGGCACGGGCGGCCAGGTATTCGGTCTGCGACGAGAGCAGCTCCTGCGAGAAGATCCGGGCGAGCGGCTGTCCGGCGCGAACGGCCTCGCCGGTGGTATTGACATCCAGCTGCTCGACCCACCCCGCCACCCGCGTATGCACCTGGGAAATGCGCGATTCGTCCGGCACGACCGTGGCGACCGCGCGCAGCGTCTGGGTCAGGGCGTTGAGGGCCACGGTCTCGAGCTGAATGTCGAGCGAGGCGACGGCGGCGACATCCACCGCCATGCGTTCGTGGGTGGACCCTGATGCCTTCGTCTCGGGGGCGGCATTCGCAACGGCCTCGGCCACCGGCGCAGCGGGCTGAGGGGAGAACGGCCAGGCGTCACGCGACTGCTGTGCCCACAAGGCCACGGTAAAAATCGTGGCGGTGGCCACGGCAGCCGCCAGCGGTGCGGCAAATCGATAGCGTCGGGGGATGGGTGTCATGGGACGATCGCCTCATACGATCCAAGGGCACGCCCGAGGCGCGCCCACGCGAGACCAAGTTCGATGTCGGCGGCAATCAGATCCGATTGCACCGACCAGAGGGCCTGCACCGCCTCGATCACGCTGACCAGCGGCAGTTGTCCTGACGCATAGCCGGCAACGGCTGGTTCGATCGCCATCCTGGCGCGCGGCAGCACATTGCTGGCGAGCGCCGTCTGACGATCGCGGGCCGCCTGGAGCTGATTGACGGCGACGGCGGCCTCGCCCTCGATCATGCGGGTCATCGCGCGCAAGTCGGCTTCCGACATCAGCCGCATCGACTCCGCTTCGGCGACTCCGGCTCGCAGCTTGGCGCGCCAGATCGGCAGGCTGACGCCTACCATTGCCATCCAGCCGCGCCCCTCAGCCATGGTGTATGCGGGTCCGGTACGGATGGTCGCCATGGGACGGAACATGTCGCGCATCACCTGCACGTCCGCCTCGGCTCTGGCGATCTCGGCACGTCCGCCTGCCAGCTCGGGTCGCAGCGTCAGCGCCGCCTTGATCGCGGGCCATGAAGGAATCGCTTGCGTGAATGCGAGGGGCGCGAGCTCCGGAACGGGCAGCCCGACGTCCTGGCCAAGGCTGGTATTCAGCATGGCCTCGGCACCGCGGACTTCGCTGATTAGCGCGCCAGCCAGCGCTTCCAGTCGCGCGACGTCGACCTCCGCGCGCAACACATCGGATTGCGGCGCCGTGCCGCTGGCGTAGCGCGCATTCGCCGCAGTGACGATATCTCGCGCAAACCCGATCTGTTCGGAGACCAGTTGCGTGGTCCGGCGACGCTCCTGCAGCATCAGGAACGCATTCGCGGCCTGCACAGCCACATCCAACACGGTCCGGTTGGCGTCGGCGCGGAGCCGATCGAGGTCCGCCAGCGCAGATGTCCGGCGATGGCCGCGGATCCCGGACAGCGGGATCCGTTGCTCGATGGTCACACTCACGTCCGCGCCGCCCAGCATGAACGGCAGGTGATCGATCGAGGGTGAGATCATCGGGTCTTCGAGCGCCGACGCGATTGTGGGCCGTGCCTCGCCGGCACGGATGCGTGCCCGCGCCGCTTGAATCTCATCTCGCCGCTCGCTCGCGACGCGAATGACATCGGCCAGGCTGACGGGCGAGGGCAGTACTGGCGTCGTCTGGGCCGCTGTCTCGACCGCCGGTGCCGCCGCGCAGAGGGCCACGAGCAGCACGAATCGAACGCGTATGGGATGTTTCATATCAACCGATCACCGAATGCGATAACCACGCGCGTCAGATCGCGCGCCCGGGGAGTCCTCGTGTCCAGGACGGGACTTAGATTCGGAGAGCGGCTGAGAGGAGTTTGGGGTCGAGCAACCGCTGACGCGCGGGTGCCGATTCGCGGCGGGCAACAAGCGTCGAACGGTCAAGCTGGTAGCGAGGGATCAGAATCGCGACAGTCGAGCCTGGCGCGAGCGATGGGCGCCGCACGTCTTCTCGGACGAATGTAGCCAGAACAAGGGCGTCGTTGCCGCAGGCATCGTCGCCCATCGCGGCGGTCGAGGTGGACGAGCGGTCCTGATGGCAGTCACTCGGGGTCGCCGCCTGAGGATCACACCATGTTCGACAGAGCAGCGAGGCATTGGGCCCCGCTGCAAATGTCAGCACGATCAAAAAGACGATGGTTCGAAACACTTGACGCTCGCTACCTGACCTGATCCGGATGCAACAACAAGGCCAAGGACGATGCGGCTCATGAGCTGGCGAAGTCATGGGTCTGCATCGATTGACGCTCGGTAATGAGCAGCACCGAGAAGATTTTCATGGCTGGTGCAGAAAATCCCGCAGTGCGAGGTGCGCTGATGATGGAAACCGGGCCCGCCGATGTCTGTCCGGCATTGCGCAGGCGGTGCGATGTTCCATTGTGGACAACACGTCTGCGCGGTCTCTGTCAGTCTTGGGGTGGGGGTAGCTCAAAGACATGAAGACGCGCGTCGCTGTGAATGGTTATGGAGTGATCGGCAAGCGGGTTGCCGAGGCGGTAACGCTACAAGAAGACATGGCGCTGGCCGGCGTGTCGGACATCGTGACCGATTGGCGGGCGCGCATGGCCACTCGGAACGGGTTTGGCTTGTTCGGTGCGACCGACGAGTCCGCGACAACGATGCGCGCTGCGGGACTCGAGGTCGCGGGGACGTTGGACGACTTGCTCGGCCGGGCAGATGTGGTCGTGGACTGCACCCCCAAGCGCGTTGCCGCGAAGAACATCGAGGTCTACCGCCGGCTCGGCCTCAAGTTCATCGTCCAGGGCGGCGAAACGCACGCGACCACCGGGCATTCCTTTGTCGCCGAAGCAAACTATGCCAGCGCGCTCGACCTCCCCGCGACACGTGTGGTGTCGTGCAACACGACCTCAATCGTGCGAACCCTGAACGCGCTCAAGCGGGCCGGCTTGCTTCAGCGTGCCCGAGGCACACTGCTGCGGCGCGCCACCGATCCGTGGGAGAGCCATGAAACCGGGATCATGAACACGCTGGTGCCGGAGCCCGAGATTCCCAGCCACCAGGGTCCCGATGCCCAAAGCGTCGACCCCGAGCTGGACGTCGTGACGATGGCCGTCAAGGTTCCGGAGACTCTGGCGCATTTGCACTACTGGTCAGTACAAATGACGCGCGCCGCGAGCAAGGATGATGTGCTCGATGCCTTTCGCGCTTCGTCCCGGATCGCGCTGATCCGCACCAGGGATGGCTTGGTGGCTTTGAACACGGTCAAGGAGCTCATGGCCGATCGTGGCCGGCCGCACGGCAACCTCTATGAAGTGGCGTTGTGGGCTGACATGCTCCGCGTCCAGGGCGACGAGCTGTTCTACGCCTACATGGTCGACAACCAGGCGATCGTGATCCCGGAGACCATCGACGCCATCCGAGCCCTGACCGGTACCGTCAGGAACGCGAATGAGTCGATTGCCCTGACCAATGCCTCGCTCGGTATCGAGCCGGTGCTCATCTGACTGCGGCAGCCTTGGCACTCCATTTCCAATTCAGGATCTCCGGCATGTCTTCGCCGTGTGCGCGGATGTAGTTCTTGTGCTCCGCGAGTTTGTCGCGCAGAAACTGCTTGGCGTCCGCGGCTCGTGAGGCCACACCCGGCACACGATCGATGACGTCGCCGGCCAGGTGACACCGATCGAGATCGTTCAACACCGTCATATCGAAGGGCGTGGTCGTCGTGCCCTCCTCCTGATAGCCGCGCACGTGAAGGTTCGCGTGGTTGGTGCGCCGATAGGTGAGGCGGTGACTCAGCGGCGGATAGCCGTGAAACGCGAACATGATGGGCTTATCCCTGGTGAAGAGCGCATCGAAGGCCTCGTCGCTGAGGCCGTGGGGATGCTCGCTCTGCGGCTGGAGCGTCATCAAGTCGACAACGTTGATGACGCGGATCCGCAAATCCGGGATGAGCTGTCTGAGCAACTGGACCGCCGCGAGCGTTTCGAGTGTCGGTACATCGCCGGCACAGGCCATCACCACATCCGGTTCACTCCCCTCATCGTTGCTGGCCCACGTCCAGATACCGAGGCCGTCCGTGCAGTGTCTGATCGCGGCATCCATGTCCAGCCACTGGAGCTCTGGCTGCTTGCCGGCAATGATGACATTGACGTAATGACGGCTGCGCAAGCAATGGTCGGTCACTGAGAGCAGCGTGTTGGCATCCGGCGGCAGTCTGCGCGAGCTCGGGCATCAGTGAACCGTTCGTGTCGAACAGCTCTTCGGGCCGGTAACTCTTCATCCATTGCTCGAGAGACGTTGGGATACAGCTCGCTGTAGGTGCCTTCCAGATAGGTGTTCGCCACCAAGCCTGGCCCGCCGTGCCCTGGCCCGGTGACGTAGATCATGTTGAGATCGTGCTGCTTGATGATGCGGTTGAGGTGAACGTAGATGAAGTTCAACCCCGGCGTCGTGCCCCAGTGCCCCGGCAGCCGAGGCTTGACGTGATCCAGCGTCAACGGTTGTGTGAGCAGCGGATTGTCGTACAGGTAAATCCGGCCCACCGACAGGTAGTTGGCGGCCCGCCAATAGGCGTTCATTTTGTGAAGAAGATCCGCTGACAGTGGTGTGTTCATGCACTTGTTTCCAGGACAACACTCACGGCTTTTACGATCATCATCTCTTCGTCGGTACGGATCACGCGCACCTCGACCCGGCTCGCCCCGCCTGAAATCACCGGCTCGCTGCCTTCGTTCCTGGCTTGGTCCAATTCGATACCGAGGAACCCGAGGCCCTCGCAGATCCGCGCTCGAATCATCGGCGCGTTCTCGCCGATGCCGCCGGCGAACACGAGCGTGTCGAGGCCACCGAGCGCCGCGGCATACGCTCCGATCCACTTCTTGACCTGGTAGCAGAACAGCGCGACCGCCTCTGCGGCTCGACCATCGTCGCCTTCGCGAGCCAGGAGATCACGCAGATCGGAGCTTGTCTCCGATACGCCGAGTAGTCCTGACTCGTGGTTGACCATGTGGTGACACTGCTCGGCGGTCATGTGCTCGGTCCGCGCGAGATACCAGATCAGCCCCGGATCCAGGTCGCCGGAGCGAGTGCTCATCGGCAACCCGGCCGCCGGCGTGAAGCCCATGCTGGTGTCGATGCTGTTGCCGCCGCGAACGGCGGCCAGGCTCGATCCATTTCCCAGATGGGCCAGGATCACTCGTCCGTGGGCAGCCTCGGAGCCGGCCACGCGCGTCAATTCTTCCATGAGGAACGAGTACGACAGTCCGTGAAAGCCGTAGCGCTCAACGCCCTTCGTTTGGAAACGTCGTGGAATGGGCACAATCTTGGCGACGCGCGGCATGTCGCGATGAAAGGTCGTGTCGAAGCACACGACCTGCTGCACATTGGGAAGCCGTTCGCGAAACAGATCGATCTGTGCGAGTTCGGAGGGTAGGTGCCCCGGCGCGTAGGCGCTGATACCGCGCAACTCTTCCAGCAGTTGTGTCGTGACACGCTGCGGCTCGCGGTATTTGGCACCGCCGTTCACAATGCGGTGGCCCACTGCCTCGATTGAAGCGAGACCGATCTGCGCGTCGAGCCAATCGAACAGGAACTGTATCGCTCCACTGTGATCGAGATCGCCGAGGGCGCGATCATCTTGTTGGTCCCGGCCGGGGTCGGTAACACTCAGATGGGTTCCGCGTGCGCCGATGCGGTCCAGTTTGCCATGCAGTCCTCGCTTCGGCAGATCGCCCGTCTGGTACACCGCGAACTTGATGCTGGACGAGCCGCCATTGAGCGCCAAGACGGAGGGCGTCATCGCGCCCTGGTCCGCGCCGTCGATCGCTGCACGACCTTGACCAGTTCCACGACGGCGACCGGGGACAGCGCGCAGGAGGCGATCACTCCCCAGTCCGCGGCGGTGGGCGGGAGGGTAAGAAGAACGGTTTGCAACAACGGTACGTAAACCGCTGCCACCTGCAGGAGCAGGCACACCAGCACCGCGCCCCAGAGCCACCCATTCGTGAACAAGCGATCGCTGAACGCCGAACGGCGCTGGGAGCGTGCGTTGAAGGCGTGAAAGACCTGCGCCAGGGCCAGCGTCATGAACGCCATCGTGACCGCGTGACGGGGGCCGTCGCCTTCACTGCCATACCAGCGCATGCCAATAGAGAAGGCCAGCAGCGTGACCCCGGCGAGCAGCAAGCCTTGCCAGGCGATCAGGCGGATGAAACGCGGGGGCAGCAACGATTCCTTCGGGTCTCGCGGCGCCTGCTTCATCAGGCCGGGGGCCGATGGCTCCAACGCCAGGGCCAAAGCCGGGAAGATGTCCGTAATCATGTTGAGCCACAGGATCTGGAGGGGCCCCAGCGGCAGGGGCCAGCCGATCATGATCGCGATGAAGACCGTCAGGATCTCTGCGAAGTTACAGGAGAAAAGGTAGTGAACGAACCGGAGGATGTTGGCATAAATAATACGCCCTTGTTCGATGGCACCGACGATGGTGGCGAAGTTATCGTCGGTGATGACCATGTCGGCAGTTTCCTTGGCGACCTCGGTGCCCTTGATGCCCATGGCCACGCCGATGTCCGCCTGCTTCAAGGCTGGCGCATCGTTCACCCCGTCGCCGGTCATGGCGACGATGTGCCCCTGCCCTTGCAGGGCTTCGACGATCTGGAGCTTGTGCTTGGGGGAGACGCGGGCAAAGACGGCGGCCTCGGCCACGGTCCGTTGCCAGCCCGCCACGTCCAGGTCGGTCAACTCGCGGGCATGCACGGTCCGCAGGGATCGGCCCTGGGGGTCGCGGTCAATCCCCAGTTGGCGGGCGATCTCGGCGGCCGTCGGCTGCTGGTCGCCGGTGATCATCACGGTGCGAATGCCGGCCTCTCGACAGGTGGCGATGGCAGCCTTGGCTTCGTCCCGGAGCGGGTCGATCATCCCGACCAAGCCGACGAAAATCAGTTCCCGGGCGAGGTCGCCCTCGCTGTAGCCCTCCGGCAACTCGCGGTAGGCCAAGCCGAGGACGCGCAGCGCGGCGCTCGCCAACTGCTGGTTCGTCTCCTCCCAACGTCGGCGGTCCTCCGGCGTGAGGGGCGCCACGTCGACCGCTCGAACTTCGGAACTGCTCGCAGCGAGCAATGTTCCGGGTGAGCCCTTGACAAAGGCCACCGTCCGGCCTTGCGGCGTGCGGTGCACGGTAACCATGCGCTTGCTGTCGCTGTCGAACGGGACCTCCCCGATGCGTGGGTAGTCCGGTTCGAGGGCGGCATGGCTCATCCCCGCCTTTTCCGCCGCGACGACCAAGGCCGCCTCGGTCGGGTCGCCGAGCACGGTGTCGCGGCCGCCGCTGCGCTCCACTTTGGCATCGTTGCACAAGGTCCCGATTCGCAGGGCCAGGGCGAGCTGCTCGTCGGAGCGTGGGTCCACGGGCGTGCCGCTGTCCTGGAACACGCCGACCGGCACATACCCCGTGCCCGTCACGTCGATGCGCCGTCGGCCGATCGCCAAGACGCTCGCGGTCATCTCGTTCCTGGTCAGCGTCCCGGTTTTGTCCGTGCAGATGACGGTGGTGGAGCCCAGGGTCTCGACCGCGGGGAGCCGACGGATGAGCGCCCCCATGCGAGACATGCGCTGCATCCCGAGCGCGAGGGTCATGGTGGCCACGGCGGGCAGCCCCTCGGGCACCGCCGCAATGGCCAGCGAGATGCCGACTTCCAGCATGTACAGGAAGCTGTTACCGCGGAGCCAGCCCGCAAAGACAATGACGGCGCAGAGCCCCAACACGATCACGATCAGCAGACGACCGAGCCGCGCCAGCTTCTGTTCGAGCGGGGTATCGCGGGTGGTCGCCTCGTCGATCAGGATGCCAATCTTGCCCATCTCCGTCCGCGCGCCCGTGGCCGCGACCAGTAGCCGGCCGCGACCGTCGGTGATCGTCGTGCC
>ENA-ORBV01008726-ORBV01008726.1-microbial-mat-metagenome-genome-assembly--contig:-NODE-8726-length-16920-cov-4.459894_pt1 | contig 16920 bp, 17 predicted proteins | sample MGYA00237777_ERZ505514 | MGnify/ENA primary metagenome ERZ505514 (study PRJEB26160, sample SAMN06269048) | microbial mat metagenome | isolation source: Oligotrophic lake microbial mat | place... | reverse complement strand
CCCCACAAGTTGATCGTTCCGCTGAAAACGGTGTCTCCCTGCCCCTTCTCGACCGGCACCGCTTCCCCGGTAAGCGCCGATTCATCACTCGCGCTCTTTCCCGAAACGATCGCGCCGTCGGCGGAAAACGCTTCACCTGGTTTGACCCGGATTCGATCCCCCACCCGCAGCGCTTCCACCGGTGTGTCCTGTTCATGCCCCTGCGCATCCACCACCGTGGCGCGCTTCGGGGCCGATTTCAGCAGAGCAGAAACCTCCTTCTGCGTGCGATCCATCGCAAACTCCTCCATCGCTCCCGAGGCTGAAAAGAGAAAAAGGAGCAAAACCGCCTCATTCCACGCTCCAATCGCCATCGCTCCACCCGCCACGATCAACATGAGCGCGTGGATGTCGATCTCGCGCTTCTTCAGGTTCTCCCAGGTATCAATCGCCGCGTCCCAACCGCCAGCCAGGAGCGCTCCGAGGGTCAACCCACGCGCCAGCCACGCTGGCCCGATTCCATAGTGTTCACAGACAAACCCGGCAATGCCCAACGTCGCACACGCACCCGCAAGTCCGGCAAGCATACGCCATTCGGAAGCGTGCTCCTCAACCTTCGCCGGTTCGCGCAGGTCCACGTCCTGCCATTTCCAAAAACGCGGCGCGGTGGAGCACGAAGGGCCGGTGATCTCGGTCACCGTCCCTTCCTGCCGAACGGTAAATCCGACCGGCGCCCGCGCCTTTTCAGACAACTTGGTCTCCACGGCCTTCACCGTTGCCGAGAGCGACGACTCCAGTGCCGCCACGTCCACCTCGCCAAGCGTCGCCACCGAAACCCTGTGATTGGCGGTGTCAATCCGCACGCCTTCCACCCCCGGCTGTGACCTGAGGAATTCCGCCAACGTGTCCGTCCAAGCACGAGTCATGACCCCACTCTGTGACCGGGCCGCCAAAAAGGCGAACGCCGATTCCTGTCGCCCCTGAGGCCTTCCGTCATTCTATCCTTTGGGTTGCGGTCCTCACCATGATCGGCCTTTTCGACGACACCGACAGCGCGCTCCCTCCCCTTCCAGCTCCCTCCCAGGCGCCGGCGGTGGCGGCGCAACTGTTCGCGCCCGAAGGTCTGCTCGCGACGAGCCTCGGGCTCGAACATCGACCGCAACAATCCCTCATGGGGCGTTCGGTGGCCTCCGCACTCGCCGGCGACGATCCCCTGCTCTTCGAGGCTGGCACCGGTGTCGGCAAGTCGTTGGCATATTTACTTCCGGGCATCGTCCACGCTGTCGACCAGTCTCGGCAGATGATCGTTTCGACCCATACAATTTCACTTCAGGAGCAGCTCGAAACCAAGGACCTGCCCCTCTGTCGCAGGGTATTCCGAGCTTCGCCGGAAACCGAGCGCTACGCCGAGTTCAAGAGCTGCGTGCTCGTCGGCAAATCGAACTATCTCTGCACGACCCGCCTGAGTCATGCGCTGGCCGATCGCGCGAGTCTTTTCACCGACGACGACTACAGCGAGCTTCAGCGACTGGCCGACTGGGCGGAGCGGACCGAGACCGGACTGCGCCACGATTTGCGACCTCCTCCGCGCCCGGAGGTCTGGGAGATGGTCAACGCCGACTCGTCGAGCTGCTCGCGCAAACATTGCGACTGCAATCGCTGTTTCTATCAGCGGGCCCGCGCCCGGCTGCGTTCCGCGCAGGTTGTGATCGTCAATCATTCCCTGCTCTTCGCGTTGATCAATGCCGGCGGCGCCCAGGCCCAGGGAGCGAAACGGGATGCCCGCGGGGTGTTGTTTCCCGACGATTTTGTGGTTCTCGACGAGGCCCATACCGTGCCCGACGTGGCGAGCGAGAACTTCGGCCTGCACCTGAGCAGTTACGGTGTCGACCGGATGCTGAAATTTCTCTTCAATCCGCGCACCAAGCGCGGTCTGCTCGCCAAGATTGCCAAGGATGAAATCAACCGGCTGGTCGTTGACGGGCTGGATGCGTCGCGCCGTTTCTTCGAGGCCTTGGCCGCGACCCTGCTCGCCCAGCGCTCGATTGTCCGCCTGCGCGAACCCGAGCCGGTGGAATGCCTTCTCGAGGGTCCGCTCGGTGCCCTGGAACGGGCCATCGCCAAACTGGCCGACCGCATGGAAGAAGGACGGGGACGGGATGAGCTTCTCGAACAGAGGCAGCGACTCAAATCCCTCCAGGCCGGACTCTCGGAATGGCTCGGCATGGCTGAAAAGGGGCACGTCTATTGGGCCGAGCGCAGCGGCAAACGCCAGACGATCGTGACGCTTCGCAGCGCCCCCGTGGACATCGCGCCGGCCCTGCGCAACCATCTCTTCGGCTGCGGCACGAGCGTCATCTGCACCAGCGCCACGCTCGCCGTTGGCGGGCACCTCGACGTTTTCGCCCGTCGGATCGGTGCGGATACAGCCAAGGCGATCGCGGTCGCATCCCCGTTCGACTTTGAACGCAACATGCGAGTCTACGTCGCCACGGATGTTCCGCTGCCCTCGCCCCGCGAAGCGCGGCTCGCCCTGGACATCCTGATCGACTACGTGCGGTTTTGCACCGCCCGGGTCGAGGGCGGGTCGCTCGTGCTCTTCACGAGTTATGCCGACATGCGCGCCGTCGCGCTCGCGCTGCAGGAGGAGTACCGGACGGCGAACCGCCCCTTTCTCATGCAGGGCGAGGCCCTGTCGCGCACGGAATTGTCGAAAGAGATGCGCCGCCTTGGCAACGCCGTGCTCTTCGGCACGGAGAGTTTTTGGACCGGCGTCGACATTCCGGGCGACGCTCTCGCCCAGGTGATCATCACCCGCCTGCCCTTCGATCCGCCGACCCACCCGGTGCTCGAAGCGCGCAGTGACGCCATCCGCGAGTCCGGCGGCAACCCCTTCGCCGAGATCACCCTGCCGGAGGCGCTGATCAAGTTTCGCCAAGGCATCGGGCGCCTGATCCGAACCACCACGGACCGCGGCTTGATCACGATTCTGGACTCCCGGGTCGTGGCCAAGTCCTACGGGCGCCTCTTCCTGGACTCGCTGCCCAAGAAGCACCACGAGCGGATTTCGCGCACCGACCGGGAGGAGAAATTCCAAGGCTACTAGTATCCACGTGTCACTATCTATTTTCCTCACCATCATCGCTTTCCATGGATCGAATCGCCCACTTTACCGCGTTGGTCGCGCAACAGCCAACCAATGAACTTTTCCGCTTCAGCCTCGCGCAGGCGCTGCTCACCGCCGGACGGGCGGCTGACGCCGAACCGCATTTTCGAGCCTGCGTTGCGTCCAAGGCCGACTGGATGATCCCTCGCATCGCGCTGGGTAAAATCCTCCTGGATCAGGGGCGAGTGGAGGAGGCAAGGGCCCTGCTCGAGGACGCACTTCGCCTTGCGATCGGACAACATCACGAGTCTCCCGAGATGGAAGTCCGTGTTTTGCTCGCGGACTTGCCCTGACCGGCAAGTCCGCGGCCCGAGGGCGCGCTCAGCGCAGGGTCCGCACCTTGATGCTGCGGAAAGTCACCGCGTCGCCGTGGTCCTGCAGCAACAGTCGTCCCTCGGGCGACTGCCCGAAGTCCGGCGTCTTTTCGAACTTGCTGCGCGCCACCAGTGCCTTGAACAGCGGCGATCCGCGCACGTACTCGACGACCTTGATCCCATTCAACCAGTGCTCGACCCGATTGTCCGGATACACCACCAGCCGCGCATGCTGCCACTCGCCGATTCGGGGGGCGATGGCCAGGCCGCCGGGCATCGCGGAGCGCGGAATCAGATCATAAAGTGAACCAAGGGTGCGGTTCCCGGCGACGCCCTGCTTGGCGTCCGCGTGCTTCTCGTCATCGAGCAGCTGGTACTCAAGACCAAGTGCGCCACCCTGCGGCCTTTCCACCACGAAGTATTTCACGCCGCTGTTCGCCCCGGGGTTGAGTTTGAATTCCAAGGCAAGTTCGAAGGCCGAAAACGTCTCCTCGGTGACAATGTCGCCGCCCTTCTTGGCGCCCTCGCCCTGGGGCGGGGCAACCGACAGTTCACCGTTCGCGATCTTCCAGCCGTTGGCGGGAAATGCCGTCTGACTCGCGCCGCGCCATCCGGCGGTGGTGGCACCATCCCAGAGCAGGCGCCATCCCTGGGCCTTCTCAACCTCGCTGACCGTATTGGGAATCACATTGCGCACGTAGAGGCTGTCCGCCGGAGACGGCACCAGATCCTTTGTCTGGATGCGCAGGTTCCGCCAGAGGATGCGACGCCCAGCCTGTCCAGGCTGGTTACCGACACTGTGAACCTGAAGCGCGAAAAAACCCTTGGGCGTCAGGTTGTCGATGACGTGGGAAACCGGAACCCCATTGATCCAGGTGCGCAGAGATGTGCCGATCGCCTCAATGCGAAGGTGATTCCAACGCTCGAGCTGATAAAGATCGCGGGCCGAAGGATTGAGGGTGCCCGGATAGAGCCAGCCGCGCCGGCCTTCATCGTAGATGCCGCCACTCCAGGCCCGCGGTGTCGGATCGATCTCAAGCTGGTAACCGTGAACGCGTCCGTTCTGGTACTCCGCCAGGCTCTGACTGCGAAACTGCACGCCACTGTTGGTCCCGCCCCCTTCCTGACGCATCTCGCACTCGAAAATGAAGTCCCCGTAGGTCTTTTCGGTGGTCAGAAAACTGTTCGGCGTCCCAGAGACGGTCGTGCCGACAATGGTTCCGTCAAGCACTGCGTAGGGCGCCACCCCGCCCAATTGTTTCCAACCAGAAAGAGTCTTGCCATCAAACAGCGGCTCCCATGGTCCGGCGTGCAACGCAGTCGCGACCAAAGTTGAAACCATGAAGGATCCGAGGAAACGCGAGAGCGCGTGCAAAGAGCGTCTCGAGGTCAGTGAAGGAAGTGCGTTGCGCATGGGGATAGAGTGGAAAACCGACACGGACAGAACGCCGCAGTGTCCGTCCGTCAAGCGGGGCTGTAAACGGCATTTTCCGAAAGCGCGGCACCGTCGGCCGGATCGAGCCACCTGCAAGGCAGTACCCCAAATCCCACCTAAGACTCTGGTGAAAAATACTTAAGGAACACAGGACCGGCGAAATGTCAGGCCAATGTGCGCGTCTCTGCAGGGAATGAGTAAACGTTCAATTCGAAGGCTGAGCGCGGGGCGGCACACGCCGTTCCAGTGAACAAAGGCAACCTGCCCCGACCCACCCCCACGCGCTCGGGGCAACTTATGGCGTTGAACCTGGCGAAGCCCCCAAATAGGCACAAACGCTCCATGGAACCCAATCCCCGCGAAGCGTATCGGCAGAAAACCCTGCGGGCTCTTGAGGTCATCAGCCTGCTCTGTGGTCTGTCGGCCCTGGCTGTCCTGGTTTTGCTGGTGGGTTGGCCGTGGGCAGAGTCGGGGCAATACCGACTACGATCGATCTGCACTTTGATTTTAGCGGTCTTTGTTCTCCAGGAAGGCATCCGATTGGCGCTTCAGACGGACCGCTGGCGTTACCTGCGAGGCCGCTATCTGGAGGTCGCCTTGGCCTGCCTGGTGACAATCGAACTCTTCGCCGGACGGACTTTCGTCGATTGGCTGGGCGAACAGCTCACCGGCCTGCCGGGCTCCAACCTTACCTTGCTCTACCTTGCGGGCACCCAACTGACGCTCGTCTGCCTGATCGGCCTGCGGGCAATCCGTGACACCCAGTTTTTCGCCGGGCGGAAACTGGCTCCTGGGATGGTCTTCATGATCACCTTCGCCCTCGTGATCGTGTGTGGGACATTGCTGCTCAAGACCCCGCAGGCCGGCACCTCCGTCGGTTTGCCGTGGGTGGATGCCTTGTTCACCGCGACCAGCGCCGTCTGCGTCACCGGACTTATCTCGGTTGATCTTCCCACGACGTTCTCCCGACATGGCCAATGGATCATCCTCGGCCTGATCCAAGTGGGTGGTCTCGGAGTCATGACTCTCACCTGCTTTTTCGCGCATTTTTTCGCCGGGGGTGTCTCCCTGCGCAGTCGAATCGCCATGCAGGATCTGCTCAGCGAAGAAAACCTCGGCCAAATCGGTACTCTGCTCGGGGTGATCGTCGGCTTTACGCTCCTGATGGAGCTCGGTGGAGCTTTCCTCATTCATCTGTCGCTTCAGGCTTCGGGCCTGCCCGTGGGCGACTTGGTGTTCTTCTCCCTTTTTCACTCCGTTTCAGCGTTCTGCAACGCGGGCTTCTCCACGCTGAGCGCAGGTCTGTCGGACGCCCGGGTGTCCGATCGCACGGGATTCGTTTCGGTCGTGATGGTGCTGATCGTGATCGGAGGCATTGGCTTCCCGGTGTTGAAAAACTTCTGGCTGACCCTGATGGCAAACCTCGGCCGCGCCCTCCATCTGCGGGTGGCCATGCCCCCGAGACTGAGCGCGAACAGCCAGATCGTTCTCTTGACGACTGCGGGGTTGATCATCGGCGGCACCTTTGCCATCTGGCTGACCGAGTTTGCTGTCGGCTATGGCGAACGCATGGGACCGTCGTGGTACACCGCCTTATTTCACTCGATCACCGCCCGCACGGCCGGATTCAATCTTACCGACACCGAGCGGCTCATGCCTGCCACCGCCGCAATCCTCATGGCCTTGATGTTCGTCGGCGGCAGCCCGGGCAGCACTGCGGGAGGGATCAAAGTGTCCACGTTGGCGATCGCACTGCTTTCGTTGCGACGGATACTTTCCGGACGGACCGATCTGGAGGCATTTGGACGGAGACTCGATCCAAGGACCGCCGACCGCGCCCTCGCGATCATCATCCTGTCGATGGCCTTCATCACGCTGGTGGCGGTGATCCTGATTGCGCTTCACCCTGAACTCCCCCCGGCAGATCTCGCATTCGAGGCCGTCAGTGCCGTGAGCACCGTGGGGTTGACCCGGGGCATCACCCCGCAACTCGGTACGGAGGCCAAAATTGTGCTCGTGGTCGCCATGTTTGTCGGCCGAATCGGTGTGCTTCTCTGCGTCCTGTCCTTCATCCCCCGGCGTCGGGCACCGGGCTATCGGCTGCCCGAGACCACCGTGGTCCTCGGCTGAACGATTCCTCCTCTTCAACGCTTCCCATCATGAAATGCTGCATCATCGGCCTCGGGGTCTTCGGTCGAAATCTCTCGCGTCATCTCAATAAGTTGGGGGCCGAGGTCCTCGCCATCGATCGGAAGGACGAAAACGTGACCGCGATCAAGGATGAGGTTGGGGGGGCCGTGGTCATGGATTTCAAGGACTCAACCCCTCTGGAACATCTGCCGATCGCAGAGATGGACGTCGTCGTGATTGCGATCGGCGACGACTTTGAGGACTCGATGGCCATGACTGTCAAAGTCCAGGACCTCGGTGCGCGGCAGATTGTCTGCCGGGTGCTCTCCCCGATGCACGAGCGCCTGCTTCGCCTGATGAAAGTCGATCGTCTCGTCATTCCGGAGGAGTTCGCAGCCCGGGGCCTCGCCCACTCCCTGCTCATGCGTGGCGTGGTCAACGGCTTCGACTTGGGCAGCGGTCACTCGATTATCGAGGCTCGCGTCCCACCCTCCCTCGCCGGGAAGAGCATCTCCGCCAGCGGAGACGCGTTCAAGGCGACCGGCGTTCGTCTCGTGACGATCAAGCGGCTGGAGCGGCCTCGGTTGGGGGTCGTACTGCGGACGCAGGCCGCCGAGGAACAGCGACGCACCTTGGGAGTCATCGGCCTCGACGAGACCTTTCAAAAGGACGACGTTTTCGTTCTCTTTGGCCCCGAAAAGGGACTGCGCTCCTTCCTCGAACTCAGCGACGGTTCATGACGGAGGAGTGCGTTTTGCCATCCGGCGCGCCAGCTCAAGCTCGAACTCGCCGGTCTCAATCTGCCTCGCCAGCGCATAATAAAACGCGGGTTGCTTGAACGGCTTTTGCTGCGGCACACACTCTTTGCGTGCAAAGGCAAGCATGGCCGACTTTCGCCGGACGAGCATTGCGTTGACATCAAGGTACACCGCCGAATTCCACGGCGCCGCATACCTGGGATCACGGTTGGACTTCAACGCCGAGCTCACCACCGCGACCGCCGTGGCCACAACCCCAAGCTGGAAGACGACCTGCGTATCGAACAGGGAGCCCTCCTGACTTTCCCGTCCGAACAAATGGGCGACCAGCAGAGTGATTCCCCAAGCGAGGGCGAGCGAGGTGGTATAGCGCGCAGGGGAGAACCAAGGCACATGCTGCAATTTGGCGTTGGGTACACAGCGGGCGAAAAAATCCACCACCGCCGCCCGGGGATACTCCTGGAGGCCAATGAGGAGAGGAACATTGCTTCGTCGCGTCCGACGGAGCAGCTCATGGGTCCGGAAAAAAGTTGCCGGACCTTTGAGGAATCCGCGGCGGTCGAGTGCCTCCATTTCGTGAGCGCGAACCTCGCCTCCCTCCAGAATTTCCCGCACGAGCGGATTGCGCGAGGCCTCGTCCGCAAAAAACGCCTGCTTGTGAGCCGAAACCTCCGTCTGCTCCTCCTCCGTGAGGGGCAACGCGTGGCGATTGTCGGCGGAGCGACACAGGGTGTAGAGCGTATCCATGCCTTTGCAGATGTTGTTCGTTGCAACGCACCGTCGAACCGGTGAGCCACATCCGGCTGCCATGCTGCAAACCGAAATGGAGTCGTGCAAGGTCCTTCCCGGCCTCGCTTCGGCCACGCAGAGTCCGGCTCAAGGACTTCGGTTTGCCGGTCATCTGGGTCGTAGACCTCGACCAGCGCGTCCGGTCGCGGACAACCCGCGCCCGGGGTCATCGAAAAGGTTGGCGAGGGGGTTGGAAATCGGTCAACAGGAGGGCAGGACGCGCACTCTCGGCGATCTCGAGTCGGCCGGCCAACCGCGCCATCGCGGTGATCGTCCGGATCGAGCCGCAGCGAATCGGTGGAGAAAGTTCCGCCCAAAAGAAATGGGCTCAGCCTCTTCCGTCAGTCAGGAAAAAGACCCTGGTGCCGGTCGCGGCCTCAGCGAAGAAGGTGTTGACAGGGCCGTGATCGGCTTTGATTTTGTCCGGCTCTGCACGGCGGTCATAGCTCAGTTGGTTAGAGCACCAGATTGTGAATCTGGGGGTCGCGGGTTCGAGTCCCGTTGGCCGCCCCATCTTAACCTCACACCCCGTGAGACTTAAGATGCAGCCGAAGTCAGGTTGCCAGTTGACGTGGCAACCTAAGCATGAATCAGGTAGAATTTGTCGTCAGTCCGTTCGAAAATCGAAACGGGATTACCTCTTGGCGCGTTGCCGATTGGCTCCACGGCGTTCGCATCCGAATTTTCGCCGCGTTGGCCATCGGCGCGGTTCCGCACCGGCGCTGAACGTAAAGCAATGCACCGACATTATGACCTGGGCCGAGGTCCCTTGTGGACGTTCAAGCCCTTCGTCACTGCGGCATCTTTCCAGTCGGCAAAGAGCCGTCCATCCGCGCGCTCCGCCAATGGACGCGGCCGCGTCGCATCCACCATCATCGTATCGGACACTTTGTGTACTACGCTCTGGCCGAGGTGGGGGCGCATATCCGCACCCGCCTGAAGGTGCCGACACGCGGCTGAGCCCGATACCGCCGCGTCGCAGTCAAACCCAGCGTCGTAAGCAATCGGCCAAAACGACCTTCTCATCTGGAAGGTCCCGCGGCCGCGGGATCGGTGCCGTGGGGACGTGCGAGCAAAACCGCTGGTACGAACTGTTTTCGATGCCGCGAACCCGCGCGCTCGGCGCAAATGGAGCGGTGCCTGCCCTATTGGCCACGGCTAGCGATTGATCACGCGCAGTTCAGTTTGGACTCGGATCGTCCGGCAATTCACGCCCCGCCAACAGGGCGCGGGAGCGCAGCGCATTTACCAGGGCAACCAGGGGCTGGAGCTCGATCAGTGAGGTGGCCTGGCGGCGCCGGGAGACGACGTTCGCCAAAGATCACGTTCCCGCTCGGCCACCCAGCACGCGGCAGTGAGTGCGCCGAGGTTTGTCTCGGTTCGTGACGGTCTGGAACGAAAACTCCCCCCACCTGGTAAATTCGGCCTCGAATCTGGCCGGTAAAAGCGATCGATTCCATATGTGTTATTAACACCAATACGACGCGACATAGGCGCTCGATCTGCAGCCTGGACGCGAAGGCATATTGCCGAATAACACGGAGCTACGGGACTATGAATACCGACCGCGTCGGTTCGCTATCCGGAGCCTTCGCAATTCGCAGTGGTCGGAAACCTGCTGTACTTCGCAGGCTACCCTCCGGAGCATGGCGTCGAGCTGTGGGTGACCAATGGAACTCCGGGAGGGAGTCGAAGGGATTCCGATGCAATTCCCGGAACACGGAGCGTCCATCCCGACCAGCTCGCTGCCGTCGGGTACCAGGTCGTTTTTGCAGGCTTTAGACCCGAAGGAGATCGGGAACTCTGGATCAGCGACGGCACCGCAAGTGGCACCCGACTGTTGAAGTCTCTCGCGCCGGGCGATGTCGATGGTGAGCCAGCGGAATTCGTTCCATTTCAAGGAGGACTGGCGCTCTGCGCAAACGACGGCGAAGGCATGAAATTGTGGGCGACGGACGGAACGGTCGCAGGTACCCGGCTGCTGGTTTCTCGCTCTTCTGCGAGTTTTGATTCGTCCGCTTTCAATCTGACAGCTTCGGGCAATCTGATCTATTTCAACCGCTTCGCTCACGGTCGTGGTACCGCGGAACTGCGGCGGACCGATGGCACCGCGGAGGGAACGTTTCCGGTGATTTCAATTCCCGGCATCAGAGACGAGAATTCGGTCGCAGTCACTTCGTACTCACTCCATGCCTATGGGGAAAATTCTGTGCTCTGGACACCGTGGCATCCTGAGCTTCAAACGGAACTCTGGGGCAGTGATGGTACCGTGAAAGGGTCGGAACTGATTCAGGACTTCTCCAACAGCACATCGATCGATGAGTCCGCCCCGCGTAGTTTTGCAACTCTGGATGGGACGCTGTATTTTTTGGTGAGTCGACTGAGCTCCTGGGAGCTCTGGAAGATGGCCCCAGGAAGCGCAGCAGTGCGACTGCGTGATGCGGTCCACGGCAGCAAGCTGCACGTTTTGCAATGTGTGGGCCGGGAAGCGCGAAATCATCCCTCCACGTGGCTTTATGCGTATGATGGAACCGTCGAAACGCGAAGGGCTGAACTCATGGTTGGATCCGGTACATCACCAAGTCATTTATCACGCCAACCCCAAGTCGCACCCGTCGAATCGGGACCGACCGCCGCCGCGATCCACTCACCACCGGACGAGGGCCCGCCGTCCTCTAACCAGCCAGAAAGGTCGACCGCATACAGTCGGGCGCCCCAGGGAATTGTCTCGGCTGGAACCTTTTTGATTGCAGGCGATTACCTCATTTAGTCCTTTGCCTGATGGATTCCTGCCTGATCGTGGGAGGTGGATTGGTTGGCCTCGCCACAGCCTACCACCTGCAACGATTGCGTCCCGGCGTTCAGGTGATCCTCCTCGAAAAGGAGAACCGCCCCGGGGCCCACCAAAGCACCCACAACAGTGGGGTCCTGCACAGTGGACTCTACTATCAGCCGGGGTCGCTCAAGGCCCGTCTTGCCGTCGAAGGGATCCGCGAGATGATCGCGTTTTGTCGTCAGCAGGGAGTGCCCCACGAGATCTGCGGGAAACTGGTGGTGGCCACAATGCCGGAGGAGTTGCCGCGCCTTGACGAATTGATGCGACGCGGAGCCGCCAACGGATTGACCGGCCTGCGGCTCCTCGACGCAGCCGCGTTGCGCCGGATTGAGCCCAACGCCGCCGGACTCGCGGCCGCGCATGTGCCCGAGGAGGGCATTGTCGACTATCGCGCGGTCTGCGAACAACTGGCCGCGTGCATTCGTCTCGCCGGCGGTGCTCTCCACCTGAACACGCGCGTGGTCGGTCTGCACGAAAGGTCCGACGGCTGGACGGCGCTCGCGGCGGACGGACGCGAGTTTAACGGGAGTCATCTGATCAACTGTGCCGGTCTGCAGTGCGATCGGATCGCACGGTTGGCGCAGGCGCAAACCTCCCTGAGGATCGTGCCGTTCCGCGGCGAGTATCACCAGCTCACGCCGGAAGCGGCGCACCTGGTGAAACACCTCATCTACCCCGTACCCGACCCTGCGTTTCCCTTCCTCGGCGTCCACTTTACGCGTCTCATCGCCGGTGGGATCGAGGCCGGCCCGAACGCCGTGCTCGCTTTTGCCCGCGAGGGCTACCGTCTCACCGACATCAACCTGCGCGATCTTGCCGAATCCCTCGGTTTTCCCGGCCTTTGGCGCTTCCTGCGCAAATACCCATCGATGGTCACCACCGAACTGGGTCTCTCACTCAGCCGCACACGCTTTTGCCGGTCACTGCAACGCCTCGTGCCCGATCTCCGGCCGCGCGATCTCACGACCGGCGGCGCCGGCGTGCGGGCGCAAGCCATGACCCCTGCAGGCGACTTGGTGCAGGACTTCAGTCTCGTCACGACCGCTCGTGCACTCCATGTCCTCAACGCGCCAAGTCCTGCCGCCACCGCCTCGCTCGCGATCGGCCGCCACCTGGTGCTGCAGTTGCCCTGACGTCGAACGGTTCAGGGCCCGAATGGCATCCCCCAGATGCCTGAACCCGAAACCACCCACGACGCACAATTCTACAACGAACAGCGCCTCACTCTCGTCCTCGACTTTCTCAAAGGGGCCCGGATCGTGCCCGCGCGATGAGGCAAGGATCGGCAAACCACCCGACTACGGCGTTTCTTTTCTCGCGCCGCCAATGATCCGGTAGGCCACGGCACCCAACAACGCCCCGATGATCGGAGCGACCCAGAACAGCCAGAGCTGCGAGACCGCCCAGTCGCCGACATAGACGGCCACACCCGTGCTGCGCGCGGGGTTGACTGACGTATTGGTCACTGGAATACTGACTAGATGGATCAGCGTCAGGCACAGGCCGATCGCGATCGGTGCAAGTCCCTGGGGGGCCCGTTTGTCCGTGGCGCCGAGGATGACCAGGAGAAACATCATCGTCATGACAATTTCAGTGATCAAGGCCGCCTGCAGGCTGTACCCCCCCGGTGAATGCGCTCCAAACCCGTTGGAGGCGAACCCAGCGGAAGCTCAAACCCCGCCTTGCCACTGGCGATCAGGTAAAGGACGCCGCCGGCGGCAATCGCACCAGCGACCTGGGAAAGCACATAGGGCAGCAGGTCCTTCGCTGGAAACCGGCCACCCGCCCAAAGGCCGATCGAGACCGCCGGATTGAGGTGACAACCGGAGATGTGACCGATCGCAAAGGCCATGGTCAGGACGGTTAATCCAAAGGCCAAAGATACGCCCAGCAGACCGATGCCAACACCGGGGAACGCGGCCGCGAAGACCGCACTGCCGCACCCTCCCAGAACCAGCCAGAACGTTCCCAGAAACTCTGCGCCATATTTGTTAAGGATTCGCTCCTGATTTTAACCAAAGTTTTACCGAATGATGATGATTTTGTTGCCGAGGAGGTTCAATAGACGACCCTTCAAGCACCTGCTCGACAGGGGTTGAATAGATCGTCGGCACCTGCTCTGGCGATCCGTAAATGGCCCGCACAGGTGTGCTCGAGCGGACCAGACGGACTACCTCGTCTTCGGCTCAACACCCGAACTGAATGCTCTCAGGCGAGCGCGAGTCTCTCGAAACCCACCGCGCTCGGCGAATAACTCGCCTCAGTGAGGTGCGCCACCGGCTTGGGAACGGCCAAACGAACCCGGGTGCCAACGCCGAGTTCGGAAGCAATCCAGAAACGACCGCGAAACTGCTGGGTCACGAGGAAGGCTTTGGTCAGACCAAATCCACCGCCCAGCGTCCGGACTTGGGAAACATTTGAGCCCCGCACCCCAAAATGGACGACTCGCTCGATCTCGTTGGGTGGGATTCCGCAACCAGTATCTTCAACCGAGAACGCAAGCCCCTCCGCTGTTTCGGTCAGCAGAGCGGAAATGGACCCACCCGGTTTGGTGTATTTCCGGGCATTGGCCATCAGGTCTCGGATCACGTCCTTGATGATCAGCGGGACCCGAACATGGCCCGGCCGTGCGCCCTCAACCTGAAAGTTGACGTAATAGTCCTTCGGTCCCCGGTGGTTGGGGTTGAACGTAATGTGAAAGCGACCATGGCTGTTCAGCTCGATGGCAGCGAAAACCTGTCGAAAATCAGCCACCAGTTGGTCGATTTCGAATTCAACCCACGCCTCCGGTGCCTCGGCACGGGAAAGAATCTCACGCGCGCGCACGCGAAAGACCTCCAGGACTGAACGGATATTGGTCACGGACTCCTGGACGTCAGTCCGCTCTCTGGAGCCGGGCACCGTGTCCAGCGCCAACGAAAGTGAATCAGCGATCTCACCGAGGAGGTCCTCGGCACGAGCAGCATGCCGCAGGGTTGCATCCGCGTCACGCAGATCGCGCTCGATCTCCGCGCAGCGATCCAGGACACCCTGAAGGAATTCAATGTCGTCTGCCAGCGCCAAACCAAGCAGCGACAATTCACCGTATAAGACGGTCAGGAGATTCAGCAGGGAATGATTGTTCAGCAGTGTCGAATCCGTCGCGTCGAGCGCGGGGATCGAGCGAATTTCAACCTCGGTGAAGATCATAGATCCCACATTCGGCACACCGTCTCGAAAGATTAAGAACTCAACGACACTTCCCTCCCGTCGGCCGGTGATTTCCTGCACCCGGATCGCCACACTTTCGCTTCACTTAAGCGCATGCATTCAAACGTCTTGTCCGAAGGGATGCATCAGCCGGCTGAAACGACCGTGACTCCGGGTCGCACATGCGCTCGCACGACCCGACCGCCCCCCTCCCAATCGGATGTCCGACGCCCTGCGCCGCTGCAGGCGGTCTGAGGCTACGGTTTCTTTCCGCTCACCGGAGTGCGCGAACCAGGACTAACACCGAAGAACTGAATCCGTTGGTTGATCTTAGTGTAACCTCGGCTTCGCAAGGTGTTCTCAACCCTCTTGACCGCGACGTCCAACTCCGCGTGTGTGGCGGCATCGAGCGGCTCCACCCGTTCCGTTTCCCGGCAGACGACGTGGTACAAAGACGTCGCGGAGTCGATCAACTGAAAGAGGCTCGTTCCGCTTGGAAGAAAAGACCGACGGACGAACCCGAGCTCCTCAAACACGGCCACACAGCGGTACACGGTGACCAAGTCGTAGAAACCATCCGTCTTCAGATCTTCGGCAATCTGCTCGATTGTTGCCGGCTCGACGCGCTTCAGGAGGACGTTGAGGATCAGAATTCGGGGTTGGGTCACCCGGAGCCCAGCGGCCCGCAGTCTCACTATGGCTGCATCAAAAGGGGTGTTGCTGCTTTGGGGTGATGGCTGTTTCATAGATCGACTATCCGAGTCAAGGACGGTGCCCGAGCCCTGAGCAATTAGAAATTGCAGGATCGATTCTTTGCCACTCGGCAGCGTTCTCGGGCGATTCGATCACCCGGACGCCAGAACGTCACCCTCCAGTCGCCCAGCAAGACGCAGCACATTCCTGTCATGAGCGCGTTCAGGCCCGCGAGGCCTTGGCCGTGCTCTCGCGCACGATCAACTCGGTCGGAAAGATCGTCTGCGACGGGCGGACGGACGCCTTTCCCTCGATGCGTTGAATCAGCAGGCTGGCCGTGCGCGCCACCATCTCCTTGATCGGTTGGGCGATCGTCGTAAGGGCGACCGGCAGGTACTCGCCCAACGGGATGTTATCCACGCCAATCACGGAAAGATCGTGCGGAACGCGCACGTTCGCATCCACCGCCGCGCGCATCGCGCCCATCGCCGAGAGATCGTTGAGGGCGATCAACGCAGTGGGCCATTTGGACTTGGGCTGACGCAGCAGGTCGCGAAAAGCGTCCCGTGCGCTCGCGATATGATGCTCACACCGCACAAAAGTGATCGCCTCGGGGGCAATACCCTTGGCGCCCAGAATGCTGCGAAAGAGTTCCGGCCGCTTGTCATCATCCTGGCCCTTGGCCAGCGCACAGAGAAAAGCGAAGCGTTTGTGCCCGAGCCTCACCAGATGCTCGATTGCCTGGGCCACACCTTGGGAAAAGTCATTGACCACGGAATCCACCGGCAGAGCCACCGCCGGCCGCGCGGCGATCGCGACCGCAGGAGGGCCACTCACCGCCAAACCCGCGAGAAACGACCGGTGCATCTCCGGATCGCTGATGACGAGCGCCACGCCATCCACCTGCCGATCGAGGATGGACTGAAAGCAGTGCTGCTCGGAGGCGAGATCGCTGCGGGTATGTTCCAAGATCAAGTCGTAACCATGCACCGCAACCGCCTGATCAAGGTAGTCCGCCAGCACCGGATAGAACGGAAGCTGTTCATCGCGGCATTCTGCTTGCCGTTGGCACCATTGAACCCGTGCTCCGCGGTGTAACTGTCCCATCGCTCCCCTACCGAGTTAGCTCCGTTGGCGACTTCGTAGCCCCAACTCGGGAACTTTCGGTCCAGGAACAGGCGCGTCGCCAGATTGTATCCGAAAACCAGCCTCCGTCCGGCGATCTTCTCCATCTTGAAATAAAGCGTCAGCCGCTGCGCCGTGGCGATGTGCGCCGTCAAGTAGCGCCAGTTCAAGACCGCGAAAAGACTCCCCAGCAGCAGGCCGAAAATCAGACCGTTGGCCGTCGCTCCCCAATCGATGAAGAGCGGTCCGATCATGAATTCGGTCCCGGCGGTATGCTCGCCCGCGTACACTCCTCAGAAGGCACCCGGCCCCTTCAGGCTGCCCTCGGGGACGCGCTCGCGCTCGAACTCGCCCGTCGTGACCACGGGAACCGTGACGGATGAAGACAGGGGTGACGGAGATGACATTTGGAGCGGAATCAGAGGGACTTCGATTGGTTTGAATACGAGAATCAACCCTGACCCGCACGCGACGGAGCAGAAATCAGCATGGAAGATCGGGGGGGG
>ENA-ORBV01008724-ORBV01008724.1-microbial-mat-metagenome-genome-assembly--contig:-NODE-8724-length-16923-cov-4.714769_pt1 | contig 16923 bp, 8 predicted proteins | sample MGYA00237777_ERZ505514 | MGnify/ENA primary metagenome ERZ505514 (study PRJEB26160, sample SAMN06269048) | microbial mat metagenome | isolation source: Oligotrophic lake microbial mat | place... | reverse complement strand
TCTTGCAGCTGAATGCGACGAGCTTCTCTGCATGACACTGCTCGCAGCGCACGCGCAGGAACCCCTCCTCCAGCCGGGCGTCGAAACCAGAATGCTTCGCTCGGTGCTCGAGGAGTTCGGCAGGCCCAGGTTCGCCCCGACCAGCATCATCAGATTCTTGCTTACGGGGTAACCCACGCGAAGCGAGAGCACCATGCCCAGGTACTGCTCCAGGTCACCGGCCTCCTCGACCGAGAGACCTGGCGCGAAATAGCTGAAGCCCACGCCGGTCTCGATGCGGAATCGTTCGGCCGCAAAAAGCTCGAGCGTGAATCGCCCGTCGAGCCACCGGGGCAGTCCGGCAGCCGTGCCCTCCGAGGTGATCGTCTTTCCGATCGTGGCGGTGCCGTCGAAGAAAATTTTCACCTTGCCCGGCAGGCGCTCCGTGATGTCGCGCAGCAGCCGAAGGCGGTAGATCCCGCGCGCGCCGACCAGGAGCGCGGTGGCGCGGCGCGGCGTCAGCACTGCGGTCCCCTGCCGGACGATGGAGCGCGAATAGAACACCGGGCCCGCGACGGCGAAGCCCTTGGGCTCGCCGGTCGGCTCCTTTTCGTCGAGGATCAGGTCGACCTTGGCGTGAAGGTCGTACTCGGACGTCTTGCCGAGCGGATCGATGATGGTGATGCGCCGGGTGATCTCGCCGGGCTGGAGCGTGAGGTTCAGGTCGAAGCGCTCCTCCTTCGCCTTGAGCGCCTTTTTCTCCATCAGGAGGATGAGGTCGTTCCTGGTCACCTGGATGACGACCGGGTACTCCCAGCTCACGGCATTGACGTCGCCGTCCTTGACGTCACGATCGGGAAGGCCCGCGGGAAGGTTCGGAACCATCAGCTGGACCGGCAGCTTCTCTTTTCCGCGCGGGATCAGCTCAAGTTTGGAGATCTGAGCTTTGACGGACTTGGGCGGCGCCGCTGAAGGCTGGGGCTCGGGCATGGCCGAAGGACTGGGCGCAGGGCTGGGCGACGGACTCGGAGAGGCGGGTGCGGCCCGGGCTTCCAGGGACCAGGGCAGGAGTGGCGACGCAAGCAAGACCACCACCGCCGCGAGCAGGACCCCACGGGCGGCTGCGGCGAAGGGGCGGCTCCTCATTTCGCTTCGGGCTCCGCGCCGTCCGCTTCGAGCACCGCCTGCAGCGCGGGAAACCGCTCGAAGATCCGGCCGCGCTCGTCCTCCGGAACGGGGCGCGCGGCCTTGTCTGAGGCGCGGAAATAGAACAGCGCCACCTGAATGGGCGCTTCGCCGTCTTCCAGGCCCTTGCGGAAGAACTCGCGCGCCGCCGGCGCACGGTCGGTCTGCAGGAAGAACTGCCCGGCCAGGTACTGCGCCTTCCAGCCCGACGGAGGACCGGTGACGAGTTCGCTGACCATTTTTTCCACGCGCGCGCGATTGACCTGGATGTCGAGGCGCTCCAGGTAGAATTCGAGTAGCAACGCGAGCTCGCGCGTCTTGAACGCGCGATCCGGGCGGTCTTGGGGCGTACGCTGCGGGTCGAAGTGGATCGCGAGCACCTGTTCGCTCTGCGCGATCTGCTCGGCGATGCTCGACTTGAGTGCGTTGTACGCCGCGAGGTCGCCGACCCCCGAGTAGCACTTCACCTCGACGAGGCTGCACGTGATGGTTCGCCGCGTAATGTCGAGGTCGAAGAGTCCGAGGTCGGTGCGCTTGAAGCTGACCTCGTCGCCCAACTCGTCTGCCTGCTGCTTCAGCACGCGGTACAGCTCGAGGTGCGCGTCGAGCGGTACGACGATTTGGTTCTCGAAGACGCCCTGGTGTTCCAAGTAGAGGCGAGAGAGCGCGAGGCCGAGGGCTTCTGCGCGCTGCGTCGGCGACGAGATGAGTTTCAGCGCGAGGCGCCCGGAGAGCGAACGGAGCTGATCGAGCAGCACTACAGCGTGGCGCCCCTCTGCCTGGAGCCCATACTGCTCGAGGACGGGCCGGAGCAGCGCCTCGAGTTCGGCGACCGAGCGTGACGTGATGACCAGCCGGTGTCCGAGCGTGCTCGCCATGTCGGGCGAGTGGTCGATCAGGTAGTCGGGACGCGTTGCGTGCCCGCCGTGGTCGAAGAACTCGATGCCGAGGTTCCGGTCAAGCGTAAACACCCAGTCACTCACCTCGTGGACCTGGTGGAGGAGCGCGCGGTCCTCCGGTCCGAGTGCGAGGCTCACGACGGGCCGGAGGTCTACTCCGCTCTGACCGGTGGCGATGGTGGCCGTCGCGCTCGACATTGCTGCCGCGAGGCTGCCGAGCAGATCGGACAGCTCCTCCGCATCCTCGATTGGCTGCGCGACGCCATGACGAGGGATACGCCGCCACGCAACCGTCTGCTCGTCCTCGTGGTACTCGGTCGAGAACTCCTGCACGAGGCCGTGCACGAAGGCCGTCGCGTGGCGCGGGTCGGCCTTGCGCACGCCGACTTCCTCAGCCGGGAATACGTCGAAGAGTAGCGACAGGTGCGCCGCATGCGTGTCGGGACTCGTGCGGAAGTCCTTGGTCGCACGGACGGCGAAGCGCAGTTTCGGGTGAAGGTGCGTCTTGGCCGGGATGGAGAACGCGTCCGCTTCGCGCGCGGCAGTGCCGCCGTCCGTCGTGAGCAGCGCGGCGATCTCCTCGCCGACGCCGGGCGCGTCGGGATCGGGAACGAAGAGCCGGAGATCGTAGCGGAGATCGGCGAATGCTGACTCCTTCTGCAGCTCGAGGAGCATGTCGCCGAGGACGCCCGCGCGGCCCGGGTTGAACGCGTTGATGGTTAGTGTGCGGACGTAGGGGTGCTGCACGAGATATCGCCGCACGCGCGACGCGAGGTACGCGCCGTCGATGAGCGCACCGCCGATGGCGGGCTCGGGCAAGCCGAGCGCGCTGCACACTTCGCCGACGAGACCGCGCGGGTCCTCCTCGTTCGAGGGCGCGAACACCGTCCAGAACGGGTTGATGCTGTCGACGGCGGTGAGCACGTGCCCCGCCTCGGTCGGCAGCACGGGCGGGAAGCTCGTGGGAGACAGCAGCCGGAGCAGCGCCTCGCGCGTCGGGACCACGTATTCGTGCGGAGCCGTCTTCGCCGCGGCCACCCAGCGCGCGCCGAGCTTCGCCCACGTGGCGAACCAGAGCGCCCGCAGCGGGTGAGTCGGGGCGACGAGGACCGCGTCGCGGCGGCGCCCACGGTGGTCGACGATGGCGAGCAGCACCGAGTCCAGCGCGAGCACCTTGCGCAGGTCGGCGAACGCGCGCTGCGAGTCGCTCTTCGCCGTCGCCTCGGCACGCCGAGAGAGGTCGGCGAGCAGCTCAAGGTACGCCTCGGCGTAGTCGCTCGCGAACTCGGCGTGGGCGCCAGCGTCGATGCCCTGCGTGACCAGCTCGGACGTGCCGCCCCGCACCGCTTCGAAGTAGCGCGTGCGCGCCTCGAGGAAGCGCTCGCCGGCGGGGCACTGGGGCCAGCCGTTCACTTCCCCTGTGCTCGTTCCGGGCGTCCCGAGGTTGACCGGGATGCGCCAGCTAATCGGTCCCTCCGGGGCAGCGAGGATCTTCTGCTCGATGCTCTTCAGCGCGCGCGACACCGGGACATGCACGGAGCCTTCACGCCCGAGCTTTACCTCGAGCATGTCGGCGCCCGAGATGTGGCCCTTGGTCTTGTCTGCCCACGCGGCGTGCCCGAAGACGACACTCGCGGGATCTCGGTCGTCGAGGATAGCGGTGAATTGCGCGCGGAAGAGGGCGTGCAGCGCGCTCGGCTCGCGCGGCACGGCTCGCTGCGCAGGCTCGATTTCCACCTCGGTGTCGGGCAGGACGTAGAAGATGTCGCTCTCGTTCGGGCGAGGCAGCGCGGCTTCCGTGTCCGCGCTCCAGGCCACGGCATCGCCGTTCGAATCGACGAGCGGGATCAGGTCACCGCTCTCCGTCTGCGCGAAAATGCGGACGAAGTGCCAGCCCTCCTCCCAGTCGATCTTGCCGAGCGCAGAGAAGGAGATGGTCGCCTTGTCGGTCGCGGTCTTCCACACGGCCTTGCTGCGCGCGAGGCCGATGGGTCCGTGTTCCTTCGAGATGACTTGCGCGACGAACTTGGCGAGACCCTGCACCTTGCTCGGGTGCGGCTCGGTGCGAAACGTGACGTTGAACTTCTTGAGGCTGCTGACCGGGAGGATGTGCTGCCCGATGAGCTGCGCGAGCGGCTCCTTGGTCTCGTCATCGGCGACGGATGGAAGGTCCGTCTGCACCTCGCCGATGAAGATGGAATCGGGTTGGACGCCGCCGTCCTCGAACTCCCACTTGTTGAATGCGAGCGGCCAGAGCGACTTGTCGACGACGATGCGCCGGGCCCACTGGCGCGGTTCGTCCGTGCCGGCCTCGGCGAGGAAGTTTCCAAGCAGGTTCTTGAAGGCTCGCTTGGAGAGCCCCAACTCGCCGACGCGGCCACGCTCCGAGCGGGCTGACCACGTGAGCTTCTGGACGCACTCGCGGTTGCGCACGAGGCGCGGTGGCGCCTTCTCGGGCTGCGCGAGCCATTCGAAGTCGGGCACAAGCCCCACCTCGTACAGCGAGGCGCCGATGGCCTCAGCGTCGTTGCCGTTCACCTTGGCGGTTAGGAGAAAGCGCACCGTCGAGAGCGCGTCCGCGAAGCTCCACGGGCGCTCGACGTCACGCAGCCGCCGGAGCGACTCTTGAACGGAGCCACGCAGCGCCGGAGGGATCTCGCCGAGCAGCCGCTGGATGAGCGCTTCGTAGAGACCGGTGACCGAAACCTCCTCGAACGTCGCGACGCCGAACGAGTCTTCGGCCGAGGCGCGCACCTCGCTCGGGACGAACACGAGGAGCGGCGGACGCTGCGCACCGTCGGAGTGCGGGTTGCGCAGCTCGACGAGCTTGGTGCTCGACACCGCGAGCTCGGCAGGGATCTTCACCTTGCCGTCGGTGAGAACGACGACCGTGGTGTTCGGCAGCTCGGCGCGCAGGCGGGCGCAGAGCCGAATCATCAGCTCGGCATCGAGATCGCTCACGCGCATGCAATGGCCGGCAACGCGCGTGCGAAGCTGCTCGACGAGCACCGGCACGGCGACGCTCTCCAGCTCGCTAGTGAGCTGGTTCGTGGACAGCTCCTGGAACCCGGCGCTCATGGCTGACCTCCTGCGGCCGTGCCTTCGGCATCGATGCGATACCTTGGAGTGATGGTCTGCGTGACGTAGGCGTCGGAGAGGTCCCGGTAGAAGCCCACCTCGCGCAGCCGCCCGGTGAAAGCGCGGACGTTGTCACGCAGCGCACGCCGATCCTCGATGCTCGTCGTCGCGAAGCCATCGCCGCGCGGCAACTGGTCGATGAAGATGCCGTAGCGCTCGCGCAGGAAGACGAGCAGCTCGTCGACTCGCATCTCGCCCGTGTAGAACCCATCGGACCCGCCCGGCTTGAGCACCGCGATCTGCAACAGCACTTCGAGGAGCCGGCTGTCGAGGACGAAGCGGCGGGGCGCATCTTTCGTGCGTCCCTGCGCGATGAAGGCGCCTGCGCGGTTCTTCAAGAGGAGTGAGTCGATGCACTGCGTGAGGTACTTGCGGTGAAACGGCCCGCGCAGCGCCACGATCATCTCGATGTACGCGTCGAACTCAGAGAGCCCCATCTCCGTGACGGCCTTCACCTCGGGATCGAGCTCGGCGTCCTTGGCCCCCGAAGTCTCCTCCACGAGGCTCGATACGCGCTGGCCGAAGAATTTCTCGCGCTCGGCCTTCAGCGGTGCGTCGAGGAGCTGCAGCACCTCGCCTACCGAGAACTCCCCGCTCTGCGGCTTCGGCAGCTTGCCGCGACGAACAAGGTCCGTGGCGAATTCGTCGAGCTTCTTGGTCGCGAAATAGGCGCGCAGAAATGTCGGGATGCGACGGTAGTGGGTGTCCGCGCTACGCTCGGCGAGGGAAGCCATCGGCGTGCCGGGCTGCCCGGCGACATCGACGAGCAGCCCGACGCGATATGGGCAGTCGCCGAACGGGTTGTCGGGGCTCTTCGGGTTCATCGGGCACGCGCCGGTCGCGCACGTCGGGTCGGCTCCCTTCTTGCGCACCAGCGCGGGCAGGAGCTTCAGGAGCCGCACGTGATAGAGCCCGAGGTGGAAGGCGATGAGCACCTTCAGGTACTCGACCATCACCGAGCGCGGGATGAAGCGCTGGTAGAACAAGAGGCGCTGGATGTCCTCGGCGAGGAGATCGGCCGAGCCCACGCAGAGCGGGGCGAAGGTGTCGCGGCCCGACTTCGTGTCCGGCGCGTCCTCGACCTGATCCAGGAGCCGGAGCAACGCCTGCGTCTCGACATCGAGCGCCACGCCGGCGTCGGCCTTGCCGGTGACCTTGTCGTGACCCTGGAAGAAGAAGCGGTTGAGGTGCTCGATGGCCTTCTGACCCGCGCCGTGCCGCGCGCCGTAGAGCATCTCGTAGAGGTGCTGCGCGGCGCCGTAGTCGCGTGAGTGCTTCGGGTTGCGGAAGCGGTATGTGAAGCCGTGCAGCGGGCGTGGCGCGGCAACCGCCTGGTTCGCCTTCCCTCGGTTTACGACGTCGAGCAGGTGCGTCTCCACCCAACGCGCGAGAACATCGCGGTGAGCCTGGAACCCGGTGAACCATTCCGGGTGCTCCATGAACTCCTCGACGAAGCTCTCGACGGACAGCTCCACCTTGCGACGCAGACGGCTCGGGTAACCGTTGTGCGCGAGCCGCGCGAAGAACGCGGTGAGCACTCGGTCCATCTCGAGTTGCTTGAAGTCGAGGTAGCTGATCTTCGCGAGCCGGAACTCTCGATCGCGCTTGGACAAGGACATCAGACCGCTCCATCCAGGGCGCGCGTCATCTCAAGGCGGCCATCGGCGTGGCGAGCGACGCGGTAGAAATCATGGCCCGACGTACTGAGCAGCACCTCCTGGTAGGGCGCGGAGCCGAGCAGGTTCTTGAAGACGGCGAGGCTCAGGTAGTAGCCCTGCTCCTCCTCAACGCTGGGGCGGTAGCCCTCATTCAGTCGCTGGAGCATCTCGTAGACGTCGAGCGAGACGAGCAGCTCGGCGTTGAGGCCGGCCTTGTCGTCCTTGTAGCGAAGCACGAGGCCCGTCGGCATGTGCTCGACGAAGCGCGAACGCAAGGCTTGGTCGTTGAGCGCCAGCGAGAAGCGCTCGCGCGGATAGAGCCGGTATGAGCGCACGCTTCCGGCCTCGACGCGGCGGACTTCGAGCGCGAGGTTGTTGCCGATGCGCTCGGGGTGCGTGAGCCCTTCCCCACGATTTATGGCGACGAGCAGCGGCTCGAGCAGTCCCTCGGGACGGCGCTCTCCGCGCACGACCGAGAGCAGCTCGTGGGCGGTCTTGTAGGGGAGCATTGAACGCCAGCCGGTGTCTCGACGCTCGAAGAACGAGCGCCGCCGCGCCATCGCGATGAAGCGCCGGTGAGCGTCGGCGCGGTGCTCGCTCGCCCGGCCGGAAACATCGCGCGGAAGCTCGTCGTAGAGGCTGCGAAGGATGTCGCGGTCGTAGTGGCCACGCCGCTCGAAGCGAAAGAGCGTGCGGTCCTCGGTGGGCGAGACGAAGTCGAGAGCGCGGTCGAGGCGCGGATCATCGGGCTCGCCGACATCGACCTCGGAGAGCAACGTGAGGAGGCGATCCGCGTTCGGTGCATCGCCGCCCTTCCAACTGTTGAAGTAGAAGCCCTGCACAATCTCGTCTCGCTGGCCCTTGCGATACAGCTCGTGAATCTCGTCGCAGTCGCGCGTCCCCACGAGCGTGTACGCGAGCGCTGAGCGCAGGTCGCGCAGCGTGATGTGCAGCCGCCCACGCAGGTGGGTAACCGCGTAGAGGCTCTTGAGTCGCTCAACGACGTGCTTGCCTGCCGTCTCGTCCTGGATGGTCTGTGCGTTGTGGAACGCATAGCAGCGCTCCTTTAGATCGCAGTCGTGACAGGGCTCCCAGAACTTCTCGTCGGTCATGCGATTCACGAGCCGCTCCAGGATTGAGTTGTCGAAGCCCTGCGGATCGACGACGACGCTGCGCAGGTTCAGGTTTACGACGGCCACGCCGTCGGTGGGCTCACCCGAGCGAAGGCCTTCCTTCACCAGCGAAGCGAGCGCGGGGAAGTCCGCGCGCGTTGCCTCGAGGAAGTCGACGAGGCGCCCTTCGTTGATGGCGATGAGACGGGTCTCCTTCGAGGTGGCCCAGCCCGTCGAGTCGCTCCCCTTGAAGGGCGCGAGGAAGGCGCGCAGGACGTCGTCGTTCTTCTGGTCGCCCTCGTCCTGGCTGCCGTCGTAGTTCGAGAGGAATGTGCGCCCACGGAGCTCGAAACTCGCGCCGTTCGGCAGCGAGTGGTCGACGACGGCGTGTTCGTCGGCCGCACGGCGCTCGAGCATTTGGAGGAACGCCGTCTTCCCGTCACCCGCGTTGCCCGAGATGATGACGAGGGAGAACTCGCCTGAGAGCACCGACGGCAACAGGTCGCGATCGAGCCCGGTCTCGACGTAGGTCTGCTCGCTGATGACATCGAGTCCACGCGTGCCCGCGTTGCTGTGCTTGCTCTGGCTGTAGACCGTCAGCAGGTGCCGGACGTACGGGTTCGTGTTCGGCGCGATGGGCGCTCCCGAGCCGCCGTTCCCGTTGCCCTTCCGCTTGCCGTTCCCACCGTCGCCCGACACGCCCCATGTGACCGGCACCGGCGTGACCGGCTGGGGGGCACGACGCGCGGCGGGTACGCTGGCGAGCGCGCTCTTTAGATCGGCCGCCGTCGCGAAGCGATCAGCGCGTTTCGGGGCGATGGCCTTGAGCATGACGTCGACGAGTTCGGGTGCGATCTCGGCGAGGTTCGAGAGCTCGCGCGGATCGCTCGCGGGCTTGCCGGGAGGCGGGACCTGCGCGTTGTCCCACGGGTAGCGTCCGGTTAGCGCCTCGTAGAGCGTGAGCCCGAGGGCGTAGAGATCGCGATCCCCGAGCTCGCTCGGCGAGGGAATCGCTTCGAGGTCTAGATCGGGCGGCAGGTACTTCCGCGACCCGCCACCACGGTCCCCGCTCGCGCCGAAGACTGCGACGTTGAAGTCGATGATCTTGGCGCCGCGCTCGGTCCAGAGCAGGTTGCGAGGCTTGATGTCGCAGTGGAATACGCCCGCTGCATGGAGATGCACGAGACCGGAGGTCACCTGCCGCGCCAGCTCCAGGGCGTCTTCGGGCGCGAAGAGGCTGCCCTCGATCATCTCGCCAACGTCGAGGCCGTCGACGTACTCGAAAACAATGAAGGGCGGGCCGTTGCCGGGGATGAAGTCGGCGTCGATCACCTTCACGACGTTCGGGTGATCGGGAATGCGAAGGAGCGTCTTGTACTCCTTCTTCAGGCGGTCGACGATCGACACCCGGTCGCGCAACACGATCTTCATCGCGCGCGAGACGTCGCCGAGCGTGTCGATGACCTTGTACGCGACGCCGAAAGAGCCCGGCTTCCCGAGACGTTTCTCGATGACGTACTTCGGTGTGAGCTGCGTCTGCGCGAGCAGATTGGAGTAGTCGAGTTGGGGCGGCGCGGGCTCCGGGGTAGGTACTGAAGGAGCTACGCCGCCCTCGGACTCCGACGCTGCGCTCGGGTTGAGGAGCACCTTCAGCTCGGCCAGCGCCCAGCCCGGCGTAGTTCGCTGATCTGGCTCAAACGCGCACAGCTTCTGGAGCCAGGCGTCGAAGCCCTTAGGCAGCTCGGGACGTGCCACGCTCGGCTTCACCGCGAACACGGCCTTCTGCTCGAACATCTCGGTGTGCGTCTTGAACGGCCGCTCGCCTGTGAACAGCTCGTAGAGCACGAGGCCCACGCTGAAGAGGTCGGAGGCGGGCGTCGCGGCGCCGGGCTCGCCGTGAATCTCGGGCGCCATGTACTTGGGCTCGAGGTCGTCGATGATCTCCTGCGCGATGGTGCGGCTGTGGTCCGTACCCGGCCGGGCGAAGTCGAAGCCCGTGAGGCGGACTCGCCCGTCGGTGCCGACGAGGATGTTTGAGGGCGAGATGTTGCGGTGCACGACCTTGTGCGTGGCCAGATGGCTGAGCGCGGTCAGCAGGTCGGCTGCGATCGTGTTCTTCTGATCAAGCGTCAGCGCGAGCGTCGGCTTCTCGATGTGGAGGCGAAGCGCCTGCCCGGGCACGTCCTCGGTGACGAGGAAGTATTTGTCCTCGGCCTCGCTCGCGAAGAAGTCGCGTACCGCCACTATACTCGGGTGACCCGGCATCGAGCTGAGCGCGCGGTAGGCGGTGGAGATGAGGAGCTTTTGCTTCTCGCGCTCTTCGGGCGGCTTGTACGGGTCAGCCTGGTAGGTGCGGATGAGCGCCGTCGTCCGCTGCCCGATGATCGTGTTGAACGCGCGATACTCGACGTAGCTGTCGGTGCCACCGAGCTTCTCGAGCGACTGCCAGTTGCCGAAGCGCAGCGGACCGGAGCGCGCCTTCGCGACGCCCTGGAGCGCCTTCAAGATGATGTTCGTGTGCGCGCCGATGTTCTTCGACTTGCCGGCAGGGATGCGCGTGCTGTTCTGGAAGAACGCCGCGGCCTTCTTCAGGGTCGTGACGTTGGACGCGTCGCGGCCGCCCTGATCAACGAGCGCCGCGTCGGGCGACGTGAGCACGACGGCGGCATCGACGTAGATGTCTTCGAGGTCGCGGCGGCCGGGCTGGCTGCTCGTGATGATGCCCTTCACGGCTTTCGCGTGGCCGCGCAGCTTCGCGAGCGGTGAGCTGAAGGGTTGGCGCCCCTCCGGGTACCACTTGGGCCCGTAGACATCGATGAGCCCGCGCGTGCCCTTCACGTCTACGAGGTAGACGGCGTGCGGCGCGACGATGGCGAGGTCGACCTCGAAGGTCTCGCCGTCGCGCACGATCTCGAAGTTGTGCAGGACGAGGTAGCTCGCCGGCAGGTGATCCCGCAGGTACGCGATGGCCTGGCGCTCGGCCTCGTTCACCGGCTCGCCGATGGGGATCACCGTGGCCATCAGTTCGCCCCCTTCTCGATGGCGGATTCGATGAGCGCGCGAGCTTCGTGCTCCGCGTCTAGCGCGTCATCGCGGCTGGCGACTGCAGTGAGTACTTGGTGAGCGAGTTTTTGGCGCTCGCTCGGCGGGAATAGCGGGAGGACAACAGTCGCGATTCCAGTTTCGTCGAAGTGAGGAATCGAACCTCCGTAAGCCAGGCTCGCGATCTGTCGATAGGCCACGTCCGATTGGAGGAAGCCGAAGAGGTACGCCGTGTCCTCCTTGGTTTCCGCTCGGAGTCGAACGAGCATGTGCGTGGTCGTCGAGCCTGCCAGATGCCGTCCGACCCAGACCGAACGCCCCGTCAGACCGCCCTCCTGCCCGAACGCCTGCACGAGCACGGTGCCTTCTTCCATCCGCACCTGCTCGAACAAGGTCGTCTTTCGAGAGAGAATGCCCTTCGGCTGAGGCTCCAACCAGAAGAGCGTCGCCCCGGTGTAGTAGGGAGCGCCGTAGGCAGCGTCCTCGACGTGAATGCGCTTAAAGATGCCAGGCAAGAAAATGCGGTTGCACCACTCGCCAATCGTCGTGTGCTCCTTGCTAGCAAGGCGCTCCCGCACGGTGCGCACCAAGGGATCATGAAACTGAGCGTCGAATCGGCGCTGAATCGATGACGAACCCACCTCGCTGATTCGAGGAGTCTCGCGTCGCCCACTAAGATTGATCCCATCAGCGAGAGAATCGAAGCGAGCTGCAACGCCGCGAAGACCTCGGCTCGCCTCGACTCGCAACCAGGCTGCTCGCTCCACGAGCTCATGCACTTGCTGTTCAAGCTTCTTGCCGAAGCGAGGCACTGCGAGGTTGGCGATGTGCTCAGGCTCGATGTGCTGGATGATTGCGCCGTAGGTTCCGCCGACGACGAGGGGCACGCCGAACTTGCTGCTCAGGTAGGCGTACAGGTAGCCGGGCGGGATCTTCTGCGGATCCGGAACGACCTTCAGGATGTCCTGATTGCTCCAGATTCCGCCCATGTCCGGACGCGCGTAAGCCATACGCCCGACCGTGCCAGAGCACGAAATCAAGGTCATCCCTGGTTCGATCCGCAGGTAGGAAAGTTTCGGGGAGCATGCGTCTCGCTTGCTCAGTAGCGGGAGATCGCTCAGGTCAGCTCGGAGCATCGACGCCGTACCAAGAAAAGGTACGCCGTGGTCCCGATCGGCTACGAAGTTCCGCGCAAACTGAGGTCCGTTATAGATGCCACCTTTGTGACCGCGCGTGAGGTCCGCAAGCCTATCCTTCCGAGCCTTCAGCGTTTCAAGCAGCACCTTCGCTTCGAGCGCGCCCGACATGTACGGGTTGCAGTCGAGTCGACGGCCGTCGCGCTCCAGCCATGAGCTCGGAACAGACTTCGCCTTCATGCGCCCTCCGCAGGGAACCACGCGCGGAGCGCGTCACGAACACGATGGAACGCCGGGTCCGCGCAGCTCGCCGTCGAGACGGCACCTGCAATCTGGCCGTAGACCGCCATCGGTACTCCGGCGCGGTTGGTGCGAATCAGCGTTTGGATCAGCGCCTTCGGCGCAGGGGGCTTGGGCGCGCCCACTGGCCAGCGGCCGTCTTGCGCGAGGAGCTTGCGCAACGAAGGCCCCGAGTGGCGAAGCGCGCGCTCGACGTTGACGTTGTCTTGCCAGAGCAGCACTTCGAGCTCGGGCTCGATGACGACCGCTGCTGCACGCCCCTGCCAACCGTTCGCGTTCAGGCGGTGCTCGATCTCGATGCGCACCTCTTCGGCCGGTCGCTCGCCGCCGAACTGCTGGTCGAGCACCACGAGCGCACGCCGATGGCTCTTGAGGTACGGACGCAGGATCTCGTGGCAGCGCAGGTGAACACCACCATCTGTCTCCAGCGGGTTGTTGAAGAGATCTAAGCGGGGCTTGAAGTCGAACGGAGCGCACTCAAACGAGTGGTGAAACTGCCGCTCGAAGAAGGCGGCGAAGACCGCACGCATCGTGCCGTCGGCAACGAGGATGACAAGCTCGCGGCTCATCCCAGCACCCCCGTGGCGAACAGCATCGGGAGGCTGACTTCGCCCCTCCAGTCCACGAGGCGCGGGTGCTGCAGTCCAGGGATGACTTCGGCGGCGCCATTGTCGCTGATGCGAGCAGCGAGGATCTGGTCGAGGCGCAGACTCGCCAGCACCACGGGCGAGTGCGACGAGACGATGACCTGGCTGTCGTAGATAGACGAGAGGCTCTGGAGCACGACCTCGGTCGCCTGCGGATGGATGCCGTTCTCGGGCTCCTCGGTGACGAGAAACCGGGGCGGCTTCGCGACATACGCGAGCAGCGTCAGCACCAGGATGCGCAGCGTGCCGTCCGAGAGGCCCGACGACGGCACCTCGTAGCTGTCGCCGTAGCGGACGCGGAAGTACGCGTGGTGATCGTCCTCGCGCTCGTGGATGCTGATGTCGGTGATCTGCGGTAGCGCGAGGCGGACGTGGCTCTTCCAGAGCGCGAACCGATCAGGATCGGTCCTTTGTAGCTCGAGCGCGAGCCACGGCGCGTTTTTCCCTGAGCCGAGCACCTGCGTCTTCGACAGGCCCGGCACGCTCGCCATCCTCAGCGCGTTCCAGTTCGGGTCGAAGAAGACCGAGTCCTCGATGAGGAGGTTGAGCAGCCACCGCGCGGCCGGAAACTCGCCTTCGCTCTCGTAGAGAACGCGCGGAAGGGCCAGCAGGTTTGGCGCAAGCTCCGACGAGAGAACGCGCGCGCGCTGCGCCGTCTCCGGCGTGTACTCGGCCTTGCCGCCGTACTCGCGCTTGAGGATGAACTTCCAGTTGCGGTTTGGATTCACCTCGCCGTGCAGGCGTGGCGCGCTCCCATCCCGGGTCGGCGCGTGCGCTTCAGGGAACGCAAACAGATACTCGCTTTGGACCTGAAGCTCCGTCTCGTTGAAGAGCTGGAGCCGGACCTCGTAGCGAAGATGCGTCGGACGACGATCCTCCTTGGCGCGGGCCTTCTCCGTCATGCCCTCGAGCAGGTCACGCGCGGGCTTCGCGGGGAGCGCAGCCTCGATGGCCAGGATGAAGAAGTCGCCGTTGCCTTGGAAGATCAGCTCGCGAAAGCTGCTTGCGCGCGGTGCCCGGTGGTCCCGCTCGCGCAAGAACGCGTCGCCGATGGTCCGGGCTTCGAGCATGTCGCCGAGCAGCACGGGGATGTCGAGCAGCGTGGTCTTGCCTGATCCGTTTGCGCCCACGAGCACGCGGAAGTCCCCGAGCTCGACGTCGAGCTTGTCGAAGCAGCGATAGCGGGTAGCCTCGATGCGCGTGATCACGTCCCCGGCTCCTTGTTTTTGGCCCGGAACTCACGGTATGCGCTCGAGATCGGACCTTCCACGACGCCGCCGGTTTCGCGAATCGACGGCAGGTCACTGTCAAGGACCCGCCTCTTGCGACGCAGACGACGTTCGACGAAGTGGCCGTTCACGCGGATGCGCTCGACCTCCTCCACGGCCTCGAGGATCTCTTCGCCGTCGGGGCTGCGTTTGTAGAGGGTGTTGCCGCGCCGATCGAAGCCGACCTTCTCGGCAACGGCCATGAACACCGGGTAGTCCTTCGCGCTCCCGAGGTCGCCGGCCTTCAACTCCTGCTCGGTCTTCTTCCTCAGGAAGAGGAGGCTCGTGAGGATGTTGACGTTTGCCTCGACGATGAAGACCTCTACAGGCAGATCGATACTCGCGAGCACCCACGTGTGGCGCAAGATCCACCAGCGAATGTACTCGTCGCCGGGGTTGCCAAGGATGCCGTCGGGCAAGACGATGCCCATGCGGCCGCCGGGCTTGAGCCAGTCGACGCAGCGCTCGATGAACAAGACCTCAGGCGCGACGCGTCCGTGCAACCGCCCGGTGTTTCTAAAGCCGTCGTCCTCAGTGCGCTCCCAGATGTGTGCGAGGTCGAAGTTCCGAAGGATGTTCGGGTCGGTGATGGGGATCTCCGAGCCGAACGGCGGGTTGGTCATCACCACGTCCATCGTGCCCAGCTTCGCGACCTTCTCGGCCTCGGCAAGGCCCGGGAGGTGTCCCTTGGGGAACTCGAGCGAGTTGATGTTGAAGAGGTGCGCCTCCGCGTTGCTCGCCATCACCGCGTTCATCTGCGCGGCGCGCACGAGGAACGGGTCGAAGTCCGCGCCGAAAAGGTTCTTCTTCACAAACTCGGCGAGGCGCTCCTGGATGGAGAGGAACTCCTGCGTCGATTCCGCGCCGGGCTCGATTCCTTTCTCGGCCTGAAACTTGTGCGCGAGGTGGGCGAGCGTTGCAGTGAGGAAGCCTCCGGTGCCGCACGCCGGGTCGAGCACGCGCTCGTTCGGCTTCGGGTCGAGCATCGACACGACGAGCCTGATAGGGCCACGCGGTGTGAAGTACTGGCCGCGATCCCCACGCAGGTTCGTGCCGACGATCTCTTGGTACGCGGCGCCCTTCGCGTCGACGTCGGTGCGCCCGAAGTCGTACTTCGCGAGCTCCGCCACCATGAAGGCGAGCGCGCGGTCCGAGAGGCTGATCTCCTCGTTGCCTCGAAAGACCGTCGAGTACTTCTTCTTCACCTCCTCGAAGAGCGGGAGGATGCGCTTTCGGATCGCCTTCTGCCCCTCGGCATCGAACTGCTCATCGACGAGCTGCCCGTTCTTTTCAAGACGGCCCGCCCAGAAGCGGCGCTTGTCGTTTGGCTGTCGCTCGTCATGCATCTTCGCGAAGATGAGGTAGAGGAACTGCCAGAAGGCTGCGTCCTTCGGCATGCCCTCGTTGCCATGAATGAAGTTGTGGCAGCGCCGGAAGGCGGTGCGCAGCATCTCGGGATCGGCGCGACGGAGCTTGGCGTGCGAGGCGACTTCACGTGTGCCGATCGAGTCGTCGGCCAGCGGCCAATCACCGATGGGGTTGAACTTGACGTCGAACTTGGTGCGCTTGACCTGAAAGAAGAAGAACTCGAGGCCGTTGGTCCACAGGCCGTACTTGCAGTTCTCGCAAGCGGCCATTGCCTCCTTGAGCAGATCGAGGTCCCTCGCCGCTTGCTCGTGGTCGCGCATCTTGTACGCGCCCTTGTCGCCGAGCTTCAGCTCTTTCTGGCAGACGACGAGACGGCGCACGTTCTCGGGCGTGTGCTCGGAACCGGCCTCGAAGATTGCGATGTCGATCTTCTTGTTCGAGGATCGGCCCGAGTCGTCGACCTTCACCTTGAAGTCCGGCTCCATGTCGTCGACGGAGATGCTGTACTCGTGGAAGAGCGCACGAGCGATGCGCTGGCGGACGCGCTCCTTGTCGTTCTCCGCGACGGGCTTGCCCGTGATGTAGTCGAGGATCTTCCCGTCCTCGATCGCGCTCGTCTCGTCGGTCGACGCGCCGCTCTCTTCGGCTGTCGCCGCCGCCTCTGACTTCGCTGCCTTCTTGGGCCTAGCCATCCTTGCGCTCCTTCTCACTCAACTCGTCAGACGATGAAGCAGCGCCGCCATCGCGGACCCAACCATCGACGTCGTCGCGCTTGAACTTCCAGAAGCGCCCGACCTTGTGCCCGGGCATTCCCTTTGAGGTAACCCAGGCGTAGACGGTGTCCTTGCTGACTCCGAGGTACTCGGCAATCTCATCCACAGCAAGCCAACGGTCGGGCTTTGGTGCGTTTGCCATTTCTCACCGGACTCTAACATGATTCAGGCCAATTTAGTCAGGTTAGGACCATTTTAAGCTGATTTAGATTGATTAAGACTGATTTGGACAGCCAAAATTGCCGCTCAAAGAATCGCCGACGAACATCGTTTCACTTCACGCAACGTGAGCCAGGCTTTGAGGTTGATGGCCGCAACGTCGCTCAAGTAGTGGTCCGAGATGGCCGGTCCCCTCACGAAGTCGGGTCGAAGACTGGTGCGAGTTCGGAGCTAAGAGAATCGACGAACGCTCACATAT